>JACCEB010076819.1_pt1 | contig 22518 bp, 21 predicted proteins | sample 7454761 | NCBI WGS metagenome assembly JACCEB01 (sample SAMN15323454, study PRJNA562643) | freshwater metagenome | isolation source: river surface water | place: USA:Blue River Watershed | collected 2017-08-18 | reverse complement strand
CGCGAGTAATTGGGAAGTTGTTTGAACTGCTGTCCAAGAATACATTGTTGTTTACTGGTTGATTTGTTTGGCAAGTCAGTAAAGATGTATTTGTTACCGCTGTTAGTTGTGTTGTAGGCGGTGTAAAAGCGGATGTGTAAAGGGCTGTGCCTACTACAATACGGAAATTACTAATGTATCCAGTCAAATAGTTAGTTGCCGTTTGTGATGCAATGTATAACTGACCTGTATTGAAATTAGTGCTATCAGTAAAAGTGGCAACATTAACACCATTGATGTATGCTGTATTTGTAGTTCCAGAACGGGTTATTGCAATATGCGCCCATTTATTTATTGGGGCGGTAGTAGCAAACGAAACTTTGTTTACTGTGCCAACCCAAATACCAAGTTTAGTCCCTGATTGGTCTAATAAAAAACAACGCAATACTGAACCTGATGCCCCATAAGCAAAACAAGTAAAGTAAGCACCGCCTGTAGGGGCGCTAGGCAAATAAACAAAAAATTCAACGGTATAGTCACCCGCACCTAATAACGCTGTTGAAGCCGCTAAATTTAAAGTATCACCACTACCATCAAAGTAAGTAGAACCATAAGTCGCAAAACTTGGGTTAGGTGTAAATGGTTGCAATGAATTTACAGTAGTGTTTCCGTTTGCAGTAATTGCAAATGCGTTTGTACTGTTATCAATAAAGCGATTACTTTGACAAGTTAGCAATGATGTGCCACTAACTGCGGTAAGTGGTGTTGTCGATGGTGTGAAGTTAGCCGTATAAATTGCCGTGCCTTTGACTAGCCGGGCATTGGAAATGTACCCGGTTAAGTATTCACCGTTATAGTCGCCGGTTCTACCAATTGCTAAACTAGCAGAAGAAGCATTAAACGCACTAGTACTGACTGATGCAGTTCCTATGCTAGTGCCATTCATGTAAAGTGTTACTGTTGCACCGCTTCTTACCGCTGCTATATGTGTCCATGCATTTGTTGGGAGATTTTGACTTCCTGTCAGTGTAGTGTAACTAGCACTAAACGCCATTGTCAAAGTTGGTTTGTTTGTAATAGACGCATATAGGATAAATGCAGAAGTACTTGCATTGCCAGTAGAACTAGCTAGCCCCATAATTGCTTGATTTCCGGCATTTGAACTACAATATACCCAAGCTTCCATAGTAAAATCGCCACTGCCCAATGCAAAGGCATTATTATTTGCAAAGTTTAAATAATCCCCACTACCATCAAAGTAATTGCTGTAGTAGCCACCTTCATTAGGGCTAAAGCCACTAGGCTTTGTATCGCCGTTAATTGTCACTTGCAAATTATTGGTGCTTGCATCCGTAACAAATGTTGAAGTCGGGGGGTTGCCCGTCAACAACAATGTTACATATTTAAAGAACGCATCGGTATTTAAAACCGCTGTAATCTTTTGCAAGAATTGACCAAAGCCACGCGAGGCCGCCGCGCCAAGTGAACCAATTAACGGCATAACAATCCTTACTTAAATTGCGTTTGTGAAACAAATGCAGACCAACCTGCCGTTGCGTTATACACCAATGTATAAACATAAACATCAACAGAACTTGCATTTCCCGCAGTAGGCGCTGTACCGCCTTGCCACTTAGGTGTAACGCTTGTGCCGTCAATGGTCATAGCTGTTGGGTAGTATGCAGTAGCACCATTTGTAACCATGAACGCAACCGTCAATGATACGGATGTTGTGCCACTAGCAGGTACAAACAATTGCGATAACAAAGTGGTTGTGCTGTTTGCTCTAAAGTTAACAGTCCAGTTTGCCGATGCGTTTGTTGTGTAGTACAAAACTGATTGGTCTGCGCAATCATAGTTAATCGTACCTGTAGCCGCTGTTGCAGATTGCACCGCTTTCTCAAATAAAGAAGAATAGATTTGTCCAATCTTTGTACTTCTAAATGTGATTGCGGGTTCGCCAATAGCCCCCGCAGAAATAGCGGTGTTATTGCTTGAGCCGTTAAAGTCAATGTAGCCAAGAACTTTACCCGACCAAGTGCCTAAAATTACATTACCCGCGCTACTACCTGATACGGTTGAAATTTCACTACCTGCACCCGCACCAATAAAAGTATTAGAGCCACCGCCAGTATTATTTACACCCGCCCTCCAACCAAAATATGTGTTGTAGTTAGAGCCGTCACCCGCACCCGCTGAATAACCAAAATAAGCGTTACCAGTACCTGCGCTTGTATTTAAACCCGCTTGCCATCCAAAGATGGAGTTAGCGTTGCCATTCAAATACGGACCTGCCGCATTACCAACAATCGTGTTGCCTGTTGCGGTAGTGTTTGACAATCCCGCTTGGTAGCCAAACAAAGTAGCGTCATTAGTGCCTGTAGTGGTCTTGCCGTAAACCGTGCCTAATGTGCTTTGGGTAGCCGCGCTTGCACCACTTCCCGCTGCGCCTGTTGGGCCAGTTGGTCCTGCAACCGTACTAGCCGCGCCTTGTGCGCCAGTAGGCCCTGTAGGTCCAGCGTTGCCTTGTACACCCTGTACACCTTGGATACCCTGTGGGCCTGTTGGTCCTGCCGCAGTACTAGCCGCGCCCGTAGGACCTGTAGGACCTGCCACGGTGCTATCTGCGCCCGTAGGTCCAGTCGGTCCAGTCGTGCCGTTAGTTCCCGCTGTACCCTGTGGGCCTGTAGGTCCTGCCACACCCTGAACGCCTTGGTTACCTTGGATGCCTTGCGGGCCTGTCGGGCCATCAATACCTTGACTACCTTGCGCACCTGTTGGGCCTTGAACGCCTTGCGGACCTGTTGGGCCATCAATACCTTGTATGCCTTGCGGGCCAGTCGGCCCTGCTATGCCCTGAACACCCTGCGCACCTGTTGGGCCAACATTACCTGTCGGTCCAATATCGCCAGTTGGACCAGTCGGGCCGGCAGCGCCTTGAGCGCCAGTAGGACCTGTTAAACCAATATTACCTTGCGCCCCTGTAGGACCTGTTGGCCCTGCAACGCCTTGTGCGCCAGTCGGCCCGACATTGCCTGTTGGGCCAATATCGCCTGTCGGGCCAGTCGGTCCTGCGACACCCTGAGTTCCTTGTGCGCCAGTAGGTCCAGCAACACCCTGAGAACCTGTTGGGCCAACATCGCCTGTAGGTCCTTGTATGCCTTGTACGCCCTGAATACCTTGGATACCTTGAGCGCCTTGTGGTCCTGTAGGCCCTGCAATACCTTGAGCGCCTGTCGGGCCAGTACTACCAACGCTACCTGTCGGGCCAACATCACCAGTAGGTCCAGCAACGGTGCTTGGTGCGCCTGTAGGACCTGTTGGTCCTTGAACGCCCTGTGCGCCATCAAGGTTAATTGTCCAATCAGCAAATGTGCCTGAACCTGTATGGTTAACAATATCAACAACCAATACGCCCGTAATGCTGTCATAAGAAACAACAGGGCCGTGCATGTGCGTTGTAGTGTCACCGTTGTAACTAACAATAATGTTTTGCGCTTCGCTGTACGATAAGCCTGTCGCCACCGTAAACGACATTTGCACATTTTGAATTGTCTGGCTTGTGGTGCTTGTCGTTTTGTAACGGTCGCCACTTGCGCCAGTCGTGCCTGTTGGGCCTGTCGGTCCAACATTACCCGTTGGGCCAACATCGCCCGTTGGACCTGTCACACCCTGAATACCCTGTGCGCCTGTCGGGCCAGTATTACCAATAAGGCCCTGTGTGCCTTGCGGGCCAGTCGGACCTGCAACGCCCTGCAAACCTTGAACGCCTTGTGCGCCTGTAGGTCCAACGCTACCCGTTGGGCCAACATCCCCCGTTGGTCCAGTCGCGCCTTGGATGCCTTGTGCGCCAGTTGGGCCTGTGCTGCCAGTGGGTCCTACCACACCTTGAGTGCCTGTAGGCCCAGCGACACCTTGTGCGCCTGTTGGTCCAATATCACCTGTTGGTCCTAACGCACCTTGAGGGCCTGTGGGGCCAGCAACGCCTTGAGTTCCTGTCGGGCCAGCAACACCTTGTGAACCAGTAGGTCCAACGCTACCTTGGGGGCCTGTGGGTCCAGCAGAACCTGTGGGGCCTGTACCGCCTGTCGGTCCTACAATTTGACCGCCGTCAACCCATGTTGTGCCATTCCAAACATACAGGTGACCAATAGAAGAAACAATGTAGGCATCACCAGCAGTGTTGCCAGTAGCAGGTAAATCACCAACAGTAGCGACCGCACCTTTTACGACAATACCTTGGCCTTGTGAACCTGTAGGGCCTGTTGGCCCAATATCACCAGTAGGTCCAACATTGCCTTGCACACCCTGATTGCCTTGGATGCCCTGCGGGCCTGTTGGGCCTAAGTCGCCTTGGATGCCTTGCGCACCTGTGGGGCCAGTAGAGCCTGTAGGTCCAGCAACAGTAGACGCTGCGCCAGTGGGGCCAGTAGTTCCCTGAATTCCTTGGGGACCTGTTGGGCCTTCTAAACCTTGAATGCCTTGCTGGCCTTGAATACCTTGTGCGCCTGTTGGACCTAAGTTACCTTGAGCGCCTTGTGTACCAGTGGGGCCTGTAGGGCCAGCAACCGTAGAGGCAGCGCCTGTGGGTCCTGTGGTTCCTGCGGAGCCTGTGGGGCCAGTAGGACCTGCAACAGTGGAGGCATCACCTGTGGGGCCGGTAGGGCCTGTTGTGCCAGAACTGCCAGCAGCACCTGTAGGGCCTGTTGGGCCGTTTGCGCCTGTGGGGCCAGATGGGCCAATCAGTGGGCCAGAGTCAATCCAAGGCATATCAATTACTCCAAATATAAACTGAACCAGTAGAAGTTACATAGTAAGCTTCACCGGGGGTTCCTGTTGCTGGCAAGTCTGCTGGTGTAGCTACAGTTCCCTGAAGCTGCAAACCTTGGCCTGTCGCGCCTGTTGGACCAGTAGGGCCAGTCGCGCCATTTGTGCCAGCAGGGCCTGTTGGGCCTTGTGCACTGCGGTCAACGACAAGAACGACATTGCTTGCGGGTTGTACTTTTACTTGTGTCATAACACCACCACACCGTCAGAACGGACTAAGAACAATAAGAAAATAATTAAGTCATCAGCAGGAGTTGTACCTGTTGCTGGCAAAGATACCTTAACGCGACCAGAGTATCCAACAGGGTCAGTAGCGTTAATTTCTAGTTCTGGGTCGGTCGCCATCAATGACCAAGCGCCAGCATCGATGACCAATGTGCAACTACCATTTAATAAATTAATGTTGGTAATGGTCAGCGGAATGGCTGGAGGTGTTGGACTGTAATCGGCAATGTCAAAAGTCAGCCCGTTACGGGTGTCCATAATGTTTGACAGTTGTCGGCGAACAATCTGAGCGTCAACAGTTGCGCCAGTCAGATTTACATTTGTTCCGGAATTTGTTTGGAATGTAAGATTCCAAAATGTTTGCTGGTCCCAGACCAGTTCACCCGCAAGAATCGGGTTATCAAAACCACTAACTTGAGCTAGTGTGTTTTTATTAAAAATCGCCATGACAGTTCCCTGTACTCAGGTCCGAACAACCGCGCACTTGCGGGCCAATGGTGTCTTGTTTTTTGGTATTCTATAGTTTAACTCATGCTGGAGCAACAGGCCAGACAACATTTGTTGGATAGCCAGATTGAGTCGAAATATCTCTTAAAGCTTGTCTATAGGTCTGCCAATCTGTTGGAATTGGGTTTCCTTGGTCGATTGCCCTGACAACCACCCAATCTGATTGACTAAGAAGCATATCTCTTTTTGAGATAACTGAACCTTCAGCATCTGAGTTTTGCTCCTCTGGAGTCCTAATGTCAGACCATGCAAAGGTAGTGTTGCTCCAAGCGCATTTATACGATGGCTTGTTTATTTTGGATACTTGCTGCTCAATGGTGTATTCCAAAATCTCGCCATCTTTAACATAGTGCGTAGGGTTTGAACCATAACCTTGCATGGATGCGTAACCACTAGGAACATCAAACGGCAAAATCTCTGTATCAGTTGAACCAACAGAATCAATTTCGCCTGTTGATGTTTCATATCGGATATATGTAGTCATTATTTAACTGCCTAACAAAGGTTGATAGAACGATGTGTTTGCGCCCAAAATCGTAACATCGCCAACAGAGGGTGCGCTAGTTAAAAAGTTAGATGAACTATCGTAATAAGAAGCGGTAAATTGGATGCTTATGTCAATTGATGTTGCCGCAACCGCGCTACTACCGAAATCATTTGTATTAAATAAGAAACTCCAACTAATTGGAAAAGCAAATTCTCTTACTGCGGGATATACAGAAGCAGTACCGTTTAAGATTTGCGTTGCCCTATATGTACCCAAGTTAGCAATCCACCCATTGTTACCTTTTGCATAAAAGTAAAGTGTAAAAATAACATAACTTGCGCTAGGCCAATTTGTTGAAATATTAAATGATGTTGCGCATTGCATGATGCCTGTCACACCATTGGCCTTTGTCATTGTCAAAAGGTTGTAGTAAAACCCGCTTGGATTGCCAAGATAATAGGCGTTAATAGTTGTTGCTGATGTTAGATTGTTTTTTGATTTGTTTGACAATCCATTAAGTACTAAATCAGTTCCGTTGTAAACAATGTTCTGAGTATCATCACCAAACGCAAACAAGCCAGTAGGGTACAAAACGCCACCCGAGCCTGTCATTGTTGAACCACTAATAGCCGCTGTATTAGATTGGAAAGTTCCTGTAACTGTTAGGCTGCCTGTATTCGTAGAAATAGCCGCAAGGTTACCGACTCTCAATGCTGACAAGTATGGGACATTCCAAACCGTGTTACCTGTTATTGGGCTATAAACACCGTCAGATTGATAAACGGATTCACCAGCCACAATGCTAGGCGGTGTTGCTTGCCATACAGTACCAGTTCCCCATGAGTTATTTGGTGGGTATGAAGAACTACCAGTTGTAGTAATTGTTGTTGGCGTAGATGCCAATGATGACAAGGTTGTTTTTGTATAACAAATTCTTGCTGATGAACCATCAAAGGTTGAAACGCTTTGAATAATTACTGTAGCAGTATTCCAATTAATTGTTGTTTGTGTTGCATCACCAGCAGCAACCAATGAAACAGTTGCAGCATACAAGTTGTACCCAGCAGATGGCGCAGTTGTGATTGTCGTACTCCAGCCAGATGGCGCGGTGTAGCTGCCTGTTGACCAAGTAAATAAAGTTGTACCAGTCAATGTAGGCGCAGGGGCCAAGCTCCAAGCATAGACGGTTGGCCTTGCTGTTTGTGTGCCGGGAATAGTGTCACCGTTTTGTCCAACAACATACTTTGAAAAACCGCTTGCCCAACTAACTGTTGTAGTAGTCGCAGTCGCAACATCTACTACTTGTTTAGAAACCACCCACAGCGAAACATTGGCTGTTCCGGGATTTGTAGGAACTGTAGTTGACCATGATGCGCCGCCTGTATAAGCGGAACCAGCGCCAGTTGCCCATGTGTATGTAGATTGTCCGCTAGGATTTGATGGAGGCACTCCTGCTGAATACCATTGATACAAATAAGTTGTAGCGTATTTGTTTGCATCAGTACCAGTAGGGCCAGTAGTTCCTGTTGGACCCGATGTGCCAGTTGGGCCTGTAGTTCCTGTAGGTCCTGCACTACCAGAAGGACCGGTAGCGCCAGTAGGCCCTTGACCAGCAACAGGAGCCCAATTAAAAGAAGAGCTTACTGGACTAAGAGTAGATTGACTAATATCATTTCCTACCAAATAAGCAAAATAATATGTTCCAGTATTAAGACTTTGATTTGCAAATGTATAGTAAGTGCCATTAGTGACAGGTTCGCTATTTGTAGTAGTCGCTGTAGCTAAAAGCTTCCAATCAGAAGAAGATGGTGTTGGGCTTGATGTATAAAACAAATTGCCAAAAGTTACACGACCAGTCGCAGGCACATAAACTTGAACATCAAAATATGGAATTGTCGCTGTAGCATATCCAGTTACAGTAGGTGCAGACAAGGGAGAAAAATAAGTAGCAGATGGCAAACCGCTATTTGGCACAGGAGAATATTGTGTTATGTCAAAATTGTCATAGACAGCAGCACTATATTCATTCAACTCAAGTTTTGCGCCTAGTGAACCATCAGGCAATGATGATTCATTAACCTTCATTACTCTAAACAGCTTTGCATTCCAGCCATAATCAGAGTTAGTGACAGAAACTACATCGCCAGCATTAACTTGGATGCCGTAGTAAGTTGTGCTGAAAGAAACAATAAGGTCTTCACGGGCCTGTTCAAGCAAACGGTTTGCTAAATAGTTCGCCTGTACAGAATCATTCACCAAATCATAAGTAATTGAATACTTGTTGATAGGCTCATTAGGATAAAGAAGAGAGTATGGCGTTTCAATATTTACAAACGCAGCTTGGTCACGCTTTTCTTTGAATGGGAATCTAGCTTCTACTTGGTTAATAGAAGATGTAATGTCTGTAGCACTTACACGAATTTCACCAATGATATTGTCATCATCAAAAGCATAAGCGGTTGTTTGAGCTTTATTTACAACAACAGACCATTGTCCGGCTGCTGCGTTGTATGTCATCCAAGAATCACAGGCTGACATGATTCTGTCAACATTACTTAAAACAGATTGACCAGCATCCAACACACCATTGATTCGGTAACGAGCTTGTGTAGATGGATTACCTTCATAGTCATCGAAAGTAATTAATTCATCGCTGTATGAATTTAATGCTGTAGCAGAAGTAGCATCAATAAATGATGAGTCAAAAGAACCATCTGGCATCCAGCCAACAGCGCCACCATAAGTTTTGCTTGTCATGTAGTCATACCAAACATCACCCGGCTTTGCTACACCTGTGCCATTTAATGTATGGTTAACATGGAAAGTAATTGGAGAAAGATTTGTAGTGTTAGCTTCTTGGTTGTAATTCATTACAACAATAGCAAAAGCCAAACCATTCATTTGCCTACCAGTTGAAGGCCAACGCTGAGAAACATTAATATCAGTGCCGCCCATAATCGAGCTTGGCAATGCACCGCTACTATTAATTGGTGTAATTACTCCCGCTTCATTTGATGTAAACAAATAAATGAAAAGGTTGCCAGAAACTTTTGTATTTCTATTTCCTGCTTGGTCAATTAATGCAACAACTTTTCCGGGTTCTGAACCAATTCCAGAATCAAATTCAATTTGCTGGTCGCCAAACCACATGTCTGACTGGTCAAATGTAAATTGACCATTAGGGCTAATGCTAGATACGGCAAGTACATAGTACATTTTTCGTTGCAAGTTAGCTAAAACTGCATCTACAAAAGTACCGCCCATGTAGGCTTCACCATACACAACAGGAATAGCATTAACACCGCTAGGTGGCACTTGCTCACGCACACCCATGTCTTGTTGTTGCTCGGGATTATCAGCAAAAACTCTAGTAACAATACTAGAAACAGCAAAGTTAATTGCAAAGGCAACAGCAGCTTGACCAAAAGTTAAAGCAGTTCCAGCAGCAATACCTAAAGCATACTGAACAATCATTGACCCAACCATTTTTATTCCTTCACAAAACTTGCAGTTACTGCTTCATAGTCACGCTTAGTGTAATCAACCCAAGGACCTTTTGATGACACAGAAGTAACTATCAAATTAATATCACCACGGTTTAGCATTTCTGTTCCAGTTTGGTCAAACGCTTTCCACAATCTTCCACCCAATGTGCCGTTGCGGTATTCAGGCTCAACCCACCACAACAACTCATGCAATTCTTTAACTTTTGGACACCACACATTGTTTTGTTTAACAGCAATGATGGCTCCTCTTAGCCCCTTATCAATGTAGATAAAACCTTTTCCCTGCATGATGCTGAACAGCAAATGTTCAACATAAGCTGGGTCATGGTTTTCTATCTTCCCCAGAATTTTGATTGGATTTTCGTAGGCGTAAGCCTCAACAATTTCAAGCAATCTTGGGATGTCATATCTTGTAGCTTGTCTTATCATGGAGTTTCTTGTGCGTATGTATTGCTTTGTGATGTAACTGTTGTTTCGCTTGCTTGCGTTATAACTTTTGGTGGAGCGCCAAAGTCAAAATATGTATTAGCAATTTCAACAACACGGTTCATTGATGTATCGCCGGGATAAAAGACTTGCCAACTTTTCTGATTTGTCTTAATTCCAGAAAGACGGTTTTCTAAAATCCTGCGCATTGAAGAGCAAGAAATGGAGCATGTTGCAACTCTTATCCTTACTTGTGAATTAAAGTCTTCTGTGATTGAAACGCTATTAATAATGCCTTGGTAGCGTTTAAAGAACTGGGTGGTAGGCGTAGTAATTATTTGGTTGTTGGAGTCTAGGAAGCCCCTCCAAACCTCTACCAATGAGCCTTTGATTTGGTTGCCAAGAATAATTCCAATATTTGTTGGGTCAATTCCTGTCAACTGAATGGTCATATCATCCGAAGTCGCCTTAATGTCGCGCTGGACATCACCAACAGATAAAAGAGCGCCAAGGTTTGAAAATGTAATGCCGCTAACCGTAACAGGCGCAGCAGCATTACAAAATGTATACACATCTTCATCAGTGCCAACAGTGAGTCGCACAAACTCAGCATGATTGATTTGCGAACCTGTAACTGCATTGATAGTTGTCATGTTATGTATTCCCTGAAAACGAATGGCGCATCCCATTGAACATAAGCGCCGTCTGTCATTGGATTAAGAGTATATGTCGGGCAAGCTTCAGCAACAACAGTAAATGTACAGGCATTACCAATGTAAACCGTTGTGCCAGATGTTGGTGTGCCAATCAATGGTCGGTGAATGCCTACAGAAGAGCCAGCAGAATCAGCAGTAATCTTGTAGGTGTATCCATTAATCATAATGAAGTCACCAGCTTTGAATGTGCCGTTAGAGGTCAATGCAAGCGTTTGAGTGTTAGGTGTAGGCGTACCATTTAAAACCGCTGTAGTAGCCGTTCCTTGCATTTGAGTAAACCAAGAAAGATTTGCGCTATTAAAAGTAATTGTTTCTGGCAACTGACGGTCTTTATTGTCAATGGCTTGAATAACGCTACGAACCTGTGGGTAGTACAAATACTCATGCGGTTGAATGGTAAACACCCAAGGCACTGAAGTTAAATACTGAGCCACAGTCATGTAGCCAGACCTAGCGACCTGTTGACCAACCATACGGCGGTTGTTCACCTTCATGGATTGCTGTATTTCAAAGATGGTTTGGAAGCTCATGCGCGGCCCCTGTTAACGGCAAGTGATTTATTTGCATATTGATTTGCAGCCCAGATTGCATTAGAACTGCCAAGCAAGCGGTCTTCAAATGACTTAGTGTCAATTGCATTGATGTAGTTATTGGTGACATTGGTAGTGCCTCCAATATTTCCAATTTTGTTGTTTGGCACAATAGTTCCTGCGGTGCGAGGAATAAAAAGTTCTGGACCTTTTTCTCCAACCAGACTTACCTGATTTACCTCTGGACTACCACCTTCAGCGTAGCCGGGCATACCCATCACCGCTGCGGGTTGATAAGGTGTTGCAGCGCCACCAGTAAAAAATTTAAAAGCCATATTCAACATGGAAACAGCTTGCGCTTTTAATTGAATAGCAATCAAATCTTGAATAATGCTTCTTGTAAGGTCTTTAAACGACATCTTGCCATTCTTGACAAAGTTATCAATAGCAGAAGACATGTTGCCCCAAACACTGTCAAACACTTGTTGCGTCTTTTTCATTGACTCTTCAATTTCTAAATTAAATTTTTCAAGAGCTTCTTGTTGTTTAATTTGCTCTGGGTCTGCAAAAGCTTTTGTTCTTTCTCTTTGATATTTCAAAGTTATTTGCGCAAGCTTTAAATCTTTTTCAGAAGCATAAAGCATTTGATTTCTAAGCATCAAATCTTCTTTATCTATATTCAATGCTTCAGTTTTATCTAAAGCAGCTTGTCTTGCATTTGATTGCATTTGAGCAAAAGCATCATTCATGTCTTTTTGTTTTTGCTCTTCGGCGTTTTCAGCAGCAATTTCAGCAGCCCTAGCTTTAGATTTAATTGCAGTTATTTTTGCAGCACCTTGCTGTGCAATCTCAATAATTTTTTGCTCATAAATCTGTGCGTTTTGCACAGAAAATTTACCAAACTCTTTTTCATTCTTCTCTTTCATTTCAGCATAAGCATCGGCAGCTTTTTTACTGATTTCAAGATTTGCTTGTTCTAATTCATTAGCGCCTCTAACAGCAACAGCATATTCTGCGGCTGCTTTAGCTTTTGCTAGTTCACCAGCTTTTTGAATTCGAGTGCCGTTATTTTCAGCGTAGTCTTCAATTTTCTCTTTTGCGTTTCCAACATCTTTAGCAGATTTTGCCCGGGCTTGAAGACGCATAGTTTCAAGAATGGCTTCACGCTTTTCTTTTTCTACCTTTAATTCTTTTTCGGCTTGAAGGACAGCAAATTGATTATTTCCTTGAGATATTGTTTTATTAAGTTGTGCAATTTTTCTGTCAATTGCATCAATTGAATCAAGCATAGATTCTGGTCTGCCAATGCCTTTGACATAATTCCAAAAATTACTTAAGGCATTAGTTGTGGTTTCCCATGCTCTTTCCAGCGTTCCAAGCTCACGGCGCTGTGCAGCCAATTGAGTATTCAAAGCAATAGCAGCAACTTTTGCAGCGTCTTGTTTTTTGCCAGCTTTTTCTAATGCTTCAATTTGCTTGTATTGCTCTAACGTAAGGAAATTCATTTCCTTATTCAAAGCCCTAGCGCCTGATGCCGAGCCATCTAAACCACTTGTGAGCTTGTCAGCAGCCGTCTTAGCATCCACGCCAGCAATCTGAGCGTAGGTAATAATTGATTGCGTTACAGCGCTAATAGAAGTTTCTGTGAACTTGCCGGAAGCGACCACAGCGTTCAACGCATCTTTAGTCATGCTCAAAGAAGCATGAGTGCGATTGCTTAGTTCATCAGATAGTTTGTAAAACTTCTCTGTTGTGATGCCAGCGTAATTGCCTGTAAGCGCAAGAGTATCTTTAAGCTTGTCAAACTCATCTTTGCCAGAATAGATTGCATAAGCCAGTCCACCAAAGGCAGTAGCCAAACCACCAACCACCAATCTGAATGGCGTAATGATAGTTCCAAGGGCTTTAAACATATTGCCAAGACCACCCATTTGGTCTTTCAATTGTCCACCTTGTTGCAACAAAACAATGAATGGATTTTGTCCAGCAGCCAAAGAAGTAACAATATCGGTTGTCTGATATGTCAAGCCCATCTTCTGCTGGGCGTTCATCTTGAACTCAGCGTCAGTAGCTTTCTTTGCTGAATTAGCTACAGCGTCATAAGCTTTGGCTCTATCCAAAAGCTGTTGCTTCATTTCCTTAGTCGCATTCATAAAGCGACCAGAACTAATCTCTCGCTCTATTTGTTGGACCTTGGTAAGTGTCTTGCCGTAATCTTCAGCAGCAAGTTTTAGCGCAGCAGATTCTTTTAAAGCAGCCAGTGAATCACGCTTAATAGAGTCTTTCAGCTTTCTGTTTTCAGAAATAGCTTTGTCAACTTGAGCAGTAAATTCAGCCGTATCCAATCCAAGGACAACGCCTAATCTGGCAATATTTTGTGAAGCCATTATTTTTTCCTTCTATTCAGCTTTGCTGCGTAATCAGGGATTCGACCAGCCAGTTCAGATTTTAGAGTGTCTAAGACTGAAGCTGCGTTTTGCTGTAAAGATATACGCAAAAATGGTTTTCCAGAAATCTTAGATGTACCGAATTCTTGAGCAAGTGACACGGCACTTTTCTTTACAGAAACAACAGCAATGGCTGCATCTGTTCTATTCACATATTCACTTTGCCTATCCTTTTCGTTTGGAATACGGGCATCCAAGCGCATGGTGTCGCGCATGTGAAAAGGGTTGTACTCATCCCTAGGCTTGTCGCCTACAGGCGCTCTTGAAACTGCCGAGTCATAAACAGTTTGCATGGCTACTTTAGCCGCTGGCACAAGTGTCTTTCTGGCAATATTGTCACCCCTGAAATCTCTTGCCATTTCTAGCAATTGCTGCTCAAACTCATCAAACCCTTCTAGGTTAAATGTAAGCTTTTCAGGAATGTAGGCCATGTCACACTTTCAAGAATGCCTCCGAACCCGGCATCATACTAATGAAGGCTGACAGTTTGTTATTCACTTCTGCTTGCCTTTCTTCCTCAGTAAGAGGCGGGACAATATATTCATGCGTAGACGGCAGCACATCTTTCATTTCAAATGGCTTTGCCGTCTTCGCTATTTTCGAGTTTAAATTGCCCGTGGTCAAGGAACTTAAAGCCAACAAAACAGCTTTATTCCCTATCATCCCATCGGACAACATAATCTCTATGTTGACCATATCATCCACAGGAACTTCATCAGGACACCCACCATGAGCATAGATGTATGCTCTGGCTTGTAAGTGGATGTCCTCAATTAGTTTTTTCTGGAGTCCTTATATCCCGGCTGAATGGCCTCAGTAATCTTGTTCAAGATTTCCAACTGAACTTGGAAAGGCCACTCTTCATCAATTTCTTTGTATGTAATGTCATCAAGTGAGCCACTCTCAGGAATCAGCAACCGAATGTATTCGGTAGTTCTGTTTTCCATTTGAATCATTGACTCCACCAGTTCCCGTGTGGACCGGCCTTCAATAATCACATCATCTTCAGTAACGACAATTCCTTCAATAGCAGTGCTATCTTTAAAGGTGGTTGTCATTTTTTCAAAACGAGCTTTTGCATCTTCTTGGTCAACTTTGCCAATGCGTTCTTGAATCTCTTCCATCTCTTTTGTGAGAGGAACTCGAACCTTAAACACATGTCCACCAAGCTCAAAAGTCTTAGTTCTAATAGCATCTGTGCTATATTTTTTGCCAAAGGCAGAACCTAATCTTGTCATGTTTTTTCCTTTACTTTATTGTCTTGATAATCTTGTGGTAAATAACTTCATTCAACTCAATGGCGTATTCCACCGCTTGAGAAGGAGTGAGTTTATCAGCGTGATGCCGAGCAATGTCATGCGCTAACGCAATAGCAGTAATGCGTTGTTGAGTGAACCCAAACCAATTCTTAGACGAATCGGATTGGGCTACTAGGAAACTCAACAGGTCTGTGTTGTCTTTTACTGTAGTAGTCATGTTTAAGTGTTGTTAGACCAGCCGTAGCTATTACCACCAACAGGGTGGATTGTAAAGATGAACTTGCCTTCAGCAGAAGGAGCCATATCCCACTGCAAGCCACCAACGCGACCGTTGAAGGCATAAGCAACAGTGTTAGTGCCGTCATAAACAGCGATAACATAAGTGCGGATGATTGTGCCGTTATAGCCGTCATCACGAATCAGCAACTGAGCAGGGTCAGCAGGGTTCCATGCAGCAGTAATGGTGAGCGAAGTCACTTGGTTTTGTGTAGTGATTTTTGCGCCTGTACGAGCGCCAGCTACTGAGTAAGCAGCAAAAGCATCATCAGCACCAAAAGCAGGAACAGCCTCAATAGGCAATTGCAAGCAAGTTGTTGAAGTACCAGTACCGCCAGCAGAAGCGCCAATAAGGTTAGCAACTTGTGCTGTCCAAGTAGACAGTTGTGTATCGGTCAAAGCTGTTGGAGAAGCATCGTCTTGCATCCACATTGTGGCTACATAACCGGGAAGAATTTTGTTAATTAAGGCCATTTTGAGTTTCCTTCAAAGAGTTAAGAAATTTGTCTTATGCTGGAATATCAATAGTGCAATCTAAAAAGATTTGCGCCATATTTTCTTCGTTGTTATAGCCGTTGTAAAGCCAGTACACATCAGCTTTGGCGATAAAGAAACCGCCAGCCGAAGGGTTGCCAAACATACCGCTATAACCGTGTAACGATTGTAATATCTGATTGGATATTGTGAAACCGTCTTCTATCTTCTGGGTGAAGATGGAAATTTGGAAAACAGGGCGGTCAATGCCCTTGTTAGATTGCGTCTGGCCCGTATAAACAGGCTGATGCACGTTTCTCAGCATCCAAGTAATGAACTTAGGCTGGGTAGCAAAATTACGGTTAAACGCAGCGTAAACAGGAATAGGCGACACAATTCCAGCCAACTGATATTGGATGGCTTGCCCATACTGAACGACATTGTTTTGTGTTGCCATTTAAACCGCCGTAACAGGGTCAGAACGGTAGCACATGAATGTCACACGCATCCGGTCGTTAGATTCTCTTGCATCGGTGATGCGCCAACTTGCATTACGCCATGTGATGGAATAAAGGTTTTGGTTGTCAACCATTTCCTTCATGTTAGGCGTGTAGTTCAAGGTGAAATTCACCATGTCCTGATACAAACGGTACTTGTCAGCAATTTTTACATTGTTGGCAACATCACCTACCAAAGCCCGAGTCCCAAACCATTTAGTCTGGGTTGTGCTTTGTTCGCCAAAAGTTGAGCCACCAAAGGCCAAGTTATTGACAGTAATGTTTTCGTACCGTTTGATTGACATTACATCACCAATGGTTTGTATGCACGAAGCAATGTGGTCACGCCAAATGGGATGTCTTTCAACTTCACTTCTGTGGCGTTTGCACGATTGTTGTACAGGTGCGTAAACAACAAGAGGCCAGCTTGCTTAATTACAGGGTAAGCTGAAATTGGATTAGAAGCAGTCGTATATTCCAATACGATTGGCGCAGTCATCACTGTATTAATCGATGTTGGCAATGAAGACACAATGACTTTATTGCCGGAGTTATCGTAGTAATACTGATTAGATGGCACTGTTGTAAAAACAGGCGGGAACGCATCAGTCCAATACCCAAGAGAATCAATCGTAATTGGCGATTGGCTTGGATAAAGGTTTTGGCTGACTTCAGGCAAGTCAAGGCAAACAGGGGACGCTGCAAGGCTTGATGTACCGTACCAGACGCGATAAGTAACGCTGAAGATACTCAGACCTAGGTAATCCTCAATTGCTTGCCTTGTAGCCAGTTCTAACGAGCTTAAATAAGCATCCTGACTTTCATCCTCATACAAGTTAATTTGCTGAGTAATTTCATCAAGAGTTAACCATGCCGTAAGGTTGTCACGGTTAATTTGCTCAAACTTTTCGTAGTTGAACGGGTTGCGCGTTTGCGCCCCGAAAGGCGAACCGTACTGATAATTGTCAACTGCCATTTTTAACCCTTTCAGGCACTCATTCGCACACCAGCAAATGGGTCGCGGACAGAGCTTACCACACGCTTTTCAGCATAGATGGTCACAAAGCCGGGGCTTGTTTGTTCAAACATTTGAATGGACATTTCTTCATTGTCGCCAATGGTCAAGAAACGGGGCCAGTTAGCCAAATAGATTGGGAATGAAGTAGACAAGTATGGGTTAGGAATCACAGGGAAACCAAACATGCGGCCTACAGCAGCACCATCTTCGTCACCAATTTCCAAAAACAGTGGCAAGCCTTGTGTATCTTTTAGGCTACGCAATGAATCAATCATTGATGGCAGGATGTGCCAAGCGTTGCCGGGCAAAGACCAGTACTGGCTTGGGAATGCGTTTACAACGTCAACAATGTTGTTGTATGCCACGCCACCAACTGTTTGTGCAACAGTAGCAATGGAGTGAATGCCGTTTGTAATCGCTGTGCCACTTGTGCCATAAGCAGAAGTAGATGCAGTTGTGTACATGTCCAAACCACGCAAGCCTGATGTCGCACCAGTTGTTGTAGTTGTAGAGCCAGCTTGGTCGCTGTTGATTGCCATTGATGCGCCTTCAACTTGAGCAAACTCAAGCATCAAGTCATTAACAATGGTTGCTTCCAAACCATTTACATCTGACATAACGGCAGAACGAATTGGTAATTGAGCAGTTACAACACGAACTGGCAACTGCCAGATAGATGTGTCTGTGTTTGGAGTACCTGTATTGTTTTGAACAGGATAGCCCCAAGGGTTTGTTTGATATGTCGCGTTACCAGTTTTAGCAACGAACTGCATATCAGAGCCGGGCGCGGGAACAATACGAGCGCCCAAGCGGAATGGGTTTGCGTAACGCAATGCTGCGAAAGCTTCATCGAAAACCACGCGACCACCAACACCAGAACCAGAGCCAGTGAGTGCAGAGGCTTCTTTCAGGTCGATGGTGACTTTGCCGCCTTCGGTAATGGCCTGTTTGATTCCAGAGAGAATTTTTTCAGTGATGGTCATGGCTATTTCCTAAATTATTGGCACAAAAAGGAGGGGGAATTACCCCCCTCCATTTCATCAGGTTGCAGTACCTGTAGAACGGTAGCGAACGCCAGCGTTAGGGTCACGCACAGATGTTGCCAAACGCTTCTCACCGAAGAAGGTGATGTAACCGGGCAATGTCTGGTCATAACGGCGCATAACCATGTTCAAACGGTCGATGATGGTGTGGAAGCGGCTCCAGTCAGCGAAGTACATTGGGTACAAGCTGTTAGTGCCAGCAGAACCTGTAGTTGTTTGTGAAGGTGTATCGCAATACTTGTTCACAACAACATCAAAGCCCAGCAATGTGCCAACGATACCGTCAACAGACAAACCTTCATTACGATTGAAGATAGGTGCGCCGTTGCTATCACGCAATGCGCGAATAGCGTTCAACAGGATTGGGCTGATAACAAACTTAGCGTTTGTAGTCCAGTACTGTTGTGGCAAAGAGTACACAAAGTTGATAACGTCAACGTAGCTGATGTTGTTAGCGCCAACAGTGTTAGCGTTAGTTGTCAACTGGTCGTATGTTGCCAAGCTGTGCAAGCCGCTGGTAGAACCAGTGCCAGAAGAACCAAAGGCAGCAGTAGAGCATGTGCCACCAGCGTATGTGCTGTTAGCACCAGCGTACTGGTCAAGGCCACGCAAACCGTTGCTTCCACCGTATGGCAAAGAAGTAGCGCCTTGGTCGTTGTTTTGCATCATTGACAATGCTTCAGCTTGAGCGAACTCAGCCAACATGTCATCAACCACGTTTGCTTCCAAACCATCGATGTCATCGAGGGCAGCAGTACGAATTGGGAACTGCACGTTCAAGTCTTGCAAAACGAGTTGCCAGATAGAAGTATCTTCAGTTGTAGCTGATGTGTTGTTGTTGATTGCATAGCCCCATGCTGCACCGGCGTTACCGGTTTTGACTCGGAACTGGTAGCTTGAACCGTCAGTAGCAACAGTGCGTGAAACACCGCGCAAAGGATTGTTCAAACGCAATGCAGCAAACACTGGGTCATAAGCTGTGCGACCACCCTTGCCATCACCACCAGCAGTCAAAGCAGAAGCTTCGTTCAGGTAGGCTTGCATTTGTGATTCGTCAGCAAAGATTTGCAGTTCTTTTTCTACACGGTTGTTGCCTTTGTAGAAAGTAGACAGTTGCTCTTTAACAGAACGGTTTACATCTTGACGAACAGTCTTGGCAACAGGCTTGTGCAAAGCAGGAGCTTCGATAGAAGAAACTTTTGCTTCCAGAGCAGCAACCATTTCGCTGAATTCGGCTTTAACAGCTTCAACAGCAGCGGGGATTTTGGCTTCAACAGCCGCAACGCTCTCAGCTTGTTTAGCTTCGATAGCGTCCAATTTTTCAATGATTTCTTTTGACATGATTAACCTTTCAGTCGTTTGTCGAGGAGTTTAAGAAGTTCACGTTGCTCAAGAGCAGCGAGAATTTCTGCTTCGGTCGCTTCCGCACCAGAGTCACTCTGTTGAGGCGCAATTTCAATTGCTTCAGTCGCAGCATCACGCTGTTCCAGAACTTTCTTGAATGTTGATGCGGCAGCGACCGCATCGCTCTTGGACAACCCAGCATCCCGCAAGGCTTCTTCCAAAACTTTTAAATCAGCAGAACCATCAGCGCGGAAATACTCCAGCTTTTTGACTTCTGCTTTTGGATTGTTGGGATACATCACTACGCTAGTTTCGCGTAAACCACCTTTAGTGATTTGGAAGTAACCTTTTTCCCAATAGTCATCAGAACCGGCGGGAAAAACTTCTCCACCCTCAGTGACCCATTGGTATTCATCAGCATAAGCGCCAACAGAAACGCCGCCAAACATATTGGGTGACTCGCACATAACTTGATACAAGTCTGAACCAGCAGTAGTGTTCATAAACAATCTACCACTTGCACTCATGCCGTCTTCGTCCATTTCAATGGTGGTCCACTCGCCAACAGGCATAGACTCAGCATTGTGATTTAAGAACATTGGCAGCGGTCGGCCTGAAGAGGCAAACTCTTTTGCCCATTCCATAAAGCCTTCAGGCTTATAGAAGAATTTGCGACCATCAGCGCCTTCACGAGCGCCCCAAGTGGTGATACGAGCTTCAATCTTTCCTGTTGGTTCGCCGCTTGCGGCTTTTTCCGACAGGTTTAGTTTCGCTTCGCAGATGAGATTCATTTGCTTCATTAATAGCCCCTAAAGCCATAGATTGGTTGTTATCTTGTATTTTAGGGGGTCGCCCTAAAAGAACAGGCAACTGTATTACAGGTTGACGAACCTGTTTTGCTAATGCTACCAGATATTTTGAATCAGTTCGCATTATTTTTCAAGTCTTTCCTATATTCATTTTCTTCTTTTGTGCGCCACCACCGCCACCAGTGTCTTGTGGGCTAGAACCAGAAATAGGGTCAGCGGGTTTATTGGGGTCAACCAACTCATCACCACCTTCGATGTTAGGCATGCCCATGTATTGACGAGCTTCATTGGGAGTCATAATGCCATTGGTCACACCGGCTGTTGCAAAGTTCATTTGGTCCAGTGGTGCGCCCTTTAGGAAGTCGCTTGTGTCAAACTCAACACACAATGATGGATAGCCTGTAAACAAATGTTGTTTCAGCTTCTCTTGGATGTTGACCAGCATTGGATACATAGTCCCTTTGTAGAACTCATCCATTTGCGTTTGGCTGTTATTGAACTTGCCATCAATAATGCCAATCATTTGTGGTGGCACACCAAACAAACCACAGATACGGCGCATGGTCTGCATCTTCAGGTTAGCAGCATCAGCATCTTGCAAGTTGAGCATTTCCAATGGCGTGTATTTCATGCCTTGGTCCAGCAACATGCCTTGACCGGGCTTAGATGGGTCAGACTGGCGTGAGCCAACCATATTGCTCCAAGCTTCTTTCAGACGGGCTGCAATTTCCTTGTACTTAGCATCAGGCACAACAGCATCGGTCGAGAACATGCCGGATGGCTTTGCACCGTTCTGCATTACATAGTTTGCGTACAAGTCAATGTCTTGGTCCAAGGCCACCAACTCAGCAGCCAAGATACCTTTGTTGAAACCGGCAGAACCTTGCCATGCCATTTCTTTGCAGTGCATGATTTGATGCGCTTTAAGTGGCTGGTCACGGCTAAAACCGTATGCCGGTGTAGACAGGCGGTAGGATGGATAACGGGCAGGATTGATTGTCACGGCAATCAATGTACTGTCCATAATGTACATTTCCAGAGGCGTTTCTGTTGCAGACTCTTGGTCTTTTCTCCACCACAGAGTAAACGATTCACCAGCAAGCTCATACCACATGAGCCACTGATACCAGAACTCATATTTGCTCTGGAAGTTGTTTGGATTGTTTAAAAGCTTGGCAACTTGCTTGGCTTTCGTTTTGTCGCGTGTGCCAACTGACTTATCTTTGATGGCATTTACATATTCGCCGTCTTCGGTTTCACAGCAAATATTGATTGGTAGTTGTGCAAGCGCCCGAGCCTTAATCGCAATACAGGACATCACTGTGCTGTTGCGTGTAAGCATGGACATGTCAACAGGGCGACCAGCATTGGTAGTGCTGGCTGTCGTGACATAGAGTATCTGGGTATTTACATTTGGCTGCTGTTTATTACTTTGGTAAACAATATTGTTACCCAATGCAGTCTGACCAAACAACGAGTTGGACTCATTATTTGTTACTTTTTTACTGCTAAAAACATCCAAAAGTCCCATGATTTTCTCCTAATTCATTGCATTCTACCAATCTAATGACCTAAAGCCAAATGATTCTGTTACGAATACATTGTCTAGGTGGCAGTGTAACGCCATAATCATAGAAATGATACCGTCAACTTTGGCAGATGGGTCTGCCTCATTCTTACGCACCTTCACATTCCCGTTGACATCGGTGTAAACCTCACAGTTCCCAAGCTGCCAGCCGACAAATGGGTTGCCGTCATGCTTTATGGCTTTCTTGAGAATAAGCTGCTCAGTTGTTTTACTTGGGTTTGACAGTACTGCCATACCTTGACCAACTTTTTTGACAGGTAGCCCGTGGCTGTATAGGTTCGCAACCAATGCAGCAGCGTTGTAAGGGTCGAATGCAATTTCTTTGACATCATGCAGTATGCACTCCGATTTAATGTAGGTTTCAATCTCATTCAAGTCGGTTACATTGCCTTGGGTAAGCTTAAGGATACCTGAAGCTTGAGCTTGAAGGTAGATTGGCTTGTAATGGTTTGGCACAAAGTCCATTGACTCTTCCGGCAGGAAAAATTGGAACCTAGCATAGAAATCCTCTTCGCCATACCGGTGCAAAGTGCAGACAGCATTCAAGTCACGGCTATGCG
>JACCEB010325530.1_pt1 | contig 22529 bp, 21 predicted proteins | sample 7454761 | NCBI WGS metagenome assembly JACCEB01 (sample SAMN15323454, study PRJNA562643) | freshwater metagenome | isolation source: river surface water | place: USA:Blue River Watershed | collected 2017-08-18 | reverse complement strand
GTTTTTAATCAGACCACCGGCAGCGATAAATTCTTTAACCGGTACCCCTGATTCGTTAAAGGTCTGAACAATTTTGCGAGCACCATAGTGGCCTCAACGAGTTCGAGCACACGGTCCATCGCGTCGAGGTAGGGGCCCGTCTCTGTGATCTGCGAGCCGATGTGGCAGTCGATGCCTACCACTTTCAGCCCGGGCAGGCTGGCCGCGCGCCGATAGGCCGCCAGGGTGCGCTCGTGCGCCACGCCGAACTTGTTGCCCTTGAGGCCGGTGGAGATGTAGGGGTGGGTCTTGGCGTCGACGTTGGGGTTGACGCGGATGCTCACCGGCGCGCGCAGGCCCAGGCCCTGCGCCACGTCGCTGAGCAACTCCAGCTCGGACTCGCTCTCGACGTTGAAGCAGCCAATGCCGACCTGCAACGCCTGACGCATCTCGGCGCGGCTCTTGCCCACGCCGGAAAAAATGATTTTGGCCGGCTCGGCCCCTGCGGTCAGCGCGCGCGTGAGTTCGCCGCCAGAGACGATGTCAAAGCCGCAGCCCGCGCTGGCGAAGACTTGCAGAACCGCGAGCGAGGAGTTGGCCTTCATCGCATAGTGGACAGTGGCCTGGCGGCCGGCAAAGCCGCGCTGGTAGGCCGCCAGGGCCGAGCGCATGGCGGCCTTGGAATACACGAAGAGCGGCGTGCCATGGGCGTGAGCCAGGTCGGACAAGCGGCAACCCTCCAGCCACAGTTCATGGCCGCGGCGGGCCAACTGGGGCGAGCCGGGCAGGGAGGAGACGGGTGGCAGGGTCATGGCTGGCGCAGGGGGAGGGCGGGGGCGGCGGCAGACGCAGGTCCCCGCGGCAGGACCTGGGGTTTGGAGGACGGCAGCACGAGGTCCCCCTTCTGGCCGCAGGCCGATAAGCTGGTCAGAGCGGCCACGCAGAGGGCGAGGCCTAGAATCGTCTGCGTCTTGCGGAACATCGAAGAATTGTAATGACCGACCTGGAGTATCTGGACCATGCCGAGGCCTTGCTGAGCCGGGTTGAGGCCTGCTGTGATCGTTTCAACGACGAGACCGATGCCGATATCGACAACCAGCGGGTCGGCGGGATGGTCACGCTCACGTTCCCCAATCGCAGCCAGATCATCGTGAACTTGCAAAAGCCGCTGCAGGAGGTCTGGATGGCTGCCCGCGCCGGCGGCTACCACTACCGCTTCGATGGGGCGGTGTGGATGGACACCAAGGGCCACGGCGAGTTCTTCGGCCACCTCAGCCGCTGCGCCAGCGAGCAGGCGGGACAGCCGCTGGACTTCACCTCCCCCTGAATCAGTTCCTGAACAAGTCCAGGATGCTGCGCTTCTCGTCCCCTGGGTTCTTCCCCAGCGGGGCCTCATTGCCGCCCACGCTGCTCACCCCGCCGCCGCGGCTGTACTCGCCGTAGTACCACTCTCCGCCCACGTTCAACACGCCCTCCGGCGCCGTGGGCTCGTAGATCGGCACCCCGCGCAGCGCGGCTTCCATGAAGGCGATCCACACTGGCAAGGAGAGACCACCGCCCGTCTCGCGGTCGCCCAGTGACCGGGGCGAGTCATACCCCATCCAGACCACAGACGCCACCGTGGGATGGAATCCGGCGAACCAGGTGTCGATCGCATCGTTGGTGGTGCCGGTTTTTCCGTACAGGTCGGGCCGCTTGAGTTCTGCCTGGGCACGTGCAGCCGTACCTGAGCGGGTGATCTCCTGCAACAGCCGGTTCATTACGAAGGCATTGCGCGGGTCGATCGCGCGTGGCGCGTCGCCGGCTTGGGGCGGCTTGACCTCCACCAGCAGCTTGCCCCGTTGGTCAGTGATCTTGCGGATCACCCAGGGGTTGACGCGGTAGCCGCCGTTGGCGAATACCGAGTAGGCGGTCGCCATCTGCATCGGCGTGACCGAGCCAGCGCCCAGCGCCATGGTGAGGTAGGCCGGGTGCTTCTCGGCCTCAAAGCCGAAGCGGGAGATCCACTCTTGCCCGTATTGCGGCCCGATGGATTGCAGGATGCGGATCGACACCATGTTCTTGGACTTGGCCAGCGCGGTGTGCAGCGGCATCGGGCCTTCAAACTTACCGTCGTAATTCTTGGGTTCCCAGGGCGCACCGCCCGTGGCTGCAGCATCGAAGAACAGCGGGCTGTCGTTGATCACGGTCGCCGGGCTGAAGCCCTTTTCTAGGGCGGCGGAGTAGATGAAGGGTTTGAAGGACGAGCCCGGCTGGCGCCAGGCCTGCGTCACATGGTTGAACTTGTTCTTGGCGAAATCGAAGCCTCCGACCAGGGCTAGGATGGCACCGTCGCGCGGGTCGATGGCAACGAAAGCGCCCTCCACCTCGGGCAACTGGGTGATCTCCCAGCCCTTGGCACCTTTCATTACCCGAATGACTGCGCCTTTTCGCAGCCGTATTTTGGGCGGGGCCTTGTCTGACAGGCCCGACTGGGCTGGCTTGAGGCCCTCGCCGGTGATTTCGAAGGTATCGCCACCGCCGCGGGTGGCGACTATTTTTTTCGGGCCCGCTTCCAGCACTACCGCCGCGAGCACGTCGCCGTTGTCTGGGTGGTCGGACAGGGCGTCGTCGACAGCGTCTTCCAGCTCTTTGGGGTTGGCAGGCAGGTCGACAAACTCCTCAGGGCCGCGGTAGATCTGCCGCTTTTCGTAGTCCATGATGCCCTTGCGCAGGGCCTGGTAGGCCGCCTCTTGGTGTTCGGACTTCACCGTGGTGTAGACGTTGAGGCCGCGGGTGTAGGTCTCGTCCCCGTACTGGGCGTACACCAGCTGGCGCACCATCTCGGCGATGAAGTCGGAGTGCGTGCGCAGGCTGTCGGCGGACGAGCGGATCTTCAGTTCTTGCGAACGAGCGGCAGCAGCCTGAGCCTTGGTGATGAAGCCGACCTCCTCCATCCGTTCGATGATGTATTGCTGGCGCACCTTGGCCCGCTTGGGGTTGCTGATCGGGTTGTAGGCCGAGGGCGCCTTGGGCAGGCCGGCCAGCATGGCCGCCTCGGCGATGCTGATTTCCGATAGCGGCTTGGCGAAGTAGGTCTCGGAGGCGGCGGCGAAGCCATAGGCCCGGTTGCCCAGGAAGATCTGGTTCATGTAGATCTCGAGGATCTGGTCCTTGGTCAGGGCATGTTCCAGCCTGAAGGTCAGCAATACCTCGTAGAGCTTTCGGGTGAAGGTCTTTTCGGTACTCAGGTAAACGTTGCGGGCTACCTGCATGGTGATGGTCGATGCGCCCTGGCTCTTGGCCCGCCCCAGGTTGGCAATGGCCGCGCGCATCAAACCGCGGTAGTCCACCCCGTTGTGCTCGTAGAAGCGGGCGTCCTCGATGGCCAGCACCGCCTGCTTCATGACCTGTGGAATCTCGGCGATCGGGGTCAGGCTGCGCCGCTCCTCGCCGAACTCGCCGATCAGCGCTCCGTCTGCCGAGTAGATGCGCAGCGGCAGCTTCGGGCGGTACGAGGCCAGGTCGGAGACATCTGGCAGGTTGGGGTAGGCGACCGACAGCGCCACCCCGATCACGATGGCCAGGCTGGTCACACCGGCCAGTCCGAGGCCGAAGGTCCAGAGGACAAGGCGCATCAGGAGAGAGCGGTGGCCGCCGTCTGGGGCCAGGCGGGACGGATCGTCGGATTTCGGGTGGGGCATCAGCGAATTATCCGGGCCGGGCGGGTGGTGCCTGCGCAATGCCTCTACTGACCCCGCACGGGGCGTCAGATCGGGGCAACGGCCGCTGCTCACCCAGGCAGGCCGAGTTGGACACGCGGCAGGTTACTGTTAGTATTAACTGAATTCTTAAGTTTTTGCAGTTTTGGGCGCTCAGGCTCCCACCCTTGGAGATTCGATTGCAGTCTTTCGCGTCCTGGTTTGGCTCCCAGCCCGCGCCTTTGTTGGGCCTGGATATCGGCTCATCCGGTATCAAGTTGGCCGAGCTCGGTACCGGCCGGGACGGCCGGTTGGCGCTGGAGCACTGCGCCTTCGAGCCGATCGACCGCGACTGGATCGTTGACGGCAGCATCGAGAAATTCGACCCTGTCGCCGACGCCCTTCGCCGGGTTGTCAAGCGCAGTGGTTCCCGCACCCGCCAGGTCGCCATGGCCCTGCCGGCCTCCGCGGTCATCACCCGAAAAATCATTCTCCCGGCTGGCTTGCCGGAGTCAGAGCTCGAGGCCCAGGTCGAGATCGAGGCCAACCAATACATCCCTTTCTCGCTGGACGAGGTCAGCCTCGACTTTTGCGTGATGGGCCAGGCGCCCTCAGGCCCCCAGGAGGTTGAGGTGCTGATCGCCGCCTCGCGCCGCGAGAAAGTCCAAGACCGGCAGGGACTGGCCGAGGCCGCTGGCCTCAAGCCGGTCATCGTCGATGTCGAGTCCTTCGCCGCCCGCATGGCTGCCGGCCGGCTGGTCGAGGCCTTGCCCCTGGGGCGGCCCGAAGCCCTGGTCGCCCTCTTCGAAATCGGCGACCTTGCCACCAGCCTGCAGGTGCTCGGGGGAGGTGAGGTGGTCTATGAGCGAGACCAACCCTTCGGCAGCTTCCAATTGATCCAGCACATCGTCCGCCAGTACGGACTCGGTGCCGACGAGGCTGAGCAGCGTCTGCGCAGCGGCGAACTGCCCGAGGACTTCGAGGCCCAGGTGCAGCGCCCCTTCGTGGACGGCCTGGCCCAAGACCTGGCGCGGGCACTGCAGTTCTTTTTCACCAGCACCCCCCACAACCGGGTCGACCACTTGTTGCTGGCGGGCAGTGCCGCCTCCCTGCCGGGGTTGACCGCGGCCGTGGCGGCTCACAGTTCGTTTCCCAGTAGCGTGGCCGACCCTTTCCAGGGCATGCAGGTCGCCACCACCGTTCGTGAGCGTCGTTTGCAGCGGGAGGCGCCCGGCTACCTGGTCGCCTGCGGCTTGGCCATGCGGAGGTTCTTCAGGTGATTCTGATCAACCTGCTGCCCCATCGCGAGGTCGCTCGTCGGCATCGGCGTGAGTCCTTCTATCTGATGCTGGGCGCATCTCTGCTGGCTGGCGTGGTGCTGGCCGGTGGGCTTTACCTCTGGGAGGTCGGCCAATCCGCCCGCCAGGAGGCCCGCAACCTGCTGTTGCGCGACGAGATCGTCCGGCTCGAAAAGCAAATCAAGGACATCGCCTCGCTGCAGGCCGACATTGCCGCTCTGCGCTCCCGCCAGCAGGCGGTCGAGAACCTGCAGGCAGATCGCAGTATTCCGGTTCACCTTCTCAATGAGCTCGCCCGCCTGATGCCGGAAGGGGTCTACCTCACCGGCCTCAAGCAGGACGGCCAGACGGTCCTCCTCACGGGCGTGGCCCAGTCCAACGAACGGGTTTCCGAGTTGCTGCGCCACCTGGGCCAAGACAGTTCTTGGCTGAGCAGGCCCGAGCTGGGTGAAATCGTGGCAAGCACTGTCACCTTGGGGCCGCGCGAGCAGCGTCGGGTGGCCAACTTCACCCTGCGAGTCACGGTCAGCCGTACAGGGGAGGCCCGACCGCCTGCCGGGGCCGCCTCGGCCGCCGCGGGCTCCCTGTCCAGACCCGGCGCCAGCGTCCCGCCATCACGCGCCAGTGCGCCGGCCGCCATGGCATCCAACCGCCCCTGACACGCCATGCCTCAACGCCCGCCTGTCCCTGCCCTCGCCGCCCAGCCCTCGCGCTGGAGCCGGCTGCAGGCCGAGTTCCGTGGCCTGGACACCCGCGACCCTTCCACTTGGCCGCTGGTCCCTCGACTGGCCCTGTGTGCCGCAATGGCCGGCCTGATCCTGCTGGGCCTCTGGATGGCCCTGATCCGCGGCAACCAGGATGCGCTCGAGGCCCAGGAGGCGCAGGAGGTGGTGCTCAAGGCCGACTACGTGCGCAAGCTCACCCAGGCGGTGAATCTCGAGGCCCTGCGAAAGCAGCGCGAGCAGGTGCTTGGGCAGGTCAGCCAGCTCGAAAAGCAGTTGCCCGGTCGGGCCGAGATGGATGCCTTGCTCTCGGACATCAACCAGGCGGGGCTCGGTCGCAGCTTGGCTTTTGAGTTGTTCCGCCCGGGACCGGTGATCGTGCGTGACTATTACGCCGAGCAGCCCATCGCCCTCAAGGTGGTGGGCCGGTACCACGACATCGGGGCTTTCGCGGGCGATATCGCCAATCTCTCGCGCATCGTCACGCTCAACAACATCGCCATCTCGCCCAGCCGCGAGGGTCTGCTGGTCATGGAGGCAACTGCCAAGACCTTCCGCTACCTCGACCCCGACGAGGTAGCGGCGCAGCGGCGCAGCCCCGCTTCGGCGCCCAAGTCGCCCGGAGGCCGGCCATGATCGAAGCCCGCGCCTTCGTTTTGATCGCGGGCTGGCCAGCGCGGCGCGCGCGCGCCGGGTCGCTGGCGCTCTCCCTGCGCTTCGCCCACTTTGCAAGCCTTGTGCGCCTTGTGTCTGCCTCCCTCTTGGTATTCGCCCTGGCCGGGTGCGGCCAGGCCGGGCGTGAGGACATGCAGGGCTGGATGGCGCAGCAACGGGCTGGCCTCAGCCCTCGCATCGACCCCATTCCCGAGCCGCCGCCCTTTGTGCCCCAGGCCTATGTGCAGGCTGGGACCATTGACCCCTTCAGCCTCCAAAAACTCGCCTCGGCGCTTCGGCGCGATGCCACTGTGGCCGCCTCCGAATCAGCGCTGCTCGCTCCGGAGCTCAAGCGACGCAAGGAGGCGCTTGAAAGCTATCCCCTCGATTCCATGACCATGGTCGGCAGCCTGATCAAGCAGGGGCGTCCGGTCGCCCTCATCAAGGTCGACAACCAGCTCTACCAGGCCGCGGTCGGTCAGCACCTCGGCCAGAACTACGGCAGGATCCTGCGCATCGGCGAGACCGAGGTTCAGCTCCGCGAGATCGTCCGTGACCCGGGAGGGAGCTGGGTCGAGCGGCCAGCGACCCTGCAGTTGCAAGAAAGAGCCAAATGAAGCATTGCGCAAACATCGCCCCTGCGAGTGGGTACCTGTCGGGCGCCCTCGGCGTGGCCGGGGCCCTGGCCCTCTTGGTTGTTGGACTGGCTCTGACACCGCTGCCTGTTCTTGCCCAGACATTGCCGGCGCCTGCTACCGCACCGTCTGCTGCTTCTGCGCCCGCAGCGCTTGCCGCCTCACCCGCCGCCCCCTCCCAGAGCGGGGTGGAGGTGCAATCGATCACCGCGCTTTCCCAAGGGGGCGCCGAGGTGCTGCGGGTAGAGCTTTCCCGGCCTTTGGCCGCTTTGCCCAACGGCTTTGCCATTCAGTCACCCGCCCGCATCGCCCTGGACTTGCCCGGTGTTCGCAGCGTGCTCGACAAGCCCTCCGTGGTGCTCAATCAGGGCAACCTGCGCTCGGTCTCGGTGGTAGAGGCGGCTGACCGCACACGCCTGGTCCTCAACTTGCGGACCCAGGTTCCCTACAAGACACAACTGGACGGCCGCACGCTGCTGGTCTTCCTGGAGCCGGCGGGCGCAGCGGTCACCTCGCCGGTGGCGCCTCCCAACCCGGCCCTGTTCGCCGAGAGCCGCAACTCCGACAGCCTGCCTCTGCGCGACGTCGACTTCCGCCGTGGCTCGGGCAGCGCCGGCCGGGTGGTGGTCGAGCTCGGTAGCCCCCAGGTGGGCGTCGACATTCGCCAGCAGGGCCAGAACCTGGTGGTGGAGTTTCTCAAGTCCTCCCTGCCTGAGGGCCTGCGCCGGCGGCTTGACGTCGCCGACTTCGGCACCCCAGTGCAGACCATCACCACCACCGCGGTGGCCGACCGGGTGCGTATGGTGATTCAGCCGCGGGGCCCCTGGGAGCACAGCGCATACCAGAGCGACAGCCAGTTCGTCGTCGAGCTGCGGCCGCCGCGGATCGACCCGTCCCGGGTCACCCAGGGCCCGGGCTACACCGGCGAGAAGATCACGCTCAACTTCCAGAGCATCGAGGTGCGCCAGCTGCTTCAGGTGATCGCCGACTTCACCAACTTCAACGTGGTCACCTCGGACTCGGTGACTGGCAATCTGACCCTGCGCCTCAAGGATGTGCCCTGGGACCAGGCGCTGGACATCATCCTGCAGTCGAAGGGGCTGGGACAGCGCCGCTCCGGCAACGTGCTCTGGGTCGCTCCCAAGGACGAAATCGCGGCTCGTGAAAAGCAGGACCGCGACGCGGTCAACGCACGCCAGAACGAGGAGCCGGTGCGAACCCAGCCATTCCAGCTGAACTACGCCAAGGCCAAGACGATCGCCGACCAGCTGCTGTCGGGTCCGCCGGCCAACCGGGTGCTCAGCCCGCGTGGCAGTGCAATGGCCGAGGAGCGCACCAACCAGCTCTTCGTCACCGACATCCCGACCCGTCTGGAGCAGGTCCAGGCCCTGATCGCGCGTCTGGACGTGCCGGTACGGCAGGTGCTGATCGAGGCCCGTATCGTCGAGGCCTCTGACACCTTCGGAAAATCGCTGGGTGTTCGCTTGGGCGGCAGCGACCAAGGTCGCCCGCCTGGCACCCGTATCAGTGACAACAACAACCGGATCACCTTCGGCGGCTCCTACTCGGGCCTGACCGGCAGCACCGGCGAAACCCGCACAACCCTGGACAACGTCAACACCAATTTCGTCAACCTGCCGGCGGTGGGGCAGGGCGGCTTCAGCGCGCCGAGCTTTGCGATCTCGCTGTTCAACGCATCCGCCAACCGCTTCCTGAACCTCGAGCTGTCCGCCCTGGAGGCCGATGGCAAGGGCAAGCTGGTGTCCAGCCCCCGCATCGTCACCGCCGACCAGACCAAGGCCCTCATCGAGCAAGGAACCGAGTTCCCCTATCAACAGGCTACGGCTAGCGGCGCAACGGCGGTGGCCTTCCGCCGGGCCACCCTCAAGCTGGAAGTCACCCCCCAGATCACGCCCGAGGGCAATATCATTCTGGACCTCGATGTGAGCAAGGACAGCCGGGGCGAAACCACGACTGCAGGCATCGCCATCAACACCAAGCACATCCGCACCCAGGTGCTGGTGGAAAATGGGGGTACGGTGGTGATTGGCGGCATTTTCGAGCTGACCGAGACCGAGAACGAGGCGCGAGTGCCGCTGCTGGGCGAATTGCCTGGTGTGGGCGTGCTGTTCCGCAACCGGCAACGCACTGCGAACAAGCAGGAGATGCTGGTTTTCATCACCCCCAAAATGATCACCGACCGGGTTGCGGAGCGGTGATCCGTTCCGTCAACCTCTGTTTCTGATCCGTTTGAATTCCTCTTCCTCCAGCGCATTACCGACCGATCGTGCACCCGAGACACCGGCCGTCGCGTCCAGCCCCAGCCCAGGCGCCGGCGCGGGTATTGGCGCTGGTGCTCTCGCTGACCTAGTCCAGCATCCGAGCAAGTCGCCAAGCACCCGGCCGATCGCGCTGGTGGGTATGCCTGGCTCCGGCAAGAGCACCGTGGGCAAGTTGCTGGCCCGTCGGCTGGGCCTGCCTTTTACCGATTCCGACCATGTGCTCGAACAGCGCATGGGGTGCCCGATCCGCACCTATTTTGAACAGCAGGGCGAGGAGCGTTTTCGCGACCTCGAGCAGGCGGTGATCGCCGAGCTGAGCATGAGCAAGGGCGTCCTGGCCACCGGCGGGGGGGCGGTGCTGCGCGAGGCCAACCGGCACCAGCTGCACGCCCATGCCTATGTGATCTACCTTCGGTCCTCGCCTGACCAGGTCTTTCAGCGGGTGCGTAATGACCGCAAGCGCCCCTTGCTCCAGGTCGATGACCCGCTGGCGAGGCTCAAGGCCCTGCACGCCCAGCGGGATCCGCTCTATCGCGAGACGGCCCACTTCACCGTCGAAACCGGCCGACCCAGCCTGCAGACCCTGGTCAACATGATCGTGATGCAACTGGAGCTTTCCGGCGAAGCTGGCGAGATGGCCTGAGACCTGATGACCGGGCCTTACACTTGGCCGCATGACAGCGCGTGCCACTGACCAGGAAGTTCGCATCGATCTCGGGGACCGAAGCTACCCCATTGTCATCGGCGAGGGCCTGCTGGCCCGTATCGGCGAATTCGACCTTCCCAAGGGACACGCGGCCCTCATCGTGACCAACACCACGGTCGGTCCGCTTTATGCCAACGCCCTGGCGCAGGCGCTGGCTGCTCGCTACCCACAGGTCCATGTGCTGGAACTGCCCGACGGGGAGCAGTACAAGACCTGGGACTGTCTCAACCTCATCTTCGACGCTCTGCTCGGGCGCGGGAGCGACCGCAAAACCGTGCTCTTTGCGCTGGGCGGTGGTGTCGTGGGCGACATGACCGGCTTTGCCGCCGCCTGCTACATGCGTGGTGTGCCTTTCGTGCAGTTGCCCACCACCTTGCTCGCGCAGGTGGACTCCTCGGTGGGCGGCAAGACCGCGATCAACCATCCCCTGGGCAAGAACATGATCGGCGCCTTCTACCAGCCGCAGCTGGTGCTGTGCGACCTGGACACCCTCGCCACCCTGCCCGAGCGCGAGATGTCCGCCGGCTTGGCCGAGGTGATCAAGTACGGGCCGATTTTCGACCTGGACTTTCTCGACTGGGTAGAGGCACATCTCCCCGCCCTGCGCGCGCGTGACCCGCAGGCTCTGGCCCATGCGGTGCGCCGCAGCTGCGAGATCAAGGCCGAGGTTGTGGGTCAGGACGAGCGCGAGTCTGGCCTGCGGGCCATCCTCAATTTCGGCCATACCTTCGGCCACGCGATCGAGGCCGGCCTCGGTTATGGCGAATGGCTGCACGGCGAGGCGGTGGGTTGCGGCATGGTCATGGCCCTGCAACTGTCGATGGAGATGGGCGGTGTCGATGCGGCCTTTGTGGCCCGTTGCACCCGGCTCATCGCCGACGCGGGCCTACCGACCCGGGGCCCCGCCCTGGGCGCCGACCGCTACCTGGACCTGATGCGACTGGACAAGAAGTCTGAGGCTGGCGAGATCCGCTTCGTGCTGATTGACCCGCCGGGCCGCGCTGTGGTCCGGCCCGCCCCCGACGCCGTGGTGCGCGGCGTGATCGCGCGCTGCTGCTGAGGGGGGCGCCGACCATGGCCCTGGCCCCCTACGCCAGCGACCCGACGCGTTCTCGTGGCCGCCGCTTCGAGGAGTCGCCCACACCGCACCGCTCGGCCTTCCAGCGGGACCGCGATCGCATCGTTCACTCCACTGCTTTTCGCCGCCTGGTCTACAAGACCCAGGTCTTCCTCAACCACGAGGGAGACCTGTTCCGCACCCGCCTGACCCATTCCATCGAGGTGGCGCAGCTGGGTCGCTCCATTGCCCGGCCGCTGGGGCTCGACGAGGATCTGGTCGAGGCGATTGCCCTGGCCCATGACCTGGGCCATACCCCTTTCGGCCACGCCGGTCAGGATGCGCTCGACGAATGCATGGGCCCCTACGGCGGTTTCGAACACAACCTGCAGAGCCTGCGGGTGGTCGACCAGCTGGAGGAGCGCTACCCGCGCTTCGATGGCCTCAACCTCAGCTTCGAGACCCGCGAGGGCATCCTCAAGCACTGCTCACGCGCCAATGCCGAGCGACTCGAGGTGCGCGAGCCTGGCGGTGTGGGGCGGCGTTTCCTGGACCGCACCCAGCCCAGCCTGGAGGCCCAGCTGTGCAACCTCGCTGACGAGATTGCCTACAACGCGCACGATGTCGACGACGGACTGCGTTCGGGCTTGATCACGATGGAGCAGCTTCAGGCCGTTCCCTTGTTCGAGGGTTACCGGCAGCAGGTGCAGGCGGCGTATCCGCAGCTGCAAGGACGCCGGCTTGCCTACGAGATCATCCGGGTGATGCTCAGCGCCCAGGTGCATGACGTGATCGATGCCACCACCTGGGCCCTGCGCGAGTTGGCGCCAGCGGACGCGGATGCAGTCCGCGCCAGCCGGCCGCTGCTGGCCTTTTCCGACGGCATGCGCCGGGGCTCTCACGGGCTCAAGCAATTTTTGTTCAACAACCTCTACCGTCATCCGCAGGTGATGGAGACCACCGGCCTGGCCAAGCAGATGGTGCGCGAGCTTTTTGCCGCCTACCTGGCCCGGCCCACTGATATGCCTGCCGCTTACGCGGCGCAGTCCGACCTGCCGCGCGCCATCGCTGACTACATCGCCGGCATGACCGACCGCTTCGCCGGGCGAGAACATGAGCGCCTGACCGGCAAGCGCCTGCTGGCGACATGAGCGTGGACCGCGCCTTCCTGGTCTTCGCCGCCGGCGTGACCGCGGCCATCCACGTTGGCAAGCTGCCGCCCGCCCTGCCGGTGCTGCAGGCCGAGCTGGGCATGACCCTGGTGCAGGGCGGCTTCCTGCTGTCGATGGTGCAACTGGCCGCCGTCGGTCTGGGTCTGGCCGTGGGTCTGGCCGCTGACGGCCTGGGCCTGCGCCGGGTGATGGCGGGTGGCTTGGTCTTGCTGGCGGTGGCGAGTGCGCTGGGTAGCCTGGTCCGCGACCCGATGGCCCTGTTGGCGCTGCGCGCCGTCGAGGGGCTGGGGTTTTTGTTCGCAGCGACGGCCGGCCCCAGCCTCATTCGTCGTTTGGTGCCGCCCGCGCTTTTGCCGTCGCGCCTGGGCCTGTGGGGTGCCTACATGCCGCTGGGCACCTCGCTCGCGCTTCTGGCCGGGCCGCTGTGGATGGTGGCTTTTGGCTGGCCGGCCTGGTGGTGGCTCACTGGCGCGCTGTCGCTGCTGCTGGCCCTGGCCTTGTGGCAGTGGGTGCCGGCGGATCCCGCTGCCGCGGCACCAGCGCCTCGACAAGCGCCTGCACCTGCGGCAATCCCTGCAAGTGCGACCGCCATTACCTCCGGTTCTTTGCCCGCGGCGATGGGCGAGCCCTCCGGCACGCTTTCTGCGTCGTCCTGGCGGGCCCGCCTGCTCGAGACCTTGCGCGCACCCGGCCCCTGGCTGGTGGCCCTGGCCTTTGCCGCTTACTCGGGCCAGTGGCTGTCGGTCATCGGCTTTTTGCCCACCATCTATGCGCAGGCGGGCCTGGCGCCCGCCCACGCGGGCTTTGCCAGTGCGCTCGTGGCCGCCATGAACATGGTGGGCAATATCGCCTCAGGCCGCCTGCTGCAGCGGGGCGTTTCGCCGCAGCGGCTGATGCGGGTGGGTTTTGGCGCCATGGCCCTCGGCGCTGTGGGTCTGTACGCGCCCTTGTGGCCAGCGGGGCCTACCGCCTTTGTCGGGCCCTTGATCTCGGTGCTGCTATTTTCTGCCGTGGGCGGCCTGGTGCCGGGCACCTTGTTTTCGCAGGCGGTGCGGCTCGCCCCCTCGCCGGGGACGGTGTCGACCACCGTGGGCTGGATGCAGCAGTGGTCGTCCATCGGCCAGTTCGCCGGGCCGCCCCTGGTGGCCTGGGTGGCCAGCCAAGTGGGCGGCTGGCAATGGAGCTGGGGCGTGACCGGCCTGTGCGCCGTGACCGGGCTCTGGCTGGCTGGCCGCATTGGCCGCGAGCGTAGCGCTGGGCAATGAGCGCTTTCGCCCCGGAGGAGGCGCGCCTCCGGCCCGTTTCTAGAATCAGCCCCATGCAACACGACGACGACCTGGTCATCTCGCGCACCCGGCGGTGGCTCGCGAATGCGGTGGTGGGTCTGAACCTGTGCCCTTTCGCCAAGGCGGTCATGGTCAAGGGGCAGGTGCATTTCGTGGTGACTCCCGCCGCTGGCTGGAGTCACCTGCTCGAGGCACTCGAGCGCGAAGTCGATGGCTTGCTGGCCTGCCCCCCCGAGCAACGCGACACCACGCTGCTCATTGCACCGCAGGCCATGCCAGACTTCTTCGAGTTCAACGGCTTCATGGGCGAGGCCGAGCGCTTGCTGGTCCGCCGTGAGCTGGAGGGCGTTTTGCAGCTGGCGCATTTCCATCCTCAGTTTGAATTTGCCGGCGCCAACCCGGACGACATCGCCCACTTCACCAACCGCACCCCCTACCCGACGCTGCACCTGCTGCGCGCGGACAGCATCACCCGCGCTGTGCAGGCCTTTCCCGATGCCAGCGCCATCTACGACACCAACATCTCGACCTTGCGCCGCCTGGGCCCCGAGGGCTGGGCGCGACTGAGCCAGGAATGGGCATGAAGCCGAAAAAACAAGACGCGGTACCCGCGCTCCCCGAGCTGCGCCCCGGACAGTCGGTCGAATTACTCAAGGAGCTGCATATCCTCACCCGCGAGGGCAAGCTCAATCAGGACTCACGCCGTAAGCTCAAGCAGGTTTATCACCTCTACCAGTTCATCGAGAAGCTGCTGGAGGAGGTGCCTGCCGCCCACGGGCACCCCACCATCGTCGACCACGGCGCCGGCAAGTCCTACCTGGGCTTCATCCTCTATGACCTGTTTCTCCAGCCGCGCGGCATGGGCCAGGTCTTCGGCGTTGAAACCCGGCCCGAGCTGGTGCAGCGCTCCCAGGAACTGGCCGCGCGCCTGGGCTTTGCCGGCATGCACTTTTTGCACCTGAGCGCCGCGCAGGCCGTGGATTCGCCAGTCCTGCCGCAGCGCATCGACATGGTCACCGCGCTACACGCCTGCGACACAGCCACCGACGACGCGATCGACTTTGGCTTGGCCCGCCAGGCGAAGTTCATGGTGCTGGTGCCTTGCTGCCAGGCTGAACTCGCGGCGCGGCTGCGAGAGAGCAAGGCGCTGTCTCTGGCGCGAACCCCGCTGGCCGAACTCTGGCGCCACCCGCTGCACACGCGGGAAATGGGTAGCCAATTGACCAATGTGCTGCGCTGCCTGTACCTGGAGGCCTGTGGCTACCAAGTCACCGTCACCGAGCTGGTGGGCTGGGAACACAGCATGAAAAACGAGCTGATCTTGGCGCGCCACACTGGACAGCCCAAGCGCAGCGCCGCCGAGCGACTGCGGGCGCTGCTGGCGCAGTTTGGTGTCGAGGCGCTAGAGGCCCAGCGCTACGCGCGTCTGCCCGTGATCGCGGCCTGAGCGGGTTTAGCCCGGCACTGCCCGCCAGTACACCGATTTCTGCGTGGTGATTTCATGGAAAAACTCCATGCCATAGCCCTGCCCCAAGCCACTGCCTCGGACTGGTTCTGAGGTGCCACCCGGCGCCTTGCCGCGCATCGTGTTGATCTTGACCATGCCGGCGCGCAAGGAGTGGATCGCGCGCAGCGCGCGCGGTGCTGAGGTCGTCATGACCATGGCCGCCAGACCAAAGTGCGAGGCATTGGCCTGGGCAATCGCTTCCTCGAAATCGTCAAAAGGAATGCAGGGCGCCACCGGACCGAAGGTCTCTTCCTGCATCAAGCTGCAGGCCGGATCGAGCTGGGTCAGCACAGTGGGCGGGTAGAAGAAACCCGGCCCGGGCAGCGGCGCGCCGCCGTGATGCACAGTGGCCCCCGCAGCGACGGCCTCTTGCACTTGGCGAGACACCCTCTCCCACTGGCCGCGGTCGACCAGCGGCCCCATCTGCGTCGCCGCGTCCAGGCCGTTGCCGACCCGGATGGCGCGCGCTTGCGCGGTCAGCGCCGCCACGAATTCGGGGAAGATTTTTCGCGCCACATAGATCCGCTCGATCGAGGTGCAGATCTGACCCGCATTGGCAAAGGCAGCGTCTGCTGCGTAACGGGCCGCGGTCGTAATGTCGACGGTTTCGTCGACGATCAGGGCGTCCTTGCCCCCCAGCTCCAGCACCGCCTTTTTCAGGTGCTGGCCGCAAATACCCCCCAGATGGCGGCCGGTCGGCTCGCTGCCCACAAACACCAGCAGGTCCACCTGCGGGTGCCGCACCAGGGCGTCGCCCGCGGTGGGTCCGTCGCCCAAAAGCAGGTTGACCACACCGGGCGGCAGATGGTCAAAGATTTTTTCGACCACCAGCCGCGAGGTTAGGGGTGTCTTTTCAGAGGGCTTCCACACCACGGTATTGCCCACCAACAGGTTGGGTACCACGTTGTCCAGCCCGAGTGCCACCGGATAGTTCCAGGGCATCACGCAGGCGGCTACGCCGCGCGCATAGCGCTGCTGGAAATTGAGCTCCAGGTCGCCCGCCATCTGCTGGCCGCTACGCAGATGGATCACCATTTCAGCCGAGGCGCGCATGCCTTGCATGGCTTTGCTGACCTCGCTCTTCGCCTGCGACAAAGGCTTGCCCATTTCGCGCGTGAGCAAATCGGCGACCTCGTCGCGGATACTCGCCAAGCGTTCGATGGCGGTCCCAATGAGTTGTTGCCGCTGCGTCGGCGACAGCCCCGCCCAGCTCTCATAGGCGCGACAGGCCGCGGTCACGCACGCGTCTACTGCGTCGCGGTGACCGCGGGGGATGGTGTCGATCACTTCCTCCGTGGCCGGGTTGACGATGTCGATCCCTGGCCCGTCGCCAGGCACTGCGCGGTTGTCGATCCAGTGGGTTTGCATCAGGTTGCCTTGTTCGTTGTGATGGCGGGCCGGGGCTGGCTCAGCGTGTCGCAAAAGCCGAAGAGTCCCGCCTGGCCGCCGGTGTGGATGAACACTACGTTCTCGTCGCGCCGAAAGCGCCCGGTCTGGGCCCAGTCGATCACGCCGGCCATGGCCTTGCCGGTGTAGACCGGGTCGAGCAGCAGGCCCTCCAGGCGGGCCACCAATTGCACTGCGTCGACCATGGCCGCCGAGGGAATGCTGTAGCCCTTGCCGAGGTAGTCGGCGTTGACGCGCACCGCCTGCGGTGGCAGCTCGGGCGTGTCGCCGATGAAGCTGGCTGTCGCCGCCGCCAGGGCCGCGACGCGCTGATGCTGCAGATGTTCTGCCTGGCTGACCGCGAAGCCTTGCACGACCGCCGTGCTGGACTCTGCGGCCAGCCCCACGATCAGTCCCGCCTGGGTGCCGGCGCTGCCGCTGGCCACCACGATCTGGTCCGGGGCAAAGTTCTTTTCCTTCGCTTGCAGCAAGAGTTCTTGCGCCGCCTTCACATACCCCAGCGTTCCCACCGGGTTGGACCCGCCAGTGGGAATCAGGTAGGGCCGCTGCCCCTGCGCGCTTAACTCCGCCCCGACCTCGTGAAGTGCGGCCAGCATGTCGGTGCCACCCGGGCGAAAAACCATGTTCGCCCCGAACAGCAGGTCGAGCAGCATGTTGCCGTTGCGAAGGTAGTCGGCATCCGGGTCGGGGTGACGGTGCTCGAGGATGACCGTGCAGGCCAGACCCAGGCGCGCCGCCGCCCCCGCGGTTTGACGCACGTGGTTCGATTGCAGCGCGCCGAGGGTGACGATATGGTTCGCCCCCTGTTGCAAGGCCTCCCCCAGCAGGAACTCCAGCTTGCGTGCCTTGTTGCCCCCCAGGCTCATTCCCGTGCAGTCGTCGCGCTTGACCCACAGGCGCGGGCCGCCCAGATGCTCGGTGAGTCGGGGCATGAACTCCAGCGGCGTGGGCGCGTGGCACAGGTCGATACGGGGGAAATGGTCGAGGTTCAAGCGGTCGACATTCAAGCGGTCGAGGCTCATTTGGCCGCGCCCGAAACTGCGTCCAGGCTCGCCCAGGCTTCTTCTGCGGACACGCCCGGTGGCGGTGTGAAGGCAATGAAGGCCTCCTGCCCCACCACCTCGGGGCCGCCGTAGGCATGCGCCTTGTCGCGCTGCGCGGCCTTGGCGCGTGTGTCTTGCAGCACGGGGTCGCATTGCGCCAGAAGAATGGGCATGAGCGCCCGCTCGATCGCGTCGCCAGCCGGGGTGCCGTGCAGGTCGTGCAGCTCGTCGGGGTCAGCCGCCAGATCAAACGCCTGGGTCGGCATGCCCACATGGAAGATCATTTTTGCGCCGTGTTTTCGCACCAGGTAGGCCCCGGTGCGCGAGCCTTGGGCGTGGTACTCGGCGAACACCGGGCGGTCCAGATCGTCTTGCCCCTGTGTCGCCGGCCAGAGCGACTGGCCCGGCAGGTCTGCATCCGCCGGTGCCATTTGCGCGCCGGCCAGATCCACGATCGTGGGAAACAAATCCACGTGGGACACCATCTGCTGCGATACATGGCCAGCCGCAATGCCAGGCCCTGCGATGATCAGCGGCACTCCGGCGGAGCCTTCCAGCAGGCAACGCTTGCCGAACAAACCTTGGGCGCCAAACAGCTCTCCATGGTCGCTGGTGTACATCACGCGGGTGTCATCCAACACCTTGCGCGACTTCATTTCTTCCAGCACCAGTCCGATCTGTTCGTCCATGTGCGTGATCAAGCCGAAATAGGCGGCGGCAATGCGACGCAGCACCGCCGGGTCTAGCTCGGCCGGCATGCCATCGAGCTGGCGCGCAAATTCGACGGACGGATGGTAGGGGGGTGGGCCCAGCTCCGGCGGCAGGGGCATGTCCTCGAGCGGATACATGTCCAGGAAGCGCTTGGCCACGGTGAAAGGCGGGTGCGGGCTGATGTAAGAGACGACCAGTACCGAGGTCTTGCCGTTTTCCGGCTGATGGTGACGCAGCCAGTGGATCGCCTCCGCAGTGATCTGCCGGTCGTAGTCCTGGTAGTGGGTGTCGCCTTCCTTGGAGAGGTCGTCGTACAGGCCCATCATCACGCCCGGCTCCTTGGGCTTTTGCGCGTCGAAGCCGCGCAGCAGGCCTTTGACCGCGCCCTTGCCCTCGTGCAAGTGCATGGGCAGGATTTCCTGGGTGAACCCGTTGTCATCCTCTTCGCTGCGGTAGTGCAGTTTGCCGATAGCGGTGACGTGATGCCCTTGCTCACGCAGGCGGTGCATCCAGCTGGGGATGGCGCCGTCGTAGGCCATCACGTTGTCCCAGTAGCCGGTCTGGTGCGGGTAGCGGCCGGTTGCCATGGCCGCCCGCGCCGGGCAGCACAAGGGGCTGGTGCTGTAGGCGTTGGCGAAGCGGGTGCCGCGGCGGGCGATGGAGTCGATGTGGGGCGTTTTGACGACTGGGTGGCCATAGCAGCCAAGGATCGCCCGGTTGTGGTTGTCGGCGACAAAGATCACGAGGCGCTGGGGAAGGGACATCCGAGGCTCCTGAGGAAGGCGGACTGGCGAATCGAATCGCTCGACACATCTCGCCTGATAACTATGCTGGTAAAGCAGCATACCAGCATAATGTGAGGGCCAGCGATCAATGGGGCCCCTCTATAGTTGGCAAGCTTGTTGGTCATCCGATCCTCTAATTTGCCGCCACCCCGTGTCTTCCGCCCATCTGCCCCCCCACAACACCAGTCCGCTTTACCGCCGGATTGCGGGAGTCCTGCGGGTCGAGATTGCTGCGGGTGAACTCAAGGCCGGCTCGCAATTGCCCACCATCGCCGCTCTGGCCCAGCGCTTTCAGGTGGCCCCGGTGACGGTGCGCGAGGCGCTGCGCCTCCTCACCGAGGAGGGCCTGATCCGCGCCCGTCGCGGCAGCGGGACCTATGTCGCTGAGGCGCCGCCGCGTATTGCGTCGCCTGTTACCGAGGTCGGCTGGCCCCAGCTCTCCGGCAAGCTACGTGAGCACCGTGGGTTGATCCTGGAGGCCGACGACGCACCGCCGCCCCTGCTGCCCAACGAGGGTTCAGCTGCCGCCGCCTACCGGCGTATGCGCAGGGTCCACTTGGACGAGCGATCCGAACCCTTCCGTGTGGTGGAACTCTTCGTGGCACGGCACTATTACGACCGCTCGCCCACCCGTTTTGACCAGGAGATGGCCCTGGTGGTTCTGGAAGACCTGGACGCATCGAACCTGGTGGAAATGCGTCAAAGCTTCACCCTGACCCTAGCCGATGCCGAGACGGCTGCGCATTTGGGTCTGCATGAGGGCGACACGCTGGGTCGCCTGCGGCGCGCGCTGGTCGACCGGCAGGGAGTGGTGGCCTATTTTTCAATCGCACTGATTAGGTCGGACCGGATCGCGCTGTCCTGGTCGATCAGCCGCTTGCAGGCCACTGCCTAGACCGTCAAGCGTGAGAGACGGGCTCGGGACAAGGCGCCGCTCGGAACGCGGCGATATCGACGTGTGGCTCGCCTCCAACCTGCCCGAGCCCCTCAAAACTTCATCAAGATCTTGTCTAGGAATTCTTTGGTGCGTTCTGTTTTGGGCGCGGCAAAGAAATCCGCCACGTCACTGCGCTCAATGATCCGACCACGGTCCATGAAGATCATCTGATCGGCAACCTTGCTCGCAAAGCCCATTTCATGGGTGACAACCAGCATCGTCATGCCGTCCACCTTGGCGAGGTCGCGCATGACATGCAGAACCTCAATGATCATCTCCGGGTCCAGCGCCGAGGTCGGCTCGTCAAACAGCATGACCTTGGGTTGCAGCGCCAGCGCGCGCGCAATCGCGGCGCGCTGCTGCTGGCCCCCGGATAAACGACCAGGGAATTTATGGGCTTGGTCCGTGATGCCGACCCGTTCCAGATAGTGCAAGGCGAGTTCTTCTGCCGCCGCTTTGGACATCTTCTTGGCCTTGATCGGGGCCAGTGTGATGTTGTCCAGCACCGTCATGTGCGGGTACAGCTCAAAATGCTGAAAGACCATCCCGATATTGAGCCGCAGCTTCGGCAGGTCTTGGCACTCGCGAACGCTTGTCCCGTCGACCAGCACATCGCCCGACTGAAAACGCTCCAGGCCGTTGATACAACGTAGCAAGGTGCTCTTACCAGAACCGCTAGGGCCGCAGATGACGGTGCACTGTCCCGGATAGACATCCAGCGACACCTGATCGAGCGCTACAAACTTGTCGAATGCCAGACTGACATTCTGAATTTGCACAATCGGCGTCGTCATGAGTAGGTTCTCTTTTCAAATCGGCGAGCCAGCAGCGAGCCGCAGTAGCAAACCACGAAATATATGACTGCAGCTGCGCAATAAAGCTCGATAGGCCGCACGGTCCGTTCAGCAGCCATCGAGGCCGAGTGGAGCAGCTCGTCATAGCCGATGATGTATGCGACGGTCGTGCCCTGGAAGACGACGATGGACTGGGTCGTCAACGCAGGCAACATCGCACGAATCGCTTGTGGCAGGACGATATGACGCATGGTTTGCGAATGGCTCAGCCCCGACGAGAGGCCCGCCTGTAATTGACGGGTGCCCACCGACTGGATGCCCGATCGCACGATCTCTGCGAAATAGGCCGAGAAGAAAATCACGAACGCGACGATCAGCGCAGTGAGGTCATTGATGGCTCTGCCGATGATCAACGGCATCAAAAAGTAGAACCAGAACAAGATCAGGATCAGCGGGTTGCTGCGCAGGGCGTTGACGAAGCCCGCGCAGGTCTTGCTCAACCACGGTCGATGGCTGAGCCTGCCCACAGCAATCAGGCAGCCGAGCGGGAAGCTCAGGGCGATGGACACAGCGGTCAGGTTCAAGCTGGTAAGGAGGCCTTTCCAGAGCAGGTGAAGGTTCGTGATGATGACGTTCCAGTCCATCTAGAGCCCCTCTTTGCCACGTTTGATCAGCCCGGGGATCTGGTAGCGGCGCTCGAGCCTGTTCATCAAGAGGATCACAAGAATGGTCGTCCCGATATAGGTCAACGACGCAACCGTATAGGCCTCAATACCCTTGAAAGACCACGCCTCGATCTTGCGAGCAGTGGCAGTGATTTCAATCACGCCGATGGTGAGCGCCAGCGAGGTGTTCTTGAAAATTGTCAAAAATTCGGAGGTGATCGCCGGGATCATGATCCGCGCTGCATACGGCACGATGACGTAGCGGTACATCTGAAAAGGCGAAAGACCGGTGGACATCGCCGCTCTGAACTGTCCGTCCGGTATCGCCATGACGGCGGAGCGTATTTGCTCGGCGATCCTCGAGGCGGTGTAGAACGAGATGCCGATGAAGGCGGTCCAGTAGGGCACGTATTCCAGACGGTTCCACCATTGGCTGAATTCGTCGGGGAACAATTGCGGCACCACATAGAGCCAGATGAACAATTGCACCAGCAATGGGATGTTGCGAAACACCTCGACATAGGTGGCTCCCACCGCCCTCAGCACAGGCGAGCGGGTTACCCTGAAGACCCCAATCACGACACCCAGGATGAATGCGACCACCCAGGACAGCAGTGCCAGGTGAAAGGTGGTCAGGACGCCATCGACTATCCAGCCCGAGTTGGGCTGGGTAAACAGCATGCTCCACGAAAATTCGTAGCGCATCTTGTGTCAGAGCTTGCGCAGGTAGTTCTGAAGGCGTTCGACACCTTCGCTGATTTCGGCGACTGGTGCATTGAACACAAAGCGGATGTGCCCCTCGCCCCGTTTGCCGAAGACCGACCCCGCCAAGCCAGAGACCCGCGCATTCTCGAACAGGCGCGCTGCCAGCTCCTGAGACGGAATCTTCAGCCGCTTGAAGTTGGGGAAAACGAAATACGCCCCCCGGGGCAGTGTGCAGGTGACGCCTGGAATGGCGCGCAGTCCATCGACCAGGACTTGCCGTTGAACCTGGTAGTTCCGCGATAGTTCGGCGCTGCTCAAGTGGCCTTGGGCCAAGGAGCCATCAAGGGCCGCGGCAGCACCCGCTTGGACAAACGATGTCACGCAGGTGAACGAGTGTGCCGAGATCAGCTGGATTTTTTCCGTGATCGAAGGGGACGCGACGATCCAGCCGACACGCCAGCCAAACATGTTGAAGGTCTTGCTGGCGGTGTAGACGGTCACCGT
>JACCEB010555033.1_pt1 | contig 22533 bp, 26 predicted proteins | sample 7454761 | NCBI WGS metagenome assembly JACCEB01 (sample SAMN15323454, study PRJNA562643) | freshwater metagenome | isolation source: river surface water | place: USA:Blue River Watershed | collected 2017-08-18 | reverse complement strand
ATGCCGCGCCGCAAGAAGATGTCGCATATCCGCATCGTTCTCTCGGACGGAGACAACAACTCGTAATCACTTCCATGGGCCAAAAGACCAATCCCGTCGGTTTCCGTCTCGCCGTCCGCCGCAACTGGCAGTCCCGCTGGTATGCTGGCAAGAAGGACTTCGGTAAGCTTCTCGCTGAGGACCAACTCATCCGCTCGAAGCTGATGGAGAAACTTAAGCAGGCTTCCGTTCCACGCATCTTCATCGAGCGAGCCTCCAACCGTGTGCGGGTGAAGATCTACACTGCCCGGCCGGGAATTGTCATCGGTCGCAAGGGCCAGGAGATTGAGAAGATCAAGGAGGACCTCGCTAAGCTGACGGGTAAGGAGATCCTGCTTGATATTCAGGAGGTCAAGAAGCCTGAGATCGAGGCCGCGCTGGTAGCCGAAAACGTGGCGCTCCAACTTGAGCGACGCATTGCTTTCCGTCGTGCGATGAAGAAGGCGGTCGAGATGGCGATGGCGTTGGGAGCCGAGGGCATCCGGATCCAGTGCTCAGGCCGCTTGGGCGGCGCTGACATAGCCCGCCGGGAATGGCAGCGCAAGGGGCGCGTTCCGCTGCACACCCTGCGCGAGAACATCGACTACGGGTTCGCTGAAGCCCTGACGGTTTACGGCAAGATCGGCGTCAAGTGCTGGATCTGCAAGAAAGAGGCCGACAACAACTGAGCGCCAACGTTCGAAACTGATTTCAGGAGAATTCATCCATGGCTCTCGCCCCCGCCCGCACCAAATACCGCAAGTCCCAGAAGGGCTCCCGCGCTGGCAATGCCAAGCGCGGCAACACCCTCGCCTTCGGCGAGTTCGGCCTTCAGTCCCTCACCCGCGGACCGATGACTGGTCAGCAGATCGAGGCTGCACGTGTCACGATCTCCCGTCACCTAAAGCGCAAGGGGAAGCTCTGGATCCGCGTCTTCCCGCACAAGCCGGTGACGAAGAAGCCTGCCGAGGTGCGCATGGGCCAAGGTAAGGGCCCGGTCGAGTATTACGTCGCCACGATCAAGCCCGGAGCGGTGCTCTTCGAATTGGCCGGAGTGCCGGCCTCGACCGCGAAAGAGGCTTTTCGTCTCGCTGACGCCAAGCTGCCTTTCCACTGCCGTTTCATCCAGCGGGATGCCTCCGCCTCCTGATTCCTCACGAAGGGAATTGACCTCATGACCTCCAAAGAAATCCGCGAACTAGCTCCGGCCGAGATCTCCACGAAGCTTCGTGAGGTGCGGGAGCAGCTTTTGCAGCTCCGCCTTCGCCGGCAGACGGGGCAGGTTGAGAAGACCCACGAACTTCGCGCTCTCCGCAAGACCATCGCGCGCCTTGAGACCGTCCTTACTCAGAAGAAGGTCGGCGCCAAGGCCGCCTGATAGACACCCAGACCCTTAAGCCATGTCCTCCGCCACCAACGGCCAGCGCACCCAGCGCAAGACCCAGATCGGTTTCGTTTCCAGCAGGTCTGGTGACAAATCGATCAAGGTAACCGTAGCCTACAAGACGCCGCATCCCCTCTATCAGAAAGTGGTGAACCGGCAGACGGTTCTTCACGTGCATGATGAGAAGAACGAAACCGCCGTAGGCGACAAGGTGGAGGTCATGGAGACACGGCCGCTTAGTCGTTTGAAGCGTTGGCGCGTCATCGCCGTCGTTCAGAAGGCCGTCGCGGCCGAGGGAGCTGCCGTCAGCGAGACTGATGTCGCCGCCTCCGTTCCCACCAAGACCAGGAAAACGGCCGACTCCGCCACCCCGGCGGAGAAGGCGTAAGTCCCAACTCCTGAAACCGAAATCTTCCACCGGAGGTAAGCCATGATTCAGCTTCGTTCCATCCTTGAGGTCGCCGATAACACCGGCGCGCGCAAGGCCGCCCTCATCCAGCGGATGGGTCAGAAGACCGCCTACGCGCACGTTGGCGACGTCGTCACCGTCCACATCAAGGAGAGCACGACGGACGCCACCGTGAAGAAGGGTGAGGTCGCCAAGGCCGTCGTCGTCCGCACCAAGGCGCCGATCCGTCGATCTGACGGCAGTTACCTTCGTTTCGACAGCAACGCCATTGTCATCATTGATGCGACCAACAACCCGCGAGGGACTCGTATCTTCGGACCGGTCGCTCGCGAACTGCGCGCGAAGAACTTCATGAAGATCATCTCTCTCGCGCCGGAGGTTCTCTAAAAATGAAGAAATTCCACATCAAACGCGGCGATCAGGTCGTCGTCATTGCCGGAGCCCAGAAGGGCAAGTCTGGCAAGGTGCTGGAGGTTCTCGCCGCCAGCTCCCGTGCGCGCGTGGAGGGCCTCGCCATGATCAAGCGGCACCTGAAGAAGTCCCAGGAGCATCCCCAAGGTACCATCGCTGAGCGCGAGGGCTCCATCCACGTCAGTAATCTCATGCTGCAGTCGGTCCACGACGCGAGCACGCGGCGCAAGAAGGCACCGGCCGCGGCGTGATCCCCCGCTACACTCGAATAGCCATCATCTTCCTCACGAACGACCGGGGTCGGTAATCCCGGATCCGACATATGAGCAACGTTCCTAGCCTTAAAAAAATTTACACCGAGCAAGTCGCGCCGGAGCTCGTGAAGAGCCGTGGCTACAAGAACCCACACCAGGTTCCGAAGATCTCCAAGATCTCGATTAATACGGGCATCGACGCCGACGCGGACAAGAATCAGATCGCTGACATCCAGCGTGATGTCTCCCTGATCGCGGGTCAGAAGCCGGTCCTCGCGAAGTCCCGCAAAGCAATCGCGAACTTCAAGCTGAAGCAGGGACAGGTGGTCGGTTGCCACGTGACGCTGCGGGGCGCCGCGATGTGGGAGTTCCTCTACCGGCTGATCGCCGTGGCGCTCCCCACTATCCGTGACTTCCGCGGTGTTCCTTCCAAGTTTGACGGACAGGGTAATTATAATCTCGGAGTCACCGATCATTCCATCTTCCCGGAGATCTCAATCGAGAATCTTAAGAAGCACATCGGGTTGGATATTACGATTGTGACGACCGCTCAAAATGACGAAGAGGGACGTGAACTTCTCCGGCTTCTTGGGATGCCTTTCCGCCGTTCTGATTCCACTCCGAAGGCCGCCGCCTGATATAAATCTTACCGCCATGCCGAAGACCTCCGCCATTGAGCGCAACAAGAAGCGCATCCGGCTCGTCGCCAAGTTTGGAGCCAAGCGGGCCGAACTTAAGGCGATCCTCGCCAACCCTGCCACGACCGACACCGAGTTCTTCGCCGCGCAGAAGAAACTTCAGAAGCTGCCGAAGAACTCGTCCTCCGTGCGGATCCGCAACCGCTGCTCGCTTAGTGGCCGGCCGCGTGCCTACAACCGCAAGTTCGGTGTTTCGCGTATCCAGTTCCGTGAGCTTGCCCTCGCCGGCAAGATTCCGGGCGTAATCAAATCATCTTGGTAATTTCCCTCAGCTGGCGGGGGTCGGGAGACCACGTGGTCTTCGGGATATGACCCGCGAGCCTAACGACACCAACATCCACCATGACCGATCCGATCAGCGATTTTCTCACACGTCTGCGAAATGCTTCAAAGGCCCGCCTCGACGAGTGTATTATGCCTCATTCCCGCCTAAAGGAGGCCATAGTGGCCATCCTAAAGGCTGAGGGCTATGTCCTTGACTTCACTTCCGGCGTAGATGCGCAGGGTCATAAGACGCTCGTCGTCAAGATGAAGTACGTTGACGGCGCTCCGGCTATCACCGGACTTACCCGCGTCTCCACCCCCGGCCGCCGCCTCTATTTCAGGTACACCGAGATTCCTAGGGTCCTGAACGGTCTTGGAATCGCCGTCCTCTCTACCTCCCGAGGCCTGATGAAGGATTCCGACTGCCGGCGCAACAAGGCCGGCGGTGAGTTGCTCTGCAACGTCTGGTAAGGTCGCTGATAACAACTTCAGTTTTTCATAACATGAGCCGAATCGGTAAACAACCCGTAATGATTCCGGATAAGGTCAAGGTGACCGTCGATGGCGGCACCGTCCTTGTCGAGGGTCCTAAGGGAAAGGTTAAGCGTACCTTCGCTCCGGCGGTGAAAGTCTCTGTGGCCGATAAGAAGGTCACGTTCGCCCCGACTGAGCAGACTCGTTTCGCCAACGCGATGTATGGTACCGCCCGCTCGGTGGTTGCCGGCATGGTCAAGGGCGTGACCGAGGGCTACGTGAAGGACCTCGAGATCCAGGGAGTCGGATTCAAAGCTAACCTCAAAGGCAGCCAGCTCGACCTCGCGTTGGGCTACTCGCACCCGATCTTGATGGAGATCCCGGAGGGTATTAAGCTGACTGTGACCGAGCAGACTAGGCTCAAGGTCGAGGGTGCCGATAAGCAACTCGTCGGTGCTGTCACAGCGGAGATACGTGGCTATTACCCACCTGAACCGTATAAGGGTAAAGGCGTTCGCATCGTAGGCGAACGCGTACGTCGTAAGGAAGGCAAGACCGTCGCCTGATCGAGGAAGCAAGAACCATGAATACCATTAACAAGGCGCGTCTGCTTCAAAACCGCCGTTGGCGCATCCGCAAGAAGGTCGTCGGCTCCGCGTTACGTCCGCGTCTGGCGGTCCGCTTCTCGACTAAGCACATTTATGCGCAGGCCATCAACGACGACACGGGAACGACGATCGTTTTCCTTTCCAGTCTCGATGCCGAGCTGCGCAAGCAGAAGTTGAAAGCGAATTTAGCTGGTGCGAAGGCGCTGGGTGCAGCCTTCGCGGAAAAAGCAAAATCGGCGGGCATCTCGGCGGTCGTCTTCGACCGGAGCGGCGCGCCTTTCCACGGCAAGGTTAAGACATTCGCCGACGCCGCCCGCCAGGGTGGGCTGAAATTCTAAGGAACGCATGAGCACTGAAAATTCCGCGCCCGAAACCGCAGCACCTGCCGCCGAGACAACCGCCCCTGTTCCGGTAGTTACAGACCGTCCGCAACGTGAGGGCCGTGGCGGAGCTCGTGGCCCCGGCTCCTTCCGTGGGCCGCGTCGTGACATGGGGCGTCGCGATAACCGTGACAAGCCGGCCGAGGGCGATGGTCCCTCGATGATCGAGAAGGTCGTTTTCATTAACCGCTGCGCGAAGGTCGTTAAGGGTGGTCGCCGGTTCTCATTCGCGGCACTCGCAGTTGTCGGCGACGGTAAGGGCCGTGTCGGCATTGGTTACGGTAAGGCCAACGAAGTTCCTGACGCGATAAAGAAGGGCACTGCGAACGCCCATAAGCATCTGGTAAACGTCAAGCTCAAGGGCGACACGATCCCCCATGACGTTTTGGGTGAGTATGACGGTGGACGGGTCCTTCTGAAACCCGCTTCTCCCGGTACAGGACTCATCGCCGGCGGCGGAGTACGAGCCGTCCTCGAGGCGGCCGGTGTGAAGAACATCCTTACCAAGTCGATGGGCTCTTCGAACCATATCGCGGTGGTGCACGCCACTTTGGACGGTCTGCGGCGCCTGCGTCTCGCTGACGACGTGGCGCAGATGCGCCGGACGGCCTGAGTCTAATCCAGCTCCAATCCGAGTCGCCGGCCCCCTTCGGGCAGTCGGCGGCGACCCAAATCAGGAAAATACATGAAACTCCACGAACTCAGGAATGTCCCCGGTGCGGTGCATCGGAAGAAGCGTGTTGGTTGCGGCGAGGGCGGTGGCCGCGGTAAGACCTCCGGCCGGGGTGGCAAGGGCCAGACGGCCCGTTCGGGTGGCAGTATCCGGCCCGGATTCGAGGGCGGCCAGATGCCTCTCTACCGCAAACTTCCTCACCGCGGGTTCAACAATTTTAACCACCGCGTTGAGCTGGCGGTCGTCAACGTGGGCGACTTGAACGCCCTCCCTGCCTCCGTGACCGAGGTGGACACGGCCGTTTTGGCTGACCACGGATTAATTCGGGCGGGTGAGGGTGCCGTTAAGGTCTTGGGGGACGGTGAGGTTTCGCGGCCCTTGAAGGTTTCGGCTGCGCGCTTCTCCGCGTCTGCCAAGGATAAGATCGAGAAGGCTGGTGGTCAGGCGGTCGTCGCCTGAGCAAGTTCGTTCGACGCCCGCGAGGCCACTCCGGGACCTTTCCGCTGTTCCAATTGATTTTTTCACTGTGTTTTCCGCCTTCACCAACTCGCTGAAAATCCCCGAGCTCCGCTCACGGATCTTCTACACGCTCTCGCTGCTGTTTGTCTCGCGGGTCGCGTCCATCATTCCTCTACCTGGAATCGACCCCCACCCGCTACAAAAGTTCTTCGCGGAGCAGGCCGCCTCAGGTGCCGGCAATCTGATTGGGCTGTATAACATGTTCACGGGCGGTGCGCTCACCAAGGGCGCGATCGCGGCCTTGGGCATCATGCCCTACATCAGTGCGTCGATCATCTTTCAGCTCATGACGGCGGTCGTTCCGGCTCTCAGTCGTCTTCAGCAGGAGGGCGATGTGGGGCGGCAAAAGCTGACCCAGTACACGCGTTATGCGACGGTGGTGATCTGTGTGATTCAAGGCACCCTTTTAATCCTCGCACTCAACAACCCTGGCCAATTGTTCCCGGGGTATGATGTGGCGACCTACGGGCCCATCGTGATCGTCAGCAAGTGGAGCTTCATCCTTACTTCGGTGATTTTCATGACCGCCGGCACGATGTTGCTGATGTGGCTGGGCGAGCAGATCACGCAAAGAGGAATCGGTAACGGCGTGTCCCTCCTCATCACGGTAGGAATTCTCGCTGATATTCCGGGAGCCGCGCAGCAGACCTACCAGCTCTTCGTCCGTCCGGTTGGTACAGGCGCAAGCCTGGGTTTGCCGCAGGCCATCATCATGATCGCCCTCTTCGTGGTGGTCACGATGGGCATCATAGCGGTGGTTCAAGGTCAGCGAAAAATCCCTGTCCAGTACGCCAAGCGAGTCGTGGGCAATAAGGTCATGGGCGGTCAGAGCTCGTTTCTGCCGCTCAAGGTTAACTATTCGGGTGTCATGCCTGTGATCTTCGCCAGCGCCATCCTCCTCTTTCCCCAGCAGATTCTCTCGTGGATCGGAGCTACCTACCAGCTGAAGTTCCTCACCGAGTTCTCCCAGAACCTGCTGCGAGGCCACTGGACCTACTATTTCTTCTACTCCACGCTGATCCTTTTCTTCAGCTATTTCTGGGTTTCGGTGATGTTTAAGCCTATCCAGATCGCCGATGATCTGAAGAAGTACGGAGGTTATATCCCTGGCGTGCGCCCTGGTGAGCCCACCGCCCAGTTCCTGGATTTCATCATGACGCGGCTCACGCTTGCCGGCGCGATCTTCCTTACGCTGATCGCGATCATGCCCGACGTGCTCCTTTTCGAACTGAACGTCCCGACGCGTATCGCCTATTTCTTCGGAGGTACCGGCATGCTGATCACGGTGGGTGTCATTCTCGACACGATGCGTCAGGTTGAGACCTTCCTGCTCCAGCGCCACTACGACGGGTTCCTGCGTAAGGGCCGGATCCGCGCCCGGAGCGCCAATCCCCAGCAGGGTGCTTCGGGTGAGGCGCTTAGTCAGGAGGCCGTCATGAAGCTCGCTTTGCCGATGCTGGGTCTGCTTCTGTTGGGAACCGGAATCTGGGCCTATAAGGCATTCATCAAATAATTCCTTTACTCGCGCCGACGTGGCCGGCACTTTCCCTCCCTTTGCGGGTGTTGGCCCCGCCGATAAAGCCAAGTTCCTTGTCCTCGGTTCATCTGTCTCTGGCGTTTCAGCGCTGATGAGCCGCTTGAGTTCTTTGAAGAATCTAGAGCACGTCTCCCCGTCCCGGCTGAAGGGTTCGGGGATTTCGCGCCGTCCAACCTCCGCCGCAGCGGAGGAAGCTGCCACGCTGGCGCTCATGCGCCGCTGGTTCTTTGCGCGCAAACCTGATGCGGGCTTTGTCCTGACGGACTTCCCGGCTACGTTGCTCCAAGCCAGAGTGTTCGACGAATGGTTAGAGACCCGGGCTGAGGACCTCACCGCGGTTTTTGCGGATCGTCCTGATATCGGCCCAATCGTTGCTCACTACCGCATGCTTGGCCTCCATCGCGAGGCCGATGCTGCCACTCCGACGTGAACATCCCGATCAAAACCCGGGACCAGATCGCGCGGATGCGAGATGCCTGCGCTGTCGCAGCCACCGTACTTGAGGCACTCAAGCCGCTGGTTCGGCCGGGCGTCACAACGCAGGACTTGGAGGAAGCAGGGAAGCAAATGATCGCCCGACTCGGGGCGAGCAGCGCCTGCTTCGGTTACCAGCATGGTTCCCGGCGCTATCCCGCGCACACTTGCATCTCAGTCAACGACGAGGTCGTTCACGGCATTCCGTCCCTCCGGCGCGTCCTGCGCGAGGGAGATCTCGTCTCCCTCGACGTTGTTGTGATGCATGGAGGGTTCATCGGCGATAACGCCTGCACCGTACCCGTAGCCAAGGTCTCACCTGAAGCCGAGAAACTGCTTCGGGTGACGCGCGAGGCGCTTGATATCGGGATTCGGGAAGCCGTGGTCGGCAACCGCATCGGCGATATCTCCCATGCCATCCAGCGCCACGTCGAAGCCCATGGGCTCAGCGTGGTGCGCGAGATGGTCGGGCATGGGGTTGGAGCCAAAATGCATGAGCCGCCGGAAATCCCCAACTTTGGCCGGCGCGGTACCGGCGACCGAATCCGGTCCGGCATGACGCTTGCGATCGAGCCGATGGTGAACGCCGGTGGCCATCGCACCAAGACGTTGCCCGACGGATGGACGGTCGTCACGGAAGACGGCTCACTCTCCGCGCATTTCGAGCACACCGTGCTCACCACAGATCAGGGTCCGGAGATCCTGACGGTTCCGCGTCCCCGATCCGACGCCTGATTTCTTTTTCCAGTTTTTCCAAAACATCCAAACCAGCACCCATCACCATGCCTCGTCTTCTCGGCGTTGAAATTCCCGCCAAAAAGAAAGTCGCGTACTCGCTCCGTTACATCAACGGCATCGGGCCCACCCGCGCTGATCTCCTCGTAAAGGAGGCCGGCCTGAACCCCGATATGCGGGCGCAGGACCTCACCGAGGAACACCTGAACAAGATCCTCAATATCATCACGGAGCACAAGTGGGTGCTAGAGGGTGATCTTCGCCGCGAAATCGCCGCGAATTTGAAGCGCCTCCAGGCGATCAATTGTTATCGCGGCATCCGTCATCGCCGCAGCCTCCCTGTCCGCGGCCAGCGTACCAGTACGAACGCCCGTACCCGCAAAGGCCCGCGCAAGACGGTCGGCGTCACCAAGGCGAAGGAGACCGCGTAACCGTTTACACCCATGGCCGAAGAAAAGTCCGCTCCCAAGAAAGAGAAGCCCGCCAAGGCCGCCGCCGAGGGCGCAGCCGCCGCGCCAGCCGAGAAAAAGGCCCGCGCGCCTAAGGCTCCCGCCGGCGACAAGGCTCCCGCTGAAAAGGCTGCCGCGCCTGCCGCCGAGGGCGCCCCCGCCCCCGCTGTCGAGCAGAAGCCGGTTGAAATGGTGCATGGCGTCGCCCGCCAGCCCACTGCCGAGGAACTCCTCAAGGAGGAATTGGGCGCCATCAAGGTCCGCAAGGCCAAGGGCTCCAAGAACGTCACCTCCGGCATCGCCAACGTCCTGGCCTCCTTCAACAACACCATTGTTTCGATCACCGACCTCAAGGGTGCGGTGATCGCTTGGTCCACGGCGGGCAAGTGCAACTTCCGCGGCTCGCGCAAGTCCACCGCCTACGCCGCGCAGGTTGTCGCTCAGGATGCGGCCCGCAACGCGATGTCCCACGGCCTCAAGGACGTGGTCATCCGCGTCTCGGGTCCGGGCCTTGGCCGCGATTCCGCCATCCGTGCGCTTCAGGCCATCGGCCTTGAGATCACGTCGATCGTCGATGTGACGCCCATCCCCCACAACGGCTGCCGTCCGCGCAAGCGCCGCCGCGTCTGAACCGGCGCCCGCGCGCTCCGTCCCAAACCGAATCCTCTTCAAATTCTCACGTCATGGCTCGCTACACCGGCCCCACCACCCGCATCAGCCGCCGCTTCGGCCAGCATCTGCTTGGCTCCGGCAAAGCGCTCGAGCGCCGCGGCTATCCTCCCGGCCAGCACGGCCCGAAGATGCGCCGCAAGCTCTCCGAATATGCGGTCGGCCTCAATGAAAAGCAGAAGTTGCGCTTCATCTACGGCCTCCTCGAGCGCCAGTTCCGGCGCATGTTCGAGATGGCGAAACGCGAGCGCGGCGTCACGGGCGAGCGCTTCCTGCAGCTCCTCGAGACCCGTCTCGACAGCACCGTGTACCTGCTGGGTCTCGCCAAGACCCGCGCGGCTGCCCGCCAGTTTGTCAACCACGGGCACATCCGCGTGAACGGCCACAAGGTCGATATCGCCAGCTACAACGTGCAGGCGGGTGACGAGATCGAGGTCAAGAACACGCCGGCCTCGCGCCAGCTCGCCACCCGTTGCCTTGAGGAGAACCGCATCCGCAACGTCCCTGGCTGGCTCACGATGAACCCCGAGACCTTCAAGGCCACCGTCGTCCGTCTCCCCACCCGTGAGGAGATGACCCAGGACGTCAACGAGCAGCTCATCGTCGAGTTCTACTCGCGTTTCTGAGCGGCCGCATCCCCTTCGCCCATCCGCCAACTTCAGGACTCCCCGCCATGCCAAAACGCCTCGGAAAGTTCGAACTGCCCAGCAAGCTCACGAAGGTCGAGGAGGGCTCCTCGCCCACCTATGCGAAGTTCATCGCCGAGCCCTTTGAGGCCGGTTACGGCCACACCATCGGAAATTCCCTCCGCCGGGTGCTGCTCAGCTCCATCGAGGGAGCGGCGATCTCCTCCATCAAGATCGATGGCGTCAACCACGAGTTCCAGTCGATCGACGGCGTGGTCGAAGACGTCACCGACATCGTCCTCAACCTCAAGAAGGTGCTCATCGTTTCACACAAGCGGGAGCCTATCAGCCTGCTCATCAAAACCTCGAAGACCGGCGTGGTGACGGCTGGGGACATCCAAGCCGACGCCAACATCCAGATCATCAACCCCGAACAGGTCATCTGCACGCTGGACCACAAGCGCTCCTTCGAGGCTGAGATCGAGATCAAGACCGGCCGCGGTTACTGGCCCGGCGAGAGCAACAAGAAGGAGGAGCAGGCGATCGGCGTCATCCCGGTCGACTCGCTCTTCTCTCCGGTGCGGCTCGTCAAGTACGCGGTCGAGGCCACCCGCGTGGGCCAGATCACCGATTACGACAAGTTGATCCTCGAGGTTTGGACCGACGGGCGCATCACGCCCGATGACGCGCTCAAGCAGTCCGCGTCCATCCTCAAGCACCACCTCGATGTCTTCGACCGCGTAAGCGAGGAGCAGTTTGAGTTCGAAAGCCAGCAGTCTGAGGTTAGCGAGGAGCAAAACAAGCTCCGCAAGCTCCTCAACATGTCGGTGAACGAGATCGAGCTATCTGTTCGCGCGGCGAACTGCCTCAACAACGCCAACATTACCACGGTAGGTGAGCTGGCGATGAAGACCGAGCAGGAGATGCTCAAGTACCGCAACTTCGGCAAGAAGTCGCTCAATGAAATCAAGGAGAAGCTCGAGGCCCTCGGCCTTTCATTGGGCATGAAGTTCGACGAGCGCCTTCTCGACACCAAGAAAGAAGCCTGATCACCCGCTCCGCTCCCGCCGACGCGCACCGCCGGCGGGACGGGCCATCCAACTTAACCTGACCCTCGCGCCGTTCGTCGCCGCGCCACGCTGCGGCCGGATTGCCGATCGGGGGTCGATTCAAACTGTAAAATGCGTCATAACAAGCACCATGCCTCCCTGGGCGTGACCCGTGAGCACCGCCGCGCGATGTTGTCTAATCTCGCTGCGTCGCTGATCACCCACGGCCGCATCCAGACGACCCTCACGAAGGCCAAGGCCCTGCGCCCCTTCGTTGAAAAAATCATCACCAAGGCGAAGCGCGCCGCGGCCAAGACTGAGCGGAAGGACGCTGTCCACCTCCGCCGCCTCGCCCTCGCCGACGTCCGTGATGAGAATGCCGTGACCAAGCTCTTCAACGAGCTGTACAAGGATTTCTCCAACCGCAGCGGCGGCTATACCCGCATCTACAAGCTCGGGCCGCAGCGCCAGAGTGATGCCGCCGAGCTCGCGCTCATCGAGTTCGTGAAGGCGGACGATCAAGGCTATAAGAAGTCCAAGGGTCGCCGGACGTCAAAGGCCAAGGCCGCCAAGCCCGCCGAGGCCGCATCCGCGCCCGCTGCCGAGGCCGCGCCGAAGGCAGACTAGCCCAAGGCCTGATCTCAGATCGGTTTAACTGACGCGCCGGACTTCGGTCCGGCGCGTTTTTTTGTCGCCGATCAAGATCGCGCGGCGATTTCCTTGGTTCGATGTTCGATTTCACCTCGGCGACCGTGGTCTATTGCGCCTTGGTCGGCCTGCTGTTCGGGGGCCTGTGGATCTACTACGACCATCGGGACTACGGACTCTATGAGAGGGCGCGCCGGCGTAAGACGTTTCATTGCACCCGCTGTGACGCGTTGTACACCGTCACTGGTGGAGGGGATTTGAACCACTGCCCGAAGTGCGGGCATGAAAACGTGCGCCTGCGCTTCTGAGTAGACAGGAACTGCCGTCGCTTCCTTCTCGCCTCCACGATGGAATCACCGACTCAGGCAGACCCTTATGCCAGCGATCCCGGGTGGCTGCGGCGCAACCGCGATTTCGTTGCGGCGGCGGTGGTGTTTGCATGCACGGTGGCGCTGACGGTTATCGCCTTCCCCCCTTTCCGGCTGCCGGAGGCGGCCTACGCGATGTTGGTGCCGGGGATTTTCTGGGCCTACACGCGCCCCTCGCTGCGCCTCTACCTCGGAACGATGCTTGGAGCGCAGGTGCTGGCCTGGACGCTCCTGCTGAGCTGGCTGCACAACGTCACATGGGCTGGTTGGATTCTGCTCGGACCCTTCGTTGGCGCATGGGTGGGCAGTTGGTACCTGGCCGCGTGGTGGCTCATGCCCCGGATCATCGGCCGGCCGATTCCGCAGCGGCTCATGGCCGTGCTGGGCCTTGCCGGCGCGTGGGTCCTGGTGGAGTGGAGCCGCGGCTGGCTATTGGGAGGGTTTCCGTGGCTGCCGCTCGCGGCGAGCCAGTGGGAGCGCGCGAGCATCCTGCAAGTCGCGGCCTTCACGGGTGCGGGCGGCGTTTCGTTCGCGCTCGTGATGATGAATCTCGGCTTCGCCGCATACGCCCATCGTCTGTTCCGCGAGCGTGCCACGGGCATTAACAAGCGCAGTCAGGAGTTCTTCCTCGCGTTGTTCATCCTGATGGCGTGCGTCTGCATCCACTTCCAGGAGTCGTTCAACCGCCGGGGCCACTCGGTGCCCCTCCTCCGGGTAGCGCTGATACAGCCCAAGATTCCCCAGGAGGTGAAATGGGATCCGGCGCGGGCGCCCGCCATCCTCGAAACTCTTTCCTCCGTCACGCTCGAGGCCGCGGCCAGCCAACCGGACCTTATCCTCTGGCCTGAAGCGGTGACTCCGCTCGCCGTTCGCGGCGATGAATCGGCGAAGGCCTTCGTCGAGCAACTCGCGCGGCGGGCCGGCCGTCCGCTGCTGCTTGGATCAATCGCGGTCGAGGGACGCGGCGGACCCGACGAATCTTGGTTCAACGGCGCCTTCCTCGTGACGCCTACCGAGGGCGTAGCCGCTTCGTACTACACGAAACGCCAGCTCGTGCCGTTCGGAGAATACGTGCCGCTGCGGCCGCTGCTCGGTTGGCTGGAGAAATTTGTACCGGTCGGGGGTGACTTCATCGCGGGCGACTCAGCCGCTCCGCTTCTGGTGCCGGTGCGCGGAGAGCCGGTCGCGTTCGGACCGCTGATCTGTTACGAGGACACTTATCCGGAGCTTGCCCGGCTCAGCGCCCTGAGCGGCGCGGGAGTGATTGCGGTACTGACGAACAACGGCTGGTTCGGCGAAGGCGGCGCGGCGCAGCAGCATGCGGCGCATTCGGTGCTCCGGGCGGTGGAGACGCGACGCCCGGTGTTGCGCTGCGGTAACGCCGGCTGGAGCGGCTGGATCGATGAATTCGGCGCGGTGCGGGCGGTCCTGTCGGATTCGGAGCGCGGCATTTATTTCCGCGGTAGCCGCACCCTTGATGTCACCCGTGATGCGAGATGGATCGATCGCGCCAGTTTCTACGTCGAGCACGGCAATTGGTTCATTTTGGTCGCCGCGCTGCTAGCCGCGGCCGGCGGGTGGCTCATCCGCAGCGGTGCGCCGTCTGCAGCAACGGTTACGGAAAAGCGCTGAAGGCCATCCCCGGGTTCGACGTCTTTGTCGTGTTGGCGAGACACGACCGGGAAACCCTTAATCCCGAGAATTTCCGCGCCTGCCGCCGCTGATCCCGCGAGGCGAGGACGCTTCATCCGGGCGTGGAACCTCCGAATGCGGTTCGGGTGGGGTAGGGTACGCCTCCTTCGTGGACAAAGCATGCCACTTCGCATGCGACCAGCACGGTCGCGCTTTCGGGCAGGGCCGTCAGCCCAGCGAAACCTCACCGCCGGCAAGCCGGTAAAGGAACAGCGCCGCAACCTGAGCGCGGGGTGCGATGCTCGGCGTGACGACGAACTCCCGGTCGCTGTGCAGCTGGTCGCCGATGGGCCCGATGCCGTCGAGGTTGGGCAGGCCGAAGGCGGAGAGGAAGTTGCCGTCGGACGCGCCGCCGGTGTGCACCCAGTTCAACGCGGGCAGTCCCAGGTCGGCAGCCGCCGTGCGCCAGCCGGCAAAGACCCGCTCCTCGACCGGACCGCATTCCTTGGGGGGACGATTGAACCAACCCTTGAGTTCCAGCCGGAAGCCGTCGCGGCCATCGATTCCGGCTGCGATTTCAGCGATGCGTTGCTCGAGGGCCGCCCGGTCGGCCGAGGTCGTGACTCGCACGTCGAGTTCGGATTCGGCGAAGTCGGGCACGACGTTGGTGGCCGGGCCGCCACCGCGGATGTTGCCGATGTTGAGGAGCACTCCCGGGATCTCGGCCGGCAGGCGGGACGCGGCCAGCAGGAAGCCCGCGAGGCCCAGGATCGCGTTGCGCCCGTCGTTGGGAACCTTGGCTGCGTGCGCCGCGCGGCCGCGGCAGGTGACGCGGTAGCCGCCCGTTCCCTTGCGGGAGCGCACGATATCGCCGTTCGGGCGCGCCGGCTCGAAGACAAGGCCGAGGTGATTGCGACGTGCCGCGACTTCAAAAAGCGGGCGGCTACCGTGGGTACCGGTTTCCTCATCCGGGGTGAGCAACACCTCCCAGCCGATCCGGGAGGAGTGAGGGGTGCGCTCGAAGGCCTGGAGGCAGGCGAGGATCGTGATCAGGCCTCCCTTCATGTCGATGACCCCAGGTCCACGCAGGGTCGAGGCGTTGGGCCGCGTGCAGCGCTGGAAGGGGTCGTTGGCCTCGAAGACGGTGTCGAAGTGTCCGCTGAAAAGGACACGCACCGCCGCTTCGGGTCGCATGATGAGCCGGAGGGCTCGCGCGGTACCGGGACATTCGGGTTCGTCCACGACGGCACCCGGGAACGCTGGCTCGAAGGCGGCACGCAGGGCGGCGCGCATGCGGTCGAGGCCCGCGAGGTGGCCGGAGCCCGAGTTGATGTTGGCCCACGACTCCAGCAGATCGACGAGTTCGGCGGTGCGCCCGGGCAGGGCGGCGATGGACGGAGGAAGGTTCACGGTTGCAGCTGAACGTGGCGCAACCCGCGCGCCGACGCCAATGCTAACGGCGGCGCGGAATCACGTTTTTCCTCCGTCCCCGCCATGCACGGAGAACCGCATCCGCCGGACGATCCGCGCCAGCAGCCATGGCGCGAACCTCTGCAGGTAGATCCCTGCGACCTCCCAGCCGCCTACGATGACCTCGCGCCGGCCGCGCGCCACGCCGTTCAGGAGCGCTCGGGCGCATTCCTCGGGCGCAATACCGGAGACATGTGTGCCGTCGGTGCGCGCGTGCCGCTCCCCGCGCGGGCCGAGGGCGTTGGCCGAGATTGCGGTGCGGACGTAACCGGGGCAGACCAGCGTGACCTTGAGTCCCTCGCGCCAGACCTCCGCGCGCAGGGAGTCGAAGTACCCGTGCAGTGCGTGCTTTGCCGCCGCGTAGGTGGAACGTCCCGGCGTGCCTAGGTAGCCCATGACGCTGCTGACAACCACGATGTGTCCCGAGCGCTGCCGGAGCATCGAGGGCAAGACGGCTTTCGTCAGGGCGACAGGACCGAAGTAGTCGACTTCCATGATGAGCCGTTCGGTGCCTTCGTCGGCCTCGGCCGCCCGTGCGCGTTGGCTGATACCCCCGTTGTTAACCAAGAGATCGATTCGGCCGGTGCGTTCGAGGACCCCCGCCACAAGCGAGGGGAACTCGCCAGTGCGCACCAAGTCGAGCGGGAGCGTGAGGTGGCGGTCCGGCTCGCGGCAGGTGCGGCGGACTCGCTCCAGCTCATCCGGGCGCCGGCTGGAGAGGATGAGCCGGGCGCCCTCGGCGGCGAAGGCTCGGGCGCAGGCTTCTCCGATGCCGGAGGATGCCCCGGTGATCCAGACGACCTTATCCGCGAAACGCATTCCCGATCCTCAACGCCGACGGCCTCGGCGTCGAGCCGTCGACTGCTGCTTCGACGGCCGCGATCAGTCCACGGCCTTCTTGCCCGCCTTGGTGACGGCGGTGCGGTACTCCGGACGCTTCTGCAGCTCCGGCAGGAAGGGCTTGTATTCGGGTGAGGTCGGCCAGGGTCGGGTTGTCTGATCGCCGGGCAACAGCCGTCCCTCGGGGTAGTCCTTGCCGGCGACGCTGGCTTGCACGGACTCGTTCCAGGCGAGCAACTCGCGGCTGAGGCGGGCGGTGAGCTCGGGCTGGGAGGCGGCGAGATCGTTCTGCTCGCGGGGGTCCTGCTGCAGATCGTAGACCTCGAACTTTGGCTGGTTGATGTTCGACGCCACCACCTTGTAACGGTTGCCGATCAGGGCGGCACGGCGCGTGTGGCGGAAGCCCATCGGCTTGGGTCGCTCCGCGAGTTCGGTGGTGAAAAGCGGGCGGATGCTGATCCCGTCGACCGGCTTCAGCAGGGCGGATTCCGGAAGCCCCGCGATCTCGGCTACGGTGGGAAAAATATCGAAGGTTCCCGCAGGGTAGCTCGTGACGCGCGGGTTCCTGATGACCGCAGGCCACTCGATGATGCCGGGCACACGGAGGCCGCCCTCGTAAACGGAACCCTTGAAACCCCGCAGGTCTCCGACGGTCCCTGGACGAATCTCGGGTAGGCCGCCGTTGTCGCTGCAGAACCAGAGCAGGGTGTTTTCCGCCATGCCGAGCCGCCGCAGGCCCGCGCGCAGGGTGCCGATGCTGCGATCCATCGCGACGAGTTCGCCGTAATGGTTGGCGGAGTTGCGCTCGAGCTTCGTGAAGTCGCGCATGTCGTCCTCGGCGGCGATCATCGGCGCGTGGGGCGAGCCGTACCAGATCACGGTGAACGTGGGTCTGGCGGAGGCGCGGGCACGCCCGAGGTGCTTGAGCGCCTCGTCGACGATCACTTCCGAGGAGTCGCCCTTTAATTCCTCCCACTTGCCGTTGCGGCTGAGGAGGGGGTCGCGCTCGAAGAAGTTGGTCGCCGACAGCCACTCGTCGAAGCCGAAGGTCCCGGGGCTGTGGCCGTCCTCACCGAGGATGGGTGCGCCGGGGCCGCTGTAGCCATTGAGGTGCCATTTGCCGAAGTGGGCGGTGACGTAGCCGGCCGCGCGGAGCGCCTGCGCGATGGTCCTTTCCTGGCGACGCAGGGCGTAGCCGTGGTTCTCGACTCCGGTTCGGTCGTTGGAACGGCCGGTCATGACGGTCGCGCGGGTTGGAGAACAGTTGGGCGCTCCGGCGTAGAAACGTTCCAGCCGCAGGCCCGCCGCCGCCATGGCGTCAAGATGGGGTGTCTTGAGGACCGGGTGTCCGCGGTAGCCGGTCTGGCCCCAGCCCATGTCGTCGGCCATGACGAGCACGACGTGGGGGCGTGAGGTGTCGGGAGTCGCCGCCGGGAGGAACGCGGCGAGGGCCGGCAGCAGCGAGAGGAGGAAGAGGGTGTTCTTCATCGCGGGGAGATGGGGGCAGAAAGGTTCAGAACGTACCCTTGATGCCGAGGGTCCAGAGGGCGGCGTAGTCGATCCGCTGGCGGAAGCGCGCGACCGAGGGCGTGCTGGGACCGTAGATCTTCACGTCTTCGGTCGCGTTGCCGATGTTTCGGAAATTGTAGAAGAAGGCCAGGCGACCGCGGAAATAGTATTCGCCGACGACGTCCATGTAGAGCCGCTTGGAGGTCCAGCTGAAGGTCCCGGGCTCGATGCTGGCGCCGGTAAGGGTGTTGTTGCGCGAGAGTCCGCGATAATTCCAGTTCACGCGGACGTTGAACTTCGGCCGCGTGAGGCTCACGCCCCAGCTCGCGCTCCGCGGCACGAAGCCGGCGAGCGAGACCGTCTGGTCACCGAGGACGCGCTGCGAACTTCCGTTGGCGAAGACCTGCACCCCGCGGGCCCAGTTGGGCAGGAAGGTGAGGGCCTGCTTGTAGTTAAAATCGAAGCCCTCGGTGCGGACGACGCCGGGCACGTTGTACTGCGTGGAGACGTCGTAGGAGCCGTACTCGCCCGGATCGATGTCGAACAGCGCGAGGAACTCCGGGGTGGGCGCGAAGACGGTTGAGCCGAAGAAGTTGTCGATGTTGCGGCGGAAGGCGCCGAACGAAAGCTGGCCGACTCCCTCTAGGTAGCGCTCGAGACGGAAGCTCACTGTGCGTGCGCTCCAGGCCTTGATGGCCGCGTTGTTGAGGGTGATGCGGTTCCCTGCCGAGGGCGGATTGCTGGTGTCGGGAAGGGTGAAGCCGCCGGCGTACTGATTGAAGTTGGGCCTTCCGACCGAGTGGTAATAGGCGGCGCGGGCGATGAGGTTCTCGCGGAGATTGTAGCTCGCGTTGAGACTGGGGAAGAGGCGCAGGTACTCCTTGCGGGTGTTCGCGCCGCGATCGAGGTAGGTGAGCTGGGAAACGCCGAGGGCGTTGGAAGTGGGCACGATCAGGAGCGGGGCGCCGTTGGACCCGCGGAGGATACGTCCCTGAGCGTCGCGCTGGTAATTGAGCGTCGGATCGCTGAGCGGACCTTCGCCCTCCACGTTGGTCTGCTCGCCCCGGAGCCCGCCGACCAGCTTAAGGCGGTTCTGCATCAGCCCGAGGTCACCGCGCAAGTAGAGCGATGACACCAGTTCCTCGGAGCGCTTGGAGGCGGCCACCTGGTTCCGGTAAAAGGTATTGGCGTTGAGGGTGAACTGACCGGGGTTTGCGATCCAATGCTCGAAGATCTTGCGGTTGCTCGGTGTTTCCATGCGCGGGAAACCGAAGGGCAGGATGCGCTGGGAGTAGATCGGGTCGAAGAAGGGCATCGGGCTGTCGTCATTGCCGGCGGGCGTGGTGCTCGCGCGGCCGTCGCGGCCGACGAAGCTGTAGGTTCCGGTGCCGCCGCGCAGGTCGCGCATGCTGTGTCGCAGGTCGAAGCCAGCCTTCAGGCTAAACGGTAGCCGCGTGGCGAAGGCGCGGCGCAGGTTGCCGTAAGCGGACCGCTGGCGGTCGACGTTGACGTCGTCCTGGGTGGTCGTGGTGGCGACGGAATACGTCGAGAGCGCGTAAGGGTCCACGGGCAAGCCGTTCTGGCCGTCGCGCACGCTGATTTCCCCCGGGCGCAGATAGAAGATCCGGTTGAAGTCGATCGTCACGCCGGACCGCTGCAGCGTGACGTTCCGGAAATAGCCCTGCCGCAGGTCCGGGTTGCCGTCGTCCTGCAGCGAGTAGCCGAAGCCCAGGTCGCCCTTCCATACCGGCCCGTCGTGCCGCCAGACGATGGTGGGCATACGGGTGCGGTTGAAACGATTCCGCTCCTGGTGGGCGGAGGTCAGCACTCCGGAACCCGCGGTGCCGCGCACGGCGTCGATGCTGAATGCGCCCGGGGCGACGGCGCCCACGTTGAACGTGACGTTGGAGACGATGTATTGGCCGTCGAAGGAAGAGTACTGGAAGCCCAGCGTGACGCGGTCGCGCTCGGTAAACTTGTAGTCGACGCTCAGGCCGACCGAGCGGCGGGTGGTGACCTTGGGAGCGTCCTGGATGAGGTATTGGGAAAGGTAGGGGTTCCCCGGAGTGGTGTGGGGGAAGGTGGTGCCGTTGGTGGCCGACTGTACCCCGCGCCACGTCATGGTGGAGTTGTCCTGGGGTGAGTAGTTAGTCGAGGTGCCGGCGGAGAGCGTGTAGCCGAACCGCTTGTTCACCGGTGCGACGTAGGAGAAGTCGAAGCCGGGGTGCGCGTTGCGGGTCGGGCTGGGCTTGGGGCCAGGGACCTTGTGGAACTCGCGGGCGTTGTCCCTCATGATCACGTAGACGCTCGCGTTGAGGACGGGGCGGGCGCGTTCAAATGCGCTGCGGGGGACCATGTTCACCGAACCGGCGAGCGCCGAACCTTGCGACTCCGGGGTCGGGGAGTAGGAAATCTCTATGCGGGAAAGATTGTTGATCGAGACCATGTCCGACTGGACGTTGCGGCTCGTGGCGGCGCCGGGGGCGGACGCAATGCTGAAGCCGTCGAGGGTCACCGGCACGTTGTCGGAGGGTACGCCGTTGATGGAGATGTCGCGGGCGTTTCCTCCGGTGTAGTCGATGGTGACGCCGGGTAGGAACTTGAGGAACTCGGCGACGTTGCCCTCGGATACGTTGCCGAATTCCTCGGTGGAGAGGACGTTCTTGATGTTCGACGAGAAGCGTTGCTCGTTGATCGCAAGCGCGGCGGCGTCCATCTCGCGGCTGGTCTCGACGCGGAATGCGTCGAGCTTCACCACCGAGCCGTCGGCCCGGGCCGGCGCCCCGCCGAGCGAGAAGTCGCGGGTGGCGACCTGGCCGGGCGCGACTTCGATGCGTGCGGTCTGCCGTTCGGCTCCGGTGTAGAACACGGTCACGTCCGCCGTACCCGCCGGCACGGGCGCGAGGCGGTAGGCGCCGGCGGAGTCGGTGAAGGCCTCAAGGTTGGTGCCCGCGACGGTGAGGCGCGCACCCTCGACGTACTCACCGTTGCGCGGATTCAGGACGCGTCCCTGGATCGAGCCGGACGCTTGGGCGACGACGTGCGGGGCGCAGGCCAAGAGGGAGAGCACGGCGAGCAGGAGACGCGCGGGGAGCAGGGGGCAGGGCAGCACTTTCATGAGGTATTGGGCCGCGGCCGGGAGGTTCCCGGCCGCCGGACAAGCTCGGTGAGAACATGCCCACGATCGGCCGCCCTCAAGTAAATTGGCCGTGAAGGGCGGCCGCCTTGACCTTCGTCCGCATCCACGGAGCCTGACTCCACGGCAGCGCATTACCCTCTGCCCGCCCCATGAAGCCATTACCCTTCCGCACCCTGCTCACCCTGGCCCTGGCCCTTTCCGGCTCCCTGACGGCGCATGCATCGTTCCGAGCCGGCGCGTTTGCGCAGGACATCTCTCCCACGGTGTTTCCCGCTCCGGTGAACGGCAGCATGAAGGGTAACTTCGCCAAGGGCATCAACGATCCGATGCAGGCCCGCGTGTTGGCGCTGCATGACGGGAAGCGAGCCCTCGTTTTCTGCGTGATCGACGCGTGCATGGTGCCGCTCGAGGTCGTCGCCGAGGCCAAGCGGATCGTGCAAGCCGAGGCGGGTGTGCCGGCGCGCGACGTCCTCATCTCCGCCACCCACACGCACTCGGCCGCCACACTGACGCCGGTTTTCCAGAGCGATGAGGACCCCGCCTACGTGCGGGCCGTCCCCGCGCTGATCGCGAAGGGCATCCTGCAGGCCCTGCGGAACCTGGAGCCCGCCGAGGTAGGCTGGTCCTTCGGAAGCGACCCCACACAGGTCTTCAACCGCCGTTGGTGGGTGAAGGCCGGGGCCGACTACGAGAATCCGTTCGGCAGCCGGGCCGACCGCGCGTGGATGAACCCCGGGCAGGCCAACCCCAAGGCCTCCGTGCCGATGGGCCCCATCGATCCCGACGTGGCCGTGGTCGCCGTGCGTTCGGCCGCGGACAAACGACCGCTCGGGCTCCTCGCCAACTACAGCCTGCATTACGTCGGCGGAAACCCGGCGATCAGCGCCGACTATTTCGGCGAGTTCGCCCGCGAGATGGCGCGCCGCCTCGAGCCGTCGGGTCCGCCCGCGGGGCGCCCGTCCTTTGTCGCCATCATGTCCAACGGCACGAGCGGCGACATCAACAACGTGAACTTCGCGCTGCCCGCGCGCGTCAACCGCGCCCCGGGCGAGCAGATCCGCATCGTCGCGCGCAGCGTGGCCGATGCCGCCATGACCGCCTACGGCACGATCCGCTGGCAGGGGGCCGCGGCGCTCGACGCGGAGGAGGCCGAGCTGCGGCTGGGAGTACGCAAGGCGACGCCCGCTGAATTGGCGGAGGCGCGCCGCACCCTCGAGCGCACGCCGCGCGACAAGGACGGGCAGTGGAGCGACCGCAAGGCGATCTATGCGCGTGAGACGGTGAAGCTCGCTGATT
>JACCEB010753002.1_pt1 | contig 22552 bp, 20 predicted proteins | sample 7454761 | NCBI WGS metagenome assembly JACCEB01 (sample SAMN15323454, study PRJNA562643) | freshwater metagenome | isolation source: river surface water | place: USA:Blue River Watershed | collected 2017-08-18 | reverse complement strand
TATTATCTAATGGTATTTCATTCGCAGGTGAAATTTTCCTAACAAATAGGATTTTGTCTTCATTATTAATATCAGAATATAAACGTTCAAATTTTCTTTTATATTTTTCATTAATTTCTACTATTTTCTCTCTTAATTCATTTTCATTCTTCATATTATCAGCATCATGAACACTAATAGCTTTTATTAATTTATTATTAGAACTGAGTTCGTTATAACTATTGTTATTGTTATACTCAACATAAGTATCTGAATTACCATTAAACTCACTTTTACAAATAAGTTTTTCACATTCAGTAAAAACAAAATAATCAGTAGTGAATGTTTCTATAAGAAAATCTATAGATGTCCATATCCAATCGAATGGATACCCTTCTTTTCTTAAATTATTATATCTTAACATTTGTGCAATATCACAATTATTACCAAGACTAATAACTTTCATAATTATTTTTATATAACAAATATAATCTTTAAATAAGTATTTGAATTATGATTTTACAAAAAAAGAAAATGAACATTAATTCATTTTATTTTTTATTATTGTTTTTATTTTTTATAAATAATATATTATTTTATCTTACCTTTTACCCATTTGAATATTTATTTAAGCATCAGTCTTCTTCTTAGCAACAACCTTCTTCTTAGGTTTATCTTCTTTAACTGGTTCAGGCTCTGGCTCTGGTTCTGGCTTCTTAGCAACAATTTCTTCTTGTTCATCATCAGAATCTTCAACTAAAGTTCCCATTACTTCTTCTGGGTCAGCACCACTATCAACAGGTGGTTCAGCATTCTTCAACTTTTCCTTATCAGCAGCCTTCAACTTAATAAAACATTGTCCAGTTAAAGAACCTCTTGGTTTTTGAACAACAGCTTGAATTAACTTCCAAGTCATTCCAAACTTTCCATTAGCAAACCATAAACCACCACATTGTAATAATACAGCAATATTAGTTCCCTTTTGTAAAAAGTCTAATGGAGTAACACATGGACTTTCTGGATTAGGAAATAATTTAACACCATCTTCATCATAAATTTCAGTTCTCCAAACACCTTCCCATAATGGTAATTTAACTCTCAAAGTTGGTGCTTTGTTCATATTATATTCTCCAGAAACCTTATCCTTAGAATATTTTAACATAGGAGTCCATAATGCGTCAACAACTTCAGAACTTTTATGTTGTTTACCAAACCATTCCTTAGAATAAGTTAAAGCATCAGCCTTAATCTTAGATTCAAATTCAGTCATATTTTTCAAGAAAGCATCAGTATCAGCATTCTTATATTCGTCAGCAGGAAATTGTAAAGCCATTTCAAACTTTTGATTTCCTTCAAAATCACTAGCACCCCATGTTAACATTAATGGAGTAGAAATTCTCAAACCTGTATTAGTAAGCTTATTTAAAATATTAACACTTTTTCCGCCAGAAGCATTTGCCTTTGGAGCAGAATATTTAATATTGTTAGCATTGAATAGAGTTCCGTCAATAATAGTTTCAGCCATTGTATTTGTCTTATTGTAATATGATATATATAAGAGGCTTATCTTTAAATCAATTTTTTTTTAAATTAATAAATATACGACTTTGACTTAAAGAAAAATTTAAGAGCATATATCGTAACATATTATATATACAACCATTATAATACATATGGTATATAAAATAATATATATATTTAAAAAAAATGATACAAAAAGATTTCTCTCTATACTATATATTTACAATATGGAAAATGATGGTAATAATAGCAATGTTCTTGTTATTAATAATATTAATAATACTTCAAGTATTTTAACAAATTTAAATGAAAATAATGAAATTCAAGAAAATAGTAATGAAAATCAAGAAAATAATAATATGAAAACAAAATCAAAAAGAAAAATTGTAAAAAAAATAAATCCGAAACAACAATTAATAGAAAATTATACAGAATTAATAAATAAAAAATGTTCTGAACACATTGATTTATATTTGAAAAAAAATAAACAACAAAAAAATATACCAGAAGTTATTTATGTTGATAATTATGATTATGAATATATTATTAAATATAAACATAATATTGAAGGATTAAAAACAATAGCAAAACAGTTTGGATTAAAAGTTGGAGGAAATAAAAATGAATTAATAAATAGATTATATAATTATTTGAGATTATCATTTTACGCAGTCAAAATTCAAAAATTAATAAAGGGTTTTTTACAAAGAAAATGTAATAAATTACATGGACCAGCCTATTTAAAGAGAGAAATTTGCACAAATAATAGTGATTTTTTCACAATGGAGGAACTGAACGAAATAAGTTATTCACAATTTTATAGTTTTAAAGATTCAGATGGGCACATATATGGTTTTGATATAGTTTCTCTCTACAATTTAATTTCAAAAACACAATATGGTAAAAAACCACAGAATCCTTATAATAGAAGTTTTATTGATCCAAGTATTATAAATGATTTAAAAAGGTTAATTAAATTAAGTAGAACCTTAAAACAACCAATAGACATTGATATAAAAGAAGATGAACAAGAATTATCATTGCAAAAAACAATTGAATTAAGAACAGTAGCCCTTTTTCAAAAAATAGATGCATTAGGAAATTATAGTAATCCGAATTGGTTTCTCTCTTTAAATAGACATGAAATAATAAAATTAATCAGAGAATTAACAGAAATTTGGAATTATAGAGCACAAATAACAAATGAAACAAAAAGAGCAATTTGTCCTCCCAATGGAGATTTATTTAGAAATGTAAGTCTGCATTATTTACAGACTGAACCAGAAATAAATAATATAAGAAAAATAACATTAGAAATATTTGAAAAATTAGTAAATAATGGAATAAATGATGAGAGTAAATCACTAGGGGCTATTTATGTATTAGGTTCTCTTACTTTAGTAAATACGAATGCTGCTGAAGCATTACCATGGTTATATCAATCTTTTTCATATTTTTAAACTTATTAACGTTAATTTATGGGTTTTCATAAAATTATTTGAGAGAAATTTAATAAATTTCAAATAATTTAATTAAGTATTTTAATAATAGTGCTTTATTTTCAGTAAGTTTTACATCTTTAATTATTTAGGAAATATATTTTATCGTTTAAATCAAGTTTTTTAAATAATATTATAATATTTAAATACTTTTACTATTTTTGATAAAATAATTAAATTAATTAAACTATTAAGACCATATTAACGTAATAATATATAATATAGCCCTTAAAACTACTTAAAGAAGTCCCATATATTATAGTATAATAAGATGGCTAGAACTACTAAGACTACCAAGACTGAAACTGTTGAACAATCCGCTCCTGTTGTTGAGCAAACTGCTGCTACTGTTGAAAAGAAGGCCAAGAAGGCCAAGGCTCCAAAGGAAGCTGCTCCTGCTGCTACTCCTGCCCCTGTTGTTGAACAAGCTGCTGCTGCCCCAGCTGAAACTGCTGAAGGTGAAGCTCCTATTGCTGAAAAATCAATTGAATTTGTTGCTAAGTTACAACAAATCAGTGTCCTTATTGCTTCCCTTAAGAGTGAATTCAAGACTCTTGAAAAGCAATGGTCTCGTGATTTAAAGAGTGCTCAAAAGCAAAGCTCAAAGAAGAAGCGCAAGGCTGGAAACAGAGCTCCTTCTGGATTTGTTAAGCCAACCCGCATTTCTGATGAATTAGCTAAGTTCCTTGATAAGCCTGCTGGTTCTGAAATGGCTCGTACTGAAGTCACTCGTGATATCAACAAGTACATTAGAGACCACAGTCTTCAAGATAAGGCTAATGGTAGAAAGATTAACCCAGATTCAAAGCTTTCTGCTTTATTGAAGCTTAAGAAGACCGATGAACTCACTTATTTCAACCTTCAAAAGTACATGAGTCCACACTTTGCTAAGACTGCTAAGACTGAAACTGCTTAAATAAATATAATATATAAACAAAAATAATTAAGACTACAAATAAAAAGATAATAAGTTAAAATATAATATTTAAATTTTTAGTATTATATTTTAAATTTAATTTTTTAAAATACTTATTATAAAATATTATAATATAGTAAAATGAGTTCAACAAATCCAGATTTAGAGACTATAAAAAAAAATAAGATTACTGAACTATTTAATGCTTACAACAAAGAATCTGCTAATTTAGCATCATTTTATAATGATCAAATTAATGCTATTAATAACTCAACAAATACAGATAAAAACAAAAAGTTTTTAATGAGTAAGATTATTAGTGAATGTTCTTATAGAAATAATTTATTACAAACTAGACTTAATCAACAAATCGCAAAAATTAACTCAGATGAGGTTAATGATGTAGATTCAACAAAATCTTTAGTAAATAATGATTTAAATAAACCAATAAATTTAAATACTATTGTTTTGAGTGAAAATAACTCAGAATCTACGTCTGTTGGTGATTTAGAAGTATTTGATAAATTAAGTCAAAAAGTAAATAATTTGATTAGAAGTTACAATGATAAAATTGGTAATTACAATAAAAAAATTAATGAATTAAATCATGATATATCAAAATACTTAAATGAATTGATTGAAATTGATAGTAAACAAGAAGAAAGTGCTGCTTTAATATTAAAATATACTCAATTAATTAAAGAGCATAATGAGAATATTGATAAATTAGAAGATAAAAGAACTACAAATAAAAAAACCATTGACTCTAATAGTGAAAAAATCACTGAATATAATAGACGTATTGATATTCTTAAAAATAAATTAGATAATAGTGTCTTAATAGTAGAAGATGTTGAATTGGTTGATGAATTAAATTTAATTGTTCAAGAACCTAAATCTATGAATGATTATGTTTTACATACTGTTGAAAGTGCTAGTATTTCTACAGGAAATAAAAAGGCATTATTATGTGGTTTGAAATATTCAGGTACTCCTTATGCTTTAAGTGGTACTGTTAATGATGTTGAAATGATAAGAAAAATCTTAATAGACAGATACAACTATTCTAATGAAAATATTAAAATCAGTTTAGATAATGAAGTAAAAACTTTAACAAAAGATGATTTCTTATCAGACTTTACTAATTTTATTTCTAATGGAGAAGCTGGTGATACATTATTATTTTATTATAGTGGTCATGGAACATATACAACTGATATTAATTATGATGAAATTGATAGTAGAGATGAAGCAATCATTACTGGTGACCTTAAATATATTATAGATGATGACTTAAAAACAATTATTCAAAAATGTTTAAAGAAAGATGTTAAATTAATAGCATTATTTGATTGTTGTTTTAGCGGTTCTGTATTGGACTTAAAGTATCAATACCTTGATAATACACGTAATAATTATAATACAATTAATCCAAGAAATCAAGAAACATTAGGAGATGTTATAATGATTAGTGGAACTTCTGATAATCAAACAACTTCTTCAGCTATTTCTAATGATGGGTTTATTAGAGGTGGGTTGAGTTTATCTTTAAGAATTGCTTTAGAAGAAAATACTAATATATCTTGGTATCAATTAATTACTAAAATGAGAAAATTATTAAATGGTAGTAAATTTGTTCAAATACCTCAATTATCATCTGGTAAACAATTTAATATTAATACAAAATTCACACTATAAATTAAGATTTTGAAAAAGCATAATCATCAAAACAAGTGAAACTATCATTATCATCATTATTATATTTATTAAATACTTTTAATAATTTCTCTCTATCAATATGAGGTTGTTTATTCAAAACATATTCAATATTTAATAATTCTTCTTTTTCAGTGAGTTGGTAATTACTATTCAAAATATATTTAACAACAAACTCAATAGTCAATATTTGTGTATCCAAAATTTCAAATAGATCTAAAGCGTAAATATTTTCTTTAAGTGTTTTATAATCGTACTTGTTATTTTTCAAATCTAAATTCATTTTAAACAATAATAATAGATATATATAATTATTGTTTAAATCAATATATCAACAAATAAATAGTATATAATTTACCTTTTGTTTTATTCTCGTGGAGAGAAAAAGTATTTAAATAATACAAAATAAAAATATAAATATACATATAGATATAGATATACACATAATATGACCAGTAATGAATATAAATTTTTATTTTCTTTTAATCAAAATATACCAAATATTTCGGATTCAGACCAAAATTCTTACTATGATACATTAGAAGTTCATACTAACATTATAAATGATGATATTATTGAAAAAATTATACAGAAATATCCAAATCAAACCAAAATTAGATTTCATTATTACAATAATAAAAAACCTCCTTCTATAACACCTCCAAATACAACACTAAATTTTTGTGTTTCATTTGATATATGGAGTAATTTTGTAAAAAATATAGAATATTTAGAATTTTATGGTGTGCTTATTAATAAACAATTTAAAATACATCATTTATTAGTATGTTCTAGTTTAATTTATTTATATATTGGTGCTACTAATTATGTTTTATTTGATGGTGAACTTGTGAATAATAAAATCATTCAAAAAATGAATAATTCTAATATTAGATATATAGTATTTCAAGGATTTGGTATAGTAAAATATGACCATTTTTTTAATAAAATAATAGAAAACATTAGAAAAAAAGGTGGTTTCTTTGTTTGGATATAATACACGTTTAGTATTAATATAAATATATTCGTATCTATATCTAAAATGCGAATACAAAACCATCTTCTTCTAATATAGGTTTAATTTGTTCATACATAATTGGACCATTTAAAATCTTAATTCTCTCAAATATTTTTAATTTATCGTGTTTATAATGAGATAAATCAAATATACTATTTATTTTATTTAACATATCATAGTTTTCTATATAATCTGAATTTTCATTTAACCATTCATAAAAATCACACGCGAATTCATTTATATTAGTTTCCTTTATTAACACTTTTTGTTTAATATTTTTATTTTTTTTGATATTACCACTAGTATCAATTGTTAAACCAAAAGTATTTTCTAATTGTTCACCTAATTCTTTTTTATATTTTAAATACTTTTTAAAATGTTTCAATGTTTTATCCAAAGTAGGCACTTTTGTTTCTTTTAAATTTGTATAAAGATTATAATCTGTTCCTGATAATACACATATCTCTCTAAATTCTTTTTGTGTTAATCCTAATTCTTCTAATATACCTTTCATATTGTAAGTAACTACAGTATGATTCATTAAACTCAAATATCTTAAAACAACTGGACAACCATATACAAATAAATCCATATCTTCACTTAAACAAGCACATACTTTTTTCTTTAAAACTAGTAACGCACATAATTCATCTGCTTCACCAGGTGCGTCATAATAAGTTGCTCCATAAAGTCTAATTAATTCTTTAACTGTTTCTATTTTACTCTTACTAATATAAACAAATTGTTTTTTTAACATATCCATAGATGATATAAGTTCTTGTTTATCATCTTCATCCATATTATTACCTTCAGTTTTTAATTGTTCTTGTAATTGTTTATACTCATTTTCAGCAGTAATTTTATCTTCACGTCTCTTCACTAATAGTTCCTTTTTTTCGGCTGGAGGTTTTCCATCAAATACAAATATAGGTGTTATATTATAATGGCGAAATAATGAAAGCATTAAATAAATATTTTCTAATAATGTTCCTTCTGATGCGAAACGATAAAGATAAATACTAATATCAACTGCTATTTTTTTACCAGAAAGGTCTGATAATTTATTGATTGTAATAGAGTTTTTACATTCATTTCTTAAAAACTTATTTAAATATCTAATTCCCATCTTAATTATTAAAAGACAAACTAATTGTTTATTTATTATATAATTATTATATTTTTAGTATGTAATAATTATAATATATTTATTTGATATCAATTTTTTTAATAAATTAAAATGTCTACATATGTAGATATAAATATAGTTATAGATACTATTTTAACCCTTTACAACATATCCCCTTACAGAACAGATTTCTCTCCACAATCAATTCACCAAAGTATAAAATAAAGGGATTATTTATTTTAACTATCGATTCATTCAATATTATTTAACCTAGTTCACAAATAGTCATACGTGTATTTTCTAGAATATAATCTAATGATTTATCTGTTTTTTTATTTTTTATTATGTTTTTCTGTATTTTCTTATACATCTCCAAATACTTTTCTGAACATTCAACATTTTCAAGCATATCAATAGACTTATAATTTTTCTCGATTAACTCACAAAAACTCTTCATATTTTCCTCTGTTGGTTTAAACTTATAGAGAGAAACTTGTCCATTATGTTCACTACACCATTGTAGGAAAGATTCATAATTAGACATTAATATTGTAACTACAATGTAGTAGGATAAAACACTAGAACCCTCTTTATATAACTTTTCTCTCTTCAAATCAAATTTAGAACCCTTCAAATATAAATCTTTATAATCTAAACCCATAAAATCCAATATTTTTACCATTTGGAAGAAACTATAATTTCTTTCATAATATAAAAAAAATTCGCTATTCACTAGAAATCTCTCTACAGATTTTTCACCAATTCCCATTTTTAAATAACTACAAAACAACGCGTTCATTATTTCAGCCCAAGTTTCTGTGTATGCTTCATATAAATTAACTTTAGACGCAACTGGAAATAATTCTAATATTTTTGTTGTACAATAATTATCATTTAAACCTGAAAAATCGAGTTCAAAATTATGAAATGTCTCATGAATAAATACTTTAAACCATTCTTCTTTTCTAAATACAACTATATCAGATTTAACAGGACACGTACTTGTAAAAGCAGTATTCACATTGTTTTCTCCTATTATTTCTCTCTTACTATTAGGTAAATTTTTCATATTTTGCGTAAAATATAAATATATATCTAATTCATCTGAACACTCTTTACTAGCATATTTGTTTACTATATATAACCAAACTAATATAGATTCTACGTAGGTATTATATAGTTCATTTTTTTGGTTGTTCATATTAAAACAATCAATAAATTGTACTTTAATAATTCTTTCGTAGAGAGAAAAAGTATATGAAATAATACATTTACTCTTTTCTTTAATATTTTTTAACACCTCAACTGGTATACCTTTGTATCCGTAATTTTTTGAATTAGGTATATCAGTTTCTTTTTCTATTTTAATAATTTTTTGTTTTAAACTTATTTCTGATTTAGGAATCTTATCAGATACATATTTATAACCATCATGTAAATCTTTGTATATTTTTTTTAAAAATTTTTGCGTTTTTTCTGAATGTTTGCTTTCTTTTATACAATCATTTTTGATAAAATATGATAAAAGTAATGTGCTGTTATTTGTTAATTTCATTTATATATAATTTGGTATTGTTATTGTTATATACTATAAGTAAAATATATTATTTTAATAAATTTATTATTTTAATTAAATAACAATTTAAAAATTATTTTATAATAATAAATATATTGTTCTCAATGGAAGAAGAAAATTTAATCACTGAAAATCCTATTGCTATAGATGAACCACAACCTGAACCACAACAAGTTGCTCCAATAACTCATGAAGTCGTTTCTGAAATTATTAATCAAATTGTTGAAGAGACTAAACCTGTTGTTGAAGAAAAACCTGCTACTGAAGAAAACACTACTAGTGAAGAAAAACCTGCTACTAATTCTGAAGTAAAAGATTTTTATAAAAATCTAAAAGAAACATTATCATCTAAAGATTCACTTGATAAATATAGAACAAAACTATCTGAACCTGTTTGTAAAGTCTTTTTAACATTTTTAAATAAAAATGAAATTATTTTTAACCAAATAAATGATTTAATTAGATTAGAATTATCTGAAATTACAGAGAAAAGTAAATTTGATGAAAAAATTTGTATTAGCAATATCATGGAATTTGCCGGTATGTTTAAGAAATTATATGAAGCTTATTATACTGCTGATTTAAAAGGAATTGATAAACAAAGTAGAGCAGAAGTTTGTGCTATTATTTTTAAATTTATTCTTGAATATGTTATTCATAATGAAACAAAAATAAATGAAACTATTGATGTTTTCAATAAATTAAAAGAAAACGCACCAACTCATATTGTTGAAAAATTAAATAGAACACCTATTTTAGATGTTGTTAATAATATTGATAAAGTAATTGATACTACTGTTTATATGATTAATCTAAAAAAAAATCTTAAGGGATTGAAGAAAAATATTTTCAGTTGTTTATAAACAAATCTTCAATGGTGTAAACTAATAATATAATTATAAATATTTAAGAATTATATTATTTTTATTTTATTTACACTTTTTAATTAAATATTATTATTTCTAATTTTATCACGAATAATCATCAAATCTTCAAATACTACTGGTTCTTTACCACGAACGTGATGTGTTAATTTAGCATCTTTAGTAGCTAATAATAAATGTTTTAATTCTTCGTTTTGTGTAAATTTTGCTAATTGTGCATCATACATTTCTTTCTTGTCTCTTCCGTCAAAGAATTCTGGATCAATACTAACCTCTTTTGGTCTAATAATTTCTCCTTTATATTTTCCAGTTTTACCACCAGCTCCCTTAGCCATTCCTGCATCTTTTGATAAACCAGTTCCAGAATCTAATGAAAAACTCAGATAAAACTCTGGATTATTTTTTTTAAATTTAGAAGCTTGATAATAATGTTCTACACTAGCCCATTTATGATTATCAAGAGCAAATGGTTCTATCCAAAAATTAGATAATTTCTTACGCCATTTAGGTATAGTAGCGAGTGGTGCGTATTCTCTAACTAAATCATCAGGTATTTTCTCTCCAGCACCCTTTCCTGGTAAAGGTTTATCATTAGATTTTGAATAAAATAAGAATACAACATGGTCATCATACAATCCTCTTATTTTAGCTTCAGTTAAATCACTGTAATCTATTTCATCAGTAACAATACCTTTCTTTGATTTAATGGTTTCTTTAAAATTAATAAAATCAGGTATTAATTCGTAAGAACCAGAATTTTTTTCCATACATTTGTCCACAATCATTTTTTTAATATCATAAGGTAATTCTTTAAATTTTAAAATCAACTTTTTCTTATAACTTATTAGTTTGTAATGGTCACCTGTATGTTCAACAATAATATAATAGTCAGGGTCAAAAATACCTTTATTTTTCAAAATTTGGTCATTTAATTGACCACATAATACAACATTATCAATATCTTTTTCTTTAAATGCTTCTGAAGACATTATTATAAATTTAATTCCTAATATTCTCTCTAATGTGGAAACTGCCCAAGTATCCGCCCAAAAATCACATGTTCTTATAAGTTTTTTAAATTTATCTAATGTATCTATATTTTTCATAAACTTAAATTCTTTTAATAAATTCGCAGTTACTTTTTTCTCTTTAACAAGTTGGTCATGTTTTTCTTTTAACTCCATACCAAAGTTAGCTAATTTATTTCTCTCATCGCGGTCTAATACTTCTTTAAATTTTGCTTTAATTTCAGCATAATCTTTTTCCATTTGTTTAATTTCATTTGTTTCTGCTATTAAAGTAGCATTATATATATCATATTTATCTTTGTAATTATTAAATAATTCTTGGTTTACTTCTTCTGATAATTTATTTCTTATTTTCTGAATAGATGTTTGTTGTGCTATTTGAGCAAAAGAATCTCTTATTGTATAAAATAAACAATCACCATTACCTTCATTTTCATTAATATCATAATATTGATTTTTCATATATTTTTGAATCCATAAATCATTAGAAGTTTCTTTGTATCTTTCTCTAATATCTTTTGCTTCTTTTGATGTTTCTTCTTTTAATAATGTTGGAATAGGGACACCTTTTATTAAAACAAATATATCTTTTCTAATATCAGGAATAATAAGGCTTTCAGAAGATTCTGTTAGTTCCTTTTTTTCGGTTGTTGATTCCTCATCTTCGTCTTCATCTTCTTCTGTATCTTCATATTTACCTGTATTCGTATTAGAAATACTAGCTAAGTATATTTCTTCAGTTATAGAATCTGAATCAATATCACTAACACTTTTATTAGAATTAGTTTTTGATTTTGTTAATGTTTCCAAACTATTTTCAGGTATTTTTCTATTTTTGTCTATATAATTTTTATTAGCAAATTTATATATTAAAGGTTCATCAAATTTTCCAACATCTATTTCATCTGATTCGTCTAAATAATTCAATAAATTACTTGCTAATATTTCATATACTCCAATTTGAATTACTTTATTTTTTTCATTAACTAAATAAATAGGAAAATAAGTTATATTATATTCTTCATATGTATTTTTTGAATTTCCTACAGCTATTATAACATCTAAACCGTGAACTTCTATTTCATATAAATCAAATTCTTTATTAGAATCATCTGGATCAATACTTTTTAATTCAGGATAACTAACACTTTTGTCTATTTTTGATAATACCATTTTTAAATATATAATATACTATAAATTATAATAATATTTTTACATTATAATTTATTTATTGTTTATTGTTTATTATTTCATATTCCAAATAACATAATTTTTCATAAATTTATCTAGATATAATTCATTCATGAAATACCATGAACGTTTTCTTTTATGAACTATTTCTTGATTTTCTATTTCATTCTCAAATAATATCAACATATTTATTAAATCCTTCTTATTTTTCTTTGTAGTTTTGATGTTATAATAATCACAAATTAATTTGATTTGAGTTAAAGTATAATTTAAATCATAATCAATTGTTTGACTAATTTGTTTATTAATATCAAAATCATCATATATATTTGAATAATATTCGTTAAAATCATAATTGTAATTGTAATTTTGTGAAATATAAGAAAAATGTGGTTCAGAATTTTCTTGTTCCAAATTTATTTCTTCATTTAAATCGTATAACATTTTTTCTACATCGGTTTGAGAATGTTCATCATTTAGTTCATCACCAATTGTAGACCTATATTTTTCAGTTGATTCATCTAGTTCTTTTATATTAATAAAATCATCAAAAAAAATAGTTTTGGAATTTGTGTTTGTATTATTATTTATGTTATTATCCATTTGTAAATAATTATACTATACTATTCTTATTTTTTTAAATGTTTATTTTATTATTATTTATTTTACATTTCAATCATATCCATAAATTTAAATATTGATTTATTTGATAAATTTGGATATTTTTTAGATTTACTATTAGCTAATATTCTAATATTTTCTAATAATGTTTCATCATTTAATACTACAATATCTAAATCCATCATTTCTTTTGTGCATAAAATTGCTATATTTTCTGTAATTTCATCTACTTCATTCTTCTTATTTTTTTCTTTATCATCAATAAACTCAAAAATCTGTTTTAATAACTTAACAATAATATCTAAAATATTATCTTTACTAATAACATCATGTTCCATCAAATTAATAAAGAATGCACTTAAAGCCTTTCTTTTCTCGTTATTTTTATTATTTAAACAAAATTGGTCATAATTAACATCAGCATCTACATATTGAATATTACTAAATAACTCTAAAAATGAATCAAAACTATTTTGAAATACTGTTTTCATCCCTTCATATTTATTCAATAATTCAACAAATAATTCCGCATATAATTTTGAATAAAATCTATTATTGGAAGCCATATCAAAAATAGATGAACAAACACTTAACATATCACTATTATTTGTTCCAATTTCAACTAAACAATCTAAAATATTTAGAATTTTATCACGTGTATCATTATAATTTTTCTCTGAAATTTTATTTAAATGTGATCTAATAGTACTAATATCACCTTCAATACCATCCTTCTCTTCAATCTTAGTAACATGAAATGAACGTAAATTTTCCCATTCTGCATCATTAGTAATCTCAACATTTTTATTCTTCTTTCTATTTTTTGATGGAATCATATTATAACCATCATTTGTACCATTATTTGAATTAACAGTATGTAAATGATTATCATTAGATTTAAATGCGTTTGATTTTATAGATTGGTCACGTTTTCTAAATACAGGAGTTTTAACATAACTTGGAGAACCTACTTGAGAAGATAATGTTGTTATTAGTTTCAATGTATCTTCTGGTAGATTAAAATTAAAACCATCGTAAATGATTTTATCAAAATTGGATAATTCATATTTATATATTTGTTGAGTCATCATAATGTATGTATTATATATTATAATTATTGTTTTATATCAATTTTTTTTTAAATAAATATTTTATATATTATTAAAAAATAATTTTAATATAAAAGACACTTAAATAGATATTATGATAGTATTATATATAAATGATGGAAGAAATTGTTGAAATTGTTGAAAATACAGATAATGAAATAAATAATAATTGTTATAATGATATTAAGTCTTGGGATGATTTGGATTTGAACCCAGATATTTTACGTGGTATTTATGGTTATGGTTTTGAGAATCCGAGCCCTATTCAATGTAAATCTATTAAACCTATTATTGAGCGTAAAGATATTATTGCTCAAGCACAATCTGGAACAGGTAAAACAGCAGCATTTACGATTGGTTCATTATCATTAGTCGACCTTAATAAAAAAGATATTCAAATTGTTATTTTGTCTCCTACTAGGGAATTAACTATTCAAACATCAAAAGTAATTGAAAATCTTAGTAGTATGATGAAAGGATTAAAAGTTCATAATTTGATTGGAGGAACTTCTATTGATGAAGATAGTCATACATTAAGAAAAAATACGCCACATATTATTTGTGGTTGTTCTGGACGTGTTTATGATATGATGAGAAGAAATCATAACCTATTCAAAAAAGTTAAAATGATTGTTTTAGATGAAGCTGATGAAATGTTATCTGTTGGTTTTAAAGACCAAGTATATAATATTTTACAAAATTTACCTGTTGATGTTCAAGTTGCTTTATTCAGTGCTACTTTACCTGATCATATTCAAGTTTTAACTGAAAAATTTATGAGAAATCCTGTTAAAATTTATGTTAAAACTGAAAGTTTAACTCTTGAAGGTATATCACAATATTTTGTTGGTGTTGATGATGATAAACAAAAATATATTACACTTAAAAATATTTTTTCATTTATATCTATGTCTCAATGTATTATTTATTGTAACACTGTTAAAAGAGTTAAGGATTTATATGATGCTATGATTGAAGATGGGTTCCCTGTTTGTTGTATTCATAGTGGTATGGATAAAACTGAAAGATATAATGCTTTTAATGATTTCCGTTTAGGAAAACAACGTGTTTTAATTTCTTCTAATGTAACAGCACGTGGTATTGATGTTCAACAAGTAAGTGTTGTTATTAATTTTGATTTACCAAAATGTATTCATACATATTTACATAGAATTGGTAGAAGTGGTCGTTGGGGTAGAAAAGGTGTTGGTATTAATTTCATTACAAGAAGAGATATTAATAAGATTAAAGAAATTGAGCAACATTATTGCACACAAATTGATGAATTACCTGCTAATTTAAATATATTAGCACAACAATTATAGATATAATAACATATAAATAACACATGAATTGTGGAATAATAGAATTCGTATAATATAATTAATAATATTCTGTTTTTAAAATATTACTATGTTAAAATCAGAAGTAGACCATAATAAAATTTATATAAATGAACCTTTTAAACTACCTATTTTCTATAATGAAGAGAAAATGGAATTAAAAAAAAATATTATAGAAGATTTAGAACTATCAAAGACAATAGACCCTTCTGGAACACCTATATATGATTATGAGTTTAATCCTTCGTCTGTTTTCTCAAATAAAGTAAATAAGTTTATGCCTTTATATTACACAACAGATACAACTTATTTAAAACAAACGCAAGAATTATTAAAAACTTATTCACCTATGAATATTCATTGTTCTGAAGTAGGTAATAAGCCAAGTTACGATGATTTTTATGATATGTGGTCTAGTATAAAAAATGATACTGGTTTCAAAGATAAATATTATTATATTGATTGGCCTATTTGGGAATTTTTAAATAATTCTGAAGGGTTTCTTCAATTTATGAGTATGTACAATATGTCCTCACCGGTTTTTTCTCTCTTTGTTCCAATTATAATACTTATTATACCATTTTTTATTATAAAATTCAAAGGTTTAGATTTAACAATTACAGAATATGTAGAGGTTTTAAAAGTTATTGCTGCGAATCACGCTTTAGGTAGAATATTTACACATTTTAGTTCAGTTTCTCTCGACCAAAAAATTTATATTCTAATTTCTGCTGGTTTTTATGTTTTTTCGATATACCAAAATGTATTAACTTGTATTAAGTTTCATGAGAATATGAAAAAAATACATGAACATTTACATAAAGTAAAGCGTTATATTGATTACTCTATTAATAATATGAATCATTTCTTAGATTATTCAAGAAAATTGGATAAATATAAGTCTTTTAATGAAGATGTGGAGAGAAATATTGAGGTTTTAACTGAATATAGAAAAACATTTATATTTAAAGAAACGTATAATGTTAATTTAACAATGGTTAGTGAAGTCGGTAAGGTTTTAAAATGCTTTTATCAATTATATGATAATAAAGTATATACTAATTCATTCTTATATTCATTTGGTTTCAATGGTTATATTGAATGTATTGAAGGTTTAATAGTTAATATTAGAGAGAAAAAATGTATCAACTTTTCTAATTTCACAAATAAATCAAATAAAAATAAATTCATTAAATCATATTATGGTGCACTCAAAGAATCATCACATATAAAAAATAATGTAAAACTTAATAAAAATTTAGTAATTACTGGTCCTAATGCTTCAGGAAAAACAACAGTTCTTAAAAGTGCATTAATAAATATATTATTAACTCAACAATTTGGTTGTGGATTTTATGAAAAAGCATTAATTAAACCTTATAAACATATTCATTGTTATTTAAATATACCAGATACATCTGGAAGAGATAGTTTATTTCAAGCGGAAGCAAGAAGATGTAAAGAAATATTAGATATAATTAAGGAATCACCAAAATCTGAAGAACATTTTTGTGTATTTGATGAATTATATTCAGGAACTAATCCGGAAGAGGCAGTAATGAGTTCTCTCGCTTTTATGGAATATTTAGCAGGTTTTAAAAATGTTAATAGTATTTTAACAACACATTTTATTCAAGTATGTAAAAAATTAAATGAAAATAAATCTTTTAGTAATTATCATATGGTTACAAAGAGAGATAATGAAAAAAATTCATTTATTTATACATATATTTTGAAAAAAGGTATTTCTAATGTAAAAGGTGGATTTAAAGTTTTAAAAGATATGGATTATCCTGAAGAATTACTTAACAAAATATCAAACAACAAATAATAAATAATTTATAATAATTTTATAATAAATAATTAGAATTCGTTCTCTATTCAAATTATTTATATATTATATTTTTAATAATGGCTTTATCTGATATTATAACAACACCTTTTTTAATATGTTTAGCAATCACATCATTATTAGTAATTGGTTTAGCAATCTTTTTTATTCAAAAAATCAATTATCAAAATCACAAAATCAATTCTATGTTTGATTTAGTAACTACTATGGCTGAAGAAATTAATGGAGTAAAAGCAAGAGTTATTATGATAACTAACCCTATTAATAATTCTAATCAAACCCAATCAACAACTATTATTCCACATTTTGAACAATATGGTTCTGGCTCTAAAAATGAATTAATTGAAGTTTCTGATGAGGATAATGATGATAACGATGATAATGATGATGAAGAATCATTAAATGATGTAATGAATTTACAAAGCGACGAAGATGATGAAGATGAAGATGAGGATGAGGATGAAGACGAAGACGATGAGGAAGACGAAGAAAATGTAAAACATATTACTATTTCTAATATGGAATTAGATGTAGATGATTTAGAAAATGATATGGAAGAATTAGAATCTGATGAAGATTGTGATGATGATATAGAATCCGTCGCTAGTATTAATTCTGGCGATGATGATTGTGAATCTGTTGATGAAATTCAATCTCAAATTATATTGACTCAAGAAGAACAAGAACAAGAAATCGGTTCTGATATCAATATTTCAAATGAACAAGAATTACAATTAGAGTCACAGATAAAATTAGAAGAAACTAATGCAGTAGAAGAAAGTAAAGAAATTGATAATTTAGATATTCTTAAAACAATTAATATTGCTGGTTTAGAAGATTCTGAAGAAAAACATGAAGTACAAGATTATAAACGTTTACCACTCAATAAACTAAAAACTATTGCTATTGAAAAAGGATTAATTAATGATTCTTCTAAACTTAAGAAAAATGAAATTCTCAAATTGTTAGGAGCTGAATAAGTATTTTCTCTTTACATAATATAATAAATAAAATATGTCTTGGGCAACATGTTATAGTAGTTCTAATAATATTCATTTTAATTATCCTCCTTTAATGTCTGATGGACGCATTTGGGCTTCTTGGTCTCCTGATGCTGTTATTAATCAACGCATTATTAATCAAGAAGGTATTAAAAATAGTTGGGATTACAGAAAATTTTTAACTGGTCATGGTTTAGAAATTATGAAATACAATACAATGGAAGCTTGTTACACATTAGGGTTAAGTCCTCATATAGAAACAAATAAAACACCATCTGATAATGTTCCATATGTTTATAAAAATACATTTGATACAAGTAAACCTGGTTATGGTTATTGCAACAGCGACTTAAAAAATCCATATCTAAGTCGTGAACAATTATATGCTAAAATGATATCACCATCTATTCATTATGGTGACCCACTTAAATAAATTCAAAAATAATATATATTTTAATAATATATGTATCATTTTCTTTTAGGATGCTCTATTCTCAAAACATTAAGACCTTTTTTTAGAAAAAATGTTTTAGAAAATGTAGATAGTCACGATTTTTTATTTTTAAATACATTTTTTATAAGTTCTTTGGTTTTTTTAATATTTTTATACAAGCTAATATTTGATAAAGAAATATATAAAACAATTGAATGTGCTAAGAAATTAAATATTTTACAAATAGTTTGTTTCTTTTTTTTAGCTGCGTTAACTATTGGAGCATCTACATTATATCTTGAATATGAAAAACAAAGTAAAAATTCCGTTATGATAAATAGTATGTATATCAAAATAATTTCTGCATTAGTTTTACTAGGAACAAGTATATTTGTTTTTAAAGAAAACTGTAGTTGGAAACAAATTGTAGGTGTATTAGTTGTTATTTTAGGATTGACTTTAATGAGTAGTAAATAATAAATAACAAATAACAAATAACAAATAACAAATAACAAATTATCACAAAATATTTATTATTGTTTTATTTAATTTAAAAAATAAGTAATTAAATAAAGTAATTTAATAAATATAGAATAATAGAATGAAAATACTTAGTTTAGATGTTGGTATTAAAAACTTAGCTCTTTGTCTTCTTGAAAAAAAAGAAGATAGTGGTATTGATAGTTTCATTATAAAAAAATGGGATGTTATTAATATTACTGACCAAGAAATTGTTAAGTGTTATTTTGTTGAAAAAGGGAAAAAATGTGAATGCGAATCCAAATATAAAAAATTCAATAATTACTATTGCTTAAAACACGCAAAAAAACAACCTTTTCAAGTTCCTTCATCTGATTTAAAACCAAAATATATAGCTAAACAAAAATTACAAAAATTGTATGAAATTGCTAATAAACATAAAATACCATACGAACAACCTATGAAAAAACAGCTATTAATTAATTCTATCAATTCATATGTTGAAGAAAAATGTTTAGAACCAATTGAATCTGTAAATGCTTCTAAGGTAGATTTGATTAATATTGGTATTAATATTAAAAATAAGTTTAATACTTTATTTGATGAAGAGGAACAAATAGATTATGTTATTATAGAAAATCAAATAAGTCCTATTGCTAATAGAATGAAAACTATTCAAGGAATGATAGCACAATACTTTATTATGTCTAATGTTTTAGTAGATAATATTGAATTTATTTCTGCTTGTAATAAATTAAAAGAATTTAGCGAAGATAAAGAAAAATATAGCACAAGAAAGAAATTAAGTACAGAAAAAACTTTAGAAATATTAAAAAATAATTTTGAACACAATGAATGGATTAAACATTTTATGGATCATAAGAAAAAAGATGATTTAGCTGATTCATTCTTACAAGGTCAATGGTTTATCAAAAATAAAATTTGATTTATTATATATTTATTATTATTCAAATAATTAAATAATTAATTTTTAATTTAATTAATTATTTAAAAATATATTTTTTAATTCGTATGACTTAAAATTAAATGTTCTATTTAAATCATAATAACAATGGATTCCGAAATTATTGATATTTCTAGTTTAGATTTTGATGAACCACGCAGTAGTAAAAGTGGTTTAAAATCCTCTAACTTTGGAGGTGGTTTAGAATTATTTGCTAATACAAAATCTAAAGATGGTAAATCTAAAGCAACAAGTGATATTGATATTGAAGACCTAAGTAATTTAGAAAATGAATTAAATGAATTAGCTGAAGAAACTATGGATTCAACATCATATAACCCAAAATCTGATATGTTTAGTTTAAATGTTGAAGATGTTCCTATGGATGATTATGATTATGATAAAGATAAAGGTGTTCGTTTTGATGATAATATTTCTATTGGACAAGCAACTGCTGAAAATTATGGTGGCGAAAATAAAACTTGGGATGGTTACGCTAAATTCAATAATGTTCCAATTAATCCTGATAGACCTGTATCATCAGAACCAAAAATGTCCAAAGAAGAATTATTAAGAGAAAAATTCAAATTTTTAAGAAAATTAGAAGCTCTTGAGAAGAAAGGTGTTGAACTATCAAAAAAATATAATATGGACTCTCCATTAGCCGAAATGCAAGGTGAATATGAAACTATTATGGAAGAGAAAAATAAACAAAATTCCGTTAAGTTTCAAGGTAACATGATGATGGCTTTAATTAATGGTATTGAATTTCTTAATAATAAATTTGACCCTTTTGATGTTAAATTAGATGGTTGGGGAGAACAATTCAATGAAAATGTTTCTGATTATGATGAAGTCTTCGGTGAATTATATGAAAAATATAAATCTAAGGCTAGTATGGCTCCTGAATTAAAATTATTATTTCAACTTGGTGGTAGTGCATTAATGGTACATATGTCTAATACTATGTTCAAAAGTGCTATGCCTGGTATGGATGATATCTTACGTCAAAATCCTGATTTAATGCGTTCATTCCAACAAGCAGCAGTTAATACTATGAGTCAAAATAGTCCTGGTTTCGGAGGATTTATGAATGGAATCATGAACCCTGAACCACAAGTTCCTATGGGAAGAGGCCCACCACCACCAATGCAAACACAGGGTCCAAATGCTATGCCTCCACCACAAGCACGTCCTGGAAACAACAACTATAATAGAGCTGTTGATATGAATTTGAAAATGACTCGTCCAAATTTTGGTGATGATGGTATTAATATTAAAGAAAATGTTACACAAAGAACTCCACGTGCTGAAATGAAGGGTCCAAGTGATATTAATGATATCTTATCTGGGCTTAAAACAAAAACAATTAATATCCAAGAACCTACATTAGCTGAAGACAGCACAATTAGTATTTCTGAATTAAAAGATTTACAAAATGATGGTAATATGCCTAAGAAAAGTAAAAGAAGACCAAAATCAGATAAAAATATGAATACTGTTAGTTTAGATATCTAGAGTTACATTACATAGAATAATCAACAAATTTCCACCATTTACCACTTAAATCCTTTTTATATTTACTGGTTTCTACTTTTAATGGAGTTTGAACTTTACATAATAAATCATTTGTTTTATGCCCTTGTCCTAATGTTCTATCAGAATTATAATAATACAAATATATATATATTTTATCTATATTATTAAATAAACATAATACAACAGTATATAAACCATATAATGGCGGTCTAACCGTTTTTAATAATTTGAATCTTGTATCTCTTTCTTGATTAAATCTATCAATATATTTTCCATTTCTAAATTTAACTTCATTACTGTAAGATAAAATAATATGTAATACTTCTATTGGAACACTACACCATAATTCTTTTTTTAAAATTACTTCCATAAATTATAATATTTATTTTGTTATTATAATTTATTTTGTATTTAATATAGTTTATTTTTAATCAATTAAATCTTCATATTTTAAATGAGGTTGTTTTCTTAGAATGTATGGAATATCTATCCAATAAGACTCTTCGGGGGTTTGATATTCTTCGTTCAAAACATATTTTTTACAAAAATCAGCGTCCAATGTTTGATAAGTTAATAAAGTAGACAAATTGAACATTTCGCTGTTGTACATTAAATCCTCAATTGGAAATTTTCGTTTTTTCAAATCTTCATTTGTTATATAAAATTGTTTATTGAAGGTATTTGTTATGGGCGACGTCAAGTATCGAGGATGCAACGCAAGTTGGATACTCCTTATAGATTCTGTTGGGTTCATGC
>JACCEB010201233.1_pt1 | contig 22573 bp, 15 predicted proteins | sample 7454761 | NCBI WGS metagenome assembly JACCEB01 (sample SAMN15323454, study PRJNA562643) | freshwater metagenome | isolation source: river surface water | place: USA:Blue River Watershed | collected 2017-08-18 | reverse complement strand
CGTTGACAGTTAGGTCCGCGCTTCAGACCTTCCGCGTCCCATTCGTTGCAGGGTGGAGCAGCCTGGTAGCTCGTCAGGCTCATAACCTGAAGGTCGTTGGTTCAAATCCAACCCCTGCACCCAATTTTAAACCCCCGGAAACTGCTCCCGGGGGTTTTTTGCTTGGGCCGGTTAGGAACCCGCGAGGCAGCCACCCGGCTTGGCGACCACGAGGGACGCACCTCTCCCGGGCGCGCTTTCGGCGGCAATGCTACCGCCGGCGGATCAGGGCTTTCCCGCGTCGGGACGAGTGACAAGGCAGCGCCCCCACGGGGTCCTCACACCGCGCGACGCCGACCTTCGGAGCGGCGGATCCCGCACGCGGACCGTGCAGGGGTGAAAACCACTGCCGACGACGGCAGCTTGAGTCGAATCAACCCATCTTGCGGCGAACCGGATACCCCGGGGCTGAGCCGACCCGCCGAGGAGCCGGCGTTTTGAGGCAACGGCGAGGACGGCCAATACGCGGCGAACCGCCCCGAAAGGCCAACGGAACAAGGCCGAGCCGGTGTCCGCGCCAATCGGAACGCGCGATCGACACCGCGCGTGGAGATGCCGCCTCGGTCGGCTTGATTTACGGCAGGGTCGGGACGCCCGTCTTGGACTAGAAGCGCACGGTGTTGGTGAGAAGCACCTGCAGCGGCGGATCGAAGCGCACGCGGGCCGACGTGCCGTCGGGCTGGGTGCGGATCGTCGAGACCGTGTCGCTGTGCCAGTTCTGCAGATTGCGCACATTCAGCTGCACGCTCCAATCGCGGTTGCCGAGAATGCGGCGACGGTAGCCGAAATTCACATCCACGCTGAAAGTCGGATCGGACCAGTAGGGATGCGCCACGTCCGGCAAAATCAGGCCGCGGGGATCGTCGAGCACCGGGTAGCCCGTGGCGTAGACATCTTCCCAGCGCACCGCCCCGCCCACGCTGAACCCGCGCAGCCGGCCTTCGGAGAACTGGTAGCGGGCCACCGCGTTGGCGCGCCACTTGCGCTGCTCGGATTGCGGGCGGCCCTCCTGCCCTTTGGCCGCAAAGTAATCGAGGAGCCGGTCGTTGATCTGTTGCGTGGTGTTGTTGCCGTTGACCACTTCGGCCGGGGCGTTCCAGTCCAGACTCCCGAACTTGGCCAGGTGCGGCAACCAGATCTTCTCCAGCAACGAGGTGAGCGCGGGCGCGATGTTGGTGAGAATCGTCTCCTGCTTGGCGGCGTTGAACGCGATGCGCCAGTTGCGCGTGGGGTTGAACACGATCTCCGCCTCGAAACCGCGGGACAGAATGTCGTTCGTGTCGGTGATCGGGCCGGCCCATTGCGTGAGCGAGGTGCCATCGCTGGCGACCCGGTAATTGTAAGCGGTTTTGAGTTCTTCCGTGAGATGCGGCGCGATGGCCGCGAAGGCGGCTTTTGCCGTGGCGAGGTTGGGATTGAGAAACGCCGCCTCCTGTTCGCGCGTGCGGCCGGCCGGCGTGAGCCCGGTGACGGGATCGACCGCGATCGTCGCAAGGTAGCCGGCGTCGAACCGCCCGTCCCCGTCCGCGTCGAGGCGCAGGATCTCGCGGTTCAGGTTGCCGTAGTGGTTGAAGATATTCGTGTTCGTCTGGTTGAAGAGGTCGGAGACGTTCGACGAGGCCCGCGCCAACGTCGCGCGATACCAGTTGAAGCGGGCCACGACTTTCGAGTCCCACAGAAAGACGGTGGCGCCCCAATCGCGGCTGGAGCCCGACGGCGACGGAACCGGCCGGCGATACTGGTCCACGCGGTCGGTGGCCGGGATGAAATTCTCGGTGTCGTTGAAGTGGAAGTGCACGTTCGTGCCCTTGGGCAGCCGCACGAACCGATGCGGCCAATGCAACACGGCGCCGTAGCCGAAAATCTCGGCCTGGGTGCTTACCCGTGACCCGTTTTCGACTTTGAACGCCGAATTCGAGACGTCGGCAAGTTCGTCCAATCCGATCAACGGCGCCTCGGTGTTGAGCAAGGTGGTGACGCGATCCCGGCGATAGCCGAGATTCAGGACCAACAGGTTGTCGAGGACGTGCGACTGCGTGTTGAGGGCGAGCGATCCGACCTTGGTGCGCTGGAGGCGGTAGTTCTTGTTCGGGACCCCGCGCGGCTGGAGCGTGCCCATGACGAAGCGCTCGTTGCCGTTGGCGCGGGAATCGAGCCCGAAGGTTTCGTTGGTGGCGTCCGGCCCCAGATTCCAGCTCAGCTTCTGGATGCTGAAGCCCTCGGCGGGCCAAAGCTGGTAGTTGGCCGGGGTGAGGCGGAAATCCGTGAGGGTGAAATTGGGATCGGTGAACGCCCGGGGCTGGGCCGGACCGATGTAGGCCATCATGGGCACGCCGCGCACGTCGTTGCCCGTCTGCCGCGCGTTCGCCGCGCCGATGTGCAGGGCCGGCTCGGGATCGCCGAAGGAGTTGAGGTTGTAGTTGACGACCTTCTCGTCGAACACCGAGCGGTCCGCGAGGACGGTCAGCGTGTGGCGCCCGAGCAGGCGGCCGAGCAGCGGGCGCTTGCGGAACGTCGACGCAAAATCGTGTTTCACGAAGCCGGTGAACCGGAAGGCCTCGCGCTCCGAGGCGTTGGTCCGCCGGTTGGCTTTGCTGAGGATGAAGGGCCGGCCGTAGTTCGGGTTGGCCCGGGCGGCGGCGTTGCCGGAGACGGGATAGTTCGGATCCTGGGGAAGCCAGATCGTCTCGTTGATGTCGAAGAGCACCGTGGACACCCCGCCGTTGAACGCGACGAAGTCCGTGCGGCGCAGTTCCTGGTAGTCGACGGCGAACTCGAAGCCCGCCCGGCCGTCCCAGAGCACCTGCTCCAGCGAAGCCTGCCCGTTGTTGAACTCGCGCGTGTAGTAGTCGTTGTCCCAGGCCAGCAGAGCCCGCGAAAAATCGAAGGTGCGGAGGTTGGTGAAGCCCTGGTCCCGCCAGCCGGTCCCGCGAATGCCCGACAGATTGCCGTGATACACGTTGTAGGGGGCGGTGCGCCCCAGCCGGTTGGGATTGAAGAAGCGGTCGCCCGTCGCGTAGTCGACCGCCCGATACTGGTCGGTGTAGGCGAAGCCGGGGAGGCGGCCGTTGGTGCCGTCGTAGACCAGTCCGTAGGCGCCGTTGGCCCAGGACGCGTTGATCAGGCTGTTCGCGTCGGGGGTATTGCGGACGCGGTAGCGCAATTTGTCGGCCGCGGAGAGCGCATTCCACTGCGCCTGCGTCGGGCCCTCGACGTGACCGAAGCGGATAAGGTTGCCGTGGGCGTTGATCGAGAGCCGCGCGTTGGCGGGATCCGACACGAAGGTGCCGAGGTTCTGCTGCGGCAGCAGCGTGTCCGGCGCGCGGCCCCGGATGACGCCACGTTCGACGTGCGCGTAGATCACGGTGTCCCGGTGCCGGAACGGCCGGATAGTCGTGGCGCCGTAGATCCGCTCGTCGTTCTTGAAAGTCGGTTCCTGCCGATACTTCGTGTGATCGGCCAAAGCCGCGACGTGCACCGCGACGCGATCCTTGAGCAGCACGCGGTTGAGCGCGAAAGACCCGCGCACGGAGGGCGACTTGCCCCCGGTGTCGAGCCGGGTGGAGATCTCGTTGTTGTCGCGAAACCGGGCGCGCGCCAGTCCGGTGTTGATCAGGCCGGACGGGGAACCGAGACCGAAAAGAAACGAATTGGCGCCGCGGTTGATGTCGATGCGGTCGGTGTTGTAGGCGTCGAACGGAATGTCCGTCTTGAAGAAATTGCGGGCCCGGTCCGGTGCGGCCAGACCGCGCACGCGCGACGTGCCGTCGGGATCACGGCGGGCTTCGCCGGTGCTGGTCTCGCCGGCACCGCCGTCGCTGGCGCCGGTGAAGTTTCCCATGATGCCGCCAACCTCGGTGCCCGTCGTGTATTGGAAGAGCTCCTCGATGCCGGTGATCGCGAGGTCGTCCATGAATTCCTTCGTGACGACCTGGATGGAGGTGCCGAGGTCCTTGATGTCCTGCCTGAGCCGGCCGCCCGCCAATGTCTGCGAGGCGTAGTAACCCTGGCTGGACTGCGTCGCGACGATGAACGGCGAAAGTTCGATGGTGTCGGCCGTGACCGTGCGGCGCTCGGCCGGCGGCGCCGCCGGCTGCTGCCCGCGCAACGGCACAAACAGCACCAACGGAAGAGAGGCGGCAAGGGAACGGGAAGCGGCGGCTCGTGCATTCATAGGGAGGCATCGCGCACCTGTGTCGCGAACCTGCGACGGCGGCGGGCGACGAAGAACGCTGGACGGTTTGCTCGGCGCGGGAACGCTGGGGGCGCGTCCAAACGTCGAACGGGGGATGGGTGGGGGTGAGGCACAGGCGCCGGGACGCCTGGTGGGGGGACGGGGTGAGTGCAGACCCGCGCTGGGGGTGACGCAAACCCGAGTCACTGACTAAACGGAAAGCTCGAAGCTTCGAGCGGAAAGTCAGTCCGCCGCACGCCGTCCACGACTGCCTCCACCGGAGCCCGCGGAACCGGACCCGACGCCGGCGCCGGCGAGTGCGGCGCGCGCCCCGGGACGCCGCGACGCCGCGCAACCCGGGGCCTCAAAGCGCCGCGAGCAAGCGTCGCAGCGTCTCGTCCACGAGCTTGGGGTTGGCCTTGCCCTTGGCGGCTTTCATGATCGGCCCCTTGAAGGCGTTGATCGCGCTGTCCTTCCCCGCTTTGAATTCGGCGAGGGCCTTCGGATTGGCGGCAATCGATTCGCGGCACCACTGCTCGAGTTCGTTGCTATCGGTCGGCGCCGCCTTGAGCCCCTTGCGGTCCGCGATCGCGCCGGGTGCTTCACCGGTCGCGGCCATCTCGACAAAAATCTCCTTCGCCGCGTTGGTCAGCACGGTGCCGGCGTCGACCAACTGGACGAGCGCGGCCAAACCGGCGGGGGTGACCTTGGACTCCGCCAGCGTCGCCTTGGCCGCGCCCAGCTCGCGCAGCAGGTCGTTGACGATCCAGTTGCCCACGGACTGGGCTTTGCCGGCACCGGCGAGTTGCGCCGCAGCCTCGAACCAGTCGGCCAGCGCCCGGTCCCACACCAGCACCGAAGTCAGCGTATAGGGCAGCTGATACTGCTCCATGAAGCGGCGCTGCTTTGCGAACGGCAGCTCGGGGCATTCGGCGCGCAGGCGATCTTTCCACGGGGCGTCGACCACCACGGGCATCAGATCCGGGTCGGGGAAATAGCGGTAATCGTGCGCCTCCTCTTTGGAGCGGAGCGACTGCGAGGTGCCGGTCATGCCGTCGTAATCGCGGGTCTCCTGCACCAGGGTGCCGCCACGCTCGAGCACGGCGATCTGGCGCTTGATCTCGTGCTCGATGCCGGCGCGGACAAACGAGATCGAGTTGAGGTTCTTGAGCTCAACCTTCGTGCCGAGTTTGGTCTCCCCGACCGGCCGGATCGAGATGTTGGCGTCGCAGCGGAGCTGGCCCTTCTCCATATCGCAGTCCGAGATGCCGCCGTAGATCATCGTCGCGCGGAGCGACGTGAGATAGGCGAAAGCTTCGTCGGCCGAGTGCATGGCCGGATCGGAGACAATCTCCATCAGCGGCGTGCCGGCGCGGTTGTAGTCGACGAGCGAATCGCTGGCGCCGTGGTTGAGCTTGCCCACGTCTTCCTCGAGGTGGATGCGGGTGAGCGGGATCTTTTTGTGCTCGCCCATGACGTTGCGGGCGGAGCCGGGCAACTCGATCTCGACCGCGCCGCCGAGGCAGATCGGCTGGTCGTATTGGGAGATTTGGTAGTTCTTCGGGGAATCCGGGTAGAAATAGTTTTTCCGGTCCCATTTGCACACGGGCGCGATCTCGCAGCCGAGCAACAGGCCGGCTTTGATGATGGCATCGAGGGCCGCTTTGTTCATCACCGGCAGCGCGCCGGGGAGCGCGAGCACCGTCGGATCGGTGAGCGTGTTGGGCTCGTGGCCGTAGCCGGTGGGCACGCGGGTGAAGACCTTGGAACGGGCCTTGATCTGGACGTGGACTTCAAGGCCGATGACAGCTTCGTAGGTCATGCAGGGAGTGAGTTCAGGGCCGCCGCTCCGCCGGGCGCATCGAAGCGCGATCCGGGCTTCCGGGCGCGGCGGGTTGGCGAGGCAAATTCAAAGGTTCGGATACCGGCGGCTCCAGTCGTGGGCTTGTTCGTAGGCGCGGGCGATGGCGAGAAGCTCCGCTTCGCGGAACGGCTGGCCGATCAGCTGAAGGCCGATGGGCAGATCGCCGCCGGTGAATCCACACGGGACGCTGATCGCAGGCAGGCCCGCGAGGTTCACGCCGATGGTGTAGATGTCGCAGAGATACATCGCGAGCGGGTCGCTCTTCTCGCCCAGCTTGAAAGCCGGGATCGGCGACGTGGGCGTGAGCAGCGCGTCGACCTCCTTGTAGGCGTTGAGAAAATCCTGCCGGATCAGCGTGCGGACCTTCTGCGCGCGGAGGTAGTAGGCGTCGTAGTAGCCGCTCGAGAGCACGTAGGTGCCCAGAATGATGCGGCGTTTCACCTCGGCACCGAAGCCTTCGGCGCGCGACTGGAAGTAGAGATCGACGATATCCTTGGCGGCCTTCGAGCGATGGCCGTAGCGGATGCCGTCGTAGCGCGCGAGATTCGACGACGCCTCGGCGGTCGCGATGATGTAGTAGGTATCGAGGCAGTATTGGGTGTGCGGCAGCGAGACCTCGCGGATCTCGCAACCCCGCGACCGGTAGAAATCGACCGCGCGCTCGACCGCCGCGGCGATCTCCGGATCGAGGCCGGCCCCGAAATACTCCTTCGGGATGCCGAGCTTCCACGGCCCGCGGCGAGCCGAAAGCTCGGCGCGGTAATCGGGGATCTCGGCGCGGAACGACGTGGAGTCGCGCTCGTCATGGCCCGCGATCGCCCCGAGCACGATCGCCGCATCCTCGACGGTGCGGGCAAAGGGACCGATCTGATCCAACGACGAGGCGTAGGCGATGAGGCCGTAGCGCGACACGAGGCCGTAAGTGGGCTTGAGGCCGACGACGCCGCAGAGCGCGGCCGGCTGGCGGATGGAGCCGCCCGTGTCGGAACCGAGGGTGGCGACGGCGCAGCCGGCCGCGAGCGCCGCGGAACTGCCGCCGGAGGAGCCGCCGGGCACGCGTGAGACGTCCCACGGATTGCCGGTGGGGTGAAACGCGGAATTTTCCGTCGACGAGCCCATCGCGAATTCGTCGCAGTTCAGGCGACCGTAGAGCACGGCGCCGGCCGCCTTGAGCTTGGTCGTGACCGTCGCGTCGTAGGGCGAAACGAAGTTCGCGAGCATTTTGCTCGAGGCCGTGAGCGGCTGGTCTTTGACGGCGATCACGTCCTTGAGGCCGAGGGGAATCCCCTCGAGCACTCCCCTCGCCTGCCCGGCGGCACGGCGCGCATCGGACGCCGCGGCCTGCGCCAGCGCGTCGGCCTCGTCCGAGGAATTGAACGCCCGCACGCGCGGCTCGACGGCGCGGGTGCGCGCGATCACCGCCTGCATCAGCTCGACGGCCGTGAGTTCACGGGCGGCGAGCTTGGCGGCGAGCGCCGGGATGGTCTGGTAGAAAAGTTCGGAAGACATGCGGTGACCGGACGGGCGGAGCGAGGCGCGGCGTTATTCGACGACTTTCGGGACGACGACCATGTTTTCGCGTTGGGCGGGAGCGTTGCGGAGCGCATCCGCCACCGGCAGGCCGGGCCGCGCCACGTCTTCCTGCCAGACGTTGTGCACGGCGAAGGCATGGGCGCTCGGTTCGACGCCGGAGACGTCGACCTTGGCGAGCTGCTCGATGTGATGGAGCACGCTGCCGAGTTGCTGGGCGAACGTCGCTTTCTCCTCGGGCGTGAGCGCGAGCCGCGCGAGTTTCGCCACGCGGTCGATATTGAGGTCGGTCGGCTGGGCCATGGGCGTCGAAAAGGGCACAGGTGTGCGAAAGCCGCGCACCCGAGGCAACGGACAAATCGCGGGGCGGCGCACGACACGGCGCGCGTCCGCCCGGCGGATCGGGCCGAAGATCAGGCGCGGACCGAGATTTTTCCGTCCGCGACGATCGCCTGCTGGATCTTCGTGAACATCGCGTTCACCTCGTCGTCCGTGAGGGTGCGCTCCGGGGACCGGAAGACCAAGTTGAACGCGAGGCTCTTCTTCCCCTCGGGCAATCCCTTGCCCTGGTAGACGTCGAAGACGCCCACCCGCTCGACGGCAAAGGCATTGCCCACCGTGGCGCGGGCCACTTTGGCGAGGGCCTTCTGCACCTCGAGCGCCGGCGTCGCCGCGTCGACCACCAAGGCGAGGTCGCGGAGCGCGGCGGGCATCAGGCTGAATTCCTGGAAGCGGCGGCGGGTGACATCGGCCGACAGTTTCTCCGGCAAGATCGCGAAGAGGCCGGCGTAGACCTTGCCCTCGATGCCGAGCGCCTTGAGCTGCGTGAGGCTGAGGAGGCCGAAGCGCGCGGTCCACCCGTGCGCAATGTCCCCGGCGGAGGCCGCATGGCCTTCCTGCCAGCCGAACGTCGCGCCGGTCACCGGCGCCAGCGGTTGGCGGGCGAAATCGATGCCCGCGGCGGCCGCGAGCGCGGCGACGTGGTGCTTGGCGGAGTAAAAATCCTCCGTGGGCGTCCGCGCCGATTTCAACCACGCGCGGTCGCCCACCGGCTCGGCGAGGAGGAAAGCAGCGGCGGCGCACTCGACGATCTGGCCGTTGCGCTCGAGGAAGATGCGGCCGGTCTCGCACAGGCGAGATACCGCCACGCCGCGGGACTGGTTCAGCTTGAGCGATTCCAGCAGGCCGGTGATGAGCGTCGGGCGCAGGTGCGACTGGTCCTCCGTGAAAGGATTGGCGAGCGCAAGTTCGGCGGCGGCGGACGCGGTGGTCCACGGCGCGATCTCCTTGGCCGGGCGCAGCGTGTAGTTCACGCACTCGTGGAAATCGTGGCCGACCAGGTAGTCGGTCACGCGGCGGTTGAAGAGCACGATCGGGTCGTCGTCGCGGACCAGGCCCGGCGCGGCCACGACCGCGGCGGGAATCTTTTCGGTGCCGTAGAGGCGCAGGACCTCCTCGACGAGGTCGATCGGGCGGTCGAGGTCGTCGCGCCAGCTCGGGATCGACACGGTCCAGGCGGGGCCGCGGGCCGGGTGCACGGTCGGCTCCTCGCGGGTGACGTTGAGCTCCAGCGCGTCGAACGCGGCGCGCATATCGGCGGCGGGAATATCGAAGCCGAGCTTCTCGGTGATATAGTCGTGCGTGACGACGATCTCGCGCTGCCACGGGACGTCACCGCCGATCCGATACGCCGGTCCGACAACCGTGCCGCCGGCGGTCTCGACGATGAGGTCGAGCGCGCGCCACGCCGCCTCGACGGTGCCGTGCGGATCCACGCCGCGCTCGTAGCGGTAGGAGGAGTCGGACGCGAGGGCCAGCTTGCGGGAGGTCGCCCGGATGGACTGCTTCCGGAAGACGGCGCACTCGAGCACAAGGTCGACGGTATCGGCGGCGACGCCGGAATTCTCGCCGCCCATGATGCCGGCGACAACGACGGGCTTGGCGGCGTCGGCAATGACGAGCATCTCGGGCGTGAGCACGCGCTCCTTGCCGTCGAGCGTCACGAGTTTTTCGCCGGCGACGGCGCGGCGCACGACGATCTCGGCCCCGCCGAGCTTCTTCGCGTCGAAGGCGTGGAGCGGCTGGCCGGTCTCGAGCATCACGTAGTTGCCGACGTCGACGACGTTGTTGATCGGGCGCAGGCCCACGGCACGCAGACGTTCCTGCAGCCAAGCCGGACTGGGGCCGATCTTGATGCCGGCGACCACATAGGCCGTGTAGAGGGGGCAGTCCGCCGGGCTCTCGACGCGCACCGAACGGAGCAACTCGGGGCGGACCGGGGCGGCGGTGACATCGCCGCGGAATTTTTCCTGCGGGTAACGGAGCGGAAGTTTGAACCACGCGGCGAGTTCGCGCGCGATGCCGAGGTGGCACTGGCAATCGGGGCGGTTGGGCGTGATCTCGATGTCGAAGACCGTGTCGCCCGCGGGCAGCACCTCGTTGATCGGCGTGCCGAGGGCGGGCTGGCCGTCGAGGATGAGCAGGCCGTCGTGGCCCTCGCCGAGGCCGATTTCGTCCGGGGCGCACATCATGCCCTGCGACTCATGGCCGTATTTCTTGGACTGCGTGATCTTGAAATCGCCGGGCAGCACGGCGCCGGGCAGGGCCACGGGGACGCGCTTGCCGGGATCGCAGTTGTGCGCGCCGCACACGATGCTCTTCACGCCGCCGGCCGGACCGACATCGACGGTGCAGAGCGAAATCTCTTTTTTAAGGTTGGGAACCTTGGTGCGGGTGAGGATCTCGCCGACGACGACGTGTTCGAGCTTGGGCGCGCCGGTATTGGCGATGCCTTCGACCTCGAAGCCGAGGAAGGTGATGGCGCGGGAGATTTCGTCGGCCGAGGCGTCGAGGGCGACGTAGTCGCGGAGCCAGTTGAGGGAAATTTTCACGGAAGAGAGTGGAGAGGTTGGAGCGCCGCAGCGTCGGCGGGCGCAGGACGTGGTTCGGAGACGGAGCCGCCTGCTCAGGCGAACTGCTTCAGGAAGCGGACGTCGTTCTGGTAGAAGTAGCGGATGTCATCGATGCCGTAGAGCAGCATCGCGAGGCGCTCGAGCCCCATGCCGAACGCGTAGCCGGTCCAGACCTCGGGGTCGTAGCCGACCGCCTCGAAGACCGTGGGATCGACCATGCCGCAGCCGCCGATCTCGATCCAAGGCTTCTTCACCTTGGGCAGGTGCGTCGCGGTGAGATCGACCTCGAAGCTCGGTTCGGTGTAGCCGAAGTAGTGCGGCCGGAAGCGCGTCTTCGTGTCTTTGCCGAGCAGCGACGCGAAGATGTAGTCGAGCAGCGCCTTGAGGTCCCGCACGGTGACGTTCTTGTCGACGTAGAGACACTCGAGCTGGTGGAAATTCGCGCTGTGGGTGGCGTCGGTGGTGTCGCGGCGATAGACCCGGCCCGGCGATACGATGCGGATCGGGGGCTCGCCCTTCAACATCGTGCGGATCTGCACGGACGAGGTGTGCGTGCGGAGGAGGTATTTCTCCTCGGGCAGCTTCTTGGAAACGTTGCCGAAGCGCGCGGCGGCCGGGAAATAGAACGTATCCTTCTCGTCGCGCGCCGGGTGGTCGGACGGCGTGTTGAGCGCGTCGAAGCAGTAATACTCGCTCTCGACCTCGGGGCCGTCGGCGACGGTGAACCCGACCTTGCGCAGGATGCGGCACATCTCCTCGCGCACGAGCGTGAGCGGATGGCTGGTGCCGGGGCCGAAGTCGGGCGGCGGCAGCGTGGCGTCGACGGCGGGCCCGAGCTGGGCCGCGATCTCGGCGTCGGCGATGCGGGCCAGGGCGGCGTCGAGATGGGCCTGGAGCTGCGTCTTGGTCTCGTTGATGAGCTTGCCGACGATGGGCTTCTGCTCCTTGGGCAACGCCCCCATTTGCTTCATCAGCGCGGTGAGCTCGCCGTGGGGACCGACGAATCGGGCCTTGGCGGCCTCGAACTCGGGGCGGGTCGACAGCGCGGGAAATTCGGCGGCGGCCTTGGCAAGGAGGGCGGAGAGTTGATCTTGCATGAAAAACGGGGAGCTAGGGTTGCCTGCGGGAGCGGCGGAAGACACGGAAATTCCCGCCACACGCAGGCGGAGCGGCGGAGAGCGGGCGGCGCGGGTAAAAAAAGAGGACGGCACCCCGTGCGGGGCCCGTCCTCCGGGAACTGGGAGGCGAGCCCGCCGGGGCTCGCGTTGAGCTGAACTCAGGCCTTCTTGGCGGCCGCGGCCTTGGCCTTCAACGCGTCCTGGGCTTGTTTGACCAGGCCGGTAAAGGCCACCTCGTCGCGGATCGCGAGATCGCTCAAGACCTTGCGGTCGAGAACGATGTTGGCGGCGGCGAGGCCTTCGATGAAGCGGCTGTAGCTGATGCCGTTGGCGCGGCAGGCGGCGTTGAGGCGGACGATCCACAGGCTGCGGAAATCGCCCTTCTTCTTGCGACGCGCGGCGTAGGCATACTGCCAGGCGTGTTGGACGGCTTCTTTCGCGTAGCGGAAGAGCTTCGATTTGTTGCCGAAATAGCCCTTGGCGTATTTCAGCACTTTCTTGCGGCGCTTGCGCGACGCGGGACTGTTGGTTGCACGAGCCATGTTAGTTTTTCCTTTGTAGGTTAGTCGCCGCAGGTCGGCTTAGGGATCACCCGCGAGCGAAGTTTGGGTTGATAGCGTTTGGTCTGCTAACGAGTTAGAGACCGAACGGCAGAGCACGCTTGAGCGCCTCCGCATGGCCGGGGGCCACCAGCTTGTCGCGAGTCGCACGACGCTTTTGCTTCGTGCTTTTCGCGCCAAGCAAGTGACGGAAGCCAGGCGTGCGGCGCACGAGCTTGCCCTTGGCGGTGAGTTTGAACCGCTTGGCAACGGACTTCTTGGTCTTTTGCATGGAAGGAGCGGTCGAAAACAGAGAGCCGCGCCGCGCATGGCAAGGGGAAACTTGGCCTGAATTGCCCGGCCCGACCACTTTCCACCCGCGGTCGTGGCCACAGGCGTCGATCGAGCGCGGCGGCCGGACGCCCGCGACGTCAGTTCAGCTCCGGATCCTCGGGCTCGCCGGCAAAGAGCCGCCACTCGGCGCCCTCGCGACCGAGCACCGCCCGCCACAGACTCTCGTCGGGCGACTGGTCGAGCAGGTCGGAAGGCACCTCGGCGACCACCCAGGCCTTGGCCTTCATCTCGCTCTCAAGCTGCCCCGCGGACCAGCCGGAATAGCCGAGAAACCCGCGCACGCGGGTCCCCTCCTCCTCGAGAAACTGGGTCGCCTTCTCCGGATCGATGCCGAAGTGCAGGCGGAACCCGTCGTCGCGCGGCTGCCACGCCGCCAAAATCAATTGCTCCGACTGCACCGGGCCGCCGTTGAAGAGGGGCACGGTGCCAAGCGGACCGAGCGCAAACTCGCCGCTGAGTTCCCCCAGGCGCTTCCCGAGCGGCCGGTTCAGCACCACGCCCATCGCGCCCTCGGCGTTGTGCAGGGACATCAGCACGACGCTGCGACGGAAGTTCGGATCGCGCATCGCCGGATGCGCGAGCAGGAGCGATCCCGCGAACGTCTCCGGGTCGGTGGAACGACGGGTTCTCATCGCGGCGCAGCGTCGGGCGGGAAGCAGGCAGCCCGATCCTTCACAGCTTGAGCACCTGCACGCCGGCATCTGCCAGCAGCGGCGCCACGAGCGGATCGTTGTGGTAATCGAGGCGGTATTTCACTTCGGCGATACCGGCGGCGGCCAGGATCTTGGCGCAGTTGATGCACGGATAGTGCGTCACGTAGGCGACGCAGCCCTCGACCGAACTGCCGCGGCGCGCCGCGTCGGCGACGGCGTTCTGCTCGGCGTGGACCGTCGCCTGCTCGTGACCGTCGCGGAGCCGGGAGACGTGCGGCGTGCCCGGGAGAAAGCCGTTGTAGCCGGCGGCGACGAGCCGGTTCTTGCGCTCGCCGCCGGTGACGATGACGCACCCCACGTGCAGGCGCTCGCAGTTGGAGCGCGACGCCATGAGCACGGCCGTGGCCATGAAATACTCGTCCCACGACGGCCGATGGCCGAAATTCTCCGCGGCGGCGGCGATGAGATCCACCGGCGCCGGCCCGGGAGCTGCCGGGGCGGAGTCGGGCGATACGGGGGTGGACGCTGCGGACGAAGACATGGCGGCGAAACGTTGGGGCGCGGGCCGCGGACCAACAACAGAAAAGGCGAACCCGCAGCGACGCCGCGACCGCAACGGCGAAGCCGGCGTTGGCCGCAAAGCGCGGCGCGCCTGCCCGCGGCGGACGGCCGTCGCCGCATTGACCGCACTCCCCTGCTCCGCCCAGTCTCGCGCCATCATGGCCACCCTTGCCGAACTGGTTTCCTACTGCGACACCCGCACGCGGCGCACCGCCTTCAAGGACGCGCCCGGGGCGCACAACGGCCTGCAGGTCGCCAACGACGGGCGCGTCACGAAGATCGGGGCGGCGGTGGACGCGGGCGCCGGCCCCTTCGCGGCGGCCGTGGCGCGCGGCATCGACTTCCTGATCGTCCACCACGGGATGTATTGGGACATGCCGCGGCCGATCACCGGGCCGGTCTACAACCGGGTGGCGACGCTCATCCGCGGCAACTGCGCGCTCTACTCGAGCCACCTGCCGCTCGACGGCCATCCGGAGCTCGGCAACAACGCCAAGCTGGCGGAGCAGGTGGTCGGGCGCGCGAAGCGCCGGCCCTTTCTGGTGCGCGACGGCGAGGCGATCGGTTGCCTCGCCGCTGCGCCGAAGACCCTCGGCCGCGCGGCGCTGCGGGCGAAGCTCGAAAAACTCTACCCGCGGGTCATCGCGATCGAGTGCGGCCCGGAGCGCCCGCGCGCGATCGCATTCTGCAGCGGATCGGGCAACAGCGCGGTCCCCGAACTGGCGGCCGCGGGAGCCGACACGCTGGTGACCGGCGAACTGCGCGAGGAATGGTTCAACAAGGCGCAGGAGGAACGGTTGAACCTGTATCTTTGCGGCCACTATGCGACGGAGGTGCACGGCGTGAAAGCCCTCGCCGCCGAGCTGGCCGCGAAGTTCGGCCTGCCGTGGGAGTTCGTCGCGACGGAAAATCCGCTGTAAGCCGAAGCCGGCCGGCCGGATCGCCCTGCGGCGGCCGCGGTGCGGCAAGTTGAGTCTTCCCTTCCGGGGCGAGGCGGTTTTGCGTCTCCGACCCAGCATGAAGAAGATCGCCATCCTCAACGGGCCCAACCTCGACCGGCTCGGCAAGCGCGAGCCCGAGATCTACGGCCGCGCCACGCTCGCCGACCTCGAGCAGGCGCTCCGCGCGGAATTCGGAGCGCGGGCCCACCTCGAATTCTTCCAGTCGAACCACGAAGGCGGATTGATCGACAAGATCGCCGCCCTCACCGACGCCAAGTTCGACGGCCTGGTCGTCAACGGCGGCGCGCTGACGCACACGAGCGTGGCCCTGCGCGACGCGCTGCTCGGCGCGCACCTGCCGACGGTGGAGGTGCACATCTCCAACATCTACAAACGCGAGGAGTTCCGGCACACGTCGCTGACGGCACCGGCCTGCATCGCGGTGATCACCGGCCTGGGCCTCGAAGGCTACCACGCCGCGATCCGCTTCCTCCTGAAGTCCTGACGTGGGCGCCGAGTCCTACTGGCTGGTCTGCCACACCAAGCCGCGCTGCGAAAAGAAATTCGCCGCGCTGCTCCGGGCGGAAAACTTCGAGCACTACCTGCCGCTCGTCGACAGCGTGCGCAAATACGGGACGCAGACGAAGCGTTTCACGAAGCCGCTGTTTCCGGGCTACGTGTTTTCGCGCGTGCCGGCCGAGCTGAAGGCGCGCATCTACCAGCAGGACCTGCTCGCCCGGGCGATCCACGTCGGCGACGAGGCCCTGTTCCTGCGCCAGCTCGAGGACGTGAAACGCATCGTCGCGTCCGGACTGGAACTGAGCGTGATGCCGCTCCTCGCGAAGGGCAAACGCGCCAAGATCATCGGCGGCCCCTTGCACGGCCTCGAAGGCGTGATCGACGATCCCTCGAAACCGAGCGGCATCGTGCTGTCGGTCGATGTGCTGCAGCAAGGCCTCCTGGTGCGCGTGCCGGCGGTGAATCTCCAGCCGCTCGCCTGATCAGAGGCGGAGCCAAAGCCAGGCGCCCGCGTGCAGCGTGGCGCAGGCCGCCAGAGCCGCCCCGACATCGTCCGCCACCACCCCCCACCCGCCCGGCAGGTGCTGCAGGCGCGCGATGCCGAGCGGTTTCGCGATGTCGAACAGCCGGAAAAGGCCGAAACCGGCGAGCCACACCGCCCACGCCGGGAGCGCCGGCGTCAGCGAGGACCAGCCGAGAAAGCACAGCGGCATCACCACAAACTCGTCGAGCACGACCATCCCCGGGTCCTTCGCACGCAGGCGCACCTCGGCCTCCCCGCACAGACCGACGGCCACCCACGCGCCCGCCGCACTCGCCAGCAACGTGAGGCCGATGCCGGCCCGCTGGAAAAACAGCAGGAAATAGAGCAGTCCGGCCACGGATCCCCAGGTGCCCGGAGCCGGCAGGCGCCGACCGAGCGGCCCGAGCGTCGCCAGGCCGACGACGACGGAATCGGGCAGAGCGCGGGGCCAGCGCGGGGGCGTGAGCGGCATCGGGGCGACGGGTGCTGGGCGGGGACGCGTCAGCTCATCAGCAGCCGACCGTGTCGCCGAAAATACGATACACCCGACGTGATCGTGAGCAGCGCGGACAGGCCGAACAGCCCCATGCCGAAGACCCGCACGCCGGTGACCCAATCGCGATCGTGGCCGGCGAACAGCTCCGGAAAGTCGTGCGACAGCATGCGGGCGCCCATGAGCCAGCCGATGGCGTTGAGCTGCACGAACGTCTTCACCTTGCCGCCGGCGTCCGCCTCCACGACGTGGCCCTTGACCGCGGCGGCCATGCGCAGTCCCGAGATGGCAAACTCGCGGCAAAGGATGCACAGCAGCAGCATCATGGCGGCGATGTTGTAGCCGCCGAAATAATCGCCGTTCACCAGCGCGATCATGATGCCGATCACGAGCACCTTATCGATGACCGAGTCCATGAACCGGCCGAACGCGGAGACCACGCCCATCTCGCGGGCGAGCTTGCCGTCGAGCCAGTCCGTCAGCGCCGCCGTGATGAACAGCCAGAACGCGAGCGTCGCGGACCAATGGAATTCCGCATACATCAACGCGACGACGATGAACATCAGCGGCACCCGGGAGATGGTGAGGATGTTCGGAAGGTTCATGCGTGGGCGAACCAGCAAATCAGGGGACGCCCGGGCGAAGGCAAGCGCGGAGGCGCCGGAGCCCCGCACCGGCCCGGATGGCGACGGGCCAGCCGGCCCGTCGCGCACGCCCTCACGGCCCGAGGCCGTAGCCGTCCTCGGTGCCGGACTGGATCCGGTATTGGCCGGTGCGATTGGCGCCGACGCGGTAGTTGTAGAGTTCGATCACGCGGGTGAGCTCGACGAGGCTAAGGCGGCCGTCGCGGTTGGTGTCGGCGCTGTGGTAGCGGGCGAGCGTGGCCGCGCCCGTGCGCACCAGATCGGGCGCGAACCCGTCTTCGACGCCGGGCGTCCCGACCGCGTAGGCGCCCGTGCGCAGGTTGCCGGCGCGCGCGTTGTAGAGCTGGATCACGCGCAGCAACTCGACCAGGTCCAACGCATAGTCGCGGTTCGTATCCGCGGCGTGGTGCGCGCCCGGCCCCAGCACCAAAGGATCGGGCGACGCCAGCACGCGACTGGCCGGCGGCCCGCCATACCGCAGGATCATCACGCCGGCAAAATCCACCGTCCCGGTTTGGGCGGCAGGCACGTTGAGCGTGAAATCAAACGACAGGGATCCGGCCGGAATCGCCGACCACGACCATTCCGCCGCGCCGACCTGCAAAGCGGCGGGGCGCGAACTCGGGCCGACGGCGGTATCGGAGTCGAAGCTCCAGCCGTCGGGCAGCAATACCTGGAAGGCCAGGGCACTCGGCGTGCCTGAATAGGACAAGTTGACCTGCAGGCCCACTTTGCCGCCGGCGAGATAACCGGGCCCGACCGGGGCCCACCCCGCGCTCGCACCGGGCGGAATCACATTGAGCGACGCCGGCTCGGAAAGCGTGCTGCCGATCGCGTTCGTGACCGTCACCCGGTAGGCCCCGCCGTCGGCAAGTTGGACGGAGTCGAGCGAAAGCGACGCGCGCGTCGCGCCGGGCAAGGGGTCGCCTTCCCTGCTCCACTGATAGGTCAACGTCCCCGTGCCTGTGGCAACCACCGTAAACTGCGCGGTGCCGCCGGCCGCGACCGTCAGTCCCTGAGGGTGGGCAGTGATGATCGGCGCACTCGTCACGGTGAGCTGCGCGACCGTGCTCGCCACCGGTCCGCCGGCCGCGTTTGCGACGAGACACCGGAATTGGTCGCCGTCCATGCCGAGACTCGCCGCGACGGAAAGGGACGCGGTGGAAACTCCCGCATACGCGCCGCCTGCCGCCAGATCGACAAAGCCGGCGCTCCCCGCCGCCAGCCGTTGCCAGCGGTAGGTCGGTGCGGGCGTGCCGGTGGCCGCGACGGTGAAGACCGCGTTCTCGCCGGCCCGGACCACCGTGTCGGCGGGTTGAGTCGTGAACGCCGGAGGAACCGGCTCAATCACGGTCACCGCGATGCCAGTGGAAGTCTGGGAGTTGCCGAGATCGTCCGAGGCTCGCGCCGTCAGCGTCACGGCCCCGGCGGAGACCGGAGTCCAGACGAGAGCGTAGGGCGCCACGGTGTCCGTGCCCAGACTCGTGCCGTTCGCGAAAAACTCGACGCCCGCCAACGTCCGCCCCGACGCGGGCGCCGCGGTCACCGCCACCGATACCGGCTGGCCCAAGAGCAGCGTCGACCCGGCGGCCGGCGCCGAGACCGCCACGGTCGGCGGCGTGGCGGCCCCGACCGTGATCGCGATCCCCGCCGAATCTGCGGTCAGGCCGGAGTTGTCGGTGGCGCGCGCAAAAACGGTCACCGGACCCGCCCCCGACGGGGTGAAGGTGAAACTATACGGCGGCGCCGTCACCGTGCCGAGCAGCGCGCCGTTGGCGAAGAACGCTACCTGTGCGACGGTGCCGTCCGCATCGCTCGCGTTCGCCGAGAGCACGATGGGCGTCCCGACCAGCACCTGGGCACCCGCAGCCGGCGAGGTGAGCGCAACGACCGGCGGCTCGCCTGTCACCGCGCGCAGGCGAGCGAACGTGCCGGTGGAGAAAATGGCGACACTCTGGCCACTGGGTAGCACCGCCGACCGATCCGTGATCGCGCTGAACTCCGCCTCGATGTCGATCTCGGCCCCGGCCGCGAGCGACCCGGCCGGGATCGTGAACACCAGCGGTGCGGTCGACGGATTCGCCGAATACAACCGCGTGAGCACCTGTTCGTCGGCCACGTAGAGCGCGAGATGATCGTCAAGACTGCGGCCGAATCCGGCATGCGGGGTCACGCTGACCACCACCGGCGTCGTGCGGTTGAAGGTGTAGACCCCGCCGGACCAGGATCCGCCCGATAGCGCGATGTGCAGGCGTTGCGGATACAGGTCTTCGGCCAAATTCAGCGCCACGTTCACGCCGGCGAAACTCACGGTATAGACGCCCGGGGCGAAGAGTTGGTTGACGGCTTCCTGACTCTCCGCTCCCCACCGGCCGCCGTAGCCGATCGTCCAGCCCTGACCGTCCAGCCGCATGATGCCGCTGTTGAACCAGGCCGGCTGGACCGAGGGCATGGTCGACCGGGCCGGCAACGTGATCACGGGGGCGGGCAATCCGCCCAGGTTCCGACCGTCGATAAACGCGCCGAAGCCAAAAGGCGTGGACCGGAGCTGGGCGACCGACGGCCCGGTCTGGGAAAACCGCATGCTCTTTTCGACGATCAAGACGTCCACCGTCGCCGGGGTCGCGGCCGGCCCGACGGTCAGCACGACCGGCGCGGACTCGGTTTGCGCGCCACCGTTGTCGGTGGCGCGGGCGACCAGCGTGTAGGAACCCGCGATACCGGGTGTCCAGTTCACGCCAAAGGGAGCCGACGCATCTCCGGCCACCCACGCGCCGTTCACGAAGAAGTCGACGCGAACCACGGCACCGTCGGCGTCCGACGCGGCGGCCGAGATCGCGACCGTAGATCCGGCCGTAACAGACGAGCCGGTCGCCGGGGCGGAAATCGCCACCGCCGGAAGCGCTCCGGAAACGGGGCGGATTCGCAGTTCGGTGCTGCGCTCGTAGAGCGCGGCGCCGAGGGCCGACGGCACCGCGTTCGATTTGGCCACGATCGCGGCAAAGTTTGCGTGCACCACCACCTCTGCGCCGGAGGGCAACGTGTTGGCGGGGATCGTGTGGGTGAGCGGCGCGACCGACGGGTCGACCGAGGCCAAGCGCTGCGCGACCTCGTTGTCTCCCACCGTCAGCGAGACCACGTCGTCGACATGGGTGCCGAACCCCGGGTAGACCGGCACCGACAGGGCAAGCGGCTGGCTGCGCGGATACTGGTAGACCCCGCCGATCCAGGTGCCGCCAGAGACGGTGAACGCGGGGATCGACGGATAGGCATCGCCGGTCAGCGCCAGCGGAACATCCACCCCGAGCACCCGCACCGTGTAGGTGCCGTTGGGAAACCGGGAATCGATCCGGGCACGACTGGTCGCACCGGAATTATCGGCGGGGAGCGGCGTGAAATCGGGCGGCCCCGTGTTTGCGCCCGAGCCCAGCAACCACGCGCCGTCATTGTAGCCGAGCAATCCGTCGTTGAACCACTGCACGTGATCGGCGGCGATGGTGATGCCCGGCGGCAAGGTCACCTGCGGCGTCGGGAGCAACGCCAGATCCCGGCCCGCGACCTCCACGCCGAAGCCGAACGGCCCGCCATAATAGGGGGCGTCAGGAAGGGTCATCCGCAAGCCGAACGTTGCCGCGCCGGTCTGGACATGGGCGATCGACTTGCGCACGAAGACGAACTCGACCACCGGCTGCGGCGCGACCGTGATCGTGGCAGCGGCGCTGTCCGCCGTCCCCAATGCGTTCGTGATCCGCACCCAATAGCTCGCGGTCGCCGTCAGGACGGGCGTGATGAAACTCGGCGCGGTGGCGCCGGCCACCGGCTGCGACGTGTCGCCGCTGGGTCCGCGATACCACTGATAGCGCAGGTAGCCGCCGTTCGCCTGGACCGCGAGTGTCCGGGTCGTGCCCGTCACGATCGTGGCGGAGGCCGGGGCGAGATCGACGGAGGGGGGCGTGAGCCGGAGGAGCAGGCTGTGCTCGGCGCCGGCGCCGACCTCGACCACCTGGGTGCTGACCGGCACCGGCACGGTGGAATTGACCCGGGATCCATCGCCCAATTGGCCGCGCGTGTTGCGCCCCATGGACCAGGCGGTGCGATCCGCCTTCACCAGCAGGCTGTGCCAGCGTCCGGCCGCGGCCCGGGTCACTTCCTGGGCGACCATCACCGGCGCAGTGCGGGAGGTCGTGGTGCCGTCGCCGAGTTGCCCGTCGCTGTTCGCTCCCATCGACCAGAGCGTGCCGTCCGTTTTGACGTAGAGACTATGCGAGCCGCCGGCGGCGGCGAGCACCACCCCGTCGGCGATTTTTCCGAGCGTGGCGCGGGATGACGTGGTGCCATCCCCCAGTTGGCCGGACGTGTTGCGGCCCACGCCCCAGAGGCTCCCGTCCGTCTTGACCAGCAAGGTGTGTTCGTCGCCGGCGGTCATTTCCATCACCCCCGTGGCGATCTGCACGGGTGACGTGCGGTTCCCGGCCCCGCTTACCCCGAGTTGCCCTTGGGCGTTGGCCCCCAGTCCCCACAGCGTGCCGTCCGTCGTGAGGAAAAGCGCGTGGGCCTGTCCGGCAGCGATGCGCGAGACGCCGCTCGCCACCTGCACTTGCAGGAAGCTCCGCGCGGTGAACGTGCTGTCGCCGAGTTGCCCCGCGTCGTTGCGGCCGAAACTCCACAGTGTGCCGTCCGACTTCAGCACGAGACCGAAGGTCGCGCCCGCACGGACAGCGACCGCGGCGCTGGGTGTTTCATTGGGAAATGGACCGGAAACCCCGTTTAGCCCGCCGCGGAACGTGACCTTTCCCGCCGCGGACGCGAAGAGGAAAAACGTATCCCCGCCGTCAGCCGACACGACGTCCGACACATGAATGACGACCGTGCCGCCGGGCCCGGTCTGGGACGACGCGATCGCCTGAGCCGGCGACAAGCGGTCGACGCCCGAGTTATCGCCCAGCTGGAAACTAGCGTTCGATCCCATCGCGAAGAGCGGCGTGCCCTCGACCGGTTGCGGCTGCAGCACCACGGGAGCGCTGTCGACGGAGCCGCTGACATTGGTCACCCGGACCCAGTAGGACTGCCCGGAAGCGGCCGCAGGCGTGAGCAAGAACGGCCCGGTGGCACCGGCCACCGGCTGAGTCGTATCCCCGACGGCGCCACGATACCATTGGTAGGCAAGGCCACCGCCCGTGGCGGACACCCGAATCGGCACCGGACGGCCCAGCACCACATCGGCCGCCACCGGCTGCGCCACGATCACGGGCGGAACCGTGACCGTCAAAGTCGCGGCCGCGCTGTCGGCAGAACCAAGCGCGTTGGTCACCCGCACCCAAAAGGACGACGTGGTCGCCACCGGCCCCGTGGCGTAGGACGCGGCCGTGGCGCCGGGCACGGGTGAGGTCGTGTCGCCGCTGGCGCCGCGATACCACTGGTAGGTCAACGCCCCGCTGCCTTTCGCGGCGACGGTGAGGTTGCGGGCATCCCCGGCGACGAGAAACGCGGAAGCCGGAGGCGCGACGATGGCCGGAGGCACCGGGGTCAGGACCACGGTATGCCCCCCAAGGCTGGACGAAACAGCGCGCGCCGGCGGCAAGATCTCGACCGCGGCGAGACGCTGCGCGGTGGTGCCGTCGCCGAGCTCGCCGAACTGATTCCCGCCCACCGCCCAAAGCGTGCCGCCCGATTTGATGAAGTGGATGGAGAAGGCACCGACCGAGGCTT
>JACCEB010667897.1_pt1 | contig 22592 bp, 19 predicted proteins | sample 7454761 | NCBI WGS metagenome assembly JACCEB01 (sample SAMN15323454, study PRJNA562643) | freshwater metagenome | isolation source: river surface water | place: USA:Blue River Watershed | collected 2017-08-18 | reverse complement strand
TGCTTCTGTATCAACAACATCTACTGGAGCAAATTTTTGGAATTCTAATACACCTTCTGAAATTTATTTTAGAAATGGTGATAGTTTTGTTGGTATTGGTAATACCAATCCTAAAAGTTTATTATGGGTTGGCAATAATGGTAATCTTCTTCGTTTAACCTCGCCATCGACATTAAACTTGAGCTATTATACCCAATTATCTACAAATGATGAAGTTAATAATAATACCAATATTCGACTCATTACTCCAACTCCCTTAAATCAAATTTCAGGCGCTGATGTTTCTTTATCTGCTGGTAGTATTTATTACTCAATTGCTGGTGATAATCCCTCTCATAACTTCATATATGAAAAGGATGGAAATAAAACAAATTTAATGAATATTAATAAATCAGGAGTTGTAACCTTAGGTAGTAGTGGTAAGTTTATTTTAGGTAATTCAAATGCTGAAGCTGCCAATTATTCCTTATATGTAAATAATAATGCTAAATTTAATAGTAAAGTAGTTATTGGACAAAGCATAAATTCATTTGACGGTTTCCCTATTATTACTGAATATCCCCTTAATGTTTATGGTAATATTGGTATTACTGGTAATATCTTCACGACTTCTGATGAAAAGGTCAAGACCAATATTAAAACCATTGATAATAGCTTAGAAAAGATTTGTGGATGTAGAGGTGTTAGCTTTAATTATTTTAATGACAGTAATAAAAAACAATATGGTGTTATTGCTCAGGAAATTGAAAAGATTATTCCTGATGTTGTTGAAAGCAATCAATACGGATTTAAAAATGTGAATTATTTATCTATCATTGGTTTCTTAATAGAAGCCGTTAAAGAACTTAATCACAAGATTAGCTCTAATAGGATTTAAAAAAACATATATATATAATTTTAAAGTATAATGGAAAATAATCAAATCTATATTGAAAATATAGGTGTTGGGTTAAATAGCTTATCTAATTTATATAAATTAGATTTAAAACTCAATGAATATCTCGTCGTAGGTCAGCGAAGTACTGCTATACCTGCCAATACCATAGATACTGAATATAATATGGTGGTCAATAATAATGGTGTTGGTATTAATGCTACTCGACGAGAATTGCGAGATACCAATGCTGGTCTTTTAGTGAATAATAATATCATTTGTAAAGGGAAAATTATTGCTAAATCTCTCGATATTGAAAACTTTTCATTTGATAGTAATATTACCACTGCTAAATTAGTGGAATTGATAAATAAGGTGAATTCAAATAACCTCTTCTATTACGGTTACAGTAATGATTATAATAAGAATATTTATACTCCTTCTTATTTATGTATAGGTAACTTTGCTTCAACTTATTCCAATAGTCATCCATTGAAGATTAGTGACAGTCCTAATGGTTTTGCCAGTAATATCCAATTTGCCATATTTAATAATATCAATAATGATGTGGAGCCTGCCAAGTTTTCATTTGGGATGTTGGGTTATAACTCAAATACACCAGCAAATATTACAACTACAAAGGGAATGCCTCTCGAATTTCATATATCCAAAAATTCAAAGTTATTAGACGACCTTTATTCAAATGGTTTGGGATTACCTGACAGGTCAGATTCTAATAATTACCCACAAATGGCCATTGATGTGAATGGATGTGTTAATATTAATAAACACATTTGTACTACAGTGGTTCCTTTTAATGGTAGTAATTACAAGCCTCGTTTATATGTAAATGGTTCTATTCTTGCAGATAATGTTTTTATGTTTGATAACTTTTTAAAAGCCAATTTACATCTTGATGATATTTATATTCGCAAAAATGGTCTTACTATTAAAGCTGACCAAATTGCTGGTGGATCTTTTACAAAAGCAGAATTTACTTTTAATTCGAATGTGAATATTGGTAGTAATGGTGATAAATATCTATTAACGGTCAATAGCTCAGCAACTATTAAAGATACCCTTACCACTGAAAATCTAATCGCTTGTAAGACAACTATTAATGGTGTGGCTGAATTTAATAAACTTGCTTATTTTAATAATTATACCATCTTTAATGATGAAATATCTATCAATAAAAGTTTGAATGTTAGTAATGACCTATTCATTGGCGGATATCGAGTAAATACCAGTAATTTAAGTTATGCTACCAATGGTCTTAATTATGATTTTGGATCCAATTTAAATGTAAGTGGACGATTAGGAACAGGAGTTTTCTCTATTGATAGTTATGACCATCAATTTAATATCATCAAGAGACGTCCTGAAAGATTTGAGATTTATATGAATGACTTATCAGGAGTTACTACGGACAGCAGTAAAGTTTTTATTGGTCATTCCACTTTAAATTATCTCAATGGAAATGTTGATAATTCACTCATCTTCCTAACTCAGAAAAATATTAGATGGCATAACATCTATTTCTATCCAGGTAAGGATAAGGATGGTTGTCACGGGTTTAAAACACTTACACCCACGCTCGCCATTATGGAAAATAACAGAATTGGCATCAATACCAATATGCCTTATAGAACTCTTGATATCATTGGTGATTTGGTTTGTACTGATTATTATATTCGCAAAAATAATATCGAATTTAAGATAAATCCGATTTATATTGATGGCACTAATTCATCCATCCTCACGGTCAATAATTTAGATATCAATCTTAATGCCAATCAAGTTTATAATAATAAAAAAACTTTGAATATCACAGGTGGTATTAATTCCTATGATGGCTATTTTGAAGGCGATTATCGCTTGACTACTTTTAAAAGATATGATAATTTTGATATTTCATCTATTAATGGAAATATTGGTCTTGGTGTTATAAGAACTGATAATAGTTATCCCATTCCATTACAAATAAGAAATGAAAATACTAATCTTAATAATAATACTATCATTCGACTTTACAGAGGTGTTAGAGGTGGTGGTTTTAATAATGATGCCTTATATACTGGTATAGATTTTTGTGATTATGATATGCCTATTCCATCTATTCAAAACAGAAATAATTATAAATGGTTTATTTATAAAAATCATAAAAACAAAGACAATATTGCTGGTGTATTTCAAGTAGGTTATACGGATAATTCCATTGTCCCCACTCATAGTGCTATGAATTTCTATTATAATCAAGGTAAGTATTTCCTCGATATAAATAATCCTCGAATTGATTATAATTACGATGCCAATAATGCTGTTTCTATTAAAGGTAATGTGGAAATTCATGGAAACCTAAATTTGATTGGTGATAAATCCACTTATAATATTAATGGAGTTGTTATTGGTAGTTTTTCAAATCCAGCCATACCTGGAAGTGCTACTCCAAGTTCTTATTATAATTATTCAGCGGATATTAAAAATGATGTGAGTATTATTGCCAATAAAATTGGTCTTATGACAAATAAGGTTTTGGCCGTTGGCTATCATAAGGATGATTGGATTTATCAAAAGATTAATAAAATTCAGAATACTACTGATGAAGATAATTGTCTCATCTTTTTTTATAATAATAAGGATTATCTTAATGCCAATTCCCCTCCAGTGATAACCAAGTTTTATAATAAATCATTTAAAAATTATACATCAAGACCCGACATAGCCACCATTCAATTAGGTATTGTTTTTGATAATACTGAAAGTGGAACTATTATGAATAAAGTGGATACATCTGTAAAAGGATATCCAGATACCACTATTTATGAAATTACTCCTAATAATAATACTCCCTTTATTTCTTGTATCAATAAGGGTAATAAAAATCAAGTGAATTTTGGAAATGTGAATTTCTATACAAGTAATACCATCTTATATCCAACCACTGCCGTTCATATTAATGATGATTTTGATTATCTTCTTCGACTTACAAATAATTCAAAGGCAGTTAAGGTGGCACTTGTGAATAATAATGATAATAGTTGGGAAATTGGCGCAGATAAGGCTTTTGACTTATCTTATAATAGTAATAGTCTTTTAAATATTACCAGTAATGGTAATTTTATTTTAAATAATTATAAATTTTCAAGTAATAATACAAGCACCATCAATCTTAATAGTGTTGCTAATAAGAGTGTTCTTGAATGTACCAATTTTTATTATAATGATTTGAATTCAACTGTCACTGCTTCATCATTAGCTGGTTCTGGATTTATATCAAGACACTTTTCTAATTTATCAAGAGGTGTTACTGATTATCATTATGATAATTATGATGATAATCTCGATAATAATATTTCAAGATTTTTATATACAGTCCAGGATAGCAATCTTCCAACCGTTGATATTGATGATAAACCTTTAATCAATTTCAGTATTGCTAATTCGAATTATATTTATAATAATTCCGTAATTTTAAATTTTAAGTTAAATCCTAAAAATCTTAAATTGGATTATAAAAACCTCGATAATATTACGGTTGATACCACTGATAAGTCGTATGCTCTTATTCCGTCACTTTACAGTTATAATACAAATATAAGTGCTTCTATTAAAACCAGTAATATTATCACAAGTAGTTATAATATTGGTGGTGTTAATTTGGATTTGAAATATAAGGTTCCTCGTACTTTTGAAAATGATCAGATAAGTATTAATACTTTCCCTGAAACCTCTAATTTTACCTCCAATTTTGCTACGAATGCTTATAGTAATTTAATTTTAAAAACCTTTATTAATATCAAAAATAATCCTAATTTAGCTCAATACTCACTTAAAACCACCAATAATCAATTTATGGTTGTCAGTGGTGGTATTAATCATTATTTTAATACCACCAATAAAATTTATTATTATCCGGTTCCTGACATAACCGTCGATGAAGTAGAAATTAACATCAATTATAAATATAATTATAGAAATGAAATTAATGTGCCCACAAATTTCTTTAATAATTATACTAATACTCTCAATATCACTTCTATTAATTTCAGTAACGCAACACTTGATAATAAAAGTATTTTCTTGAAAAATAAGATTGTGGGAACAAAATCGGGAATTCCTGTTGAATATACACCAAGTCAAATCATTAACACCAATCTCTCTGTAAGCACCATTCAAAAAATTTATCCAATTGAAATCAACAATGCTACGGTAATGAATGCTGTTCTTACGATAGTTAAAAATAATTATTTCGATGTTTATCCCAATGATGATAAATTCATTCCCATTCCGATTTATATAAGTAAATATCAACCTCATATCACTCTTAAAAATTATATTAATTCGAAATATTTACCTCCGCATAAGATTTATAGTTATGAAAATAAGTATGAAATTCATTTGGATAATACCCGATTATTATCACTTGATAGCAATGGTTCTATAAATACAAGTGGTTCTTTACAGGTAAAAGATATCTATTTTTCAGGTGATATTTATAGTTCCAAGGATAATAGTAATCTTACATCTGTTTATAGCAATCTCACTGGTAGTAATTTTTATTTACAAAAGACCAATATCTCTCTGAATAGCTCCAATATCTTTCTAAATCCATCGGTGATAAATAAAGGTGGTGTTGTTATTAATCGTGGCGATATCTATTCAAGTAACAATCTCTTTGAAATTAATAATTATAATGATAATAATAATCATTTAACATTAAAATCAATTACTGATTCTGGATTTATTCATTATTTTGGAGTCAGCAATCTTTATAGAATAGGTTCCAGTAATGGTAATTTTGGTATTTGGAAATCAAATGATAAGACAACTTTAGGTTGTCAGTTTATTGAAAACTCTTTTAATACCTTTAGTAATGTTATTAGTTTTAATTATCCGGATTCCAATAGTTTTCCTATTATTAATCTAAATGGTTCTATTCAATCAACAAGTAATTTAAGTATCAATAGTATCACCACGTATGTGAATAGTCCTCTTAATTATAAAATGAGGGTCTTTGGAAATGTAAAGGTGGACGGTGCTGTTATGTCTTCTTCCGATATTAGAATCAAGGATAATATAAGTAAGATTGATAATGCTCTTGATAAGATTAGTAAATTAAATGGAATCACTTATAATAATACTACTAATGATAATAAAAAAGAAACTGGTTTAATAGCTCAGGAAGTTTTGAAGGTTTTACCCGAAGCTGTTTTTGAGGACGAAAATGGTTATCTTAATATCGCTTATGGTAATTTAATGGGTGTAGTGATTGAAGCGATTAAAGAATTAAAACTTTTAATAAAATAGATAATGGATTTAATATTTATGATAATCGTTATAATTATTCTCTTAATAATTATTTATTATGTAAATAAAAACTTTTTTGAATGTTTCACAAATAAAAACTCTTCTTCATTGGAGGCTGTTGCCGTTATTAATGATTTATATTATATGCTCATTCGAGAAAAGGATTCAAATGCGAAAGGTTTAATTAAGACTAAAATTAAAGAAGCCTTTCAAGATATTGAAAAGGGGTTGGCTAATAATTATGATAAATATAAATTACAGAACATTTATTCCACTGAAATAGTTCCATTATTGGAATTGGAAGCTTCATCCGTAAACGAAGAAAAGTTTAAGATGAGTATGAATAACGTAGTTTTTTTAATTAACTATTCCACCAACTCCTCTTATTATGACTTTTCATCGAATATCACTGATATAAGGAGTAAATTTCGTGAATTGACAGGTCTTTATAATGATGTTTATATTACTAAGATTTACAAATTTGAGACAGTCAGGGAAAGAATTGATTCTCTCAAAAAGAATATTTATGACCTTCTCTTAAAAGTAACTACTGCTGATGATTTGAGTGCTTCTGGTATCAATCTAATTTTAAATACCACTCTTCAACGGTCGTATGAAGTAAATGATATGACTCAAATAAATAGTCAAATCGAAACCTTTAATGAAAAGTTGAAAAATATCAATTACAAATTAAATATTGATATGAATAAACAAAAAAAAGAGGTTTTGGATAAAACGAAAAATGAGGTTGTTGAAAATAAGAATAAAGAGGTTTTTTCAATGATTCAATCTGAAATAGATAAGATTTATAATAGTTTCGATGTAATTATTTATATTTATAAAAATAATGGAAATAAAAATCAAATTCCTGGTTTAATTGATATCATTTATAAATCCATTGATACTATCATTGGTTACAATGAAAAAAATGCTGATTATAAAGTTAAAATAACTACTGTCAAAACAGCGGTCATTAAACCTGTTTTAGAAAATGATTTGGTGAATAGTAGAAATGATGAAGCTGAAATGACTAAGATTAAGAATAGATTTTATGATGGTATCATTGAAATAAAAAATATAATTGTCACCACTTATAAATCTGGACTTATTTAGGTAAATCTGCCAATTTAATGGAAACCCCTAATTTCCTCATAACGGTCACATACAACTTCTTATTATTGCTATTATAATCAAATCGATTACCTTCGAGATTCTGAATGATAGAGGTATTTATCATTAATTGTTTAGCCAGAGCGTCCTGAGTTAAATTTTTCGTATTTCTCGCTTCCATTAGATTCTTAATTAACTCAAAGGGGAACTTTTGAATCTTAGGTGGCTCCTCTTCTTCAGTTGTTTCTGATGAGGGTTTCGGAGTCTTTGGAGCGGTATGGGCAGACCCCTTCTTTTTCTTAGTAATCGTAACAGGTGTCCAATCTTGATAATTGACACTATTATAACTCATTTCTTTTTTTATTATTATTTTATAAAAAATAAATATCATTTTTTATTTGGGAAAAAATGAAATTGATTTAAGAATTAATAGTCATTTATTATTAAATTAAATGGCATCGTCAAAAACAGCACAGGTTCTCTCTAAATTTACCAGCTCAGTTCAAGATGGCGAAGAATATACCTCCAAAGATTTAGTAAAACTGCTTGAAGCCGCTTATAAATCAGTAAATGGTGGTCGTCGTAAGGCTCCTGATGCTGAAAAGAAAGCACCAAGTGCCTATAATCTATTCATTAAGACAGAAATCGAGAAGATTAAGGGTGAAAAATTGGAAGGGGTTGAGCCCAAGGATTATATGAAACTTGCTGCTCAACGATGGAAGGAGAATAAGGAAAAGGCTTAAATTTAAACATTCACTTATTTTTTTTAATTCAATATAAAATAAATAATTAAATTACACTAACAGAAAGAAAAATATGAAGCAAAAGTCATTTTTCTCTTTTCGATTAGTATAAATGACAACATTGAAGTTGATAACTACAATTTGACAGCTTTCAAGCGGTTTGTAGTTTTTGTTTGACATCTTTTATATTTTTCAGGTCTTTCATTATATAAAATATAATATTCAAATATTTTCTGAATATTCTTACAACCATTCTTATCACGATTTATACATCCTAACCTGTTATTTTCCATTTTATATGTTAGGACAGAATGTATTTTTCGTGCTTTATTATTTTTATCTGGCAGATATATATTATTACAATTCTCCTCAGTCTTGTAATGCAAACAAGAAGTCCTGTATTCGTCGATATTATAAACCTTAAATCTCTCTTTAAGTTTTCTTTTTAGTCGTATGTTTGGTGTTGAGATAAAGTATTTCATTTGTTTTTCAATACACCAATCCCCTATTATAATGATACTATCTTTTGAATATATCTTTTCAATTTTATTTAGCATATTGTCATCTGCTCTTTTCTTATTAATAAAAGCATACCACTTATATTGTCTAAACAGTTTATCTTGATATAATTTATAAAGTTCATCATTTATGCTAATCTTTTTATCCATAAATATTTTATAATTATTTAAATCACAAGTTTTAGAATTATATGAAGACAATTTGTTTTCATTTACAGTAATACCTAATTGGTTTTTATACCTTTTAAGTTTATTTTGATACTGTATTCTTTTAGTTTCAGATATTCTTTGTTTATTAGTATACGAAAAAAATTTACCATTATCATCCATCATATTAAATAAAGTTCTCTTTCCAGGGTCTATAAATATATGTTTTCCTTCTAACTCTTTTTTATTAACTTCATCTATATAGAGAAATTCTTCTTTGATTTCATCATCTATTGCTATATTTTCATCTTTTTCAATTTTGTTTGTAATTAATTTTTTTTCTTTGGTATTTTTTCTTGCTTGTTTCATTTTATCCTTCTTTAATATTTCATCATCGATATAATCATTATGTATAAACCTTAATGATACTGAATACCCATCTGTTATAATAGTATGGTCAAATTGATAGTTTTTTATTTTAGGAGTAATTTTGAAATATGTTCCCCATAATATATCTTTGTATAAAATTACATTGTTAAAATATTTATTTTTATCTTTATCTATCATAAGGTCTATTATAGCGGTTGTATCAACTTGAATAGAATTAGGAATAATAGATGTTTGTAAGGGGAAGAATTGATACATTTTACCATTTATTTTTTCTAATTCAATATTCATAAATATCATATGTTTTAAATATTTTTGAGGATGACATTTAATATCATTATGATATGATTTATTAAATGTCATTGGAACAATATTAAAACGATATTTAGTAATCCAATTATGGTATTTTTTATTACTTGTTAATGTACCATTTAAGATATCTAATTTAACATAATATAATTCTTTAAATAATTGTTTTTTAAAATCTTTGTTATTTAATTGGTCTTGATATTGATGCTTATAATAAGAGTTTATAAACCTATTGACATAGTCAAAAAAGTGTAGTTTAATGTTATTTTCAATTGATGTCAAAATAGTAGTAGCATAATAGTTTAGTATAGAAGAAAGATTCTTTCCATTTTCTAATTTAAAAGAATGTAATGTTTTGAATTCATTAAACAATTTTAAATTATTATTTTTTGGTTTAGGTCCTTTCGATGGTAAAAGAAGTGATTTCATACACATTTTTATTGTTTCTTCGTTAATATTAGGTATTTCAATATCATTGTGATATTTTTCTAAACACCATAATCTTAACAAAAGATTTGTTTTAATGGTTATATAATTACATCTATAAACAGCATCTTGTATTCTATTAAATATATTGGGTGCTATTATCATCTTTGTATAAAATAGAATGTAAGGATAGTTTAATACACTTGTATTTGTCAGGTGGTTTTTTTTTCATAATGAATATATATAACTTATGTACTGTAATTTTATATAATTTTTTATAATTAATGATAACATATAAAACATTTAATTGAAATGAATAAATTCAAAAGATGTGCAATTTAACAACGTTGCAATTATTAATTACAAGTGAATGCTACAGAAAAATATGTTAGTTAATTAAAATCAAAATAACTTATGATAATCTAAAGAACTATCTAAAATACAACGTACAAAATAAATTTTGTTTCATTTTTCTCTTCGGTTAGTATAATAGACAGATATCACAAAATGGTTCTTTTACATATGAGAACAGATAATTTGGCGAATACCGTTCTTGCTAAATTTGAAAGTATCTATGATGAGACTTATACTCAATACTCAAATAGTAATAATTTTATCTATTTGTCTGGTATTTATCGTAACAGTTTTAAGATTTATAATCCTTATTACGCAAATGACGAAGGTCTTAATTATAATAGCAATCTTTTATCAGTTCGTGCTATTAATAATCAAATTATTAAATATAATAGTTATACCACTTTTCCCAATGAATTTACCATTTTAGATAAGTATGAATTGACTGAATCAAGTCGTATCAGTCAATTTGAATGTTCAAGTTGTTTTGATATGAATAATTCAACTTATTGGTTATCAGCAAACATCTATTCTCCTAATACGGGATTAGCAGCAACCACAGACCCTACTCTTTATAAATTTCAGGATAGTTGGGGTCATTGGATAAAAATAAAGTTTCCATATTCCATCATTCCCATTGGATTTTATGTGAATTCTTTGAATAATGTTGGAGACCCTCTTTATTTCGATGTTTATTTATCAAATGATAATGTTACGTGGACAAAAATACTCGTCGTTAATTCCGTCATTACTGGTAATGACTTCTTTTTTACCACAAATACCAATTTTTATTTATATGTTGCGATTGTCGTTACAAGAATTAATGTAAATCCTCAATTACAAACATTTCAAGCTTTTAAGATTAGTAGTTTAAGGATTTACTCACAACCCATTTTACATATCGACGATGGTATTAAAATCTCCAAAGATAATATCTATAATGTTACTTCTATTAATACTAAACAACTTCTTTTAAATAATGTTCCTATAGCTGGGTCTGCTGATTTAAATAATGTCATTATTGCACAAACCATAGAAGCTTTTAAGAATAGATATAGTCTTTATTGGAGTAATTTAAATGGTGTAGGTTATAATGACACCTCTGTTGTGACTAAACTGGCTATTAATAGTAATGTGGCAACTTCAACATTAGATATTAATGGTGATATTTCATTTAAACAGCATTCATTAAATAATCGAATCTTTATATCAAATAGAAATACAATTTTTACCTCTGCTTATGTTTATATAGGCAAAATAACCTTTAATAACAATACCAAGAACTATTTTAAATTATCATTATATTTATTTGAACTTGAAAAATACTATTTCCAATCCATTAATATTTATGGTTATTCACTTTTATCCGTAACTTCTGGAACCTTCCAGAGTGGTTTTAATGCTTATTGGGACACTACTTTTGAAAATAGTTATGGTATTCAAAGAGTTGTTGATATTGTTTATGTTATTGATACCATCTTATCCACCAAAACCTCCATTAAATTTTATGTCAAATATAATGATTTATTAAATATTACACTTACTCAGTCCACAAGTATGGCTCCTGAGTATATAAATCAGGTTCTTTATTTTGATTTCCAAAATACTTCTTCTATGTCTGATATTGAATTCTTTCCAAGAACTGTGGTTGAAAATATAGGCGAAGGCACCATCTTCTTTAAAGCCATTCTTATCAATTCTATGATTCTTAATAATAGTGGAACTGCTTATTCCAATCTTATTACAAGTAATCTAATTTTAAATAATAGCTCCTATACCACCTGTAATTTATTAATGCTTGATAGAAATAGAAATATTGTAGATAGTGGTATTTCTTGTAATGTCTTATCAGGATTAGCTGGCTCCAATCCAAATAAAATTATTGCTACTGATAGTCGAGGTAGTTTATCTTATTTAAATATTTCATCTGCATTATTATCTAACATTGATGTTATTTCCAAAACAAATAGCAAAATCCTAATCTCAAGTAATAATTTATTTGAAGATTTTACCATTAACAAAAATAACTTATCTAATTTAAATATCATTCATAATATCCCCAATTCCATTCTCGTTATTAATAGTTCTAATGAGCTTAAAACCACGACAAGTGTAAGAATTGATAATATTAGCAATGTTCTGAGTTTATTTAATTTTGAAAGAGAGTTTGCCTTTTGCAATTCTAATATGAAGATTAATAATTTATATATCGGTAATCATATCATCAACAGTAATTATAGATATAATCGAATTCTCGTAAATAATAGAGAAATTGCCGATGATATATTTAAATTAATTATTAAAATACCCGATTTTAATGATACTATCCTTAGCAGCACAAATATCCTAAGTTCTGTTTATACTAATATTCGCAAATATTCCATTACCTTAAATAGTGGTTTTGCTATCACCTTAGAAGTCGATGCAAATGATGATAATACTGACATCTTGCGAAAGGTTTATCGCATTTTTGATAAAAACCCACTGGCTTTCTGGCAATCTGAGGGTAACTTCTTAGATTATCGCAGTAGCACACGTAAATACGGTAGTATTAAAAAGCTTTATGATGATGTAGGAAATGCTACCGCTTGTGGAGCTTATATAATTATTGATATAGGTCAGCGATTTGTATTAAATTTCTATTCCATTTATGTAAATTATGCAAATATCAATGCTTCGATAAGAGATTTTAAATTATTTGGATATACTGGTACTGGTTGGAATTTGATTGATGAAAAAACTGGGGTTATTATGAATAATAATCTAATACCTAATGTCTATAGAATTAATAAAAATAAATATGAGATTTATTCCAAATATGCCATTTGTATCATTAGTGCTCATAACACTGATTCCATTGTTCCTACTAATGTCACAATTAACGGTCTTGAATTTTACGGATATACCATCAATAGTAACTTTTATAATAGCTCAAATACCATTACTTATAATTCCGAAACTAATATGATGACGTTATTAGGATTTAATAATGTTGGTATAAGTAATATAAATCCAATATCTGCGTTAAGTATTGGTAATGATTTATCCACTAATTCTTCCAATTCCCTTTTGAGTCTCAATCATCCTATGATGACATCTTTAAATAATATTGAAGTCCCTATTATAAATATCACGCGTCCTTCATCGAATTCATTAACTACTGGTGTGAAGGCTGTCCATTATCTTAATAGCTGGTATAATAGCAATACTGCTTATACAATTAAACTAACTCATACTAATATTTCAAATGAGAGAGTTGTTTTATCTATGAATAGTGATGGAAAAATTGCGGTTGGTGGTTATCCTGATTGTAATGCCTCCAGTAATGCCATCAGTATCTTTAATAGTGGTTTAAGTTTTTATCAAAATTCAAATTTCGTCAATTTTCAAACAGGTAATATCTCATCCAATTATAATGTTGTTTTACCCCCTTACCAAGGTATTTATGATACCACTTTTTTTATCAATAATGTTAGTAATAATACTGTCTATCTTAATTTTGATGACCCTGTTGAAAAAATGGTAAGGAAACCTCATATTAAATTTGGAAATCAATCAATAGTCGCTCGAAAGGAGAATGGTGTTGTTATTCAAATTGCCGGCAATTGTTTCATTGGTTCCAACGATACTGCTGCTGTAGGAGCAAACTATCTTAAAAATACTTTATGTGTATCTGGTACTATTTATAGTACTGTAGATATCTCAACTGATTCTGATTTAGCTTATAAGTATAATATAAAGGTCATTGAAGACCCATTGATGAAAATTAATAAAATTAATGGTTATACCTTTAATCGTAATGATACGAATGATAATAATAGATATACGGGATTGATTGCTCAGGAGGTTTTAAAGGTGATGCCTGAGGTAATCACAAAAAAACACGACGGTAAATATCGAATTATTTACACCAATCTTGCTGGATTATTCGTGGAAGGGATTAAGAAGTTGGATAAGAAAAGCAATTATATAAATATGAAGGTTAATATGATTATAGCTGCTGTTGGTTTAGGATTTATTTATCTCTATCGTCGAGGGTCTTAATTATCTACAATGACGCATAATATCACTACTATCCAATTCATCTTTTTGATTTCTAATGATTTGTAGAGCAATCATCAGATTTTTATAATATTCCTTTTTTATTTTTATGATTTCGTTATCCTCTGGTAATAAGGCAATTAGCTCTGCACTGAGGGTAAGAAGTTTATTTTCAATCATCTTAATTTCATTTCTATATTCCATTTATTTATAATTACAAAAAAGATTGGTCATTATTCTCCAAATAACTCTTCAATATAATCATAATCAGGAAATTTGAAGACCCTTGATGGTTTCATAACCTCCTTAATTAATTCCTCATATAACTCTCGATTATTTTCTCTCATCGCTTCATAATCCAATTCGAATATACCCTCATTATAAGAAAGATACCACCAATTCATTTTATTATTCTCTCTTATGATATCAATTAGGGCTGGATTATATTGAATGTAATTCCAATCAATCTTATCCAAATTCGCCTTAATCAATTCAGTAGCATTTGGATTTAAGGAAACCTGTGACCAATAAATATGTTCCGTATTCTTACTTATGAATTCTACTGCTCCTGGATTTTTTGATATTAAAGTCCAGTAAATCTTATCTTGATTTGCCTTCAGAAGTTCAATCGCGTTTGGATTGGAAGCAAGTTTTACCCATTTAATTTTCTCTTGATTGGCTCGTAGGAGTTCTATGGCATTTGAATTAGCTGAAAGATGATACCAATTAATCTTATTTGGATTAGCTTTTAGGAGTTCTATGGCATTTGGATTACCTGAAAGTTGTTCCCAATTAATCTTATCTTGATTGGCTGTGAGAAGTTCTATGGCATTCGGATTTCTCGAAAGTTGATACCAATTAATCTTATCTTGATTGGCTCGTAGGAGTTCAATGCCATTTGGATTGGATGATAAATAATTCCAATCAATCTTATCTGGATTGGCCTCGAGAAGTTCGATGGCATTTGGATTTAATGATAACTCATACCAATTAATTTTATCTGGATTGGCTTTCAGAAGTTCTATGGCTCTGGGATTACGCGCCAGATTATTCCAATTCAAATCTTTCGGATTCACCCAAGACTTCAATCTCCAAACAGGCTTATTCAAACTCATCTTTGATGATTTAACTGTTCTTATAAAATAATCATTTTTTATATAAATAAAAATTGATTTATTATTTGTATTTTTTATTTTCATAATGAAACTACCGTCGTCGTTTAATAATGGTAAGATATATATTATTCGTTTCTTAAATAACGATAATCATATATATATCGGTAGTACTATTAAAAGTCTTAAAGAAAGATTTGCCGGTCATAAATCTGGATGTAAAACTACGATATCCAAATATGTAGCAAATAATTATGATAATGATTGGAGTAAGTGTTTGATTGAATTGTATTTGAATTATCCTTGTAAAACCAGTCGTGAGCTTGTTAAAAAAGAATATCAGATTATTAATAAATTTTCAAGAAATAAAAGCTTTGCTGTTTTAAATATTATGGGAAATAAAAATAAAAAATGATTTTGTAATTTATGATTATGGTTATCAAATGACCACGAAACTAACTAAGAAGGAATTAATTAATGATATCAATATCTTCTTTCTTAAACAAGGAAAGGCTTGTGATGTAAATCTCTTTAAGATTTCCAAATCCAAATTAATTGAGATTGTCATTGAAAATGATATCCCTCACATTGATAAAGACGCCTTAAAAGCCGAAATTGAAGAAACAGAAAAGTTCAATCATTATCTTCAAGTCATCTATCACAACTTTATGAAATATAAGAATGTTCCTGTCGAGGTCATTCGTGATTTAAATAAGAATTCTAATGTTACCACAAAGGAACTTTATGAGATTATTCAAACTCATAACCTTAAATTTGATGATAATATGAAAGAAACCAATGATTTAGTATCTGGATTGGTAAAAGTCCTTAATGATTATTATTTGGCTACCAGTAACCATAAATATGACGGTCTTAAAACAATCCCTGATATCATTCAACGATTGATTATTATATGATTATTATTTAGAATAGAATGATTAAATTACACCTCCATTTCTTTTTTATGATTTCCATTTTTATTATCGCTATTATTAACTCCTTTAGAGTCATCAGTTGTACCAATTGTAATCTCTTTTTGAAATTCCTATCAGTTGTTTGTATCTTCCTTATTATCTACGTTTCTATGTTTAAAGAAACTTTTTTGCCTTTCTTAGGTGATTCTGCCTTTCCCGTTGCGCTTATCCCCAATCAAATGCATCCCCCTCAAACAAACTTCTCCATAGACCTCGATTTTAACTATCCCGATGGCTCTAAAGTTGTTTATTGGAGTGCTAATCCTAATCCCGAACATAAGACCTTTGAAACTCCTCAAGATGCTTATGGGGATTATAAAAATAGTGGAGTAGCCATTGTTAATAATCACAAAGCTATTCTTCATTTGAATTGTCCTGATAAGTATAAGGTTCCTACAGGTGTGGTCTTAGATAAACATATTCATTATCGTGTAGCTATGCCTAATAATCCCATAATTTCTGGAGTTAAGACTATCTTTATTAAATGTTAATTATAATTAAATGGTTCAGGTGTTGTCTTTTGATATCGGTATTAAGAATATGGCCTATTGTTATGTGAGAGTTATTGATGGTAAAATGAATTTCCTAAACTTAAATAAAGTCGATTTGAATTTAAATAAAAAGGCTAATAATCAAATGATTATTGATAATACAATTGAATTCCTTGATAACCTCATCACACAAGAATTAAATATTGATACCAATGATAAACTCGTTGTTCTTATCGAATGTCAAATGACCTCGGTAATGAAATGTATTCAAACTACCATAAATACCTATTTTAAGATGATTCATCGATATGAATCATTTAATATTGAAACTACATATCTTTCTCCCAAACATAAATTGAATATCATTAATAAATATCAGGATAAAATGGCATCCACTTCCTATAAACAAAATAAGATGGATGCCATTTATTTCACTAAATATCTCTTGGAAAACACTTATAAGGATTTGGATAAAGACTCCTTATTTTTAAATATTTATCAAGGGATGAAGAAAAAAGATGATATTAGTGACGCATTTTTAATGATTATCTATTATTATGAATTTTATCTTAATAAATAATAGATAATAATGCAAGAATTTTTTGAAGATAGAAGGGATTCAGTTGAAACAAGTAGTGGAATTTCCGGATTATTTGTCTTTTGGATGATACTCTCTATAATTTGGTTCATTGCCGGTATATCCGCTTTTATTGCTTCTCTCGTTTGTTTCGCTTTAAATGGCTCTTTTACTGATAAGACTGTTGGTTTTATTGTGGCCGCTTTATTTGGTCCATTTTATTGGATTTATTTCATCTTTAATTCCAAATATTGTACTCGCTATCCTCGTCAGGAGGAGTTCTAAAGTAATTTATTTATAAATTTAATGGAATGGTCGTTCATTATTGTAATATTATTATCAATGATTATATTTGTGAGTTTAAGCCAAAACTTATCATTCTTATATTCGCGATTATATTTATTCAATTCCTGACATTTATGATATAACCACTGATAATATTCCAATTTATTTTTCATTGTCACTTGTGAATACGAAGGATTTAATCTCTTACTCTCAATTAAAGTTGTCAGGTAATTCAAAACAATCTTATTTTTAATTTTTGATATCGGAATATAATCCCAATAATTACAGAAATACTTATAATTATAGCAATCACATTTGATTTGACGATGACCATTATCAATATAAACCTCTTTATCGTCAATTACGACAATTTCTGCTTCTTTAACCTTTATTTTTCTTTTTATCATTTCTATTGACTTTCTATATTCTACCTTTGACCCCGATTGAACTGTCATACATTCAACTCTTGTAAAGATAGGTCTGTTAAATTTGAATTGAAGATTTTTCTCAATAACCTCAATCTCCTTTGAACCCCATTTCTTTTCAGACGCTGTGTAAATATAAAACTGGGTATCGGGAAAATGTTTCTTTATCGTTTGAATGAAATAAGAAAAATAAGGTCTTATTAATCTTGTCTTTTCCTTATAAGCTTCTTCAAGTATTTCATTTATTTTTACATTTATTCCCAATTTACGAAGTATCAGATATATTTTATACATTTCACATTGATATACACAATCTCCTATGATTGTTCCATCTAAATCAATGATAAATACAAATGTCATTTTTGTATTATTAATAATCTATTTATAATAAAAAATGATTTTTGTTTTTTAAGATTACTATTATCCGAAAAGATAAATGACTTCTGCTATCGTGTGCAACTGCTCATCGTTCTGTATTGACTCTGATTGTCGCTTCTTTCACAACATCTCTATCAAGGATAGAAAGGTTGTGAGGAAGTTATATGATGGTCTGGTTCGGCCTAACAAGGCAGAGCCAAATGCAGGAAATCGACGTGCGAATTGCCGATTTGGTCAGATATGCTGGAACAAGGACTGTGGATTTCGTCATCGTCTCTCTTTCGAGGATAGGGTAAAGCTCATCGAGGGTTTCAATGATGCCAAGGTTGAGTCAATGAAGACTGAGAAGGTGGTTGAGAAGACTGAGGTCAAGGCCTTTACGATTCCGAAGAAGAATGGTTTCGGTTGTCTCGAAGAGGAAACCTTTAAGGTCTCTAAGAGGTCGTGGGCTGATATTATGGAGGATTGCTGAGTGGGTTGACTTTTAAAAAAATGTCAATACTTTTTGGCATTTTATTTATTGATAAATAATAGATTATGGCTACTCCTTTATTTACAGATGAAGAATTGAGAATTATTGTTTATAATGACCAGTCTTTTATCATTGAAAATAAAGATTTTTATGAAATGCAAATTAAAATTGCCATTATGAATGTAAGTCTTTTCTGTCATTATTATCATAAAGAAGATGTACTCCAATTTACCGATAAACTTAAATATTACATAGTTAGTTTGATTATTTATAAATTAGCTACTGATTATTATAATGATGATGGAAATAAAGAAGAATTAATTACAAGTTTAAAAACATTTAAGTTTCCATATACAAATGGAGACATTTATAAATTTTTAAGCAAAATTAATGAAGAAACTGATTATAAAAAATTGTATGATAGTATATTTAAAAATCAAGACGCAATTATAGCATCTGTTTCTCCTGTGCTTTCCGATTTTGCAATTGGAGGTGCTGATAAAGCAAGTCTTATAGATGTGATTACATTAAATACCTTAAACTCTATAATTTTATTTAATAAGGAGAAATTAAACACATTTATTGCTAATGTTAATAAATTTAAATAAAATTAAATTATATATATTTAATAATATGAAATCTAAAATATCCAATCGAAACTTATTTAAAGGTGGTAATATTGATATGTTTACTTCTTTGAATGTTAAAGAGGACAATATTACAAATTCATATATATCAAGTATTGACCTAAATAGTGATGGGTTTATGTTTAATCAGTCATATATAAATACCTATTATTTACATCTTGCTATTTTTTGTTATTATTATTATGAAAATTCTAAGGATAATAGAGCTGAATATATCACTGCTAAAGTAAATACAATAAAAGAGTATGTTAAATATTTTGTTTTATATCAAATATTAAATAAAATTATGACTGATGATGATGAAGGTAAATATTTAAACGCAATCAAATCAATGGATGATTTCGATGCTACACCTATTACATTTGATGGCAATGAAAAGGACTTTGTTAAAATAAAAAAAATACTTAATGCCACTGCTTTTATTATTAAATATACTCAACTTACACCTACAATTAAAACTCAATTAAAAGATTATGATTATACTCCTGAAAAAATAAAAACTTTAAATGAATTAATTACAATAGCAAATGAAAATAAAAATAAAACTGATATTCCTAAATCACCACCAGCAGGACAGGGTAAAGAATTAGAGAAAATTAAACAAGAACTTAATGATTTTAATATAAGTGATGTTTCAAGTTTTAAGATTTATGATGTTACTACTAAAGCAGTTGAATTTATTAAAAAAATTAATGATACATCAGGTACTGATAAAGTTCAATTAATTATTGATGGGGGAGCAGATATAAATGATTTAAGACAAGCTTATGATGGTTTATCAAATGATGACAAATCTAAAGTAAAAGAAATAGGTGATATTCTTAGTGGGGAAATAACTCGTGATGCTGCTCAAGCATTCTATAATCGATTTAATGATGAATACATAAAAAGGGAAATTTTATTAAAGTTTCAATTTGACGCTTTTAGTAATCCTGTTACAGGTGGAGCTCTTGGAGAAATTGACGGTAGTTATTTAGATATTGTTCAAAGTAGATTCGAAACCATTAAAAACGCAACTGGTACAGATATTTATAATCTTACAGATTTACAGCCACCCTATTTTGAGTTATATAAACATAAGGCTCAAGCGGGATTAGACATTATTAATAAAAAAATAGATATAAATAATTACCCTGATAAAAACGATTTGATTTATAATATATATCTATTTTATAATTCCTATATCAAAATATGTGATTTTTTAGAAAAAAAAAATGTTGATAAGGTGGGTGAGCTTAAAAATACTGCAAGTGAATCATTAAATTTTATAAAAAATATTCTTACACATATCGGAAATATTAGAAATCAAGATATATCAAAAATTGCAGATGAATATATAAATGAGTTAAAAAATACAATATCTCCAACCACTACAGATGATTTTTTACAAAACATTCGTACTAATAAACTCACCCAATATGAGTTTGACAATATGAAAGCCCTATTATTAAGTCAAAAACAAGACCCACCTCAAGATAAATTACTAATATATGATTTTTTAGTTAAATTAAATAAAGACGATTCAAAAATTACTAAAAATGATATTGATAATATTCAAGATACTTCATTCAGATTAAATGCTTATAAATATTTATTAATGAAATCAATGATTGACAAAGGGGAAGATGTTTCATCAATAAAAGATGAACAAGATGTAAATACAATAATTCAAAAATTGGAACCATCACAAACTGGAGGTGCGACAGATAAACCAAATAATATTTTTAATGCTTATATGATTATGGTTATGAATAAAATAATGGAAATGAACAAAGATGGCTTAGATATCTTCAATAAAAATCTAAAATCTATTGAAGCTTAATTCTCGTAGGTATCGAAGCAGATTGGATAATTGTTCGTTTAACCTCCTTGAAACTAAGGTTATTTGTTTTTATAAATTCTTTGATGGGTGAATATGATTTTTCAATATTATCAAAGACTATGTTAATATCCTTGTGAAGAGGTCTTTGATATTTATAAAAGAGATGTTTAATAAACTGAAGGTAAGTGGGGAATTCCTTGAATTGTAAATAAAACTTTAAATATTCATTATAAAAGGATTGTTGATTTTTAACAGGAGTTCCATTGATTGTCTCTGTCTTTTCTCTCCAATCTTCACAATAGACCGGTCTGAAAGTCTTTGTTGAGATTTCCAAATAACTATCCTCATTTATATCATAATCATTCAAGTCAAATGGATATCTAATTTCCTTTTTAAACGCAACCTCCTTATTATAAAGCTCAAGGATTTCCTCTCGACTTTTCGTATGAAAGTAATCTGGATAATCTTCAAGTAGGGATTTATAATCCTCAATCTTTCTATTGATAGGAATGTTAGCATAAGTGGTTTCATAAAATAGACCAATGATTTTACATCGGGTATTATGAGCATCTTTATTATTGGCCTTTCTTAGATAATTGATGATTCTTCTTTCAGATAGGTCATAATTTCTTTCCATAATTATTAAATTAAATTTGTATTAGCCTTAAATAAATCTCTGGAAAAAATGATTTATCTTTATTTTTATAAAAGATACATACAAATGAGCTTTCCTTTGTACCATCATAACGGCAACTTCTATCTCCTCATTCAGAGAGGAATGTCTTTCAACGTTGCGGTGGAATGTCACAACTCCAACAACAGATTCATCAGCAATGAGGATTTGTGTAATTACGAGGAGTTGGAGCTTAACGGTGATAATGTTAAGAGACTTCTCAAGGCTTTAGGTAAGGATTCGCACGCTGGTGCTGCTGATAAATGGAACTTTATAAGAGGTTGTTTGAAAGATTTCAATGAGGATAAGTGAGAAAAATAAAAATGAAACCATTTCTATTTTATTTTTATTTGAGAGATTTCTTTAAATCTAATTGCGAATGATGTTAAACACGTCACGCCAATCGTTAATATGATGGAGCTGATTGTTATAAAGAAGATATCCATTATCAGCAGCACCAGCGTGAGAATCCTTACCTAAAGCCTTGAGAAGTCTCTTAACATTATCACCGTTAAGC
>JACCEB010292749.1_pt1 | contig 22625 bp, 26 predicted proteins | sample 7454761 | NCBI WGS metagenome assembly JACCEB01 (sample SAMN15323454, study PRJNA562643) | freshwater metagenome | isolation source: river surface water | place: USA:Blue River Watershed | collected 2017-08-18 | reverse complement strand
CTGTTTTTATATCGTCTTTGGAAGTGCCTCCCACAATAGGTGTGAATACCTCATTCGACTCGCCGAACGAGCCATGGCATGACGCGCATTTGTCATCCCAGACTTGCTGCCCTTTGCTGACGGTCCCTGCGCCTTTTGGCAGTCCTTTGAAGTCCGGCCGCACATCAATGTCCCAGGCGGAGATTTCGGCAGGTGTTGCATTGCGACCGACATTTGGAAAGCTCTGCGCATGAACGCTACAAGAAAGGGCGGACAGGAAGATGCAATTAAAAAGCACCCGTACCGTGTAGCAGGATTTAGTAGACCTGTACATTCGATACCTCCCCCGATTCAGCGATCAGCCATGACTGGATCGCGTTGTTGTGATAAATCGAGCGAGTTCCACGCACCGCGCGCAGTTCATTTAGCTTTGGCTGCACATAGCCTGTGTCGTCAATCGCGCGCGATTGTAGTACTACAGGCTTGCCATCCCAGATCCAGTCAAGATTGAAGCGAGTGAGGCATTTATTCAATACCGGGCCTTCAAGCCGGGCCGTCTTCCAATTCTTACCCCCATCTACGGATACATCGACCCGTTTGACTTTTCCACGTCCAGACCATGCGAGCCCTGTAATGTTGTAGAAACCCTTGTCCAGCAAGACCTGACCGCCAGAGGGCGTGGTGATCACAGACTTGCATTCCTGGATCGAGGTGTACTGACGGTGAAGCCCGTCCGGCATCAGGTCCACATAGTGAATCGATTCATCTTTAGAGCCCCACGGCTGATCTCCCACCTCAATACGGCGTAGCCACTTGACCCACGACACTCCCTGAATGCCGGGTACAATCAGCCGTAACGGATACCCATTTTCGGGGCGCAGCATCTCACCGTTCATGCCCCAAGCGACGAACACATCATCCAGCGCTCGATCGATCGGAATGGTTCGCGTCATACTCGAACCATCTGCGCCCTCGGCAAGAATGAATTTAGCCGTTTTTTTGTCAAAGCCACAATCATCAAGCAGCAGCGACAAAGGCACGCCAGTGAATTCACTGCAAGACAACATGCCGTGGGTGTACTGCACCGAAGGCACGGCGACATTACCCCATTCCATTGCCGTATTCGCACCGCATTCAATGAAATGCATGCGCGACACCGCGGGCAGACGCATGAGATCGTCCATGGTATAAACCTTGGGCGTTTTTACCAAGCCATTGATCATTAGTCGGTGCTGAGTTGGGTCGATGTCATGCCAGCCCTGATGATGACGTTCGAAGTGCAACCCACTGGGTGTGATGATGCCAAACAGGCCCTGCAACGGCGCAAACGACACCGAGGCAGCCGATACCCGCGTCAGTCCGGGAGATTCTCGCCGTAGCAAGGTATTCTCGTGTCTCGATGGCTGACCGTAGGGATGGGCCGCCACCGGTTTGCCGAGCGACGTCGAATGCTCGGGGAGCTTGAGAATTGCTGGATCTCCATCGGCCGTGGCTGCACTGGCGAGCGAACTCGCTGCAGCCATACCGGCGCTCGCCGCCAGAAAACTACGTCTCAAAAAATCGCGGCGCTCTGGATTCAGGCCTTTTACCGAAATCTCCGACACAAGCCTGTCGTCTACAAAGTTCTCCGGCGCCTTTCGCAGACGACCTCGGCGCTTGAAACGCTCTGTCATAGTCTCCCCCTGTAACGGCTTACCCAAAGGTTGGGGTTATGTTTATATTTGTATATATTTACAATTACAGATATATGCAAGTAAAGTATCTTCGAAGTTATTTGCTGATGTCAATAGCTCAGGCCGCTTTTATATCCTGCTGCAAGCCGAGCGACATAGTAATTGCTTTATTGAAATCTCCGCAGACCGATTGGCAGAGATCAATAGTCTTTTGATCGGCAATTCGGTAGAAGACTTGGGTCCCCTCTTTCCGGCGGCTCAGGATTTTTGCCCGATAAAGCATATTGATTTGCCTTGACACATTTGCCTGAGTGGATTCGACATGGGAGACTATCTCGCCGACCGTCCTCTCGCCCTCGCAGACTGCATGAAGTATTTTTAGTCGCGTAGGCTCGGAGAGCAGGCTGAAATAGCCCGCAACCTCTTCAAATAAGACCGCGCGTTGCTCTCGGGAGAGGGAACTGTCCATGATATCCGCCTGCTAAGATGAGGCTTGATTATATGCGCATATAATCACAAATAAGTAGACTCTCGTCTGATTTTTATCTCTTTAACGCGTGAAGACGGAGAATTGAGATGCTTGGACTTCAACACCTGATCAGGCTGCCTGCGCTGGGCGTCGCTTTGGTGAGCTTGTCTGTATCGCTCACTGCGTACGCAGCACAGCAAGACATCGCCGCGCTGCTGGATGATGTGATTGACGGCCCTCACCGCTCGGAGGAAAACCGTGCGCGCGACCGTTATCGGCATCCCAAAGAGACACTGATGTTCTTCGGATTGAAACCCGATATGACGGTAGTCGAGATTTCGCCAGCCGCTGGCTGGTATACCGAGATCATTGCTCCCGTATTAAAGCAAAAGGGCAAATTTATCGGTGCTGCACCAGCGCTTCCCGCCGATGCTCCAGAAACATTCAAGCGACGGGATACCGCCTACAAAAATATGATTGTCTCCGACCCCATTCTCTATGGCAGCGCGAGCGCTATCACCTACGACCCAATCGCCCCCTCATTTACCTCACCCTCGTCAGCGGATTTGATCTTGACGTTCCGGAACGTTCACAACTGGGCGAAAGCGGGTACCAGCGATGTAATGTTCAAGGCTTTCTATGACGCGCTAAAACCCGGCGGCGTTCTTGGCGTGGTCGAGCACCGGGCAAAGTCTGGCACCGGCCTTCAAAAGCAAATAGAGACTGGCTACATGACTGAAGCCTACGTTATTGACGCCGCCCAGCGCGCCGGCTTCAAACTCGTTTCATCTTCAGAAATCAACCGTAACCCGCATGACACCATCGACCATCCGGGTGGCGTGTGGACGCTACCGCCGAGTCTGCGCGGCGTCCCTGAAAAAGATAAGCCCCGCTACATTGCGATAGGCGAATCAGACCGCATGACTTTAAAGTTCGTAAAAAAATGAGTATGTGGAGCAAATTGCAACTAAAAATTTTTAAGTAAATCGTCGCATGAAAAAAATTGTTTACGGATTGATTTTCTTAATATGGTCAGCGGGAGTGAATGCGGCTAACGTAACTCACATAGGACCATCCATTGAGTTAACAATTGAGAGAAAAAATGAAAAATTACCTCTCAGCAAAGTTGATAAATTAGCAGCTGGAGATAAATTCTATGCCAGCCCCGTCGATTCAAGCCTTTCAAAAGAAGACTGGATACTAATTATTGCTCAAATATCCCCTACTGGAAGCAATGTAAAAATTTCCAAGTTTAATCTTACAAACTTAAAAGAAAAGCCATTTGTAGAGATCCAAAATCAAGATGATTCCTTAGTAATTGTACTGGCTCCTCAATTACGCACTTTTTTCGGACTTACTAGAAGTTTCAGTGGCTCGGCAGATACCATCGATCAAATTATTAATTCAGATCCTCAGAAATTTTTTGAGTTACAAAAATTAGATTTGTTCAATAAAGCAATTCAAATAATTAATAAAAGCATAGAAAATTCCGGAACCATTCCTAATGGAAACCAAGCTATTCAAGCAGTAAAGCAGACTGTAATTAAATACGGCGTCAAAAATATAAATTCAGAATGTTTTAAAGATAATACAGTAAATATAGAATGCGTAGCAGCGAACTTTGTCTCCAATATTGATTTTTCAGAGAGAGACTCTAGAGAATTAGACAACCCCGATAGATCAAAAAATTCCTTTGAAAATCTAGGATTTCTCGGTGGAAACATAAAGCTCATCACAGATGCCGGGAATTTTCTAACAGATAAATTTCGTGACAGATATACCTTTTCCCCGGCTTTTGCAACCTCGAAAAGTGATTCGAGAATTTTGCAGATATATTCTTTTTCAAGATTTAAATCGGGAGACATAAAAATTGCTTATGCCTTCGCGCCTTCATGGCAAAAAATCTCACCGCCTATTCTAACTTCCAATAGAGACGTTCAATGTGTTTCGAAAGGAAATATTGAAATATCTACGCTCGGGCGATTACCAACTGGAGATTACTGGCACTCCTGGAATATTGATTTTTTTGACAAAGAGAAAAATGAAATTATCGGCTCCGCAAATAAAATAAAATTTAATCAGGAGGAAAATTTACTTACATTTGCAGTGCCGAATATATCCAATTTCTATGGAAATGAATTTTCCAAATATGAAGCAAGAATTAGTGGGAAATATGCTTTTCAAGATATATCTATAAATCCTATTCCTTTAAATATTGCAAAGACCCATTTTTCTAAAACCGATTTTCTAAAATTAAATGATCTTATATCTAAAGAAAAAGGCAGTATTTCGTTAAAAGACACCGCAAAAAATAATTGCATTAAATCTTTAGAGCTAGAAAGAGATGATCATACAATTGCCAAATCAAATCCGACAAATCCTACCGAACTCCAGTTTGACCTTGGCGAAATTTCTCCAGGGCCTGCAAAAATCATAATAAATCAATACGGTTCAACAAAAATCGCAATCGAAGTTTTAATTCTCCCCCCAAAAACGAAAATTTCCTCAATAGAGCACGTTGAATTTGATCGTCACATCACTGCCAGCGGCGCAGATCTTGACCGGATTGATTTTATTAAATGGGGAGAAATAATTTGCAAATCTAAAACTCTTTCGAATATCGGTTCAAATTCAGAAAACCAAATTTTCGATTGCGGAGAAGAAGTAACACGCCATTTAAAACTACCGGACACTGTTACAGTTTTTCACAAAAAAAATTCTCCAGCTTCTTTGCGCATTTCTATCAAAAAAATTGATTCACACCCGCAGATTTCGTTAGCAGACAACAATAAAAATGCAGTGTTAATTACTCCATCAGTCAAAGCTGTTCAATGGGGTTTGACGCCATCAGATAAATTACTGACGGAAGATTCCGGGCTGCATCTACTACTTGTTGCAAAAAACGGCTACTCATTAGCCAAATCAAGTTTTCAGCTGCAAATTAGAATCAAAGACGACCCAGAGTCAGAAAAAAGATTGATCAAAGCTCCATTGATTTCAGATGCTGCCAAGGGGGAACTTCGCACCCGTAATCCGATTTACTTTAAGGACATTGATTTTCCAAGCATTATCAATCCCCTTGAATTCCGAATAATCCAGCAACAGACTGGACTTGGCAGTAGATGGACAGAATTAAAATGGTCTGTAATCACAATACCCAACATTCAATCTGTTACATGCCAACCAGAAAGTAAGGCCGTTCATATTCATGGGTCTCAACTAGAAATTATTGACGGAATTTATTCTTACAGCACAGGAGATAACTCGATTAATGATACTGCACTGCTATTAGACAAAAATATGCCGATCGAAAATTGCGATGAGGGTTTATGTTTAAGACTAATTTCTGCACCAACTAACGGACGTATGATCATCAAACTCCGCTGGGCGGAAAATTTTTTGTTTAAAGTAAAAATTTTCGATGATCTAACAGGATGTGAATAAAGACCCTGTCTATACTTCTCTGACGCAGTGGTCACTGTAAAGTCCTCGCCAATAAAAGTACCGCCACTTAATTACTTAAGAGCTTATTCTATCCATAAAACGATTCTCGCAATAAAACCAATTAGACAATCATTTAAATAGAAGGAAGTGACTATACTCTGGAAGCGTTGCTTGTCCGGAATAAAAGTGATAGCTACGGATACCACTAGATGATGTAATACAACAGATATTTTTTAAAATCTCAGTGATCCACTTATTTTTAAACTACTTACCCAGGTTTTGATTGACCCATCGCTCAATGTCCGCTGCTGACATCGCTCCACTCGTTCGGGCAACCTCTTGCCCTTGCCGAAACAAAGCCATAGTCGGAATGCTGCGAATTCGATAGCGAATGCTGGTCTGGGGCGCAGCTTCAGTGTCCAATTTCACAAACCGAACGCCTGGCATTCGAGCGGCGGCTGCTTCGAATTGTGGTGCCATCATGCGACATGGTCCACACCACTCAGCCCAAAAATCAACCAAAACAGGCAAGTCAGTCCCTTCCGCATAACGCTGGAAATTTTGATCATTTAATTCAACAGGCCGCAGCTGCATTAGCTCTTCTCCACATTTTCCGCAGACAGGATTATCGTGTAACCGATCATCAGGAATACGATTTCTCGCACTGCAGCGCGCACAAACTACTTGCATTGGCAATCCTCTAGTTCATTTTATGGAATGTCCTTCACGGTCAATCACTTCGACCGAGATTGGAATACCCTGACCCACACTCTGAGTCACGGTACAAAATGCTTCAAACTGACTCATCACTCGCTCACTCTGCTCTAGTGAATCCGCAGTGACGCCAAGTCGCAGTACCGCATGTACATTCAATATACGTAGACGTTTCTCAGAATTTCGACCTACTTCCGCTGTTACTACGCATTCTAATGGTTCTGGCTTTTGATTAAATTTTCGATATGCAAACAAGAGCGAATCTGACAAACAATTACCAATCGCCGCACATAGCATGTGTACTGGCGATGGACCCGCTCCTGTACCGAGGGGCGGCGGCTCATCCGCAATGAGGACGGGGATATGTCGGTCAAAATTCACCTCAAAACGATAATCCTCTAACTGCCGAAGTGACACACTGACTGTTTTATCTGTCATGAAATTGTTCCTGCATAGTAGCGCTTGAATTTGCGTTTTCTTTGCTCATTTGCCGAAATCGCAGAACATCTTCTGGCGGAAACAAATGCTCCGACATATCCCGTGGTTGGTACTTACGTTTTCTACGAGGCGTTGCTTGCTCAATCGAAGGCATTGAAGGTAAGGCACGCCGAATTTTTGTAGCATCCCTAACTGTGTTAGCCATGTGCAGGGCCCAACACGCTGGGCAACCTTTAAGGAGCCATAGCGACAATCCCAACAAAGGAAAGGCGACCCAAGGAAGAGATGACAGCAGCGTAACGGACCAGGCCAAGAGCCCTATACCGGCTACGCCACGAACCAGCATAATGCTAATCTGATTTTTCGGAACGACTTCACAAGACTTCGATTGAAATAGGTTCATACGAATCCTTGAGGTTGGTGAGTGATCAACTTTCCAAGTTACCCTGAGCGTTATATTGAGCGCATCTCATCAAATTCAATAGGTGTTTGGCAAACACTCAATAACTCAACGTCGTCGACTTTCCCCAAAAAACGCGATACGCGAAAATCGTATAGCCAATAATGACCGGCAACACGATAACCACGCCGTAAAAAATAACTAGCAACGCTTCTGGTGCACTCGCAGCCTGCCAGATATCAAGCTTGTCGATCACGAGCCACGGAAACAAGCTATAAGCCAGGCCGTAGAAAGACAGCAAAAATATGCCGACTGTGCTGGCGAATGGCACCGCGGCACCATATTGGTTGCCCTGTGCTAGCCGTGTTGGCAGCCTGGATAAACTACGAGAGATAACAAAAAATAAGGCCATGGTCATCGCCGGAATTGGGAACAGCATGAGTACATTCGGAAAGCTGAACCACTTGTCGAAGATCCGCGGGCTAACCCAAGGTGTTGCTACGGAAATCGCGAGGACACCGGCGGCTGTGAGCCATAAACTGCCCTTGGCCCAATCGACCGCATTGAGCTGCAAAGCGCCCTCGGTTTTCATAATCAACCAAGCAGCGCCCAATAAGCGATAAGCAAATACAAGACAAAAACCGATCAAGGCACTAAACAAATAGCCCGGTAAGTCTTGCTTGAAGCCAGTGATTAACTGGCCCAACATAAAGCCTTGCGACCAAGAAGCCAGTATTGACCCGATGTAAAAAGCCTTGTCCCAGAGGGGCCGGTGGTGGTCTTTAGCCTTGATGCGAAAATCAAAAGCGACGCCGCGTAGTGACAAAGCTACGAGCATGAGAGCCACAGGCAAATACAGCGAACCTAAAATCACGCCATGCGCCATCGGGAAACCCACTAGCAACACACCCACGCCCAACACCAGCCAAGTTTCATTGGCATCCCAGAACGGGCCGATACTTGCGATCATGGTGTTCTTCTGTTGAACGGTATCAGCGCTATCAAGAAGTGCACCAACGCCCAAGTCGTAGCCGTCTAAAATGACGTAAGCCAACATGGACAAGGCCATTACCAAGGCAAATACGATAGGTAACCATCCGCTCGGGCTCGCGAGATCAATAGCTGATTCAAGCATGGCTCAGTCCTTGACTATTCAAACGCGGTTGCTCGCTACCACTGACCGCTTTCTTAGCGAGGTAAAACACGACTGATACATAAGCAGAGAGCAAGGCCGCATACAGCGTGAGATACAACGCCAGTGATAGTGCGATATTGCCCGCGGGCACCTGAGACGCTGCCTCGGCTGTGGTCAGAATACCGTGTACCAGCCAAGGCTGGCGGCCAATTTCTGTCACATACCAGCCTGCGACAAGCGCGATCCAACCCGAAAAGCTCATGCCAACTAACACTTTGGCGGTGCGCTCAGACAGAGCTTTTTTGAATTTCAGTTCATAGCTGGCAAACCAACTCACAGCGAACATCAGTAGCCCTACCCCAACCATGATGCGAAAGGCCCAAAATACTGGCCCGACCGGAGGGTGTCGGTCGCCAAACTCTTTTATGCCCTTGACTTCACCATTCCAATCGTGCGTCAGGTAAAAGGACGCTAGTTTAGGAATAGAAATTTCGTAATGGTTGGACTGAGTCGATTTATCAGGGATCGCAAACAAGACTGCCGGCACGCCCTTTTGGGTTTCCCAGATACCCTCCATCGCCGCCAATTTGGCAGGTTGGTGTCGCAACGTATTCAAGCCGTGCATGTCCCCCACCAAGATTTGCACAGGAATCAATACAGCAGCCACCATGACTCCTGTACGCAAAGCTGCCATAACATCGCTGGTTCGGTCGTGTTTCAACCAACGGTAAGCGCTGATGCCTGCCAGCAAAAACGAGCCGGTCAGCCCTGAGGCAAGCAGCATGTGCGTCATACGGTAGGGGAAAGACGGATTGAAGATGACGTCGAACCAGCTGGTGACATGCGCCTGGCCGTTGATCATCTCGAAACCTGCGGGCGTATGCATCCAAGAATTGAGCGCCAAGATCCAAAAGGCTGAAGTAGTCGTTCCTAGTGCGACCAGCCAAGTGGCCAAGGTGTGTACTCCCTCGCTCACTCTCCCACGACCAAACAACATGACGCCCAACATGGTGGCTTCTAAGAAAAAAGCTGTTAGCACCTCATAGGCCAGTAATGGCCCTGCTACGTTACCCACAGTATTCATGAAGCCCGGCCAGTTAGTACCGAACTGAAAACTCATCGTGATCCCGCTTACCACACCAAGCGCAAATGTCAGGGCAAAAATCTTGATCCAGAACTGGTAAGCATCCATCCAACGTTGCTCACCTGTCGCCACAAAGCGGGTTTTAAAAAAGAGTAAAAACCACCCCAAGGCAATGCTGATCGTTGGGAACAAAATATGAAAAGTGACATTCGCAGCAAACTGTAAGCGTGCGAGTACAACGGGATCAATCGCATCCATGATTTATCTCACTTAATGTCAATCGGCGGTTCAGCGTTAACAGTGCACGTGCTGAATCCAATCAATTGATACGGCATACAAAAACTAAATACGCCGGTGCCTAAAATGATTAATCCCAACCATCCCCATGGACCAATGAAGCCGAATGCAGTGAGGACGCTTAATAGGATGCCGATGACAAGTCGAAGAATACGATCGATACCGCCTACATTTTTTTTCATGATTTTTTCTCCGTTTTCAAACTATTAAATCTCAAAAATCGTCTGGACTATGGTTACCTACGTCCGACATTTCAAAGCACGTTTAAGGGAATCTTGGCGTACGCGATGCCGTTGTCTTCTTTCGGCGGCAATTCACCAGCGCGTATGTTGATTTGAACTGCAGGCAAGATGAGCACCGGCATTTCTAAGGTCGCGTCGCGCTTGGTCCGCATTTCTACAAAATCTGCTTCAGAAATGCCGTCTTTGATATGAATATTTTTTGCACGTTGTTCAGCTACCGTTGTTTCAAAACGCACTGGACGATCGCTGGGCGGATAGTCATGGCACATGAACAAACGTGTGTCCGGCGGCAAGCTCAGAATTTTCCGAGTCGAGGCATATAAGGTTTTTGCATCGCCGCCCGGAAAATCGCAACGGGCCGTACCGACATCGGGCATGAACATGGTGTCGCCCACAAACACCGCGTCGCCGAATTGGTACGCGACGCAAGCTGGGGTGTGGCCGGGCACATAGATCGTGTGGCCGCTGATGGCGCCCACTTGGATAGCCTCGCCATCTTTGAAGAGGTGGTCGAACTGCGAGCCATCTTGCTTAAAGCCTGGCTCCAAGTTGAAGATGCCCTTGAACACGCCCTGCACGGCGGTGATGTGGTCTCCGATCGCTGTCTTACCACCCAGGTGGGCCTTAAGGTAGGGGGCAGCGGTAAGGTGGTCGGCGTGTGCATGGGTTTCGAGAATCCATTCAACCTCAAGGTCATTCGCTTTTACGAATTCAATCACCTTATCGGCCGACTCGTGGCTCGTGCGGCCAGACTTGGGGTCATAGTCCAAGACCGAGTCAATGATGGCGCAGGCCGAGCCCGGCTTTTCGTAGACCACGTAGGTCACTGTCCATGTGGCGGGGTCAAAAATGCCGTGAACCTGAGGGTTGGTGGAGGTTGCATTCATTTTGAGCTCCTTTCAAAATTAAGTGATTAACATTATATTGACAAATAAACTGTAAGTCAATATAATGTTTTTTAATATATTGTTTTTACTGATTTCGTAAGGATGTTGATGGTATGGACCAGACCGCATTGGACTTGGAGATAATGAGATCGTCGGCGGATCAGGCCTGTCGACTGATGAAGGTTCTGTCTAACCCCGATCGGCTACTACTGCTTTGCCAGCTCTCGCAAGAGGAAAAGCGCGTGGGCGACTTACAAGAAACCTTGGGCATTATTCAGCCAACGCTATCCCAGCAACTAACCGTCTTGCGTGATGAAGCCTTGGTCACAACCCGCCGCGACGGTAAAAATATTTATTACCAAATCGCTAGCCCACAGGCGCTGGCGATCATCAACGTTTTGTTTGACCAATTTTGTGGATCAAAAGCAGGAGAACCAGTATGACTATCGATTGGGCTCATTTCACGCCATGGGCATCACTGTCAGGCGGCATCGTCTTGGGTGTGGCCTCGGCGCTTTTCATCTTAATCAATGGACGAATCCTAGGTATCAGCGGCATCCCAGGAGGCTTGCTTCCTCCCAAACTGGGTGACACGAGCTGGCGTATTGCATTCTTATTGGGCTTGTTTGCCGCGCCAACCGTTTTTCATGCCATGGTACCCGCCGAGTACATCATCGCCCCGCGCATAGAAACGGCCGATTGGATGGTCGTAGTTGCCGGTCTCTTGGTTGGAATCGGCACTCGCTATGCCTCAGGATGTACAAGTGGGCACGGTGTTTGTGGTTTGTCTCGACTATCGCCTCGCTCTTTAGTCGCCACCGCTTCATTCATGAGCGCTGGTTTTATGACTGTCTACGTCGTCCGCCACCTCATCTAAGGAATTGCCATGATTCAGCAGAACCATATTTATCGCTTAACTGAATTTGCTGTGGGCTTGATGTTCGGCGTGGGCCTGATGGCGTCGGGTATGACCGATCCAGGTAAAGTCATTGGTTTTCTAGACCTGTTCGGGGCTTGGGACCCTTCGCTTGCGCTGGTCATGGGTGGCGCCGTCGTAGTAGGCTTTTTTGCTTTCACTCTCGCCAAGAAACGTACATCCACTTTCTTGGGTGGGGTGCTTCGTTTTCCGACTAACAATCAAATGGACAAACCCTTGGTGATTGGCAGCCTCTTATTTGGTGCCGGCTGGGGACTAGGTGGGTTTTGCCCTGGCCCTGCACTGGTGTCGATGGCAGATGGTCAACCGAAGGCGATGTTGTTTGTCGCGGCCATGCTGATTGGTATGCTGGGCTTTGAATTAATGGATCGATTTGTCCATGCCCCACGTAAGGCCAAACTCAACGCCGCCTGAACTTACCACTCGGAGAAGATATGGACATCAAAGCACTCACCACCAATATATCGATTAGCCCACAAGTCTTAGTCAACGAGATGGAAGCCGTTGCGCAAGCCGGATTCAAAGCCATCATTTGTAACCGGCCAGACGGTGAAGGACCTGACCAACCAAGTTTCAAAGAAATAGAGGCAGCCGCCGAACATTACGGCCTGCAGGCGCGATACTTGCCTGCCGAGACAGGTAAGGTGAGCGACCAAGATGGCCGAACCTTCGGCCAACTGCTGCACAGCCTGCCTAGCCCGATCTTGGCGTATTGCCGTACCGGCATGCGCTCCACCACCATGTGGGCACTGTCTCAAGCGGGTACTATGCCGTTGCCACAGATTCTCGAAGCTGGTCAAAAAATAGGCTTTGACCTGAAAGCCTTGGTACAACGCATTGCCAATGGTGGCAAAACCCCGGGCAACCAGGCAGATGCCAGCCACGACATTGTGATCGTCGGCGGTGGCGCAGCAGGTGTAGCTGTTGCCGCCAGCCTTCTGGTACGCAGCCCTTTGCTCGACATCGCCATCATTGATCCGGCCGATGCACACTACTATCAACCCGGTTGGACCATGGTGGGTGGCGGTGTTTTCAAGGCTGGAGAAACAGCACGAACGATGGCCTCCGTAATTCCAACCGATGTTCGCTGGATCAAGGCGGCAGTTGCTGCGTTTGAGCCCGAGAGTAATCAAGTTATTTTGGAAGGCTGCAGGGTGCTCAAGTACAAACATCTGGTAGTTTGCCCAGGTTTGAAACTAGATTGGCAGGGTATTGAGGGGCTGAATGAAACCTTGGGTCGCAATGGCGTAACCTCAAACTATCGTTTCGATTTAGCACCATATACATGGGAGCTTGTTCAGAAACTGAAATCTGGCAAAGCACTTTTTACACAACCTCCGATGCCGATTAAGTGTGCCGGAGCGCCGCAGAAGGCGCTGTACTTGTCAGCAGACCATTGGACCCGCCAGGGCGCGCTCAACAATATTGACATCCAGTTTTGTAATGCAGGCGCGGTCCTGTTTGGCGTCGCCGACTATGTGCCAGCTCTGATGGAATATGTGAAGAAATATCACATTGGTCTGAATTTTGGTGAGACTTTAGTGGCGATAGATGGCCCGGCCCACAAGGCAACATTCATGAAAAATCTGGCCGATGGCAGTAAAGAAAAAGTAGTGCGTGACTTTGACATGATTCATGTCGTACCACCGCAGAAAGCGCCCGACTTTGTGCGCGTCAGCCCGCTGGCTGACGCTGCTGGCTGGGTCGATGTTGACCCCACATCTTTGCGCCACAAAGTCTTTACCAATGTTTTCGCCTTGGGCGATGTCACGAACACCACGAACGCCAAAACCGCTGCTGCTGCCCGCAAACAAGCACCGGTCGTAGCTCACAATCTGTTGCATGCCATGGGCAAGCTAAATGGCGAAGCCAAGTACGACGGCTATGGCTCGTGCCCGCTGACCGTAGAGCGCGGCAAAATCGTATTGGCCGAGTTCACCTACGGCGGCAAGCTCGCGCCCAGCTTCCCCGCGTGGTTAATCGACGGCACCAAACCTTCCGCGTTAGCTTGGTATCTTAAAGAACGCTTATTGCCACCGATCTATTGGGAGGCCATGCTCAAAGGTCGCGAATGGTTGGCACAACCTGAAATGGTGGGTTAATGAGCGCTGCCGCACGCTGGCTACCAGCATTTCCTATTTTCGAATGGGGCCGTCAATACAATCGAGAAACACTGACCAATGACTTAGTGGCGGCGCTGATCGTCACCATCATGTTGATCCCGCAAAGCTTGGCCTACGCATTGCTTGCGGGGTTACCGGCCGAGGTGGGCTTGTATGCCAGCGTTGCACCACTATTCCTGTATGCAGTTCTAGGTAGTAGCCGCGTATTAGCAGTCGGCCCAGTCGCTGTTGTATCACTAATGACGGCAGCGACTGTGGCCGAACACGCCGCTGCAGGTACGTATGCGTATTGGCATGTCGCTATGACTTTAGCGTTCTTGTCGGGCGGCTTATTGCTACTAATGGGTTTACTCCGCCTGGGCTTCCTGGCTAATTTCTTGAGCCATCCCGTGATCTCCGGTTTCATCACCGCTTCCGGTTTACTAATTGCGCTCAGCCAAATGAAAACCATCATGGGCGTGAAAACGGAGGGTCATAATTTTATTGACCTGATTAACTCGCTCGCTCATCAAATAGCGAGTGTGCATTGGCACACATTGTTGATCGGCACAAGCGCGACCATATTTTTATTTTGGGTGCGCAAGGGTTTAAAGCCCTGGCTAGTGAGGTTCGGTTTAAGTCTTAGGCTCGCCGACATGATGGCCAAAGCGGGGCCCGTGGCCGCGATTGCAGTAACAACACTATTGGCATGGCAGCTGGATTGGCAAGCACAAGGCGTTAAGTTGGTCGGTACGGTACCGCAAGGCCTGCCACCGATGACCATGCCTTTGTGGGACTTTAACCTCTGGCATGAACTGCTGGTGCCAGCCCTGCTTATCAGCGTGGTTGGATTTGTGGAGTCGGTATCGGTCGGGCAAACCTTGGCGGCAAAGCGTCGTCAACGTATCGAGCCGGATCAGGAGCTGGTTGCATTAGGTGGCAGTAATTTATCTGCGGCATTCACTGGTGGGTTTCCTGTTACTGGCGGTTTTGCTCGCTCCGTCGTTAATTTCGAAGCGGGTGCTGTCACTCCAGCGGCAGGCATCTACACTGCCGTCGGCATTACACTCGCCTCAATGTTCTTAACTCCAGCACTTTTCTACCTACCACAAGCGACCTTAGCTGCCACAATTATTGTAGCTGTGCTTTCATTGGTGGACTTCGACATCTTGAAATCGACCTGGCGCTTTTCGAAGATCGATTTCATTGCGGTGGCGACGACTTTATTGGGTACTTTGCTCATTGGTGTTGAAACTGGCTTAGTGATGGGCGTCATGACCTCACTCGCGCTGTTTTTATTTCGTGCCAGTCGCCCACATATCGCTACGGTCGGATTGGTGCCAGGCACAGAATATTTTCGTAATGTGCAGCGACATGATGTACTGACAAGCCCAAAACTGTTGTGCTTGCGCGTAGATGCCAGTATATTTTTTGCCAACGTCCGCGGGGTAGAAGACCGTGTTAACGCTGAGGTTGCAACCCGTCCAGATCTAGAACATGTCGTACTGCAATGCTCTGCCGTTAACGACATTGATGCTAGCGCCTTGGAAAGTTTGGAGTCAATTGCTGCACGACTCAGAGATGCTGGGATCGCCTTGCACTTTTCGGAAATCAAAGGCCCAGTCATGGACAAACTCCAACGAAGTGACTTGCTCGAGTATTTGTACGGCCGCGTATTTTTAACCACCTATCAGGCAATACAATCACTTACGCCTGAGATTATTCGCTGAGTAGATCATGTTCCGAAAAATCGTCAGAAGTGATTCGCGAAAGAAAGCTAATTATCTTGTCCATAATGAAGTAAAAAAACTGTTGCTAATATCACTTGTATTGCTTCAGACGACGACTCATGCCGCATGGGAAAAGCTGCTGAGGATTGATAGCACGACTGTTTATGTCGATATGAGTAAGGGTCAAAGCACCAGTGATATTGTAACCATTGCAGCACTCAGAGACTGTGGTGAACAGCGTGAATTCATGGGATCAATGTATGGATTTTCGTTTCGATCATCTCAATTTATAACTGAGTATAAGTGCAGCACGCGAGAGCAGAGACATCTTCAATCTATCTGGTTTGCGGACGAGATGGGGAATGGAAAAGTTTCATTTAAAAAATTGTACCCACAAGACTGGGTTGGCGTGGGTGATGATGCCGTTGATAAAGCCTTGTTTGAGTATTTTTGTTTGGCGAAATAGCGGAATTGGACGATACAGCTCTTTTTGATTCAGTTAAATTGATAAGTACGCGATGAGAACCTAACGCGCAGTCGTCAGTGTCAGTTATGTGAAGATTAAATCTAATATAAATTCAAGCTAGACTAAAAATCTGACAAACTTTGGATCAACATTTAAAACAGATCGCGCTTGACCCGACCACCCATTTACCGACTCCTATGGCGGCTCGTTGGAAAACCGTTTGCGATTTCACCTCGAGGCTATAGATGCAGTGGGCACCGTTTGCTATTAGCGGTTGCCAATTACCATGCGACCCGGTGAAGATGACATGAACCCCGAGGGCTTGCAATTCGAGTATTCGGTGAAGGGCGGTCTCATTCGATAAGGGGGTCGCGGTCTAGATCTGGCAGACCTTCCGATTAGAGTTCTTCAAACTCGCTCTGTCAGGTGGTTCTGAGCAAAACAGCGACTCAATCGCGCTGAAGTCCCGGTGTGACGAGACTATCTTCAACCTCTGGTCAGGAGCTGACTGAGGAAAAGTGAATCAGATCAACAGCTTGTCGGCTGCGGTTGAAAGATTGAAGATTTGAAGAAAGTTTGCTTGGCGGTGGGTGCGGACCCGGGTTCGATTTCCGTCTGAAGTGAGCGTGTTAGGTCTTTATTGCTGCGTGTGGTTCTTTCGGAAAGTTGAGGATCTTTGAGCCAGCGGGTGTCGACACCCCGATTTTCCGCAGGACTTCGCAGCTCTCTCTCCACACAAAAACGTCCGTTTACCCCTGAACGAATTGATTCCGTTTCAAACGGTTCCCTGGTGATTGTCGGCCGATATTTGCAAAACATTCAAACAATCATTAGAATATTTGAATGGATAAACGCACCGTCAAAGATCTCCTATACGAGCAAGTCGCTCGTATAGGCAAAGCCGTCTCTAGCCCGAAGCGACTGGAATTACTTGAGTTGCTAGCGCAGGGAGAAAAGACTGTTGAAGCTTTGGCTGAGGAGCTTTCCATCGATTTCAAACTTGCAAGCGCCCACCTGAAAGTCCTCAGGGAAGCCCGCCTGGTAGCAGCGCGCAAGGACGGTAAATTTGTCTTCTATCGTCTTGCGAGCGCTGATGTCGCAAGTCTCTGGGTGGCTATGCGGGAAACGGCACAGGAGCATTTGGTAGAGCTTAGCGTTGCGGTGAACACGATAACTGCTACCCCGGATAAGTTGGCTAGTATCAGTCGGACACAGCTAATTGAGCAGGCTAGAAAAGGCACGATCATTCTTATTGACGTGCGCCCTCGGGCTGAGTTTGACCATTCCCACCTGCCCTATGCACGCTCAATGCCATTGGATGAGATCGAGCATCGGATCAAGGAGCTACCGAAATCCAAAGAGATCGTTGCATACTGCCGCGGACCTTTTTGCGTCTTTGCTGAGGAAGCAGCTCATTTACTCAGAAACAATCATAGAAAGGTCAGCAAGCTACTGGACGGTGTCGCAGAGTGGCACGCCGCTGGAATGCCGCTCGAATCAGAGGAGATCCAATGAGCAAGCTGCTGTTCATCATCAACGATTCCCCTTATGGTAGTGAGCGGGCATACAACGCATTACGACTCGCTGGCACACTGACAGCGCGCGAGAATGTCACCATCCGGGTTTTCCTAATGGCGGACGCGGTGGGATGCGCCAAAAATTTTCAGAAAGTCCCAGAAGGCTATTACAACATCCAGTTGATGCTGGCTAAGATCATTCGAAAGGGTGACGTTGCCTTATGCGGTACCTGTATGGATGCACGCGGCCTACAGGATACCGAATTGATAGAGGGTGCTCGGCGCTCGACTTTAAACGAGCTGGCAGACTGGACGCTGGAAGCTGAAAAGGTCTTGGTGTTTTGATGAACAGCCCCTCGAAATCCAGCGAAAATTTTCCGCTTCGGCATGGCATTAGCCACAATCGGGGCCAATTCTTTCATCAGCTTTTTCAGGTGCTGCTCGTCGGCCTGACCATCGGTATGACCCGCACCGTCGTACCTGCATTGGCAGAGTCTGAATTCGGCGTTCCGAAAAATTCTTTTGTACTTTTGAGCGCCTTCGTGGTCGCTTTCGGGCTCGTCAAAGGCACAATGAATTTCGTCGCCAGGGGTCTTTCCGAGCGCATTGGACGAAAGCATGTGCTGATGTACGGTTGGTTAGCCGCATTACCTATTCCACTGATGATCTGGTACGCACCCAACTGGAACTGGATGGTGGCTGCCATGGTACTGCTAGGCATAAATCAGGGGCTGACCTGGTCAATGACCCAGACAGCCAAGCTTGATATTACGCGCCTGGAAGAACGTGGGCTGACGCTGGGTTTGAATGAGTTTTCAGGTTACGTCGGCGTGGCGCTGGCCGGCATTATTACCGCTTACATGGCGGCGCATTTCGGCGCGCGGCAGGGCCTGTTGATCTTTGGCCTGGCCGTGATCATTCTCGCCATCGTACTGACCCAATTGTGGGTCAGGGACACGCTGCCATGGGCACAGGCGGAAGCTGCCAAACATGCGCCTGGTATCACTCAATCCCACCGCCCTCGGTATCCGACGAACATCTCATCGACGCCGACCACAGCAGAAATTTTTTCTCTGATGAGTTGGCGGGATAAAAGACTGATGGCTTTGAGTCAGGCGGGATTAGTTGAAAAATTTGTTGACGCACTCGTCTGGATTATGTATCCGGTCTTTCTCTATCAAAAGGGCGTGAGCTTGACCAACGTGGGCTGGATCATCAGCTTTTACGGCTTTACCTGGGGTGGATCTCAACTGATTACCGGCCGTCTGTCGGATCGTATCGGGCGCCATATCCTGAACGTTTCAGGTATGTGGATCTGCGGTGCGGGCGTAGCTGCGATGATGTTGGGCGAGGGTACCGTATGGTGGGCAACCGCGGCCGCCGTGTCAGGGTTTGGCATGGCGCTGTTGTATCCGAATCTCTCCGCTGCGGTCGCGGATATCTCGCACCCGGCTTGGCGCGGCTCCGCGATCGGGATCTATCGTTTCTGGCGTGATTTGGGTTACGGGATCGGTGCATTGGGGCTTGGCCTTGCCGCGTACTTCAGTGGCCAGATACAAGCCGCTTTTTGGTTTGTCGCTGTCGCGATGGGCCTCTCAGGCGCATTGCTTTTGTGGTTGGGAGAGGAAACACACCCACGCCTCAACCCGATGTTGTCGAACGGAAGCCAGGAATGAACGAATGACGCGCTACGAGACTTTGATCACTCACTTGGAAAGTTCGCTGCCGTCAGTGAATCCGGAAGAACTTCGGCAACTAATGAGTTCAGCATCAGCTCCGCTCGTGGTCGATGTCAGAGAGACGGCAGATCATCAGCTTGGTGCGATCAGCGGAAGTATCAATCTGCCGAGAGCAAAACTGGAGGCAAACATCGAAAATCATATGTCGGCCGCTGATCAGAAGGTGATTTTGTATTGTGGCAGCAGGGGCCGATCACAGTTAGTTTGTCAAAGCCTTCGTGAGATGGGTATAGATGCTGCATTCTTGCAAGGTGGCCTGCAAAACTGGATTGAATACCAAAAGCGAGCGTAAGAATCGCAGCCCATTGATTCCGAGTTAATTTTTGGAGGTTTTATGTATACATTTCAGACGCAGCTATCGCTCACTGTCGAGCAAGCAATTCCTGTCGTACTGGAGCAGCTGAAACAAGAAGGTTTTGGAGTGCTGATGGATCTCGATATACAAGCGACTATGAAGCAGAAAATTGGCGCTGAGATCCCTGCTTACCACATACTCGGTGCCTGCAATCCTCAGCTTGCACACCAAGCACTGATGTCAGAACCTGAAGTGGGTGCGCTACTTCCCTGCAATGTCGTTGTTCGTGCAGAGGGTGACAAGACCATTGTTAGTTTTATGGATCCACAAGCCATGAAACAGATGACGGCCAATCCGCAGGTTCATGCGGTTGCAGGTGAGGCGGAGGCGCGGTTGCGTCGGGTCTGTGAAGCTCTGGCAGCCCATAAGTAATCCCCGTCATTAGCCACCGCACACCCCAAGCAGTTTACTGAGATTTCTAAGTGCACGAGAGCAGTCTGATCGAGGATTGTTGGTTTTTTTTAAGTATCGAACTGCTGTAATTTTTCAACTAACTCTGAGAAGAAATCTTGAGTGTCGAGTAGGCGCTTTTTGTTTTCAAATAACGGCTTTCTACCGGAGGCCCCATGAAATCCAAAAAAGCGCTGCTTGCACAGAAATTTACCCTTGAAGAAGCTATCAAGGCCCTCGAAGCCAAAAGCCAGAACACAACGTGGACTGATCATACTGACGGTTCGTTTACCGTCAGTATTCCGATCACCGCAACCGATTTGAAGCAGAAAGCTGCGCTTCGCGCGAAGCTCAACCAGACTGACGCACTGTTAGGCCAGCGAAAATCAACTGCTCAAAAGGTAAGTGGCGTCCAGATCATCAAAGACCCAGATCTAATGACCGAGCAAATGCTAGCCCAGCGCTGGCATTGCTCTGCTTCTCGACTGCAGCGCTGGCGCGCTGCAAACACGGGCCCCACCTATTTGAAAATCGGCGGCAAGGTGCTTTATCGGCAAGAAGATGTCCGTGCCTATGAGACAGCGAACTTGGTGAAGACCGAACCAAAGACTTGAAAATGACGATGGCCATTCATGGCGGATACAAGCGGTTCATGAAATTTCCAGGAAATCTTACTTCTGGACTTTTGGAGACCGAAGTCCAGAAGTAAGTCTTTGATTTCATTGGGGCTAAGTGCTTGCGGTTTTAATTTCCATCCGGGTGGCGAGAGAAACTTCAAAAAACTGAAGCGGGTGAGGGGAAATGAGGGCCTTAGGAACCCTCATGAACCCGCATGAACTGGCAATAACCAGCATGCATCAAATTGGTGGAGCAAACAAGATTCGAACTGTCGGTCATGCCAGCACAATCGCATCTGTTACTGATATGGGCTTAAATACGAAGACATAGCGGTGCTGCTCGAGATACTGCGGCCTGTTCAGTCAGGGCGAAAGCTGTATATCAACACTCTCGGTCGATAACAGAGCTTGGACGCTAGCGTATTTTTTCCAACTCTTTTGCATGCTCACGCAGGATTCTCGTCCATTCCCGCAGGATTTTCCGCGTTCCTCCTTTAAATCCGCGACGTGCAGATCGCGCCTTACCTTCCGAGGTGTTTGGTCCGGTCGATTTCTCCCACGGCTTCCAACGGCGTATTAGCTCGGCTCGCTTTGCCCGGTGCTCGGGCGTCCGGTAGTAACTCATGTATACCTCCTGATAGTTGGTTTTGCTTGTTTTCGATTTCCCGCGCTTGTGACGCTACCGCTGAGCCGTTGTTGATTTGTTGTGGCCCGGTTGTCACGTTTGCCTGCCGGGCATATACAACCGGCGGGTTCTTGATTGCGGCCAACGTCTCAAGGGTCGTTCGGCACTGCGATTGTGCTCTTAAAGCCAAACGCATAAAGCCCTCAAGGTTCGGCATCTGGTTTTGCTCCATCGCGCGCTCTGTCAGCCGTACAAACAATGCCTGCAAGGACGACGCCTGATTTATCAGCATCGCCTCTGCATGGGAGAGGTCGCCGTTTTTTACCGCCGCGGCTTGCTCACGCAAGGTCGCCATCAGTGTGGGGGTGTCAATATCATCGGCTAAGCTCTTCGGTTGCATCATTCCTATGATTCGATACCCTGCCAGTTCAGATGATGTGATTAGCTTGGCGTAATTACGCCCTTGCTCATCAAGACTGGGGCCGGACTGGCAGATGACAGTTTTTCGGGGATATTTCTCAAATTCATTTCCCGGTTCTTTTGTCTTGCTGCTCATTACTCTTCTCCTTTATGGATACGCATCGACCAGCGCTCTCGCCCGGGTCGTCTATCCGGATCGTCAGCGGTCGGTGCATATCCTTCGCAGCGCTGGGGAAGATCGCGGATCGGCTCATAGCTTCGGCTTGCATTGATTTCGCCACGCTTTGCCGCCTGGCACCGCAAGGCTTTAAGGTTTATGCATTGATCGCAGGTACGACGGTCATCCGGGAAGGCTGATGGCTTTGGTAATTCCACTAGTGCTCGAGCGTGAAAATAGTCCCGCGCACCAGCATCCTGCTGGCACTGCGCTATGACCTCAGCAATAACCAGTGGATCGGTTTCCTCGATCAGCGCCAGCCATGCCCGGATCGCCATTTCCTCGTTAGCGGTCAAGGAAGCTAGTGCTTGGTGGATCGTCAGGGTAATGGGCTCGACCGCTACCGCAGCAGGGTAACGTTCCAGAATATCTACACGGGTCGCCTCTGGAAAGAAGGCTACTTTCAGCGGATCGCGTTCGGGGTAATAAACCAGCCACCAGCGTGAAACGGTTACCGCATCAAACGCTTCGACTTCTACGGTGGCTGCGATTTGCTCTTGCGGCGACTTTGCGACGTTGACAGTTGCGGCATTTGCGACAGATCGTCCAGATGAATAAGCTTTTGTCGCAAAAGTCGCAGGTGTCGCAGTCGCAATCTTGGTGGCTTGTTTCTCCCTAAGTTTGGATAGGAGGCTCATGGCAGCGCCCCGACCAGTGCTGGATTTACCATGATGATTTTACTTTTAGCCTCTTGCAGCACTTTTACGCGATTGAGCTCATGCAGTTCCCGCAGCGCGATCGTCAATTT
>JACCEB010129809.1_pt1 | contig 22640 bp, 38 predicted proteins | sample 7454761 | NCBI WGS metagenome assembly JACCEB01 (sample SAMN15323454, study PRJNA562643) | freshwater metagenome | isolation source: river surface water | place: USA:Blue River Watershed | collected 2017-08-18 | reverse complement strand
TAGACATTCCACCCTTTTCCATGGCTGTAGGCTCTTCCATCTCATGCTTGATCATGGAAAGTGGCGCTTTTGCCTTCTTCAACATGGAAACTTCGGCCTTTTTTGTGGCCTTGGTGTCCTTTTCGCCCTTAATTTCACGCACTTCGTGCTTAATTAGGGCCTTCGGGGCGCCGGCTTTGCGTAAAAGTGCAACCTCGCGCTTTACTACGGCCTCGGGCTCACGTTTCATGCCACCTTTTTGCATGGCCTGGGCGTGACCTTGGTCATAGGTTGACTTCGCAATGCCCTTTGTGGACTTGTAGCCAGCAGAAGTCGGTCTGGCTTTTGGTGCAGCGAAGCTAAATTCGCCGTATTTCAGATTTTTTCCCATATCATTTCCTCTTGGCGGCTGCCCGCATGTTATCTACAAGATTGGGATAGGGGCGTCCGGCTGCTTTGGCTGCGGCCTTTGCGCTCGCTTTTGCAGCAGGCGACAACTTCTTTGGTTTTGGCAGTCCTTTAGGCCTTGGCTTATCCCAAGGTGCTTTTACTTTGCCTCCGGGTGCGAAGGCCATTTTCTTTCCGATCATATTAGCAATCCCATTTTTTAAGTGCCAGGGCTTTCCTTGTCGGTTTGCCACTGTCGTCTTTCATAGGACCTGGCATGCCAGACATCCGAGCACAAAAGCTCTTACGACGTCCCGCTGCCTTAGGGCTCTTTGCTGCTTGTTTAGCCGAAACTGGTGGCTTTAGATCACCACCGGTCTGGCGGTTGTAAGCATCACGACCTTTTTGATTGAGCCCGCCTTTTGGATTTTGTCCTTCTTTGCGTGCCCAAACTGCTCCGCCTTTTGCGACGAATACCGTTTCACCTTTTTTGCCGAACTTAAAGTCGTTTACTGCCATCACTGCACCTGTGTTGCAATAAAGATTGCAGACGGTATGGCTGGGGCAGCATACGGAGACACTTGTGCGGCATCATAGCGAAGCGATACTGTCGCGCTATTTGCAGCCACAATATATTGCAAATAGTCTCCTGCAGTAGCGCTGAACAGAGTATTTAGTTCAAAGATCGTTGTGCCACCATCAGCTACTTTTGGCACTGAAATGATTGAACCAGAGGCCGTTGCATCAGTTCCGTTCTTACGCTGCCATATACGCAGGGTGTGATCAGACGTGTCAGAATTGTCAATTTGCAAGTTGATGCTGACGTTGTAAAGGCCGGTGTTTGCAAAAGTTATCCGAGTTGGGTTGCTGCTTCCGTCATTAGCCACACTAATGTCATTTGAAATGTCAGTGGTTCCAAGCAGTACCGCGGTTGGCGTATTAAGAACCAACGCCTGATCAACTAGGCTATACGCTTGCAAATAGGCATTGTCTAGGGCATATTGCTTGATTTGGGAAGCGGTAATCTTGACTGACGAAGCGGTTTGCACCGCCTCGAACAGTTCTGTCCCGATCAGCGTTGTCCCAGAGGTTAGGTCTGTGATCTTGACGTTTGCCATGATTAAGCCGTAGACTGTTGGGTTACAGTGACTCTAGCCGTACCAGCTCCTGAATTGACCTTGAAACGAACTGCTCTCATCAGAGTCGTTGTGAACTCTGTTTGATCAGCCGTGCCGTTAGTCAATGCAGCATTAGGATGCGCCTTAGCCAACTGGATGATGGAATTGTCAAACGGATCTTCGTTGGTGTACTCCACCGAGTAGTTGATCGTCCCAGTCACGTTGACAGAGATAGTCGTTACTTGGTTTGGAGTGTAGATGTCAAGAGGCCACCAACCAGAATATCCTGATTGAGTATAGCCAACTTCAACATCAGTACCAACAGCCGCATCGGCAGCGATTGATGTAATCGTTTCAAACGTCAAGGTCGATGTGACAGTAGTTGCATTAGGTCCTGCGACTACTTCTGTCTGAGACGCACCATTAGGAGCCGTTCCGGTGATAGTAAAGTTTACCGCTGAAAGGTTACCCAGGCTTGTGAAGGTAATAAAACGAGGAGGAGTCAACGTCACCGTTGAGCTCACCAAAGTCAAATCACCCGCAGCTGCAAGCTGTTGGGCTACCGCCACACCATTGCCATCGGCAATAGTGAAAGACGTTGTGGTAATTTGAATCGGTCTCATGCTCTTCTCCTGTGGTTAAAAACCCGGGGCCGGAGCCCCGGAGTTATTAGGCTTGGGTTACACCCAAAGCGCCCACACGAGTTGCATTAGGACCGGTTGCAATTGCCGGCAACAGGATGCCGAACACCAAGCGGCGAGTACCGTTAGGCGCAGACGAAGGCACATAGGTGCCACGAACGTCGCCGGAAGTAGTCGTTGCAGTAGTAGTCACTGCAGCCACAAAGGTACCTGCGTCATCAGCAAGAGCGCCTGCCCAACCTGAACGGGCGATGTAGCCTGCGTCAGTGATGCGAACAGGAGAACCCAAGATGTCGGTAGTACCAACAGCAATCGTGCCGCCGCAGTCGCCTGCAACAGCAACCTGAGTGACTTGGAAGAATGCTTTCTTGCCATTCACGGTGGTTGATTGGGTGGTGCCAGTTTGAATTACTTCAGACATAGATTGGCCATACACATCAAGGCCAGACACGGTCACAGCTGTGTCAGTAATAGTGCCCGCACCAATCGTGATGCTCACAGCACGTGGGCAATCAAGTTGAATTGCAGTTACACCAGCCGCAGTGGTCACGGAAGTCGTGCCAGTACCTGCAGCCAAGGTTGCATTGCCAGCAGTTGCATAAGAAGCAGCCGCCGAAATATTGTTAGTTTGCTTGGTCAAAGGAACTACGTCCCAAACATAAATACGACCAAGAGGACCCACGCCTTCAGACATCGGCGAGGAATTACCAAGGTTCATGCCCATGTAAGTTGGGGCAGGACCTAGAAAGAGATCATCAGAAAATTGAGGCATTTTGTCTTCTCCTTGAAAAGCTTGACAAATTAAATTAAAAATTGGGGATCTGACTTTCGCCAGACCCCCGCTTCAGGTTTACAGACCTGGAGTACCAAACACGGTACGAGGATCTGTCCAGCCTGGGATGTAACGCTCGGTTGCTTTGTAGCGCATAGAGTCGGTTTCGAAATCACCTTCCATGCTCTTCTCAAGCTTACGACGCATCATCAACTGGAGACCAACTTTCGCGTCAGTCTGAACCCACCAAGCAGTGGTAGAGGTCAAACGAGACAAGTTAGCTTGGCCACCGCCCAGCATACCCATCGACTTGATCGGGTTGATGTCGTTGTTACCAGTACCGGCACGCAGTACAGATTTCAACAGAACTTCAGCCTGGAACACGTTCGAAGGGCTCACAACAAGCTTCTCAGGGTTCAAACGGATACGCTTGCCGTTGTTGTCAATGGCGTTGCGGATCTGAATGAGCATCTGCTCAAGCGAGGTCTGTGAGAGGTTCGCTGCAGTCGTCAGCAAGTTGCTGAAGGTACCGGAGGCGATAGGGTGTGCGCTGTTTACGAGCGACACGCCGTCACCACCTGCATACGATGCATTGAACGCACGGTTGAGGATGTTAGCGCAGAGAGTTTCCTTCGTCTCGATCAGGGACTGTGCCAAGTGCTTGGCGTAAGTCTGGCCGATAGAGATGTGGTCGCCGTCTTCTACCAAGACCTTGGTCAATGCAAAAGCAAGACCGTAGACACGATAGACGTAGCGAGCATTGAACAGTACGCCACCAGATTGGTAGGTTACTGGCATGCCATCGGGCAACTCAGGAGCTGCACCGAAGCCGAAGAGAACAGGCTCTTCATGGTAGTTACGGGGGATACCTTGGCGCTCAGTGAATACTTGCTTCCATTCATCAGCGCGTTGGTTGTAAAGGCCGTCGAACTCTTCGTTAAGGATGGGCTCGACGATGGACCGAAAGTCCGTACTTCGCATTGGGACAGCCATGGTTTAGCCTCCTTAATAAGCGTTAATAGTTGCCACGTTCTGATGTTCAGAGATCTGAACTTGAACGATCGTATATGCATCACCCCAGTTGTTATCAGGACCAGGGGTGATTCCGATAACACGCATTTGGGCTGTTGCGCCAGAAGTAACTACCGAAGCGGTGTCCAACACAGCTTGGCTGATACCAACTACAGTAGAACCTGCAGTGATGCTGCCAAAGTTGAATTGGTTGCCGATATTAGTTACGTTCAACGAACCATTCGCCTGGATCTGATAAACGATCGTCGGGTCAATGGTGATGTACGCAGTAACATCGGTTGCTGGGGTGTTAGCCAAGAACTTGTTGGAAACACGGCGACGGCCATCACCGTCAGTGAATTCAACACCTTGGAACGTGCCGACAAAAGGGTCGCCAACGGTTGCAGGAACAACTACGCCATCGCTAGAAAGCTTGACGGGCTGGTTCTGCAACAGCGTTACGGCGGCGTTATTTGCCAGCGTAAAGGCTGCTGGCCGAACGAAACCACTTGCGTGGTAGATCGGCTGGAAGCCAAACGGAGCATTTGTACTAGACATGTTTGGTTTTCCTCATAAGAGAATGTTGGATACCAATCACAGCTCCTCGAAAGAACCGCGACTGGGGTTATTCCGCAGTGCAGCTATTCCATCACCCTCAATAATTTGGCCACCTGATGCCGCGGCGCTTTCCTTAATGCTGTCCAATACCGCAGTGAGTTTTTCATCCTCACGTGCAGGAGCGTCATGGTGCGCTTCATTCATGTATCGTTGATACAGACTCATTGGTAGCTTAAAGGCTAGCATTTCGTTGACGCCGATAAACCCCGTCCATTCACCTGTCTTAATTGTTACGTATTCCCAGCCAGGTACGTCTTCGGGTTTAATGGGTTCATACCCCAAGCGAATTCGCATCTGGATGGAATCGCGGGGATTAGTGGTCGTCAACCAGCATGTGTGATAGCCAGGGATCTTTGGAAGATCTGGCAGTGCGTCTTGGAAAAATTGCGAGCGGAACATTTCCACACGATCATCGTCGCTAATCAGCCGGTTCTCAGTCACCGCACGATCGGTGGCTGCTCGGGATTGGCGGGATACATCCGCTGTCTTTTTCAATCTTTCGTCGTTCATAGTCTCACTCCTTTCAGCGAGTTGAATTGTTTGAATTTTCACGATCCCACTTAGCGTACTGTTTCAAGTAACGCTGACGTAGAACGGGATCTTCCCAGACTCCAGCATCAATCATGGCTTGCTTTCGTTCTGGGGAAATGTACACTTGTTGGCGAGAAGACGGTGGCGTTTGGTCCCTTGTTGAACCAAGCATAGGGCCCTTGCGACCCTGGCGTGTGTTACCACTGTCATCATTACTCCCGCCTCCTTTTATATGCGGCAGGTGTTTGGCAATTCGATTATCTAATTCTTGCCAATACTCCTCTGTTTTTGGATTATAGCCCTGTTCTACCAAAGATTGATCAATTGCTAACACAATTTTCGATTCTTCGGTTTTAGCATTCGGGTCATACCACTTATTCCGGTCGATCCATTGCTTAGCAAAGCTAGTCACCTCAGGGTCTGGAGCATTAGGAGCTTGCTGGATTTGTTCAGCAACCTGAGCCTGTTTATGCTTCATGACCTGAAGCTGCTGCACTTGCTTCATGGCCTCGTCACGAATCCGGAGTGCCTTGGCTGCATCTTCACCGTTACCGGCTTCGATCGCTTGGCCCATGATTCGCTCGGCTGCCCTGACTTCAGCAATCTTCTCGTTTAGCCTAACGTCAAGATTTGAAAGAGAATTTTCGACGGTTGTCTTTTCAACCGCATACATCCGCTTCTCAAGATCTTCGTTTCGCTGTCTCAGGAAGTTAAGCTCGCGCTTATCTCGTTCGATAGCCTGTTTTCTACGCGCTGCGCGCTCAGCCTTCTCTTCACGACGCTTACGGCGTACTTCCTCGCGGTCTTCGTTGTCTTCTGCAAGACGCGCGTCCTCGCCACCTTCATCGTCGTCTTCGTGGTCGTCCTTCTCGTCTTCGGCCTTAGTTTCTACCGGTACGAACTCGACTTCCTTAGACTTGGCACCAGCTTCCTGGTCCTCGTCTTCTTCAATTAAGACGTTTTCGCCTTTGTTTTCTGCCATTGCCTGCTCCTTTCAGCAGTTAGATGAATGCCCTGATCGTGGTCGGATCTGCTGTAACCTTGCCGATAATGTCAAGGTCATTGAAAATCACGAATTCGATCTCCTCGTCGTTGTGCTTGATAGTCCAACGATCACCGCCGTATTTAGGGGTACGGACGAAATCCCCAACGTTACACCAGGAACCTTCTGGCCATGATTCCATGTTGTTTCGATTCTTGTAAGCCAGTGGACCAATGGCCGCAACCTTAGCGACCTGGGTGTTACTAGCTTCAGTCTTACGTGCTTCTTCAGGGATATAAATACCACCCTTAGTCTGGCTCTTGGCGCGACGGACTTGCACCATCACACGGCTGCCAAACGGAATAATGCCTGCATCAACCTCAGGAAATGCATCCTCAGTTGATTCGTAGGCCATAGAAATTGGATTGTCAAGTAGCATTCGCTCTTCTCCGTATGCTGTTAAAGTTCAGAATCTCGTTTGTCTTGGTCTTTGAGGAGTTGTTCGATCAGTTGCTTGGCGCGGTCTAGGCCTGCATAAACGCCTTGACGGTAACCATATTCAAAACCGATGTCCTTTCCCTCGCCAGGCTTCAATGAGACGGCCTCAAGTGCCATTCTCGTTTTTTCAGCCTCAAGCTTTGCAAAGACTTTGTCGAGCATTACTTGTTGCCTTCACCCTTGACTTTTTCGACCTTCATCTTTGGCATGGTCTTGTAGTCAGCTTTGGGTTGGGCAGGGGTTGGCGCAGGGTCTTTGCCACTACCACCGAGAGAGGTGGGGTAGCCTTTGCCCATGGCCATCTGTTTATGCAGATTGATTGCTTCCATGATAGCTCCTTTATTGTGCACGGGGGTTGGGGTTTATACCGGTGCCCGTACTTACACCGATTCTTTCGCCAGTCGCTACTTCTAACGCAGCGAGCTGCTTGGCTGTTTGGTTGTCGGACTCGTTCATCTCGAGACGTGCCTGGATCTGGGCTTGCGTGCGGCGATCCTCGGCCTCTTGACGCATGAGCTCCTTCTTGAACTCTTCTTGCAGCTCTGCCATCCGCTGCTGAATCTCTTGCAGACGTTCTTGGCTCTTGGCCTGGATCTCCATGGCCTTGGCTTGGGTGTCTGACTGCAGCTTCTGTTGCTTGAACTGAGCATCTGCCTGGTCCTTGGCCTGTTGAGCCTCGACTTGCTTCTGCAAGACACCGATTCGAGGATCTGGCGGAGGTGGCGGCGCAAACTGCTGCAAGGTCTGAATGGCTTGCTCGATGATCTGAGGCAGGCTGCTGAAGGCCTCGTCTGCTTGCTTGGTGACCACTTGGGAAGTGGCTGCCAATACTTGGTCCAGGCTCTTCTTCTCTTCGGTCGTGGCGTCCTTCTGAATCTCGCCAATGTCCACTTGGGCAGCGTCTGAAGCTTCCTCGAACACTTGGTTTGCATACCACAGCACCATGTGCTCTTTGATGTGGTCTAGCAAGATGGGCAAGGCAGCCGAGCCAATGATCCGGTTGCCGCCAAACATCGGGCTGGTCACGAAGTCCAAGTGCACTTGCAAGTGGGCCAGGTGATCTTGCTCAGGGAACGCGACGATCGGACGGCGCATCGTTGCAGCGATGTTCTCGTTGACGGCATTTAGCTCCAATGGCTGCTGCTTCGGCAACAAGAGCTCTTTGCCTTGAGGAATCTTGAGGCGCTCCAAGAACATCTCTTCGACCTTGCGGAGGTCATAGAGCTGCGGCATGGCCTGGGCACGCTGCATGACAGCTTGTACCTGGGCAAAGCGCTGGGCTTCACTGAAGATGTTGGGATCAGAGACTGGCACGACATTCATCGGGCCTTCGAAGTCGCTGCGCTTAACTAGCAGCTCGCCTGTTTCGTCAACGACCTCGGACTCTTCAAGGTAGGTCTTATTGAGGCGGAACAAGAGACGCAGCACACGAGCCATGGCATCGTGCATGCGAGCATGAATGGCTGAGAACACCACCATGCCTTGCTCAAGACGAGCTAGCGTCGTACCGACTGGCGTGTTGACATTGCTGTCTGCAAGCTCTTCAAATGTGGTGCGAACCACGCTTTGTGAGGAGTCAACCAAGAACCCGAGCAGCTGGTACAGGACCGGGCTTGGCGGGTTGTATGGCATGGCCATGAGCACCTTGCGGATGTCGTCTTGGCCGAAGCTGCCTTCGATCTCCTTGACTTCGGTCGGGTCGACGCGGTCTGTTTGACCACCAGCACCTGACTTGAGCTTCAAGAGACCAGGGAAGTTGTTGATGTGGGCTGAATCAAGCAGCGCGCGCAGGGCACCTGTAGCAGCAGCACTCAGGCCACCGATCATGTGAATCAGGCCGATTGGGTAAGCACCACGCCAAGGTACGAATGGGAACTCGACCATCCAGTACATTTCTTGCTTGGTCTCGTCTTCCTCTTCCCAGTTGCGATAGATGCTGAGCACACGCTGCGTTGACTTGTCAATGCTGATGATGTAAGGTGCCAGTCCGTCCTTGTTGTCAAGGTCCATGACGATGTAGCACTCAAACACGGTCCTGAGACCATCGACGTTGTATGTGTCAGCTGACCGTCCTTCAATCTTGTCGTTAGCTTTGCTGGCCTTGGACTCTTCAGGAGGCAGCGGGTCCACAGCCAAGTCGACATCGAGGTACATGCCGGCCTCAATGCGCTTCTGATATTCGATCTTGGTGAGGTATTGAACGTGCGTCTTGCGCTCAGCCGTGTAGAAGTTTGTCGCTGCGAAAGGCAGGTACACGTCATCGATGGGCACGAACATCGGCATGGGCTTCTTGCGGTTCTGATCCCAAGTGATCTTGAGATACTGACCACCGCCCAAAGGCAACTGGGTCGAGAGCTGCTCGAGCTCGGCTCTGAACTCTGGCATCTGTTCAGTCATTTGCCAGTTCAGGTAACGCGTGATGCGCTGAGCTTTTTCTACTTTGTCAAGGGTGGGTTCGCCAACGATCTTTTCTTTGGCAGGACCATCAGGCGGGAACAGCTCTTTCATGACACGAGCTGCAAAGTCCACGCAAGCCTGGGTCAGCATTGGGTGGACGACCTTCGAGGCGCCGGTGAATGACGCGCCGCCAGGGGCATCATCACCAAGGCCAGTACGTCTCAGGCCTTCTTCATACTGCTCGTCACGACGCTTACGAGCTTCTTTGTCTTTTTCAATCAGGTCACAGAGACTTGAACCAAGGCCCGACAGCTGGATGGGCGGCATTGTCTCAGCGAGGTTTGCATAAAACTCTGATTCGGCTGGTGTGGGGCTTTCGTCTATGGTGACCATTGCGCCACCGTCTTCGGTATCCTCAACGTCGTTGTCCGGATCAGGGAGGTCGATCATCTCGCCTAGTTCTTCATCACGTTCTGCCATTCAATTCTCCGGTCAAGCTGCGTAGGGATTCACTAGCTGTGGTTTGTACTCTGCTGCTTTGCTTCGGTCAATGACGGGTCGTGTGACAGACACGTAGCCACGGTCAGCCAATAGGCGCAGTGCTTGTGTCGTGCTGTCCACAAAGTCGTCATGTTTAATCGATCCCTCACCAGTGAAACTGCAAAGCTGCGAAATAAGTGGTTCAGCCCAAGAACGTGGGTTCCCAGGCCGCTTGTCAGATTCTACTACCCAAACGAATCCGTGTGCAAATAAATGTGAGACTGCATGCAACCGCTGGAGCTTGTCTGCTCGGCCGGGGTTGTATGGGTAGGCCAAAATGTCCTCACGGGCTAGCATCTGGCGGAGGCTGATTCCTGATCCCTTGTCCTCGATGATGAGCAAGTCTGGGCTTCGGCCGGTCAGGTAGGATTGCTTTGGGCCAATGACTGGCTTGATCATAGGCTTCATGTCATCGTCACCGTACCTGACGACATACTCTTTTTTGACCCGCTCGATTAAGCCAGGCAAGCCAAGATGCTCTTGCCAGCAGTCAAGCAGCAAGAACGACGGCTTCTTGTCCTGTCTGAACACGCCCCAGACTGAGCAGGCCGTGGGGTCCGGGTCATGGGTCTTGCGGTCGACTGACTTCTCCGTGAACGCCGTATCCAGGCTCATGACGATGTACTCAAGCTGCGGGATCGGCTTGTCCTTGGGCCATAGCTTGATCCAGCTGCGCTTGATGACGCCAGACTCTTCTGGGTCGATGACCTCGGCGTGGATCTCCTGGCGGCCTAACTGCGTGCCCTCGTACTGGGTGATCTCGTCAAGGAATGACTTGGCTAGGTTCGCAGCATTGTCGTAGGTTGATCCGCGGGTCACCAGGACCTTGGACTTGGGGGTCTGGGCATCCTTGAGCAGCTTACGAACTAGCTCAATGGGGCGCGGGGTCGTGGTCACGACGACCTGGGGGTTATCACCGAGACGCAAGCCGAACCGCATCATGTCCCAGGTTTCCTCGCAGTATTGCCATGCAGCCAGCTCATCACACCAGACTCGGTGGAACTGCGGACCGCGCAGACGGCTAGGTTCTTCGGCTGAAAAGCCACGGATCGATGAGCCGTTCTTCAGGGTTAGCTCACCCAGGCTCTTGTTGTGGTTGGCAATGATGCTTGGCGGCAGGATCGAGAGCAGGCCAGATTCGCCCTCAAAGCAAACGCCTCGGATGTCAGAGCTGGTTGGTGCAATGACCCCGCAGCGAACGCCTGGGTTGGCAGCTGCGTAGTTCGCGATGTCTTCGGCACCGGTCCGGGTCTTACCGAACCCGCGGCCAGCGAGGATCAGCCAGATGGACCAATCACCTTGCGGCGTGATCTGTTCAGGCCTTGCCGTGGCTTTCCACTTGAGTTTCCATGCAAGCAGCTCAAGGTCCTCGACGTCAAGCTGCGCGAGGTTTGTTTGGATGACCGTGAGCTCAGACGGCGTGAGAATCATTTGCTGTTTAGCTTCTCAATCAACCCAGTGATTTGCTCGATGAGCTCGAGCTTGACTTCAACAGGTCCTCCATCAGGACCAGAGATCTCGATTGCTTTCTTCTTGGCATGACCGTACTGAACCAGTTCCTTCATGCAGTCTTTGCGGACCATCAGATCGTGGTTGGGATCGAAAGCCATCTCAGCCAAGGCTTCGAGGGGATCGCCGTGCTTCTCGACGATGCGGTCGAAGATCTCTTGACGCTCGAGGTTGCGCTTGTTGAGCGAACCTTTCTTCCTTCCTGATCCTTCTGGTTTAACGCCCTTCTGAAATGGCATAGCAGGCTCCTCCGTTCTAAGTTGTTTCTATTTTAGATCGGACTGCGTGAATACGTACACAGGCGAATCAAAATCCCTATAGTGTATTTTTTTCAGCCATAACTAAGAAAAGCTATCCATTTAAGTACTTGATTTTATTCGTTCGTTCGTTCGTTCTCTAGTCCACGCGAGACCATAACTGGTTGAATTGATTCACTTAGTTATGCCTCTAAAAACCTCCTATAGGGTTTTTCCGAACGAGTCCACTGATCCCCGGACCATTTTTCACAAATAATCGCGCGACTTGCACAACTTTGATATAATCTAAGTGAGCGCATTGTGCCTCAAATCATCAACCAAGGAGCAAGTATGTCACGTCCTGTAGAAGCATCATCGGCACTCGACTTAGACACCATCAAGATCCTCTTGTGGGCAAGTGAGTATGGATCAGGCCATCCCAACATCAGCAGACTTTATGACCGCGAAGCAGAAGACGGGCTGCCCATCAGCCGTGGCACCTTCTTCAACGCCATCAAGGGTCGCAAGGTCACGAACCACGTGATCGCTGCCATTGACGAACTCATCGCCATCCGTGGCTGGCAAGCCCAGTATCTCGATCATTGCCGTGAGGAACACAAGCGCCGCGTCGTCAAGGCCTTCGAAAGCCCCATGTCTTACTGTTCTGTCTGTGGTCACGCCTGCCCTAATTGCGGTGGTCCCAGAACCGAGAAGCGACGCAAGGCAGTCAAGGATTACTTGAAGCAAGATCCGTTAGACCTCGGCTGCAAGCTGCGAGAAGTTACGCAAGACGAATAGTCACGTACTGCGAGGAATAAAAAAGAGGGCCTGTGAGGGCCCTCAAATGCTTCACACGTGATTGGCAACTGCTGCGTGTGAACTTATCTTATATCAAATTTCCTGGTCAGAACGCTTCTTTCGAGATTTCTTTCGGACCTGCTCCTGAAAGTCGTCCATCTCTTTTTGAGCCGAGTGAATAGCTCTCTTGAGCAACGGAGATGATACGGCTGAGCAGTTGCTGCAGGTCTTCGATTCTGGCGTCTCGGAGCTTGAGCTCGTCATCCAGCCTCTTAATCTCGTACATAGCTTGTCCCAACAGGACGTCAAGTTCGTGAAAGCTCTTTTGATCCATCTCATGAGCCCACCAGTATGCCGATGATCCCGGCAATCAATCCAAACAAAATATCAGCAGCCATCTTCGTCCTCGCTTTCTTCGTCTTCATCAGGTTCCTCCTCAGTCCAGTCAGCCTCGCAGCAATCGCTGACCTCCTCAATCTGGATGTCCACGCCCTTGGCACCCCAATATTCGTAAGCCCCAATGCCAAAGTCAACCTCAATGACGTTGCATTCTTGCTTACAGGCGCAGCACCAGGTCATCAAAAGTTCCTCCGGTAGAACTCGTCTAAGCACTCCTCGAAGTTCTTAAACTGTCCACCTTCGCCACCGTCACGCTCACCGATCCACACAGTCCCGTCATCGAGCTGCGTGATTCGATAGGCGCCAACAACGACCGACGACTTGCGGTAGATCAGCTCTTGCAGCTGACTGCGATTCACCACCACAAAATCATCGGTCGCGTTTGGCTCGGCTAACTTTTCAACGTCGCTGCCGTTCATAGCTGCTCCCTTGTCTGCCTTTCTACCTCGAGCATGGCATCGGCGAACTTAAAGGCATCGCGGCAGGTCTCCCACATGTAGCCATTACCGTGCACCTGGATCAGGGCTTGCATGGCCTTCGCTGCGTAATAACGCCGTGCAGAAACCATTTCCACAACAGACGCGTCTTCGTAATCTTTCTGAGTCATAGCATTCCTTTCTCGCGCATCTTGCGCTGTATTTGCTCAACGGCTTGTTGCTGACCTGCCTTGAGCATGGACAGGGCAACTTCGACCAAGATCGGTCTAATCCTCTTCAGCTGCTTTTCTACAAGCATCTCGGCTACCTTTTCAAGGCGTTCTTTTTCAGTCATGGCGCCTCAGATGCAGTTAGTGCTGCAATTATTCCCTACGCAGCAGGTCGTGCAAACAATCAACCGGCCGTTAGGTCCTGGGTTCGTGGTCACCACACACGCTGCATAGGCAGCAGATGCTGCGACAGTTAGATACACGGCCAACAGGCCAGACAATACTCTTTTCATGATTCACTCCTTCGGTGGAAAGTTAATAAACACACACTCATTCAGATGACGCTTGCCATACGCGTCGACATACGACTCCCCGCAGCCTGCCATCCATTCAATCGTGATGACAGCCAAACCTGCTCCAAAGATCACCATGGTCACAAGACTGACGATCCATTCAAATACCTTCTTCATCTGCTTCTCCTCAAAAAGGTGCTTCTTCAAACATATCTAGGTTAATCTTAGGCTTCTCTGGCTTAGGCTTGACTACGATCCACATGCCTGGCAGCATCCACTCTTCGGCTTCGACCTTGGTGTGAAAGCCGCGCAGCGGACCGTCTTCGTCATAGACCCAGAACCTCATGCCACACCAAACACGCCATTGAGCAAGTACTTGAGCTCTGAGACTCCGCCATTGCAGTAATGCATATTCTGGTGCTTCTTGTACTTGTTGTGCACCCCGTGATTGATGAACTTAGTCATCAGAATCGTGTGGTCCTTGTGCAGCGTATGGTGGCTCAGGGCATGCTCGCCAGTCACGAACGTGAAGTCCACGTTAGGCTGGTGCTGCCTGATGCAGTCGACCTGGGCACCGTTCAGTCCGATGATCAAGCAGCTACCCTTGTGGACTGCCTTCTTTTTTCTGATGGTCAGGTTCTCAAGCTCGTCAAGCCAGCCAGTCTGCGGCGGGTCGATCTTCATGGGTGCTGCCTCGCGCTCTTCAAGCCGTGCTGCCACCTTCTCTAGAACCCGATCAGTGATGGCGTCGACGAGCAGCTCAAACAAGTCACCAATGGTGTCGATCTTCTTGGCAGGCTCCGGGGGCGGTGGCTCAGGGGCCACGAACACAGGCTCAGGCTTCACCTCGCTGCGTATCTTCTCTGCAGCATCGCGTGCTGCTTGGATCATGGCCTTGTAGTTAAAGGTCCGCTGGTCGTTGATGATGACACGGCGGCTAGTCGGCAAGACCATCTGGCCCTGCCTCATCAATTCCTTGTTTGACAGCCGTGGCTTGTCAACAGCCACAGCGATCATGCCTTCGAGCACCTGATCCTTCTCGTCGCGGTTCCATACGGTTCTTGTCATGCTGCCTCCAAATTGCCATTTTGAAGGTCAACCACAAGCTCAAGCAGCTCGGCATAAGCGCCGTAAGCCATAACCCGATGAAAGTCGCTGTTCTTGACTTGGTCGTAGCCATTATTTGGATCAAACTTCCACTTGTTCTCAAGGTAGCTGATCTGGTTCCAAATGTGGCTGATCACGTTGTCTTTATTGAATCTCATGCTGCCTCCTTAGGTGCGTAATGACGAGCTTCTGCCAATGCTTCTGTCCAATCTTCTCCATACATCTCGCGCTTCTGGTTGTCGCGCTCCTTGGCCAGCCAGTAAGCGTGCTGCTGCAACTCAGGATCTAGCTCCTGAATGATCCAGCCTTGGCTGCGCAATTCCTCGCGGCCTGCAAAGGTCTGGTGCATCTTGTCGTGGTAAGCGCCAAGGTCTTCTAATGCAGCGATCAAGCCAGCACGATCATCGTACTTGACGTGACGTGGGCGAAAGCCAAAGGTGTCCTTGTACCAATCTGAAAATAAGCCGCTCAAAGAGTCGGTGGTCATTTCTGCGTAGTTCATTATTTGATTCCTCCAAGGTCAATCAACAAGTCAGCGATTTCAGAGACAGACATGTTGTCATAGTCTTCAAGATCTTCTTGTACCAGCAAGTCAAATGCAGCTGGCGGCACATTCATGCCAATGCGCTTCATCTCTTTGAGCTCAGCGAGAACGGCAGCACGCAATTTAGAGGTTTCCATTAGATTGCCTCCGCTTGAACGTTGATCTCGTAGCCAAGCTTCTTGATGCAGTTGATGGTATCAGGCTTCAAGGTCTTGGTGCCGGCGATGATAGCGAATGTCTTAGCGATGTCGCAAACGGGATACACAGTGCGTTGACCGTAGACACTGGTAATACGAACGATGATTGATTGCATAACTTTCTCCTTTCTAGGTGCACTCAATGTGAGTACGGTTAGATCTTACAATAGAACCGCGCACTGCGCGCACACCTCCGCAAAAATATTTGGCTGGGACATTTACTAGCTAGGGCTCGCGGAAAATGGTCCCCGAGAATGATCCCAGAGGACCCGGAACCAGGCTTCCCATAACTTCCTATGGACGAGGCATAAAAATGTCCCTGGGGACCACGTCGTGAGAACCGGTGCATCTGGGTGTACTTGTCAGGCATAAACTGGGCTAAACTAGGCTAATTTTCTTATAAAAGCTCATCCGGTGAGCCTCTGGTGCGCGCTACGTAGTAAAATGACCCTTTTCGAGGAGGGCTTTATGAAAATTGCAACAGCTAAGAAACTAGCAGCAGAACACAACTTCGGATTCGAGTACTCTAACGAGAAGCGGTTGTACATCCTATCTGACAACCAAGAGGGTTGGCCTGACCAGTACTTCCCAGGCAACGTGCTGCGCAGCATGGACGAGAAGGTGTTTACCGAATTCTTCATGCGCGTCAAGCAAGACTAACTCAGCCACTCTTTCCATTCGTCGCCCAGCACTTGCGCCGACAGCATCTTCTTTGCGCGCAGTGCCTTAACGATCTTTTCGTCGACCGATTTAGGGCAGATCAGGTCGACATACGTTACCGCGTTCTTTTGTCCGATACGGTGGGCACGGTCTTCGGACTGCAGCCGATGCTCTAGGTTGTAGCTGTTCGAGTAGTAGACCACGTTGCTTGCAGCGGTCAGCGTAATCCCGAAGCCGCCGGTCTGGGCATTGCCCACAAAGTACTTGCACTCAGGATCCTCTTGAAAGCGCTTGACTGCGTCCTCGCGGTCTGCTGCTGCCGTGTCGCCGTAGTAAACCACGGTGGACTTAGGTCCGAACTCCTCTTTCAATGTCTCGCTGATCAGTTTGATGTCTGCGCGGTAGTTGGCCCAGATGATCACCTTGCCTGACGCCTCATCGAGCACTTCCATCAATGCCTTGAGTCGGTTGCTTTCGATCGGGAATACCTTGCCATCATCCGTGGTCAGGTGTCCGCAGATCAGTTGATGCAGCCTCAGCAGCTTAGTCAGCACGATAGGAGCTGAGACTAGCTTACCATCAAGCTCTGCCATCGCCTTCTCTTTCAGGCTCTTGTAGTGCTTCTTCTGCTCGTCAGTCAACTCAACTTCATAAGTCTGGTAGATCTTTTCAGGGAGGTCCAAACATTCGTCTTTGGTTCGTCTGCTGCTCCAGTGACTGATTTGGTTTTTGAGCTCCTCCAAGTTCTTGTAACCCTTAATCTTCGTAAACGCGCGGTTTCCAGCGGTGATCTTGACCATCTCAGCATATTTCGCCCTAAATGTGTAGAAGCTGCTGAAGCCCAGCAGGTGTGGATTTAAGAAGTTCGCCTGGCTGTACAAGTCCAGGGGATTGTTAGTCACTGGAGAACCCGTCAAGATCCTCCGGTAGTTTGCCTTGCGGCCAATCTTGATGGCAGCCTTCGTACGTTTGGCATCACGGTTCTTGATGGTTGTCGACTCGTCAATGACCATCAGTGTCTTGTGGCAATTGACAAACGATTCAGCAAGCTTGTAGCTGCGCTCAAATGCCAGGGCCTCGATGTTCATTACAAACACCTTGAGCTGGGTCAACGGCATGAGCAGCATGTCGTACGTTTTCTTCAGCTCGGTGTTGGCTCCGCTGTCCCAGTAAGTACCGACCCACTCCACGTAGTCAGGCATGTGTGTTGGCAGCTCGTTCGTTACCCAGTTACGGTATGAGCCCTTGTTGCCCAAGATAAACACGGCATCGATCTTGCCTCTTGCATACAGCCATGCTGCAGTGTCCACCACGATCTTTGACTTACCCAAACCCATCTCAAGGAACAAGGCAAACTCGTCCATGTCCCTGCTGCGAATGAAGTCTTCGTCTTGATGGGCGAAGGGCTTTGTCTTGTATTTGTATTCAATCATGCTTTAGCTCCTCGAAACCGTAGAACCATTCGTCCTTTGCGCTCCACTTGGCATGGTTCTCAACGCTATAAACTTGGGTAGGGATCTTGAAGTCAGGTGTCTTGAGTGTCGCAGGGACCAATGACACGTCGTACCACAGGCAGCGATTGTTGGGCTGGCAAGCGAACTGGCCATTGTCAAGCTGAATGAAGTTGTAGCTCTTATGTTCTTGGACTCCTTCGCTGAAACTCGTATCGATGCGGTTGAAGTCAGGTGCAGCAAAGTCAATGGTGAACAGGTAATTGCCGAAGTGGAACTTCTTGTCCTTGCCAAAGAACTTGACCTTCAGTCCACGCAAGTTAGACTTCTCGATGACAGCCATGTCGTATGACAGGCAATCCCAGATCTGCAGATGATCGAGCGGTAAGGGTTCATCTACGGTCTTCCAAACATAAGCGCTGATGGGCAGCTTGTCATAGAGGGCACCGTAGTTAGTCAACATGCATTCGATTCTGAAGGCTTGTCCCTTGATAGCCTTAGCAGTCATCCATACGCAAGGCTCAAGCTCCCCGTGTCCTGATTCGAGGTTGTACAAGAACTCCTTGCGGACGAAGCATTTGACTGGTGGGATGTTAGCGACTAGGAACGTCATTCTTCTGTGCCTTTCTAAGTGCGATGTGTTTTTGTAAGATGTGCCAAAACTCTGACTTAATAATCTGGTTCATAGATCAAAGTACCTTTGTGTGCGTGGCATGATGATGTGTAAGTTGTTCTTGGCTCGTGTGGCTGCCACATAAAACACACGGGCCTCGTCGTCTTGGTTGTCTTGATAGCTGTTGTAAGTCTTTGGACTCATGTCTGTCAGCAGCAAGACATTCTCTGCTTCACCGCCTTTTGAGCCGTGAATCGTGCTGATGTGGATCCTTGGTTCGCCAGTCAACGACTCGCCTTGTCTTAGAGCAGCCAGGAAATACTCCTTCTCCTCATCGCTGATACGGTCTAAAGCCTGGTGCCAGATGGCCCTGGTCTTCAGCCCATACTTATTGACCAGTAGGTCCAAGGTCAATTGATCGTCGCTGATCTGTTTCAGTTCCTTGAAGCCGTGTTCGATCATGCGCTTGCTCATGTGAGCATAGACGATCTTGGCAAGTTCAGGGCTGATGGGATCGCCTTTCCTGAGTCGTTCCCAGGCTCGTATGGCTGTCAGTGCCTCAGACTTACGAGGTGAGAATCCTTGACATTCGTATGAGTAGCCCTCACGATGACATAAGTCAACCAATTCCTTGAGCATGTAGACATTCCTAGCAAGCAGCAGCCATGTACCGCTGCCCATGTCTACGTGTTCGATGTCATTGTGGTAGCTTATGCTGCCTTGATGAGCTGCAGGTCGAAAGTCTTTTTCTCGCCGCCTTGATACTCGACTAATAATTCCAGCACTGAGATCGTGAACCACGGATGGGATTCTGTACGACTGATCAAGAATGCGGACATCTGCGTCGAGTCCGATGAAGTGATCAACGTCTGCCCCGGCCCAGCGGAAAATTGCCTGATCATCGTCTCCTGCGATGTACACTTGTTCTGCATGTTTCATCATCCTTTCTACGACTTGCCATTGCAGCTTTGATAGGTCTTGCGCCTCATCAACGAGCAAGGCTTTCAGCTTGGGGCAGAAGCCAGTCGTTCTCATTTGTTCTAACATGTCTGTGTAATCGATCAGCCCCATCTCGTTCTTGTATTCCATCAGACTTCTTGCAAAGTGGTCTAGCTCATACCAGCCGATGTCGTCATCTGCTGCCTCTTCCCATTGCTGCTTCAAAGGTACGCAGCGAATCCTTGCCATACCTTCTAAAAACCTAAGCTTGTCGCCCTTACCCATACCAGTCATGGTGCCGTCTTCGCTGTTCTGGCGGCCGGTAATTTCAACACCGACCTCGTCAGCCAGCTCCTGATAGTGGCTATGCTGCATGACCTGCTGCCTCGTCAATCCTAGCTGCCTGAATGACAAGCTGTGAATCGTCCTGAAGTAAGGCATGTCATCAGGGGAAAACCCAAAGCGGCTTCTTGCCTTGTCACGGGCTTCTGCGGTCGCTTTCTTCGTAAAGCTTATGAAGCCGATCTCGTCAGGCTTGACGCCGGTTTCAAGCAAGGATTCGACGATGTTCATGAGTGTTGTCGTCTTTCCTGTGCCTGGAGGTCCTAAGATCAACTTCGGCTTCATATCAAACTATTGCCAAAGTCAGGTGTCTGATGGCCCTTATCTTGGAATGAGAAGGCCGGCACAGACCAAACAGTGGCTCGCTTACCGTTGAGTCGATAGGTATGCGTCTCACCGCCGTAATCACGAATGGCTGAGCTGATTTGATTGAGCTTGAAGTCCTTAAACTTTTGCTTGTCTAAGAAGTTCATGAAGTCAGCTAAGCGGAACAGGTGACGGTTGTCATCTTGATCGTGAAACGGTTTGCCAAGCAAAATCTCATCAAGGTGCTTAGCTTGCGCCTTACCAGTACAAAACCGTTCAAGCAGCTCGATGAACTGACCTTTCGGTGTCGAATCTTCTGGTGCCTCGATGATCACTACGTCTGCAAGCAGCGCTTGAATCATCTGGTTCCATTGATTCAGATTCATCTTTGGCGGCATGTAATTCATAGCTTCCATGCAGCGCTTCTGAAACCCTGACTGGTTTTGCAGATCTTCTGTTGACAGTGACAAGCGTGAACCGTTGTCCATGTCAAGGAACCAAATGGGAGGATCTGTGTTGTACTTACTCAGACTTGACAACCTTGGAGCACCCTGCTGGATACCTACGCCATACTTGCGCATGCGGCACAAACCGGCATTGCAGTGTGGTCTGATGGGCGGCCTGCTGCAAGTGTATTGATAGTCACTGTTTTGTAAGGACTGCATCACACCATGCACCTCAGACTCGGGCAGCGGAGGATCCATGACTTCTTGGTTCATCTGCATCACGATCGGCTGCCAGTCTTCTGGGTTCATCTTACGTGCCAAGACGCATAGATTGAACAAGCCGTTGTTGCGTGTGCCTTCAGGGAAGCCTTGTGTTGCTAGCTTCTCAAGGCATGGAGGAGCATCCTTGAACTGGCGCTTCTTGCTCTTACCTTCTTGGAACTTGAGCTTGATGAACTGGGCTCTTGTCATTCGCAATGGCTCTGCGAAATCTAAGAAATCTGCCGGAGTCATTGGGGCACCTGATTCAGCTACGCCATAACGGCTGCTAGCAGCACCCTCAAAGTAAGGCATGTTGATCCAGTTACCAACGTCTCCACGATCAGATAGAACTTCGTCTTGTTTAGGGAAGATCTCCGACGTCGGGTGGCCGAGCACAGATGCGAGCTCAGCCAATTTCCTCTTCACATCGGCAGCCGGTATCGGCTCCGAGAAAAACATATAAATGTGCGCACCGCCACTCTTGCTGCGACACACTGCTACAGGTGCCTTCGCCTTCTTGCAGAGCTCGACTGCGTCTTTCAAGTCATAGTTCTTATATTCGTCGATGTCAATTGCACCAAAGAGGCATGAGTTGTCCTCTCTGATTGGCACAATACCGATTCCTTTCTTCCCTGAGAGGTGATCTTCCCAAAGCTGTTCTGTGACGGGGGCTCTCTTTGTGACCGCAGTCCCCTGCACCTTCAGACCGGTATTCTTGCCATCGATGTCATAGGTACCGTAAGCACCAGTGTGCCCTGAAAATAAGGCCATGAATCGTTGTGCAAGCATAATTCTTTCTCTTTGTAGTTTCAGAAAGGGAAGGGCCTAAGCCCTCCCCACACATCAAACGCCTCTGGTCGCTGCTTTCAACGGTGTGTTTGTCACCGTATCTGTCTGGGCATTCATTGGCTTAATCTTGTTCACTTGTCGCTTCAAGAAGCGATTCGAGACTTTGCGTTTAGCCTTTTTATGACCAGCTGCTGCCTTGCGTCCAGGCCCCTTCTTCGTGGCATGTGGATTCCTGCCATCGGTTTTAGGGGTCTTTGCACCTAGAGTTGGAAACAGATCAGTAAGGAACATCATCCGCTCCTGATGCATGACCATCTGCAGGAGGCTCAGATACCTTGACGAGACCAGCAGAGACGTCGGCTCCGAACTTCTTCGCTGCGTCATAGAGACTCCTATCTTCGATCATGGAAGGATCGTTGATGATCCAACCATACCAGCTGTTAGTATCCTTCGTCTCCATACCAGTAGCTACATGATAGCTATGGCTAAATGGAGGAGGTGTGAAGGTCTTATCGCCAACCTTGACTTGCAGGCTCATCATCTGACCAAGCCAGCGGCGACTCTTCTTCAACTGAGTCGACGACATTGCAATCAAGGCACGCTCAAAGCCGCCTTCACTAACAACCAACACGTAGTGGTAAGCTGTGGTGACGATCAGGTTGCCGTTAGGCAGCACATCTTGACCACGCTCGTTCTTCTTAGTTTGATTGAGAATGTTCTCATCAAGGTGTTCACGTACCAGACCGCCGCCAGCTTCACGAGGTGTCCACTCGACATAAGACTTCTTGAATGCGCAAGGCACCACACGGAACTCTTTCATCAATTGGCCAGTCACGGTATTGATCACCAAACCTTCTTCAGCACCAGGCACCTTGGTAGCTCCACGCAATTCAGGTGACAACGCTTGCAGAATCTTGAGGTAAGGAATTGCAACGTCTTTTGCTGTGACGTTTTCAAAACCCATGCCTGCATCGGCTGCCATGTCGGCAGCAAACGCAACCGGAAGATTCTCTTGTTTTACTGCCACTTCATTCTTCTTACTCATTGCTTGCTCCTTTTGACTTTAGCAATTTGGCCGATGTACACGTTAAAAAGCTCAAGGGGAAATTCGGACCCACTCTCCACTTGCTCTCTGACAAATGCTGTCAAAGTCTGCGGATGAACACCTAGTTTGCCGTTAAATTCGATGCCCTGCTGTTCTAGCTGGCTCTTGAACTTTTCAGCACGTTCATGCTCACCGCGGTTAAAAGCGACAGACACTTCTTCCTTGATCAGCGCCTCGTGTCCATGGTCTTGCAACCAGGTGAAGCACTCCTCACGTTTGTCTTCGCCGATCTTGGCTGAGTAATACGGCTTGACGGTCACTTCACTGCCGTCTGTAAGCGAAAACTTAGCCATCCCAATCTCGGCCATTGCATCTGGCAGCTGCCGTTCTGCAATTTCCCGAGCCTGCTCCTTCAAGATCTTTAGACGCGCTTCTGCATCTGCGATCTGTTCTTCCATATCAATCAGTCTTTCTGCCAAGTGACTGATCTTGCTCAATCCCTGGTCAGATGGAAGCGACTGACTGTCGGCCAACATGTCTTCAAGCATTTGCTCTGACTCCATTCAAATCCGCCTCAATGGCGTA
>JACCEB010308656.1_pt1 | contig 22666 bp, 25 predicted proteins | sample 7454761 | NCBI WGS metagenome assembly JACCEB01 (sample SAMN15323454, study PRJNA562643) | freshwater metagenome | isolation source: river surface water | place: USA:Blue River Watershed | collected 2017-08-18 | reverse complement strand
AGTTGGAAGATCAGCGCGAACCCATGGCGTATTTTCTTTAAGATTCTGTGCATAAACTTCTTTTAAAAGTTCTTCTGCGCGATCAGATGTCACACCTATTACTAAACGATTTGGACGCAAAGTGTCCTCGACTGCAAAACCCTCACGTAGAAATTCTGGGTTCCAGGCGAGCTCTAAGTTTGTAGGCAAGGTGGCTGCAAGTGCTTGTGCGGTGCCGACCGGAACTGTTGATTTTCCCACTAACAACGAACCCGGTTTAGCTACCTTTGCAACTGCAGCAAAAGCGCTCTTCACATAACTTAAATCTGCGGCCAAACCATCTTTCATCTGCGGGGTACCCACACAGATGAAATGAACATCGCAATCTGCGATTTCGTTGAAATTTGTGGTGAACTTTAACTTTCCACCCTTGATGTGCTTCTGTAACAACTCAGGTAGATCAGGTTCGTAAAATGGTAGTTCTCCGACTGAGAGCGCTGCAATCTTCTTATCATCGGTATCGATTCCGATTACATCAAGACCCAGCTCTGCCATGCAAGCTGCATGTGTGGCACCAAGATAGCCAGTGCCAATCACCGAGATTTTTAACATGGGATAAATCTAATCTACTTTAACTCTCCGCAGGGATTTTCAATTGCGGTTCGAGTTTTGAATTTATCAATAATGCTTGGCGATGGTTTAGCAGAAGGCTTTTTTGATGCATTTGGTGTCGGAGTAACTTCATCTACAATTGGAAGATCATTACGCATGCGATCAAACAACTCAGGTGCCAGCTTCTCATCCCATACAACCACGGAACCTAGCCCTGGGTAGTAGCCATTGGTATCTCCAAGTGGAACCGTCAATGTACGCATTTTGCCAGGCGTTAGATTCTTTATTTGCTTGGCCAATGTAAGGATGTCACCTTGGTCCAAGGTTTCATCAGTCTTTACAGTAGAGAAAATTGCCGAAATCAGATTCTTAACTTTAAATGGATTAAGTAAAACGCCTGTGCTTGATGCTTTGCGAAATACTGCAGCGACAAACTGCTGCTGTCTTTGCATGCGTCCTAAATCTCCCATGCCATCGAAATCTCGAGTGCGGACATATTTCAGTGATTCAATTCCATTTAAGGTATGACGCCCAGCCGCGAGAACCAAGTGGCTCTTAGGATCATCTATATCTTTCTTGGTGCAGACTTCGATGCCACCTAGTGCATCCACGACATTCTTAAATCCTACGAAATTAACTTCGACATAATGGTCGATTCGTAAACCCGTCTGCTGCTCCAATGTTTGAATTAGAAGTGGTGCGCCACCCCATGCGAATGCCGCATTCAATTTCGCTTTCTGCTCTGAAATCTGAGTTTTTCCATCCATACCGATATGTGCGGGAACGGTTACGAGGCTGTCTCGCGGCAATGAGATCACCACTGCTTTATCTCTTGATTTGCTGATGTGGACGAGCATCATGGTGTCAGATCTAGCGCCAGCTGCAGTCTTAGTTGAACCTACTCTTAATTGGCGCAACTCTTCTTTAGTTAGTCCTTCTCTAGTGTCAGAACCAACTACCAAATAATTTACTGCACTTGATGCGCGTTCAGGTCGATCAGTTAAATTATTGAAAACGCTAACCCTGCTGATCGCTCCAGAGATTCGACCTAATCCAAGCCATGCAAATCCTGAGAGCAGGACAATTCCAACAGATGTCCAGGTGAGGATTTTGATGGCTCTTGGCGACTTCACGAGCGAAAGCCTACAAGAGGCTTCATTAGACGATAGCGTTTACCCGTTATGGAGCAAGTGAATTCCAACGCAAATCTCAAATCAAATGGCGACTTAAATTTAGAGAATTCAGATGATTTAGTGGCCGTATCTGTGATTCTGCCGGTACTCAATGAAGAGCGACATTTGGAGAGCGCTGTAAATGCAATTGTTCAGCAGGATTTCAAAGGTCAACTCGAAATTATTCTTGCTATTGGCCCCTCGAAAGATCGAACCTTAGAAATTGCCAAGAAATTAGCCAGCAATGACTCAAGATTGAAAATAGTCGATAATCCAACAGGAAAAACTGCTGCTGGGTTAAATCTAGCAATTAAGAATTCGAAATTTCCAGTAATCGTCCGAGTAGATGGACATGCAAATCTAGAACCAAATTACATTTCAACTGCAATCAAGTTATTAAAAGAAACGGGTGCGGTAAATGTTGGTGGTTTGATGGCAGCCGAAGGTTTAAACCCATTTGAAAAGGCAGTTGCCAGAGCAATGCGAAGTCCACTCGGAGTTGGAAGCGCGAAATTTCATACAGGGGGCGAAGCTGGCTTTGTCGATACTGTGTATTTAGGTGTATTTCGCCGTGATGCGCTATTGGCTGCGGGTGGTTTTGATGAGCGTTTCACAAGAGCACAAGATTGGGAGTTAAATTTCCGCCTAAGACAACAGGGCGGAAAGATCTACTTTGATCCAAAGTTAAAAGTCACTTATCGGCCACGAGCAAGTTTTGGCGCACTTGCCAAGCAATATTTTGAATATGGTCGCTGGCGTAGAGTGGTGACCAGAACCCATAAAGGAACTATCAATTACCGCTATTTAGCGCCACCGCTTACCGTACTTGGTGTTATCTGCTCTTTGATTGGTAGTTTCATAAATTCGATCTTGATTCTGCCGGCAGCTATCTACTTTGCATTTATATTGATGGCCGCATTTGCGATTGGTAAATCACCCAGAGAACTCTTCTTTCTACCTTGGGTGCTCTTTACTATGCACTTCTCATGGGGAGTTGGCTTTCTAACTTCTAGTAAGCGCTTAATTAGCTAGCCAGTCAGGTAACCTTTCCTATCATGGAGCGTCCAGCAGAGGTTTTTACCCCATTTAAAGCGAGCTTGCCGCCATTACTTAGATATTGGCGCTCGTTATGGGCTCGCCGCTCCTTCATAAACGAATATTCCAGATCTGAATTAAGAGCAACTCACTACGATTCGATTTTCGGGCAGTTATGGCTAGTTATTAACCCACTTCTATTATCAGGCGTCTATTTTTTACTAATCGTGATCATTGCAGGAGATGCCGATAAAGTTCGATACGCACATCTAACTGGCAGCCTCTTCCTATTCTATTTAGTTAGTAACGCCATGAATGGTGGTGCCAAATCAGTGACTTCAGGTGAGAAGTTGATCTTGAATACTGCATTTCCAAGGATGGCTTTGCCAATTTCCACCACTGTAGTTGCCTTCTTTAAATTCTTACCAACTTTGCCAGTCTTTCTAGCCCTTAAATTTGGATTAGGAATCGAATTTACTTGGCAGATGCTCTGGGGATTTTTGATCATCTTGATTGCTTTGGTGTTTGGTCTGGGAATTGCGATTTTGATCTCTGCTGCAAATGTTTACTTTAGAGATATTTCAACCTTTTTACCGTACTTGAATCGAACCTTGCTTTATGTTTCACCAGTTTTGTATGAAGCTTCCAACGTGAACGAGTCCATCTCATTCATTAAAAACATAAATCCCTTCTTCCCAATTTTGGACTCATGGTCGCGAGTAATGGTTCATAACGAAACTCTTATTTGGTCGGATGTTGCAGTAGCTGCAACTTGGGCCTTTGGAACCTTATTTATTGGTGCTTACATATTTCTAACCAGAGAACGGGAGTTCGCAGTCCGTGTCTGATCTAATTGGTGCAAAACATAATCCAGGTGATCTCGCGGTCTCTGTGCAGAACCTAGGCTTAATTTACAAAACTACTTTGGATAAGAAAGCGTCTCTGCCAACACGTTTGAAGAGCATGGGCAAAGGTCGCAAACAGACTCGAATTGTTAACGCGCTAAATGGTGTCAATATCGATATTGATTACGGCAGTGTCCTCGGAGTCGTCGGTGCAAATGGCGCTGGAAAGTCCACCCTCATGAGAGTAATTAGTGGAATTCTGCCTCCAACTACTGGCCGCGTTGAGGTTTACGGAAGAGTCTCAACACTTTTAGCCCTTGGTATCGGTTTCAATCCAAAATTAACCGGACGCGAAAATGTCTTGCTGGGCGGTCTTGCCGCTGGACTCTCACGCAAACAGATTGATTCACATTTTGATGAGATCGCAGATTTCGCAGAACTCGGAGAGGCGATTGATGCGCCTATGCGCACTTATTCCTCTGGCATGTTTGCCAGATTGGGTTTCTCTGTTGCGGTAACTGTTAAACCAGATATTTTGATTGTGGATGAAGCGCTAAGCACGGGAGATGCAAGATTCAAAGAGAAGAGTCTCAATAAATTAAAAGAGCTTCGTGGCGATAACCGAGCATTGATTTTAGTTAGCCATGCATTAGGAACCATTCGAGAGATCTGCAATGAAGTGGCTTGGCTTGATAAAGGTAAATTGATTCAAAGAGGTAACCCAAACGATGTTGTAGATGCCTATCAAGATTTCCTTGCGGTCGGAAAGAGCGCAGTTATCAATGAGGACGTATAAAGCGCTATTTGTTGTAGCAACTTTAATTACATTTTTTCTAGCGCCACCTGCAAAGGCAGAAACTACATTCACCTTTGAGGGAAATGGCTTTGGGCATGGCGTTGGATTGAGTCAGATTGGTGCAAAAGCCATGGCGCTTGAAGGTAAGAGCGCAGAAGAGATTTTGAAGTATTACTACACCGGTGTTGAGGTCGAACCATTCCCGGATTGGTTCGATGTACGTGTAAATATCGGAACTAAATTGACTGCAGCTTCAATCAGATTGGTATCAGATGTTGGATACATCTCAATCAACGGGTTTGAGTTAAGAGATAAGCAAAGCACCGCAAATTTCCGGTACTCCGCCGAAGGAATTACAACCACAATCACCAGAACTAATTCTGGAATCAGATCTGTGATTGCACGTATTCCGGCGCAAGATTTCGTGACTATTGATTGGAGTGGAACTCGATTCCTTCCGGGGCCCACCGCGATTGTGGCTTTTACTGCAGGAAAATCTGCCAGATATCAATTTGGTCGGATAAATCTAGTGATGGTCGGTAAAGGTTTTGAGGTCACAAATACTGTGCGCCTAAAGGATGAATATTTGTACGGAATTTCTGAAGTATCTTCTTCGTGGCCTACTGAATCGCTAAAGGCGCAGGCAATTGCTGCCCGAACTTATGCGCTATCTAGAGTGGGTAACTACCGCTTGAGCTGTGATTGTGATTTATTTGGAAACACAAAGGATCAACTATTTGTTGGTCTAAGCAAGATTTCGGAACCACGATTTGGTGCGCTTTGGAAAGCAGCAGTAGATGCCACTAGTTTTGATGAGCTCTCTGGATTTGCTATCACTTATCAAGGCAGACCTATAAATGCTTATTATTCCTCTTCGTCGGGTGGCCAAACCGAGAGCTCTTTGGATGCTTTTGGAACTGCCTTTGACTATTTGGTACCAGTTGCAGATCCAGTGAGTTTAGATCCGAAAGCAAATCCAAATTACTGGTCTTGGCGAAGGACCATAACCATGGCACAAGTTACGAAGGCATTTGGGCTTTTAGATGTAGCTAAATTGGAGATCATTGGCAAGCGCATTTATGCCACCAGCTTAAATGGAACGCAAGTCTCACTTCGCTTAGAAACTTTTAGATCTAGAACCGGTTTACCGAGTAATACTTACAGGGTAGTTTCAGGATAGTTTCCAGATAATCTCGGACTAAACTGCAATTAGTTCTTATGCAGAATTGAGTTTAGACCGCCCCAAGAACCACTCTTAGCGACGACTTCTAGCGCACCAGTTTGTGAGTTACGGCGAAAGAGTAAATTATCGCCACCACTTAACTGTGCAGCTTTTACAACCTGTCCATCTGGCAAAGTTACTTTGGCAGCAGCAGTTACATAAGTTCCAGCTTCAACTACACAATTATTTCCAAGCGAGATTCCAAGTCCTGAGTTCGCGCCTAGCAATGACCTCTCTCCAATAGAGATTATCTCTTTGCCGCCCCCAGATAAAGTGCCCATGATTGATGCGCCTCCGCCAATATCGCTTCCATCACCGACTACGACTCCCGCCGAGATTCGGCCCTCCACCATCGATGTGCCGAGTGTTCCGGCATTGAAATTAACAAAACCTTCGTGCATAACTGTGGTGCCGCTTGATAGGTATGCACCAAGTCTTACTCGATCTGCATCTGCGATTCGCACTCCAGATGGAACGACATAATCAACCATTCTTGGGAATTTATCGACTGAGTAAACTGTAACTTGCCCAAATTTAGCCATTAACTTAGCGCGCACGGTTTCAAAGTTATCGACAGCGCATGGACCATGATTTGTCCAGACCACATTGGTTAATAATCCAAAGATTCCATCGAGCGAAAGTCCGTGTGGCTTTACCAAGCGATGTGAGAGTAGATGCAAGCGAAGGTAGGCATCCTTGGCATCTTGAGGCGCATCATCGAGATTGATCTCCGTGGTAACAAGTTCGCGACTTACTCCGCGAAGGTCATCGATTCCAACGAGCGCTGATAGAACAGAGCTTGTTGCATCTAGTGAACCGATTGGGGAGAGGGCTGGTTTTGGGTACCAAACATCCAGAACCGCGCCCGCGTTTGTGATGGTGGCGATACCGTGGCCGGATGCAGTGGTCAGATTAGCCATATGCGCATACTAGCCTTCTCTAATGTCTTCTCAGATATCAAATGCCATGCGAGTTTGCGTTTTCTGCTCCTCATCACCAGCAATCGACGATAAGTACATTCAACTATCTTCGCAGTTAGGTGTTGGTATCGGTGCTCGCAGTTGGACATTGGTTTCTGGAGGCGGCCGTATCTCATCAATGGGAGCAGTGGCGCGCGCTACTCGTGAAAATGGTGGCAAGACCATTGGTGTAATTCCAGAACAATTGAAACAAATTGAATTCGCCGATCACGATAGCGATGAATTGCATGTAGTCAAAGATATGCGCGAACGTAAAGGATTGATCGAACAATTATCTGATGCATTCATAATTCTTCCAGGTGGACCCGGAACCCTCGAGGAGTTTTTTGAAATCTGGGTTGGAAGATTTTTAAAGTTTCACAATAAACCGATTGCAATTCTCGATCCATTTGATCTATACAAACCACTCTATGATTTATTAGATCATTTAGAAGCGGAGAAATTCGTCAAACCTGGGCAACGTGAGCTTGTATATTGGGCACGCACTGTTGATGAAGCGCTGGAACACATCTCCAATCAGTAGAATCAGTAGAATTGGAGATTATGGAGCGCTCTATAATCGAAGTAATTAATTCGCTCCCTGAGGAATATCAACTTGTCCTTCGCGCACATTATCTTGGTAATAAGAGTGCGGAGGAGATCGCAGATTTGCTCGGGGTTCCGAGCGATTCTGTGGCGCGTATCATCAAAGCTGGAAAGGCAGCGCTCGCGCGCGAATTGGGTCTTTAAATCCCGATTTGGGCGAAAGGCGCTACCTTGAGATAATTCTCCTCTGCGTATTTTGTAAATTTGGAGGAAGTAACTATGGCCGCAATGAAGCCACGAACTGGGGATGGACCGATGGAGGTCACCAAAGAAGCTCGTAGCTTGGTCATGCGAATTCCACTTGAAGGCGGCGGCCGCTTGGTGGTCGAACTAAATGGCGAAGAGGCAGCAAACCTCGGAAGCGCCCTTCAAGCCGCAGTGCAATTAATTAAAAAATGATCGAAAATTGAAGTTTAAGTAGTAAATTCACGCGCATGCTCAAGTTCAAGCGCGCAGCAGATCTCTCGAAGAGCGCAATCCAAATCTTTATTCCGGTCGTAGATGGGAAGATCATCGCTCCAAAGATTGAGCGGTTATTTAAACTCAATTTAGCAGACGAGCTAACCTTCTTCGTTACAAAAGATAAGCCAATGAAAGCCGGCGAACTTTATGAGATTCCAGTTAGCGCAAACGGATATAAATGTGAGCGGTTAGCCTTTATCTCACTTGGCCAAGGCAAACCTTCTGAGATTCGATTAGCAGGCGCAGCGGTTGGTAGAAAATTACGCGGCAAGCAAGATAGCGCATTTCTACTTCTTGATGTGAAGCCAGAGTTAAAATCAGATGCACTGAAATCATTTTTGATCTCGGCAAATTTGGGTAATTTTCAGTGGAATATGAAAAGTGGCGCTAAGCCAAGTACTTGCACATTAGAAGTTTCAAATTGCACCGATGAGATTGTTAAGCAAGCTCAATTAATTTCAGATGCGGTAAATAAGGCGCGAGAGTTAATCCATACTCCATCAAATATTAAAACCCCAGCTTGGATGGCAAAGCAAGCCACAAAGATTGATGGCTGCCAAGTAGAAGTGAAATCTGGCGCTGCCCTTGAAGGTTTTGGTGGCTTGAGGGCTGTTGGCGGTTCATCACCTAACCCCGGACCAAGATTTATCAAGATGACTTATGCACCAAGAGGTGCCAAGAAACATGTGGTCTTGATTGGTAAAGGAATCACTTTTGATACCGGCGGCATCTCATTAAAGAGACCATACGATCTTATGACTGCAATGAAGAGCGATATGGCAGGTGCCGCAGCATGTCTTGCAACAATGAGCGCGCTGAAGAAATTAAATGCCAAAGTCAAAGTTACCGCACTTTTGATGTGTGCAGAAAATTCATTATCAGGATCCGCGCAAAGACCTGGCGATGTAATTACTCATTATGGCGGCAAGACAGTAGAAGTTTTAAATACTGACGCTGAAGGGCGATTGGTATTGGCAGATGGATTGGCATTTGCAGTTAAACACTTAAAACCAGATTATCTTTTGGATATCGCAACTCTAACTGGTGCGGCATCCCTTGGCCTTGGAAAACAATATGCAGCGCTCTATTCACGTGATTCCAAGTGGGTTGATCAATTAAGAGAAGCAGGCGAGATCTCAGGTGATCGTGTTTGGCATATGCCTTTGATCGACGATTATCAAAGTGCTCTCGAGTCAGATATTGCAGACCTAAACCACACTGCAGATAAAGGTGATTTCAGCGCAGGCTCGGTAACTGCTGCGCTCTTCTTGGAGCAATTTACAGATGGCGTTAATTGGGCGCACTTAGATATTGCTGGAGTAGGTAGATCCGAAAGTGATGCTGGCGAACATCCAAAGGGTGGTACAGGTTGGGGAGTGCGATTACTCCTTGAATGGATCGGTAAATTGAAATGAAATTTGATGCAGCGCAATTTGCAGATAATTACCAATCTGAAGATCCACATCAAAGCGCAGCTCGCGAACGCGGAGTCGAACTAGGAGCGCAAGACACCACGCCAGGTGCCGGGGCCTACCTGCGTTATATCGCAGAGTTAATCTCCGCCCAGTCGGTAGTAGAAATTGGCACAGGTTCAGGCGTGGGCACGCTCTGGTTATTAAAAGGAGTTATCAATTCAGGAGTCATTACGACTATTGATCCAGAGGTACAACACATCCAAGTTGCCAAACAAGTTTTAAATGACGCCGATATCGCGCCAAATCGTTATAGATTGATTACAAGTGATTATTTAGATGTGATGCGTAAATTGGCAGATCGCGCATATGACTTAGTGGTCTTTCGTGGCAACCCAGAAGATATCTTTGATGTCATCGACGAAGCACATCGCATTTTGCGCACCGGTGGCATTTTGGCGATTGATCACTTTTATGGCGGAGGAAAAGTTCCAGATCCTGCACAGAGAGATCCAAAGACAATCGCGCTCAGGGATGCTGGAAAATTCTTGAAGAGTCAGAGTGAATATTGGTCGATTGCGCTAAACCCAATTGGTGATGCGGTTCTACTAGCTACCAAGTTATAAGTACCTATTAGTAGCCGATTAGTAGTCCATAAGTAGCTCAAGTAGACCTCGAAAAACTGAGACTTGATTTTTAAGTTATCCTACGAACGTGTTCGGAGATGTCGGTTTTGGTGAGCTAATCGGATTGGCGATTTTGGCGCTATTTCTAGTTGGTCCAGATCGCCTGCCTAACGTAGCGGCAGATGGCGCCAAGATGATCAAGCGCGTTCGTAAATACGCATCAAATGCCACAGAGCAGATTAAAGAGAGCCTTGGGCCAGGTTACGAGAATTTGAAACCAGAAGATCTTCATCCAAAGAATTTCATCAAGAAACAGATTAACGAAGTTCTAGTCGAGGATAAGAAGAAGCCGAAGCTCAACGGTAACGTCAAGCTAGATCCCGATATGTTATGAGCCAATTAATTGAGGCTTTAAGTAAAGTAATAGATCCAGAGTTACGCAGACCTATCACCGAACTCGGAATGGTCGAAAAAGCAGAACTGGTCGGGTCAAAGGTAGAGATAAAAGTTCTTTTAACCATTGCCGGCTGTCCGATGCGCGATCGCTTGACTGAAGATATTCACAAAGCGTTATCTGAAGTTCCAAATGTAAAAGAGATTGCGCTCGAGTTTGGCGTGATGACCGAGGCCCAGCGTGAAAAGGTCCGTGAGATTGTCCGTGGTGGAAAAGCCAAAGAGATTCCATTTGCTAGGCCTGATTCTTTAACTCGAGTCATTGGCGTCTCTTCCGGAAAAGGTGGCGTTGGAAAATCTTCACTTACTGCCAATTTAGCAATCGCAGTTGCACGACTTGGATTTAATGTGGGAATTTTAGATGCGGATGTTTACGGACATTCAATTCCAAGGCTCTTAGGTCTAATCGGTCAACGCCCAACGGCGATTGATGACATGTTCATTCCCCTTGAGAATTACGGGGTCAAATGTGTCTCAATGGAGATGTTCAAACCTGAGCGTTCTGATCCGGTTGCATATAGAGGGCCAATTCTTCACAAAGTCTTACAGCAGCTTCTAACCGATGCATTCTGGGGCGATTTGGATTTTCTATTTTTAGATCTTCCGCCAGGAACTGGAGATTTGGCAATATCGCTCGGTCAATTGATTCCAGCCTCAGAGTTGATTGTAGTAACTACTCCACAGATCGCAGCGGCAGAAGTTGCGGAGCGATCCGGCAGAATCGCACATCAGTTGAAGCAGCAGATTATTGGTGTAATTGAAAATATGTCGGCATTTCCTTGTCCGAAGTGTGGTGAACCTATTGAACTATTTGGAAATGGCGGTGGGGAAGCTACCGCGATGCGTTTGAGTCAATTAGTCGGTGCACAAGTTCCAGTGCTTGGAAAGATTCCTTTTAGCACCGCACTTCGAAACGGCGGCGATGATGGCGCACCAATTGTTGTATCGAATGAAGATGATGCAGCATCTGCAGTAATTATGAAGATAGCTGAAGAAATAACGCTCAGAAAGCGCTCATTAGTCGGCATTAACCTCAAATTGAACACTTGATACATCTCGGCTCAATTAGAATTTGAGCATGAAGAAGAGCGCCGTAAATAATCAAACCGCAGCGCTTACTCGCAAAGGAATCCAGAGCACCTTGGTCTCAGTGGCTGGCGTAATCGGTTGCCCAGTAAAAGATCAAGATGGTCGTGATCTAGGTAAGTTGGTGGACTTTGTAGTAAGGCACGGCGGTGAGACCTATCCACCAGTTTCTGGTTTGATCGTGAAAGTAGCGGGTAGGCGCGCATACATTGATGGTGCTCGTATCTCAAAGTTAACGAAGGATGAGGTAATACTCTCTTCTGCAAAAGTTAATCTAACTGACTTTCAACGACGTACAGGTGAGCAGTTGTTAGATGGCGATGTGCTTGACCACCAAATTGTCGATGTAAATGGTCTTCGAGTAGTTAGAACCTCGGATTTATATCTTGCGCCCTTGGATAAAGAGATTCGATTGGTAGGTGTGGATGTCTCTTTCCGATCATTTATTCGTCGTATCTTGCCTGGAAATTTTGGACGTAAGCCCGGCGTAGACCAAGTTATAGATTGGGCAAGCGTGGCTTCGCTTGCTGATAATGGTGGCGTAGTTCGCACTACTGCAACTCGTGAAGCGCTAAGCAAATTAAGACCCGCTGATATCGCCGACATTATCGAAGATTTGGAAGGTCGCGAACAGAGCGCGCTTATTGAATTACTTGATCCAGATTTAGCTGCGGATGCTCTTGAAGAGATGGAAGATGATGAACTTCAAGGTCTCTTGCGTGGAATCTCTGACGAACGCGCTGCGGAACTTCTGTCTCACATGGAACCAGATGAATCTGCCGAAGTTTTGCGCGATCTAGATGATCAACACTCGGAAAGCATCTTGGCTCAAATGTCTCCCGCAATGGCTAAGCAGTTGCGCCGCTTAGTTGAATTTGATGAGACACACGCTGGCGGAATCATGACAACACATCTTTTGATCGTAAAAGAGAGCGATACCGTCGCAGATGCTTTGAAATTACTAGTCGAACATCGCGAGCGAGATATCTCAGATGGCGTAACTGTCGTAGATTCCAAGGGAAAGCTATTGGATCACATCCAAATTATTGAATTGGTCGCCGCAAAGCAGAGCCAGAAACTCTCTACTTTGGTGAAAGCTCCGTTTCCAACTGCGGTCGGCATCGAAACCCCGCTGGAAGAGGTAATCGAAGAGTTCTCTAATAACCGTGGATCTTCAGTGATTGTGGTGGATGAGAAAGGTAAGCCCGTCGGCAGAATATTGGCAGACGACATTATTGATGCCATGGTGCCTGCTGAAAGTTCTGGTCTTGCACAAGGAACTGGAGCGCTATCATGAAAAGCGCTATTACTTCGCGCAAACTTCGAATTGGCGCATTCCTTGCAGTTATGGGCCCCGGCATTATTGCGGGCCTTTCTGATGATGATCCCGCAGGCATCACAACCTATTCACAACTTGGTGCGCAATTTGGCTATCAATTACTTTGGGTGCTTGGAATCTCAACCATCGCATTGATTCTCTTCCAAGATTTAGGTGCACGTATTGGTGTAGTTACCCGTCAAGGATTGATCGGATTGGTAAGGCAAAAATACGGTGCGCGCTCTGGACTATTGAGCGCTTCCGCTTTGGTGCTTGCAAATATCGGAACCATGACGGCTGAGTTTGCAGGAATCGCTGCTGCAGGTAGCCTCTTTGGAATTTCCAAGTACTTTACAGTTCCATTAGCTGCGCTTCTTGTCTCGTTCTTAGTTTTGCGTGGCAGCTTCGCCAGAGTGGAGAAAGTTTTCTTCTTATTGGCTTCAGTTTTTATCGCGTACATAATCGCTGGGTTCATGGCTAAGCCGGATTGGTCGAAGGCTGCAGAAGGTTTATTTGTCCCATCAATGCCGCTGACTCAAGAAGCGCTATTTATTGCAACTGCTACCTTAGGTACGACGCTGGCTCCTTGGGGGCTTGCCTTTATTCAAAGTTACGCAGTAGATAAGCGTTTAACAAAATCTGATTTGAAGTTATTACGCGTCGATGTATGGACCGGTTCTTTACTGACCGGAATCATCGGATTCTTTGTGGTGGTTACTTGCGCCGCAACTTTGAATGCCAACGGACAAACTGTTATTGATGATGCCTCACAGGCAGCAGCTGCTCTAAAACCATTAGCTGGAGAGTTGGCAAAAGAGGTATTCGCAATTGGATTAATTGGCGCCGCGCTTCTAGCAGCTTCGATTCTTCCGTTATCTACCGCGTATGCAGTAACTGATTTAACTGGTCGCCCTGCCGCACTAGATGACAAAGTTGAAGAAGCGCCACTTTTCTATTCGACTTTCGCAGCAATCACCTTGGTAGCCGCAGTTCTTGTGATGATTCCTGGAGTTCCCCTGATTCGCATATTGGTGCTCACTCAAATCGTAAATGCAATTCTCTTATTGCCATTACTTTTCTATATGTTTGGCATTGCAAGAGATAGCAGATTGATGGGTGAATTTAAGGCGTCGGATCGGATGCTCACAATTTATGGACTTATCATCGCTTTAATCTTCATCTGTGTAAGTACTTTGATCTGGCTGTCAGTGTTCGGATGAGTCAGAAACATCTAGCTTTTCCTAAAGGTACAGATTCGATCCGTTTAGCAATCGGTGTTATGGGCATCGGCACCTCTGGACCATTGATTGCACTTAGTTCAATGCCGATTTTGGCCCTTATTTTTTGGCGTAACCTAGGTGGCGCAATCGCTACCTATTTGATGAACTTTAGAAAACTTGAATTAAAAGATCGCGAAGGATTTAAATGGTCCGCGATTGCAGGTGTAGTGCTTGCGGCGCACTTCTTGGGTTTCTTTGTTGCGATGCGTTACACGTCGGTAGCAGCGGGAACTGCGCTGGCAGCATTACAGCCTATCTTTGCCACCATCTTTGCGGTCTTTACCGGTCATCACGTCTCAAAAACAGTCTGGTTTGGGATGGCAGTAAGTTTTATTGGAGTGCTCTTTGTATCTGGCGTAGATTTACATTTCTCTTGGCGAGCATTTCTAGGTGATCTTGCGGCAATCATCTGTGCCGCTTTAGCTGCAACATATGTGAATTTAGGAGCGAGAGCTCAGCGGACTATCAAACCAACCACCTACACCACAGTTTGTTACTTCTTCTGCGCACTTACAGCGTTGCCATTTGCGCTCTTTCAAGGAAATCTATTTAGCTATCCTCAAAAGGAATGGTTGATTGTGCTTGGTTTGATTTTAGGAGCACAGCTACTTGGACACTCCATGTTTAATAGTGTTCTAAAGCGAGTATCGCCTGCAATCGTCTCCATGGTGGTCTTCTTTGAAGTTCCGATCAGTGCAGTACTTGCCCTATGGTGGCTAAATCAATCACCACATATCGGAATTTGGATTGGAGTCTTTGTGATTTTGCTTGGAAGTGCGATCGTAGTGTTAGGTAGAACCGATGAAAATTGATCTGCACACCCATACAACCTGTTCCGATGGCACCATGAGTCCAACAGAATTGGTGCAACATGCGATCATCAATGGGGTCACGGTGATGGGCCTTACAGATCATGACACTGTTGCGGGGTGGAGCGAAGCAATCAGTGCGGTTCGAGGCGACTTTCAATTGGTGCTGGGCTCTGAAATCTCATGTCTTACCGAAACCAGCCAAAGTGTTCATATGTTGGGTTTACTCTTCGATGAGAAATATCAACCTTTGCAAGATGCGCTAGCAATTAGTCGTGATGATCGCATACCAAGAATGCAGAAGATGATTGAGCTAATGAATGCGGATGGTATTTCTATTACCTTTGATGAAGTTTTGAAATTCAAGCCAGAAGGTGCAACCTTAGGACGACCACATTTGGCTGATACTTTGGTTGCAAAAGGTCTAGTTAAAAATCGCGATCAAGCGTTTGCAGAGTGGCTAAATAACGATTCAAAATATTATGTCTCGCACATTGCTCCTACTCCAGTCGATGCAATCAAATTGATTAGAGCCGCTGGTGGGGTAGCAGTGATTGCGCATCCATATTCATCACTTCGGGATACCGCTTTAACCGTAGAGAGTTTTGAAGAGCTAAAAACCGCTGGTTTAAATGGAATCGAAGCAGATCATCGAGATCATGGAGTGGAAGAACGACAAAACTTACGAGAGATTGCCAAGGAGTTAGATTTGGTGACTACTGGATCCAGTGATTTCCATGGCACCGGAAAATTAAATCTGATTGGTGAGAATGTAACCGCCCCCGAACACTGGGAACGGTTAGAATCGATGGCTGACCAGCGCAGAGTTATATCTGCGGCTACCAATCGGAAATAGTAAAAATCAATAAATCAAAAAGTAAAATCAAAAGTAAGAAGGGTAAAAATTAAATGAGCGATGTAAGCACAATTACCTTTGCCCTTCAGGCATTTGTAACCTTGATGGTGATTCTTGATCCACCAGGTAATGCACCAATTTTCTTAGCGGTACTTGGTGATCGCGGTGCAAAAGTTGGAAGAGCGCTTGCAATCCAAGCAGCCGGAATTTCGCTGATAATCATTGCAAGTTTTGCGATCTTTGGCCGATTCTTACTTTCATATATGGAAGTCTCTTTGGGAGCGATGCAAGCGGCAGGTGGATTGCTACTTCTACTAGTTTCATTAAATCTATTAACTGGCAAAGAGGATAATGATTTAACGGCTGGCTCTAAAAATGTTGCAATGGTTCCACTTGCCACACCACTTCTTGCAGGCCCTGGCGCGATTGTTGCCGTGATGATCTTTGCAGAGCAAGTTAAAAATACAGAGATGGCTTTGGGTTTGGCAGCCGCTGTGGTTTCAGTACACGTCGTCGTCGCGCTTGCATTAATGGCTTCCACATTCATTTTGAGGATCATAGGTAAAGCTGGAGTGGACTTAATTGCTCGTATCGCAGGCTTAGTGTTGGCAGGAATTGCAGTTCAGATGTTGGTTAATGCTCTGAACGAACTCTTTTAGTTCTAACGCGCTCCCGCTTTGCACGATCAGTATCTTTTGGCTTGCGCTCACGTTTTTGAACTGCAGGCTTCTCCTTAGAAACTTTCGGGCTTTGATTTGGCTTAACCAAATGGCCCGTGATGTTCTTTGGAATACCGATCTCCTCAAATAAGTGATCTGATGATGAGTAGGTCTCCTTTGGCTCTGCCATTTTTAAATCAAGCGCTTGATTGATATGGCCCCAACGAGTTAGTTCATCCCAATCGACAAAAGTAATTGCAGTTCCTGAAGCTCCAGCTCTAGCAGTTCTTCCAATTCGGTGAACATAAGTCTTCTCATCTTCAGGGCATTGGTAGTTGATAACGTGTGTGATGCCATCAATATCAATTCCGCGCGCCGCAACATCGGTTGCAATCAAGATATCTCGCTTTAGAGATTTGAAATCTTCCAAAGCTTTTTCACGCGCACCCTGTCCTAAATCTCCATGAATTGCGGTGGTTTTAAAACCGCGCTCTTTCATGTCATCTGCAATCTGTTGGCAAGCCCGTTTAGTGCGACAGAAGACCATCGTTGGTCCGCGGTTTTCAGCTTGCAGGATTCGGGCCAATAACTCTGGCTTATCCAGAGCATGTGCGCGATAAACAAATTGTTTGATTTTACTTACGACTGCACCCGTATCTTCAATCTCGGCACGAATATGAGTTGGTTGGTTTAAGAACTTTCGCGCCAAAGTAACAACATCTCCAGGCATCGTTGCGGAGAAGAGCATGGTTTGGGTGCGAGATTTAGTAAGTCCGAAAATTTTCTCGACATCCGGCATGAATCCAAGATCCAACATCTCATCTGCCTCATCGAGCACTAGATGTTTGATCTGCGAGAGATCTAGTGCGCGTTGTCTATTTAAATCGAGCAACCGACCCGGCGTTCCTACAACGATATCAACTCCACGTTTCAACTCTGCAATTTGTGGTTCCATAGCTCTGCCACCATAGATGGCAACTACTCGAAGTCGATCTGGATTTGAAATCTTTGAGAGCTCATCCGCTACCTGAACTCCTAATTCACGCGTAGGAACTACAACCAAAGCAACTGGTGCACCTTTGCCGAGAGCTTCACTTTTTAGCACGCTATTGATCAATGGCAAACCAAATCCAAGTGTCTTACCGGTACCAGTTTTTGCTTGCCCGATGACATCAACACCAGTTAGTGCAAGTGGGATTACCGCCTCTTGAATTGGAAAAGGCGCTTTAAACCCAGCGCTATATAGTGACTCTAAAATCTCGCTAGCTAAACCAAGTTCTGCAAAAGTTTTACTCAATTATTTACCAAAACCAACGCGACGTTCAGTCTGTTCGCCAATCTCAACGTAGCCAATCTTCTCTGCCGGAATTAAATATTCGCGACCTTTAACATCTGTTAGCGAAAGCGTGGTGCCACCTGCGATCGCTTTATCGATGGCTGCTTTGACTTCCTTTGGAGAACCTGCAGATTCAAATGTCAGCTCGGAATTTACATTTGTGACCGCAATTCGAATATGTGCCATTATCTTTTCGTCACTTTCTTATAGTTGATTTAATAGATTTTTTTATGGTTTTACTTGATTGATGGGAAAGCCAGAGATACCACGCCAAATAATGTTGGTAACGAGCGACTGGGCTTGCTGTCTACTTAACTTTGAGTCGCGTTCTAACCAGTGACGAGCGGTCACCTGCGCGCTTCCAATTAATCCAACGCCAAGTAACATCGCAGCCTCCTGTGGAAGGCCTGTATCAAGGGAAATCACTGCGCTAACTGCAGCGGCGCAGTCATAAGTCATACGATTTAAGCGCTCGCGCACTGCTGGTTCGACGCTCATATCACTTTCAAAGAGCAATCTAAAAGCCTCTCCTTCAGCTTCAATGAAATCAAAGTATGCGCCGATAGTTGCCTGTACTCGCTCAGAATTATCAGGCGTAGATTGAATCGCTCGCTGTATTGCAAAAACCAATGAATCAATATGGGTATCAAGCACTGCTAGATAAAGTTCTAATTTAGAAGGGAAGTGCTGATACAAAACTGGCTTGCTAACTCCAGCACGCTCTGCGATCTCATCCATGGCTGCTGAGTGATAACCCGCTGCGGTGAAAACCTCGAGCGCTGCGCTCAGTAGTTGAGCCCTACGTTCATCTCGAGGCATTCTGCCTTTGTCGTTACTCATTGAGCGTATCTTAATGCTTGTCACTGGCATCAAATGGCAGTAAATGGCAGTTAAAGATAGTTAATGGCAGGATTCAGACATATGAAAGCGCTAGTTGAACCAGGTCGCGCATTAACTGATGAGGAAAAACACAGATATTCCCGTCATTTATTGATTCCTGATCTAGATTTGTTGGGCCAACGTAGATTGATCAATGCGAAAGTTCTTTGTGTTGGTGCAGGTGGCTTGGGTGCGCCGACCATTCTTTATCTGGCAGCAGCTGGTGTTGGCACAATCGGCATTTTAGATTTTGATTTAGTAGAGCTCTCAAATTTACAAAGACAAGTGATTCACTCTCAAGGCGATGTTGGTAGGAGCAAAGTTGATAGCGCTGCTGAGAAAGCTAGAGCGCTAAATCCATTAGTAAATCTCAACTTACATAAGACCATGATCGATGAATCAAATGCATTGAAAATCATCTCTGAATATGACTTAGTGATTGATTGCACCGATAATTTTGCAACCAGATATTTAATTAACGATGCAGCGGCATTGCTTGGAAAACCTTGCATCTGGGGAAGTATCTATAGGTTTGATGGACAAGCAAGCGTCTTCTGGAGCGAATTTGGACCTTGCTATCGATGCATGCATCCAACACCGCCACCACCTGGATTAGTTCCAAATTGTGCCGAAGGCGGTGTACTTGGATCACTTTGCGGTTCAATCGGGACGATTCAAAGCACCGAAGCAATAAAATTAATTACAGGTATTGGTGAGCCTTTAATTGGAAAACTTCTAATCCACAACGCCCTAGATAGCTCTTATCAGAAGGTAAATATTGAGAAGAGCCCAAATTGCCCAATCTGTACCAAGAGCCAAAGAGAGTTGCTGCCTAGCTATCAAACATTCTGTAATTCTGGTGTCTCAGGCATCTCAGTTCAAGAGTTGGTAAGTCGCTTCGATTCAGGAGCCGAATTTCAATTGGTTGATGTGCGCGAGCCTGAAGAATTTGCAACAGGTGCAATTGCAGATGCCAAACTCCACCCAGTTGCAGAATTCCTAAATGGAAGTGTCATAAAGAATTTGTCACGCGATAAGGATTTAGTTTTGTATTGCCGAAGCGGCAAGAGATCAGCAACTTGCCTTTCGGTATTAAAGGATGCAGGGTTTCAAAGAGCAACACATCTTGAAGGTGGAATCCTGGCTTGGCAAAGTTTCAATCAAGATACTGAAAAGGGCATTAATGGCAAATAAGCGTGCGCTCTTCGTCCATGCTCACCCAGATGACGAAACAATTAACAATGGTGCAACTATGGCCAAGTTAGCTGAAGAGGGTGTGCAAGTAACTTTGATTACCTGCACAAAGGGAGAAGAGGGCGAAGTATTGGTACCAGACTTGGCGCATCTAGCAAGTCATGCCGAAGATAATTTAGGAGAACATCGCGTTCTGGAATTGGCGGCCGCCATGCGAGAACTCGGGGTAAGAGACCACCGTTTCTTGGGCGATTATCGAGATAGCGGCATGATGGATACGCCGCCAAATGAAAATCCAAATTGCTTTTGGAGAGCCGATGTAGAGATCGCTGCGAAGCAATTAGCGAAGGTCATTGATGAAATTAATCCGCAAGTCATGGTGACATACGACGAATTTGGTGGCTATGGCCATCCAGATCATATTCAAACCCACAGAGTTGCAATGCGTGCCGCTGAGATTTCAGATTGGAAGATTCAGAAGATCTATTGGAACATCGTGCCGAAATCTATTGTGCAGCAAGGAATGGATGCGATGAAAGCACAAGGAAGTAATTTCTTTGGCTCGGAAAACATCGACGAAATCCCATTTGCAAAAGATGATTCCTTTGTGACCACCGTAATTCATGCTCCAGAGCAAGTAGAGAAGAAGATGGCTGCGATGAAAGCTCATGCCACTCAGATCTCACTTGATGGCCCATTCTTTGCGCTATCAAATAATTTGGGTGTACAAGTATTTGGCGATGAGTATTACACCTTGGTTAAGGGTGAAAAGAGTGGGCCTTTTGAGAAAGCCTTTAACAACATTCAGCTTGAAGTAGATCTATTCGCTGGGGTATCGCTCTAAATCTATATTGATGATGAATTTGATATCCAAAGGATTCATAAAGATTAATCGCAACTTCGTTGGCGCTCGCAACTTGCAGCGCTAATTTAGAGCTATTGGCTTCTGCCTCAAGTGCGCTCAAGATCTTTCGACCTAAACCTTGCCCACGAAATTCTGGCGCAACCCAGATCCGAGTTAGTACCGCCCAGTCATCTGCATTGGCAACTCGCCCCACTGCAATTACTTTCTCGCCGTTTTTTAATGATAGATACTTTGCGCTACTTCTCTGCAGCAATTGGGCAATCTCAAAATCTCCTTGCGTTGCTAACCACTCTTTTGAAGGAGAGTCACTTACTTCATATTCGAAATCAACTTCGCTGCCTTGATGATCTTTGACCATTACCAGCGCATCCATGGATTCGCGAAAGCCACGATTATTAAGCTTCTCATCTAACTCTTGATGTAGAGTCGGAATTAAGTGAATTGTTGGATTCAGATTTCGCTCTCTATACCAACCAATCGCCCGGTCGATCTGATCCTCATGACTTAAAACCAATGCAGAATTGGCGCGCTTGGTAATTCCGATATCAGCGCGGAAGATCCACCCACCAACTTCCACTTCTTCTTTTGCAGACCAAGTTTTATTAAGTGCACGCTCTAATTCATATATTCGTATCGATAACGGAGCGCCACTTGTGGCAGTCCTAGGGGTCGCGATGATTTCGCGCCAAAGATGGATTTTGGAGGGATCAAATTCCACGATCTGGCCATGACGGTTCTTAACGGAGTTGATGGCAGTCAGATGGCCGACCACATCACGGTAGCCATCGCCATCATTTAGGCGGATAGTTACCTTCTTGCCGATATCGCTATCTCGAATATCTCCGCTCTGGCCCACCAGAGAATGCTAAGGGTTGCAGGGTGGGGTAGAAACGGTTGGGTAGAATCGTGGCTATGACATACGTGATCGCCGAACCTTGTGTAGATGTAAAAGATAAATCCTGTATCGATGAGTGCCCAGTAGATTGCATTTACGAAGGCGATCGAATGCTTTACATCCATCCAGATGAGTGCGTGGATTGCGGCGCCTGCGAGCCGGTCTGCCCAGTCGAAGCGATCTATTACGAAGATGATGTCCCAGCGCAGTACAACGAATTTCGCGAGAAGTCACCACTTTTCTTCATCGAACTAGGTTCACCTGGCGGCGCTGCAAAGGTCGGCAAGAAAGATGCTGATCCTGAGTTTGTAAAAGTTCTTCCAAAAAAGAACTAACCATTAGAACTTATTGGAAGCCATATTGAAACTTCCAGATTTTCCTTGGGATGCGTTAGCCCCATATGGTCAAAAAGCAAGAGCGCATCCAGCGGGCCTTATTGATCTCTCTCAAGGAACTCCGGTAGATCCAACTCCAGAATTCATTCAGGCTGCGCTAAAAGAAGCTTCGAATTCTCCAAGTTACCCAGTAACCATCGGAACTCCCGAGCTACAAGCTGCGATAAAGAAATGGGCAGTTGAAAGACTTGGCGCAAGCGGAGAGTTCGCAGTATTACCTCTAATTGGATCAAAAGAATTAGTGGCTTGGCTGCCAACAATCTTAGAAGCAAAAGAAGTTCTCTATCCAGAGATTGCATATCCAACCTATTTAGTTGGCGCGATGATTGCAAAAGCAGATGCAAAAGCAGTTGGCTTTGATGCAAAAAGTTGGCCGAAAGCTGATTTGGCTTGGCTAAATTCTCCATCTAATCCCACCGGTCGAGTAAGCACAGATTCAGAGATGCTCTCTGCAATCGAATGGGCGCGAAGCAGTGGCGTTGTCATATCCGATGAGTGTTACCTTGAATTCGGTGAATCAGTTACGCCTAAGTCGATCCTCTCTCTAACTGGCGGAGATAATCGAAATATTCTGGCTGTGCATTCGCTATCCAAGCGCTCATCAATGGCGGGATATCGTGCAGCGATGTTAATTGGCGATGAAGATTTGATCGCCAAGATTCTAGAAGTTAGAAAGCATGCAGGGATGATGGTGCCGCTACCAGTTCAAAGAGCGATGGTCGCAGCGCTCTCTGATAGCCAACATGTAATCGCACAGCGTGATCGTTACAACTTGCGAAAGAGCAGAGTAAAAGCTGCGATTGAGAGACATGGTTTCAAAGTCGAACATTCAAACGCCGGTCTCTATCTCTGGGCGACTCGAGATGAGCGGGATTGGGAGAGCGTCGATTGGTTTTCAAACTATGTCATCTTGGT
>JACCEB011011119.1_pt1 | contig 22691 bp, 20 predicted proteins | sample 7454761 | NCBI WGS metagenome assembly JACCEB01 (sample SAMN15323454, study PRJNA562643) | freshwater metagenome | isolation source: river surface water | place: USA:Blue River Watershed | collected 2017-08-18 | reverse complement strand
GACTCGCCCTTTGGCGTGTGTGGCCCCAAAGGCATGGACCCGGCCGTGGTCAAAACCATCCATGACGCGTTCAAGAAAACACTGGAAGACCCGGCCGTGATGGCCACTTTTGACAAATACGACCAGAACGTGATTTACCTGAATACCGATCAATACACGAAATTTGCGCGCGACAGCTTTTTTGCAGAGCGCGCTTTGATCGAAAAATTGGGCATGCTCAACAAGGGCTGAGCCCTTGTGGCGCAGCGTCAACCCTGCAGCAACTTCAAGACAGTTTGCTGATTGGTGTTGGCCTGCGCCAAAATGGCCGTGGCAGCCTGCTGCATGATTTGCGCTTTCGCCATGTCGCTGCTGGTCGCGGCGTAATCTGCGTCTTCAATCTGGCTGCGTGAAGCAGACATGTTGACGTAATAGGTCGACAAATTGCTGACGCTTTGCTCCAACCGGTTCACCACCGCACCCAGCGTCGACTGCGCCTGTGACATGTTGTTCAGCACCTGATCGATGCCTTGCAACGCCACCAGGGCTGACTCAATGTCGGCCAGGGTGCTGACCGGCGGGTCTTTTTTCAAGCCAATGTCGTAGCTGCTCGGAGTCGCATTGCGATCAAAGAAATCATTCAAAACCGCGGCCGGCTTGATCAGCGATGAGGCCGAGGCTGACGTTCTCTGCGCATCGAGTTTTTCTTTGCGTTGCGCCTCGGTCAAACCCACGTCCCAGGTCACAGCTTGCGTGAGCGTTCCCGCCTGACTGAAATCAGGCAAATAGACGTCGATGCTTTGCCCATTTTGCCCACCCACCTGAAAGCTCAGACGACCCAGTTTGGGCGGGTCAAAATAAGTGCCTGTCACGCTCGATGTCACATCGTAGCGATTGGCCTCAAATCCCAAGGCGCTGAAATGGCTGTCTTCACTGAAGCCGTTGTAGCCCGGTTGAATGTCGATGTCATGGCTGGACTGCAAAACAATGGAGGCATAGACCGTGACACCTTCGCTGAAATCGCTGAGAAGGCCATCACCCGAAGAAATTTGCGGCGGGTCCACCGCCAAGGTTTCCCCTGACCTGATGAGACCCAGGCCAAACTCTGAGGCATTCAGGTCTGTGTCTTCCTGGTACCAAATAGACACATTTCGGCCATCCACGGCTTGCAGGCTGATGCCATCGCTGCCATTGTCCAGGGCTGTCACGCCCGTATTGGCAGCATGATTGATGGCCGCCATCACATTGGCCTTGCGGGTCTTGGCATCATCGCTCAAAGCCATGTCAACCTCGATTCTCTGGCCATTGATGTACAGAATGGCCGTACCGCCATACTCTGTCGCCAAGTGATTGCCATCCACTGTGACGGGATTGACCAAGGCAGTGACCCGCGTTTGCACCGATTGCGAGTTGATGGCCGCCGCAATCGACACCGCACTGGCATAACGCGAACTGGTGTCCACCGTCAAATTGGAGACGGCGTCGTCCGATGCATTGGATGCAGGAATTTCCACACCATTGATTTTCAAATCGCCAGACTGAAGATTGGCGATTTTGTTTTTATCCGCCACCAATTGTTCGGTGTTGACCATGACCGAGGTCATTCGCTGTTGGGTAAAGTTGCCCTTTTGCAAGCCAGAGTGCGCAACATCGGCGCCAATGTCCGCTGAAATTGTCAAACCTTGCTGGTCGTGTGTTGCCAAGGAATACGTCCCCACCTGCACGCCGTAGCGTACGCCAACAGCATGTCCAAAATCGTCGGTGGGCGCGTCGCTCACAAAGGCCACCTCGATGTTGCGCCCGTCTTTGGCACGCAAAACAACGCCCGTGCTGTCAGACTTGGTGTCAATGGCTTCGACGCCTGTCAAGTAGCGAATGGCGTTGATGGCTTCCACCGCTTGACGCCTGGTGGCTGCGGCGTCCTCTGTCGAGATCGTGACCTCCAATGTTCTGAAGCCATTGATTTCAAGGCTGCCTTTCATTTCGCTGGCGGGTACAGTCATTGCCAAACCAGCCATCTGATTTTCATTCACCACGGCTTTGACGCCAGTTTTCTCTGAGTAGAGATTGATCAGGCCCGCTTTGCTGATGGCGCTGGCCTGGGCATTCGAACGCGGAGAATAAGTGTCCAACAAATCCTGAGTAGGCACAATGCTGACGCCGTTGATCACCAAGTCACCCGATTTCATCGCGCCCAAAGAATCTGCTTTTTGAACCACCAGGCTCAAGACGTCGTTGCCCTCGAAAGAAGCCGCGTCCGATTGGGTCATCACCAAGTCATCGGTCAAGGTGTCGCGTAGCGCGCCAGTCAGAACGCTTCGATCCAGGGTGATGGTATTGTCCTGAATCGTGAACGCTGCGCCCAACTGTGCCGCAGCCACTGATTGAACAGTACCATCCAGCAAGGTGAACGAGGCCGCAGCCACGGCAGAGGCATTGCCATTGAGCGTCAACGACCAAGTGCCTGGCTTGTTGAACACCTGGTTGGTCGTAACGGCGGGTTGGGTGAAGGTGATGCTTTGGTCGCCCACAACGGTTTCAAAGCGCACATCGGCATCGACCATGTCCGCCAGCCCGGCCTTGACCAACAGATCGCGTGACACCGTCACCTCGTTTGCGCCATTGATGGAGACTGCAGAGGTCACGTCATGCAAGACACCGTCGTTGGTTTTGAACTTGGCTGAGCTGATCGCGCCTGCTTTGACAATGACCGTGAATTTCCCCCCCCAATTGAAACCGCCCGTTAAATTGTTCACGGTCGCTGAGGGAGACACGCCGGTGTCGAGCATCAAATGCCCGGGAAGGGTCGCCTCCCCCGAATAGGTGCCTGCATATTTGGAAACCGAGGCCGTCTTGAATAGAGGGGAAGGCGCAGCCTGCGTGCCAGCCGTTCCATCCAGCAGCTTGCTGCCGTTCCACTGTGTCTTTTTGGAAATGCCCACCATTTCCTGCTTGAGCTGCTGGAACTCCAGGTCCATGTAGCCACGCTGCTCGGCAGTGTTGCTACCGTTGGCGGCCTGAACGGCCAATTCGCGCATGCGTTGCAGCATGTCCACCATTTGTTGGGCCGCGCCCTCCGCGGTTTGAACCAAGTTGATGCCATCGTTTGCATTTTTAATGGCTTGGTTGGTGCCGCGAATCAGCGCGCTCATGCGCGAGGCAATGGCCATGCCGGCCGCATCGTCTCGTGCAGAGTTGATGCGCTTGCCCGTAGACAACTGTTCCATGGCCACGCTCTGCTTGCGGTCGATCATGGCCAAAGCGGCATGAGCGAACTGCGCACGGAAATTGGTATTGATGGCGTACATGGTTGAAATCGAATGACTCGATTCAACAAAGCATGATTTATGCCAAAAATAAGGGTTTAAAAGCCTGTGAGGCTCCGTAAAGTGTCAAATTACCGGCATCAGCGCAGCGCAAAGGGTGTCAAGCAGTGCGCATCAAAGCCTTGAAACATGCCAGGGTTTTTCACTTAAGATTCGAAAAATCGACCTTTGCCAGGCACCTACCCATGCTGGAACGACTGACTTACACCTCTAAGGAGACCGAGCCCTTTGGGACACTGGATCTGTTCAACCTGTTGAATCAAGCACGGAACAAAAATACGCGCCTGAATTTAACGGGCCATTTGCTTTATGCCAATGGCGTGTTCACACAATGCATTGAAGGCCCGCCAGAAGCTTTGGACAGTCTATGGACCGCATTGCTTAAAGACCCGAGGCACCAAGACATTCAACTGATTGACAGAAGTCGGATCGATCACCGTCGTTTTGCAGACTGGAGCATGGCTTTCAGCACTTACCGCTACCTCAACGCTTACAACATGCCTGGATTTTTTCCGATCGATGAAAGTGGCGCTTCGCCACAATCTCAGATGTGCGGGGGCTAAGACAACAACCCCTGCTGCACCAGGCTATTCTGGAATGCGCAAAGCCCAGATTGAAGAAGTGATAGCATCTTAATCGGGTGCTGCATGAATGCTCATGCATCAGGACAGGTGATGGTCGGGCCGCCTCACCGCACGGCTTTGGCCGTTGGAGTCCTCTGAATGAACCCTACGCTCCTGCCCTGGATCGCTGCAGGCATCTTCGTACTGGCCGTGTTGCATACCTTCAGCACCAAGTTTTTTGAACACTTGGCACACACGCACCCGCGCCACGCTGGCATCTGGCACCTGCTGGGCGAGGTAGAAGTGGTGTTTGGTCTGTGGGCGATGGTTCTGGCCATCGCCATGTTTGCCTTGGCTGGCAAAGCCCCCACCCTCGAGTACCTTGAATCTCGCAATTTCACAGAGCCGCTTTTCGTTTTCGCCATCATGGTGGTGGCAGGCACCCGGCCCATCCTGCAAACTTTCGGGGTGTTGGTGCAGCAGATCGCACGCCATGCACCCTGGCCCACAACCCTTGCCTACTACTTCCTGCTTCTGTCGGCGGTGCCATTGCTAGGCTCCTTGATCACTGAACCTGCGGCCATGACATTGACTGCGCTCATGCTGCGGGATTCCGTTTTCTCTGCACAGGTGAGTGAGCGCCTGAAGTACGCCACGTTGGGGGTGCTTTTTGTCAACGTGTCCATCGGTGGGACGCTGACCCCTTTTGCCGCACCGCCTGTGCTGATGGTGGCCGCCACTTGGCAGTGGGACCTGTCCTTCATGCTTCAGACCTTCGGCTGGAAGGCGGCCATTGCGGTCTTTGTCAATGCAGCCCTTGTGACGCTTTTCATGCGGCGAGAACTGATGGGCCTGGGCGAACCCGCCCTTGCCCGCATGACCGTGCCGCCCATCATGGTGGCGATTCACCTGTCCTTTCTGCTTGGCGTCGTTCTTTTTGCCCACCACCCCGTGGTGTTCATGGGCCTGCTGCTGTTTTTCATTGGCTACGCCAATGCCTATGCCGCGCACCAGGAACGACTGATCCTTCGCGAAGCCTTGTTGGTGGCCTTTTTCCTTGCGGGCCTGGTGGTCTTGGGTGGGCAGCAATCCTGGTGGCTTCAACCTTTGTTGCTGGGGCTGAGTTCCGATGCCGTTTTCTATGGCGCAACGGCACTGACCGCCATCACGGACAATGCCGCTCTGACCTACTTGGCGTCCTTGGTCCCAGGCTTAAGCGACGAGTTCAAGGTGGCGATCGTGGCAGGCGCAGTGACTGGCGGAGGGCTCACTGTGATTGCCAACGCCCCCAACCCGGCGGGTGTTGCCATCCTGAAAGGCAAGTTTGAGGAAGGCGTTGTGAGTGCGGTCAAATTGCTCATGGCAGCGCTGCCTCCCACAGTAATTGCGGCTGTGATGTTCAGGGCTCTTTGATGGTGTATGGAAAATAGTTCTGAAGTGAGTGCTCAACCATCAAGGTGCCCCAGGGACCCTAAAACTGAACGGAGATCCGCCCCAGAATAATGAGGAGCGGGTGATAAAGTTTCGAAAGGCAAGCCTTGGCGATTGACCCAGTGCGTTGTGAAACCAAACCAAGTGGCGCCCAACGCATCCCATGCATTGCTGGAAACAAACAGGATTTCTTCTTTGGTGACTGAAATGGTTTGCCCAACAAGCGCATAGCTTTCAGGAGAGGTTTTGAACAAGCGCACGGCATCCACTGAGATGATGTGATCCAACAAATTTTCCATCCCAGCGCTGTTCACCGCTGAATTAAGCATATCCATGCTGCCGTTGGAAAGAATGGCGGTGGTCAGGCCCATGCCTTTGATTGCCTGAAGAACGGAGAGATTTTCAGGAAAGGGCGAGAGGTGGGCATATTGCGCCATCAGTTGCTCTGCCTGCCCACCCGTACGATCCAATTTCAGCCGATCTAAGGTGTACTCTAAGGAGAGGCGTGTCAGCTCCCAAAACGGACGAAAGTATTGGCTCCCCGATGGGTTATGCGGATCTGATTGCGTGATCAACCGGGTGTATTCAATTTGTTTGTCACGCCATTTGACTGCGATGTCCGCGCCCGAGCCAGGGTAAAACTGCTCGGCCAAGGTTTGAATCGAATACACATCAAACAAAGTACCGTAGGCATCAAAAACAACAGCTTTAATTTTCACAGTCAATCCTTATGAGCATTCAAGAAACTGTTTTTGCATCCTGACCAAACAGAATGGCCTTTGCTTTCTCATCGACGGTGGGCGCGACATTGATTGACTTGGCAATCTCATAGGCTCTTTGGGTGGCAGGCCGATTTTGAACCCGCTCAAACCATTGGGCAAGCGCAGGAAACTGGTTCAGGTCCTGGCGTTGACGTTCATAGGGCACCACCCATGGAAAAGAAGCCATGTCGGCGATAGAGTACTCACCACAAATGTACTCCCTGCCGTCTGCGAGGTGCTTGTTCAAAACGCCATACAGGCGTGATGTTTCTTTCACATAGCGGTCAATGGCATAGGGCAGTTTTTCGGGGGCATATTGAACAAAATGGTGATTTTGGCCCGCCATAGGTCCCAATCCACCCATTTGCCAGAACAGCCATTTCAGACATTCATTCCTGCCACGCAAATCACTGGGAATGAAACGCTTTGTCTTGTCGGCCAAATACAGCAGGATGGCACCCGATTCAAAAATGCTGATGGGCCCTGCACCGTCTTCAGGCATGTGATCCACAATGGCCGGGATTCGGTTGTTGGGTGCTATGTTCAAGAAGGCAGGTTGAAATTGCTCCCCCTTGCTGATATTGATGGGCTTGATGTTGTATTCAACACCTGACTCTTCCAGGAACATGGTGATCTTGTGACCATTCGGGGTGGTCCAGTAGTAAAAGTCAATCATTCCTCATTCTCCTTTTTCTTCAACCTTAGACTCGGTTGGTGGCTTTGACGTCAATTCCAATCGTTGTTGATTTGACGGTTGAGGCAGTTGAAACAGTGACGGCGATGATCAAGCCCATCATGACCAGCACCAAACCTGAGACTTCTAGCATCGCTGGCACATGCCCCAGCACTGGCCATGCCATCAACGCAGCCAAGCCTGGCGCAAGCGCCGGAAAGACCGCCGCACGCGATGGTCCAAGCAAAGACACCATCTTCGAATAAGTGTAGAGCGTACCCGCCCCCGCAATCACGCCTTGGACCAGCACCTCCACCCAAAAGACATACGGATCAGCAGCCCCAAGACTTGCGCCGCCGGTGTACCCAAAATACGCAGGCACATAGGTGAGCAATGCACTGATGGAAATCACCGCCGTGGCCAGCAACGGGTCCAAGCGGTGTTTGCGCAGCACGATGCCAAAGCCCGCCCACAAAGTTCCGGCGGCCACAAACATGGCATCGCCAATGGACGCACGCAGCGTCAGGCTGGAGGCCTCGACACCCGACACCAGGACCAAGCCCATCAGCACTGTGGCAATGCCGATTATGCGGCGCAATGTCATGCGGTCACCTAGCACCAACGAACCCAACACCATGCCCATCACGCTCATGGCCGTGAAAGGAAACACCGCTGCGTGACTCGATGGCGCAAACTGCAACGCGCCGAACATCAACAAACCGAAAGGTGTCCCTGCAAGCAGCGCCACCAGCAGCCAAATTCGCCAACGGGATGTGAATTGGGCCAGGTCCCGCCTGACAGCCAATGCCAAAACCGGCAACATGAGCAAGCCAGCGACGCCAAATCGCAGCACCGTGAGGTCTGGAGAGGTGAGGCCGTGCGCAATGCCCCAGCGGGCGAACACCGTGTAAAGCGCGCCGATGCTGGCTGCGACCAGCCCCACCGCAACGCCTTTGGCGAATTGGGCACGGTCACTGTGGCTTGAATGCGCAAGGGTCATGGTGCTGGTGTTCATGGCAAGGGCCTCCGGGTTAGGGCTTGGAAGAGGTATGTCGAGTTTGATTCGTTCCATTTAAGTTCACTAGATGGCAATTTAAACTAACATACATTCCATCAAGGAATAAATTGAGAAGCCCATGGACAGACTGACAGCCATGCAAACCTTCGTGCGCGTCGTGGAAAGCGGCAGTTTTTCGGCGGTCGCGCGTGAAGCCCGCAGCACGCAAAGCGCCATCAGCAAGCAGGTGGCAGCACTGGAACGCGAACTGGGGGCGAAACTGTTGAGCCGCACCACCCGTTCATTGGCCTTGACCGAGGCGGGCACGCGGTACTTTGAACAGGCAAGGCGGTTGGTGGCTGAAATTGCAGAAGCGGAGGCTGAGTTACACCAAGGCGAACAGCAGCTGAGCGGTTGGTTGCGCGTGGCCGCTTCGGTCGGCTATGGCCGCCTGAAACTCCTGCCCTTGGTCAAGCGCTTTCTCGCCGCCCACCCCAACGTCAAAATCGACCTCCGACTCAACGACGGCTTCGTGGACCTGGTGGAAGAAGGCATTGACCTTGCCGTGCGCATCGGGGAACTCGCTGACAGCTCGCTGCTGGCCAGACGCATCGGCACCACCCAGCGGGTCGTGCTTGCCAGTCGCCAGTACCTCGATTCATTACACGATGGGTTGAAGCTTCCGCAGGTGCCCCAGGACCTGCTGCACCACAAATGCATTGTCTATTCGGAGTTGGCAACTCAGAATGCCTGGACGTTTACCGCAGGCGAAGGCGCAGCAGCGCCCGAGGGCTCAAGCGTCACCATTCGGGCACAAGGCAATTTTCAAACCAACAGCAGTGAGGTCATCCGAGCATCAGTCTTGTCGGGCATGGGCATTGGCTACTCGCCTACTTGGCTTTTTGAGGATGAACTGGCCCGTGGCGAGTTGCAGGTGCTGCTGCCCGACTGGCCAGCGCCCCCTTTGCCAATTCATTTGGTGAGTCCAGTTCAGCGGCGCGAGTCCGCGAAGGTGAAGGCATTTGCGCTTCATGTGGCACAGGCAGTTTGACATTGGCATCTGACCGCACGTGGTTGGTCCATGGGTGGGTAGAAACGAAAAACGCCCCAGAAGGCGCGTCATTGCAGTTGCTCTGGCGGGTCAGAAGAGATTGTATAAATAACTTGCTCAGCTCAAAAAGTATCAATTTTTGGTGGCGCTAGGGATTCGAACTCTCCCCAATCAATTCGCCAGCCTAGGCAGCATTGACTTGGCCAAGGCCCGAGACAAAGCTGAGCTATTTCCATAACCAGCCACTTTGGCTGCCTCCTTGAGTCCCTTGCCCAAATCAACAGCCCGCTGTGCCAAGGCCAGCCGGATTGCAGCCAAATACTTTCCTGGCGGTCTGCGCATTGTTTGATGAAACTTGCTCGCAAATGCCGTCCGCGACATCCCGGCCTCTTTGGCCAGCAGTTCCAGATCCCATCCAAAAGCTGGTCGTTGATGCATGGCCACCAAAGCTTTGGCAATTCGGGGATCGGCCAAACCATTGAAGAGGCCACTCTCTTGGTCACTGGGATGTGCCACAAGGTAACGCAGCAAGCCGATGAACAGGATGTCGCCTGCCCGGTTGAGCAATGCCGGTTGTCCGCAACGGGGTGCATTCAATTCAGACTCGATCATGGCGACTGCCAATTGCAACGCGGGCTCATCGTCTGCCAGCGAGACTGTTCGCGGTTGTGCGAACTCTTCCAAGAACAAGGTGGCCACGGGTCCAGTTAAATGAACACGCGCCTGCACCAACCGGCAGGCATTCTTTGCCGTGAATCTGTGAAAGACGAAGGGCTTGCTGGCATGAACTGCAACCAAGGCTGGGGATTCGATCGTTTGTCGCACACCATTGATCTTCAACTCTGAGCAACCTCGCGTCAAAAAGAACAACTGTAGATCGGAGTCGTTGTCCCCACTGGGTGCGCCATTCACACGGGCGTCAGAAACGAGCCCCAACGTGACCAAAGGTGCCAAACCCTCCAAAAGCGCGGACAGGCGATCGAGTTTGATGTCGTTCATATTGTACGAATTGCAAACATTAAATTATTTTTAATTGCAGATAGTACATCATAATGAACTCCATCGTTCCTACCCGACCTCTTTTCTCTCATTTCCAAAAGGACACTTCATGAGCACACTCGCACTGACACCCCGACAGGCTGTTCCCGCATTGCACATTCCGCTTGTCACGGGAGGTCACTTTGCACTGGGGATGGCACCCGCAGAGCGGTTTGACTTACTCGTGTTTTACCGAGGCCTGCATTGCCCCATTTGTGCCAAGTACCTGATGGAACTCGAGGCATTGGCACCCGAGTTCCACAAGCGTAGCGTTCAGGTTGTGGCGCTCAGCAGTGACAACGCCGAGCGCGCACAAGCCATGTCGGAGAAGATCAAGGCGTCCCACCTAAAAATTGGCTATGGTCTGAGCCTGGCCAGTGCTCGCCAATGGGGCCTGTACATCAGCGCATCTAAAGGCAAAACATCCATTGGCATCGAGGAACCTGCGCTGTTTAGCGAACCAGGCGTTTTCATCGTTAGACCGGATGGAACGCTTTACTACGGCGCCACGCAGACCATGCCGTTTGCCCGTCCGCAGTTTCAGGACCTGCTGGGTGCTATTGACTTCGCCATTGCAAAAGACTACCCCGCGCGCGGCGAATACACAGGTTCAGTCTAAATCCACAGCCCGCCATGTTTCAAAAAATCATTGAAATCACCCTGCCTATATTTTTGATTGCATGGCTGGGCTTTGCCTACAGCCGTCGGTTCAAGCCCGACCTGGGTGGCGCAAACAAACTGATCGTTGATCTTGCATTGCCCATTCTGATTTTCAGTTCGCTTGCGTCGAAAAGTTTTGATCCACAGTCTGCCATCACATTCACTTTCGCTTCGATGGCGTTGATTGTCTTGAGCGGATTACTGGCTTGGCCAGTGGCTCGATTCTCGGGCGCTTCTGTGAAGGCATTCTTGCCTTGTGTCATGTTCACAAACGTTGGGCCGATTGGTATTCCACTCATCGCATTGGCCTATGGAGCTGAAAGCTTGCCGCTTTCAATCGTGCTGTTGGTCATTTCGAATATTTTGCATTTCACACTGGGGGCCATTGTCATGAGCGGCCGCGTGGACTGGCGCTTGGTCTACGCCAATCCACTCATAGGGGCCACGCTGCTGGGCTTGTGGGTCTCGCACATGCAATGGGGGATTCCTTCACCCTTGCAAACTGCATTGACGATGGTTGGCAATGTATTGGTTCCGATGATGTTGCTGTCACTGGGTGCCCGACTGGCCAGCAGCCAGTTACATGATGTGCGAGTGGGTGTGAACGCATCGATTTTGACATTGGTCATCCGGCTAGTGTCAGTTTTGCTGCTCTTGCAACTGTTGACACTCAATCCTATTGAGCGCGGAGCGATGATTTTGTTTGCTTGCTTACCCCCCGCAGTGTTTAACTTTTTATTGGCCGACAAGTTCCATGTCGAGCCAGAAAAAGTGGCCTCCACAGTGGTGATGGGACATATATTCAGCATGGTCTTTTTGCCATTGGGCATCTGGCTTGCATTTCTAAAATAGATCTCCATGAATGAAAATCATTAGCCCTTGTCTGTCTGCTCTTCACAAGCAGTGCCAACGCACAAACACTGGAGGCGATCACAGGTCATGCCAACGACATCAAAGCACGTTTTTCAAGGAGCACGTTCATCAATGGGGTGACACTGAAACAAGGAGACATCGATACCACGGCCAAAGGGCAAGATCTCATTCACAACTCATCTTGAACGTGGTTGCTTATCCGTGTCAAAACAAGTCGAAGTGGGCAGGCTTTTAAAGCCCAATGGCGCTGCATCTTATAAACTCACGACAGCCGATGCAGAACATGCCAAGTGCGTTTTGATTTGATGAAACAATTTAAAAATCACATCGGGTCTGCAGACTTGATTAAAAAATCAAAAATTCACCGAGGACCTTCATCCATTGCACGCGTATGCTTGCTCGGCCGCACCTCAAGCGTAACGAGCTGCCAAGGCTTCCAGCGCCACCGGCTTGATGCTTTTGGCCTTGCCAGCGCAGCCAAATGCTTCAAAGCGCGCCTGGCAGATCGCCTGCGCGGCCTTACGAGCGGCAGCCAAGGCCTTGCGTGGGTCAAACTCGGTCGGCTGGTGTGCCATGAGCTGGCGCATGGCACCAGTCATGGCCAGGCGGATGTCGGTATCAATATTGACTTTGCGTACGCCGCTATGGATGCCACGCACGATTTCTTCCACTGGCACGCCATAGGTTTGCTTGATGTCACCTCCGTATTGACGAATGATTTCTAGCCACTCTTGCGGCACACTGGAACTGCCGTGCATGACCAAGTGCGTATTGGGCACTTCCGCATGAATGGCTGCAATGCGATCAATTGCCAAAATATCGCCTGTGGGTGGACGTGTGAATTTATAAGCGCCGTGGCTCGTGCCAATCGCGATGGCCAAGGCATCGACCCCGGTCTGCGCCACAAAGTCTTTTGCTTGCGCCGGGTCGGTCAACATCTGCTCATGGCTGAGCTTACCTTCGGCGCCCACACCATCTTCTTCACCGGCCTCGCCAGTTTCCAGAGAACCAAGGCAACCGAGCTCCCCTTCGACCGAAACGCCCACCGGATGCGCCATCTCGCACACCCGCCGAGTCACCGCCACGTTGTAGTCGTAGCTGGCTGGGGTCTTGGCGTCTTCCAACAGGGAGCCGTCCATCATCACGCTGGAAAAACCCGAACGTATCGACTGCTGGCACTGCGCAGGCGAAGCACCATGGTCCTGGTGCAGGACCACTGGAATGTCGGGGTGAGTCTCGATGGCAGCCAACACCAAATGACGCAGATAGGCCTCGCCCGCGTATTTGCGCGCCCCGGCTGAGGCCTGCAAAATGACCGGGCTGTCGGTGGCCTGAGCGGCTTCCATGATAGCCTGGACCTGTTCGAGGTTGTTGACGTTGAATGCAGGCACGCCGTAGCCGAATTCGGCAGCGTGGTCGAGAAGTTGGCGCAATGAAACCAATGCCATGGTGGATTTCCTTGTGAGTTAAAAATGAATGAAGGTCACAAACCCACCGCCGAGCGCTGGGTCAAAATTTCAATGGCAGGCAAAGTTTTGCCTTCCAGGATTTCGAGGAATGCACCCCCGCCGGTCGAGACGTAGCTGACCTGCGCTTCGATGCCGTATTTGGCAATCGCGGCCAGCGTGTCGCCGCCGCCCGCGATGCTGAAAGCGCCTGAATCGGCAATCGCCTGGGCAATCACCTTGGTGCCTTGTTCAAAGGCAGCGAACTCGAACACACCCACCGGGCCGTTCCACACAATCGTGCCCGCCTGCTTGAGCTGGGCAGCCAGCTTTGCAGCGGTCTCCGGACCAATGTCCAGGATCAGTTCGTTATCGGCCACATCCGTGGACTTTTTGATCGTGGCCACCGCATCAGCAGCAAAAGTCTTGGCCGTCACAACATCGGTCGGGATCGGAACTCCCGCACCGCGGGCCTTCATAGCCTCGATCACGGCTTGGGCTTCGCTTACCAAGTCGGCTTCTGCCAAGCTTTTACCGATCTTCAGGCCTGCGGCCACCATGAAGGTATTGGCTATGCCGCCACCGACAATCAGATGGTCCACGTTTTTGGACAATCTCTTCAAGATGGTCAACTTTGTCGAAACTTTACTGCCTGCCACGATGGCCACCAACGGACGCTGAGGTGAAGTCAGCGCCTTGCCAATCGCGTCGATCTCGGCCGACAACAAGGGCCCCGCACAGGCAATAGGCGCGAACTGCGCAATGCCATAGGTTGTGCCTTCGGCGCGGTGCGCGGTGCCAAAGGCGTCGTTCACGTAGATGTCGCACAACAGAGCCATCTTGCGAGCCAGCACTTCGTCGTTCTTTTTTTCGCCTTTGTTAACGCGGCAGTTTTCAAGCAACACCACCTGGCCGGGGGTCACCTTAACACCATCGACCCAGTTGGCGACCAAAGGCACTTCACGACCAAGCAATTCACCCAAGCGCTTAGCCACGGGTGCGAGCGAATCTTCGGACTTGAGCTCGCCCTCGGTCGGCCGCCCCAAGTGCGAAGTCACCAAGACAGCAGCCCCTGCGGCCAAGGCCATCTGAAGGCAAGGCACGCTGGCGCGAATGCGAGTGTCTTCGGTAATGCTGCCGTCATCGGCCTGGGGCACGTTCAGGTCGGCGCGGATGAAGACACGTTTTTTTTCTACAAAGCCACTGGCGCACACATCGGAAAATCTCAGCATATTCATTTTGAGGCCCCCACCACGCAGGCCATTTCCAGACACTTATTGGAGTAGCCCCATTCGTTGTCATACCAGGCCATGAGCTTGACAAAAGTGCTGTCCAGTGCCACGCCAGCTTCGGCATCGAAAACGCTGGTGCAAACTTCTCCACGGAAATCAGTGGACACCACTTTGGCTTCGGTGTAACCCAAAACACCCTTCAAAGCGCCCTGACTCTGAGCTTTCATTTCAGCGCAAATTTCGGCATAAGTGGCCGGATGGTCCAGTTCCACGGTCAAATCCACCAAAGATACATCGCTGGTGGGCACACGCACCGACACGCCGGTGAGCTTGCCTTTCATGGCAGGGATCACCACCCCCATGGCCTTGGCCGCGCCGGTGCTGCTGGGGATGATGTTTTCCAAAATGCCACGCCCACCGCGCCAGTCTTTGTTGCTGGGACCATCCACTGTTTTTTGTGTAGCGGTCGCGGCGTGCACGGTTGTCATCAAACCGCGTTTGATGCCCCATTTGTCATGCAGCACTTTAGCCATGGGGGCCAAAGCGTTGGTGGTGCAACTGGCGTTGCTGACGATGGCTTGCTCGGCGTAGCTGGAATGATTCACGCCAAACACAAACATGGGTGTGTCGTCTTTAGATGGTGCTGAGATGACAACTTTCTTGGCACCGGCCGTCAAGTGTTTGCAAGCACCTTCTTTGTCAAGGAACAAGCCCGTAGCTTCGATCACCACGTCCACACCAACCTCGTTCCACTTCAAATTCACAGGGTCACGCTCTTGCGTCAGGCGGATACGTTCACCGTTCACGATCAGGGTGTTGCCTTCAACGCTCACGACGCCGTCAAAACGACCATGCACACTGTCGTACTGCAGCATGTACGCCAAGTAATCGGGTTCCAGCAAATCGTTGATGGCCACCACCTCTAGGTCCTGGAAGTTTTGAACCGCTGCGCGAAACACCATGCGGCCGATGCGGCCAAATCCGTTGATGCCAATTTTTGTGGTCATGAATTTTCCTCTCGATTCAAAACAGTTCACGAGCGCGTGTCACTCCAAACGTCCGCGGGGTGGGTTCCTACAAGATCACAACAGTGCTGAAAAATCGTCGATCACACGGTCGGGCTCACAGGCGTGCACCGACTCGCCCATGTTGTAGCCATAGGACAACAGCCAGACCGGCACCCCGGCGTTGCGTGCGGTGGTTGCATCGATCGACGAATCACCGACGAACAGCGCATCAGACGACTTGAGTTGCCAACGCGCCAGGCAATGGACCACGCTGGTTGGATCGGGTTTTTTGACTGGAAATGTGTCACCGCTGACCACCACATCAAACGCCGCATGCAGGTCGTGCACGCGCAAAACGGTTTCGGTGTAGCGGCCTTCCTTGTTGGTCACTACTGCCAGCTTGCAGCCGCTTGCGCGCAAAGCGCTCAGCACTTCGCGCACCTGCGGGTAGAGGTGGCTGCGCGTACCGCAGCGGGCCTGGTAATAGCGGTCAAAAATCGGCAAGGCCTCCTTCAAATCGGAGCTTTTTCGAACGGCTTCAACCGTGGTTTCGGTGACGTTGGCCAGGGCCTGGATCAGTAGCTCTTTGGTGCCGTGTCCGATCCAGTCATTGACCTGGGTTTGCCGCACTTCGGGCCAGTCGAAATAACGCAAGGTGTCGTTCACGGCATCTGCGATCTCTGGGGCGGTTTCGACCAAGGTGCCATCCAAGTCGAAAAAATAAGCTTTCTTGTGTGATCTCATCGCAAGCCTTCAGTTGCCAGAAGTGACGATGTGCTCGGGCAAGGCTTGAGCCTGATTGTGTTGATGGCGGTGCACCAGCGTGCGCACGGCTTCGCACACTCGCTCTACGGTGATGCCAAAGTGGGCGTACAGCGCTGCGGCCGGAGCCGATTCACCAAAGCTGTCCATGCCGATCACCATGCCTGTACGGCCCACGTACTTGCGCCAGAAGTCGGGGTGTGACGCCTCCACTGCCACCGAGGGCAAACCAAAGGGCAGCACGCTGCCTTGGTACGCAGCGCTTTGTCGGTCAAACACATTGGTGCAGGGCATGGATACCACCCGCGTGGCCAAGCCTTGGGTGGCCAAGTCCGCTTGTGCCTGCATCGCCAGCGAGGTTTCAGAGCCTGTGGCCACGATGATGGCTTGCGCGTACGGCATGTCGCTCAAGATGTAACCGCCGAGGCGCACCTTATCGGCATCGACCACGCTTTTGAGCAACTGGGGCAAGTTCTGGCGCGACAGAGCCAGGGCACTCGGTCCATCGCGCCGCTCCACCGCACAGGCCCAAGCCACAGCGGTCTCCAGTCCGTCGGCAGGGCGCCACACATCCAGCCCCGGGATGATGCGCAAGCTGGGCACATGCTCGACGCTTTGGTGCGTGGGGCCGTCTTCACCCAAGCCAATCGAGTCGTGTGTGAACACATGGATGACGCGCTTTTTCATCAGCGCCGCCATGCGTATGGCGTTGCGCGAATAGTCCGAAAACGTCAGGAAGGTACCCCCGTAGGGGATGAACCCACCATGCAGCGCCATGCCATTCATGATGGCGGCCATGCCGAACTCACGCACGCCATACGACAAGTGGTTGCCCCAGGTGTCGCGACCCGCCCTGGTACAGTCTTTGAAGTTGGTGAGGTTGGAACCGGTGAGATCGGCGCTGCCGCCAAAAAACTCGGGCAACAAGGGGGCCAACACATCCAGCGCGTTTTGGCTGGCTTTGCGGGTGGCGACCGCATCGGGCTTGGCCACGATGGCGGTCAACGCCTGGGCCAAGCCTTGGGCGTATTCTGCGCTCAAATCGCCACGCATGCGGCGCTCAAACTCCGCGGCATCTTGAGGGTACAGATTTTTGTAGTCAGCCAACAGCTGGTCCCACTGGGCCTGGGCGCGCACGCCGCGTGCGGTGGCGTCCCAAGCCTGGCGCACATCATCCGGAATCTCAAAGGGTGCGTACGGCCAGTTTAGGGCTTCGCGGGTGGCGGCAATTTCGTTAGCGCCCAACGCTGCGCCGTGCACATCATGGGATCCTGCTTTGTTGGGCGAGCCCTTGCCGATCACGGTTTTGCAGCAAATCAGGGTCGGGCGACCACTGGCTTGTTTCGCCTGCGCCTTTGCCGATACGATGGCAGCATGCACGGCTTGCGGGTCATGGCCATCCACCGATGGAATCACGTTCCAGCCATAGGCCTCAAATCGCTTAGGTGTGTCGTCGGTGAACCAGCCTTGCACATGGCCGTCGATCGAAATGCCGTTGTCGTCGTACAGCGCCACCAGCTTGGACAGGCGCAGTGTGCCCGCCAACGAGCATGCTTCGTGACTGATGCCTTCCATCAGGCAACCGTCGCCCAAGAACACATAAGTCATGTGGTCCACGATGTCCAAACGACGTCCATCCTCTTCGCGGTTGAATTCATCGGCCAACATTTTTTCGGCCAACGCCATGCCCACCGCGTTGGTGATGCCCTGGCCCAAAGGTCCGGTGGTGGTTTCCACGCCCGGGGTGATGTCGACCTCGGGGTGACCGGGGGTTTTGCTGTGCAATTGGCGGAACTTTTTCAGCTCCGCCATCGGCAGGTCGTAGCCAGTCAGGTGCAACAAGGCATAGATCAGCATCGAGCCGTGACCGTTGGACAGGACAAAACGGTCACGGTTGGCCCATTGTGGGTTGAGGGGGTTGTGTTGCAGGTGGCGGTTCCACAGCACTTCGGCAATCTCGGCCATGCCCATGGGCGCACCGGGGTGGCCGGATTTGGCAACTTCGACGGCATCGACAGCCAGCATTCGCAAGGCGTTAGCCATGCTTTGGGCCATTTCAGTTGTGGGAGGTGGCATAGACAAGGACGGTTGCATCGCGAGCCTCCTGTTCAAGCCTGACCCAGAGCACGTTTGCGGCGCTCCATCATGCGCCAAACAAAGGGAGTGAAGATCAGTTGCATGGCGATTTCCATTTTGCCGCCGGGCACCACAATGGTGTTGGCACGGCTCATCCAAGAATTGTTGATCATGTTGAGCAAATAGGGAAAATCGATGCCTTTGGGGTTGGCAAATCGGATCACCACCACGCTCTCGTCAGCACTGGGAATGTCCCGTGCGATGAAGGGGTTAGAGGTGTCGACCATCGGTACTCGCTGGAAGTTGACATGCGTGTGCGCGAACTGCGGCACGATGAAATTCACGTAATCGGGCATGCGGCGCAGGATGGTGTCGGTCACCGCCTCAGTGCTGTAGCCCCGCTGGTGCTTGTCGCGCCAGAGCTTCTGGATCCATTCGAGGTTGATCACAGGAACCACGCCCACGCGCAGGTCCGGGTACTGAGCGATGTTGTGCTCGGCCGTAACAACGGCGCCATGCAGGCCTTCGTAGAACAGCATGTCGGTATCGGTCGGCAGCGGCTCCCAGGCGGTAAAGGTGCCAGGTGGCTGATGGAACGGCGCCGCCTCTTCAGCGTTGTGCAGGTATTTGCGCGACTGGCCCTGGCCTGTTTCGCTGTAGCTGCGGAACAGGTTTTCAATCTCGCCAAAAAGGTTGTTTTCAGCGCTGAAGTGGCTGAAATGCTTGTTGCCAGCTTTCTCGGCTTCGGCTGCGCGGGTCTTCATTTCCTGACGGTCGTAGCGGTGAAGACTGTCACCTTCGATAATGGCAGCCTTGACACCTTCTCGGCGGAAGATGTTGGCAAAGGTACGGGTGACTGTGCTGGTGCCTGCACCAGACGAACCGGTGATGGCGATGATGGGGTGACGTTCCGACATGCGAGGGTCTCCTGAAATTGAAATTCTTTTGATGATCGGGTTCAGTCCCGAAAAAGGCTGCGCTCGGCAAACAATGGGTTTTCGTCCTTCACGACGGCCGGCTCGCGGTGATAGCGTTCGATACGCTCAACTTCGTTTTTAGAGCCGAACACCAGACCAATGCGCTGATGCAATTGACTGGGCTTGACCTGAAGCATCGGCTCACGACCTGTACTGGCGCGGCCGCCAGCCTGTTCCATGATGAAACCCACAGGATTGGCTTCATAAAGCAAGCGCAAGCGTCCAGCCTTGCCCGGATCTTTGGTGTCACGCGGGTACATGAAGACCCCGCCGCGCATCAGAATGCGATGCGCCTCGGCGACCATGGAAGCAATCCAGCGCATATTGAAGTCCTTGCCGCGCGGACCGGTGCGGCCAGCCAGGCATTCGTCCACATAGCGCTTGACCGGCGGCTCCCAGAAGCGGGCATTGGAAGCGTTGATGGCAAATTCCTGAGTGTCCTCGGGCACCTTCATGTCCGGGTGGGTGAGCATGAATTCGCCCATGACCGGGTCCAGCGTGAAGCCGTTGACGCCGGTACCCACGGTCAGCACCAGCATGGTGGTCGGGCCATAAAGGGCGTAGCCGGCTGCGACCTGCTGGCTGCCCAGTTGAAGGAAGTCGGCCTCGGTCAGCTCGGTCCCCTCGTGCACGTGTGTGGGTGCCCGCAGAACGCTGAAGATGCTACCCACTGAGACGTTGACATCGATATTGGATGAACCGTCCAGTGGATCGAACACCAGCAGGTATTTGCCGCGCCGTAGGTGCGGGGGAATCGGATACGGCGATTCCATCTCTTCAGACGCCATGCCGGCCAGATGCCCGCCCCATTCGGTCATGCGGATGAAGAGTTCGTTGCTCAGCACGTCGAGCTTTTTCTGCGTCTCACCCTGCACATTGAGGCTGGCACCGCCGTCAGCCGGGTGGTTGCCCAAGAGGTCGGCCAGGGCGCCATAGGCCACCGACTTGGCGATCGCCTTGCAGGCGAGGGCCACGTCGAGGATAAGGGCGTTGAAATTGCCGCTAGCGTCGGGATAGCGGCGGCGCTGCTCGATCAGGAATTGCGTGAGGGTGGTCGATGTACGTGGGGTAACAGCCATGAAAAAGCTCCGGAGTGTTATTTTTTTCAAATCGCAGCGGCTTGGCGAAGTGTCTGCAGCACGTCTCGGTAACCACCATCGGCATCGGGCGCACCAAACACGGCGCTGCCCGCCACACAGACATCGGCTCCGGCAGCCACAATGCTGGCAATGTTGTCGGCCTTGACGCCGCCATCGACTTCAAGCGCGATGGCCTGACCTCCTGTGGCGCGATGGGCCTCGATGCGCGTTCGCGCCTGACGCAGCTTGGCCAGCGTGGAGTCGATGAATTTCTGGCCGCCAAAGCCGGGGTTGACACTCATGAGCAAGATCACATCAACCTTATCCATCACATGATCCAGCCACTCCAGAGTTGTAGCTGGGTTGAACACCAGACCGGCCTGGCAACCATGGTCTCGAATCAGCTGAAGGCTACGGTCCACGTGCCGGCTGGCCTCGGGGTGAAAGGTGATGATGTTGGCGCCCGCCTTGGCAAACATTGGAATCAGGGCATCGACCGGTTCAACCATCAGGTGAACATCGATCGGTATTTGCACATGCGGACGAATCGCCTCGCAGACCATGGGACCGATGGTCAGATTGGGGACGTAGTGGTTGTCCATCACGTCAAAGTGCACCCAGTCGGCGCCGGCGGCCTCGATCGCGCGAACCTCTTCGCCCAGGCGGGCAAAATCGGCAGACAGGATGGAAGGGGCAATACGCAGTGGTGTCTTCATTGGATCAGCTCCTTAGTGCGCAGCAAGTGATTCGACATGCCATTCGCGCAACTGCGCGAGGCCAACGCCTTCAAGGTTTGGCAACACGCGCAATGCCCCATTGAAGACGTGGTGAGCGGTGAAATCGTTGATGGTGATGATCGTGCGCAAGCCGGCCTGTGTGGCTGACTTCAGGCCATTGGCCGAGTCCTCCAGCGCCAAGCAGGCGGATGCCGCCAAGCCTATACGGGCCAGGGTCTGCTGATAGACCATAGGATCGGGCTTCTTTCGAGGTGCAGTGGAAGCGTCTTCGACCACTGAGAAGTGCAGTCGCCAGTCCGACCCAATGGCGCGACGCATCAAGCTGGCAATGTTGACCGGCGAGGTGGTCGTGGCAATGGCCAGTTGCAGTCCAGCGGCGCTGGCCGCTGACATGAGCGGCAGCACACCCGGACGCATCTGCACCTGACCGTCCTGCACCGCCTGTTCGTAGGCAGCGGTCTTGATCTCGTGCAGGTGAGTAATCGTCTCATCGACGGCACCCCCGTCGATGGCCCGCGGCATATCGCCACGACTTTCCCAGTAGGCGCGGATACGCTCTTTGCCGCCCGAGATTTCGAGCAGTTGCGTGTACAGCGGCACATCCCAGTGCCAGTCCAGACCAACTTCGGCAAAGGCGTGGTTGAACGCGGCCAGATGCGCCATCTCGGTGTCGGCCAGGGTGCCGTCAACATCAAAAATAAGGGCTTGGAGCATGGGTGGCCTTGATCGGTTCGTTCAGTCGGGCAGAAACGCTTGCCTCAGGCGCTACCGGCCGCTGCAAACACGCGGCTGGCGCGGATGTCGGCTGCGGTGAGGGTGCTAAGGTCTTCGACACTGTGCGCCTTGTCCGCTTCAAGAAAAAGGCGGCTGGCTTGGCGCAGGCGTGCACGGTCGAGTGCGTTGCGCACGCTGCGGGCATTGGCAAAGTGCGGCTGGCGCATGCGCAACTGCAAGTAGGTATCAAAGGCCGCATGGGCATCTTCCAGCTCCGCGCCATTGCCGGGCTCGAAGCGGTAGTGCAGCTCGACCAACATCTGCTGGGCGATCCGCAGCAGTTCGGGAACGCTGTAATCCGGGAAATCCAGATGGTGCGCGATGCGGCTGCTCATGCCGGGGTTGGACGAGAAGAAAGTGTCCATGCGGTCCTTGTAGCCCGCGAGAATGACCACCAGATCGTCGCGCTGGTTTTCCATCACCTGCAGCAAGATCTCGATCGCCTCTTGCCCATAGTCACGCTCGTTCTCCGGGCGATACAGGTAATATGCCTCGTCAATGAAGAGCACCCCCCCCATGGCCTTCTTGAGTACTTCCTTGGTCTTGGGCGCCGTGTGACCGATGTACTGTCCGACCAAGTCGTCTCGCGTAACCGCTACCAGATGCCCTTTGCGCACATACCCCAGCCGATGCAGAATCTGCGCCATGCGCAGGGCCACGGTGGTCTTGCCAGTACCAGGGTTTCCGGTGAAGCACATGTGCAGGCTTGGCGCCTGCGCCGCCAAGCCCTGATTCTGGCGCAGGCGGTCGATCACCAGCAGCGCGGCAATGTCGCGCACCCGCTGCTTGACGGGCGCTAGGCCCACCAAACCCTGCTCCATGTCGGCAAGCACAGCCTGCACCTGGGACTGCGCCAGCACCTCGGTCACGGTGCGGGCGCTGGTAGTGGCCGCTTGAGCGGCAACCGACGCCTGGGCGGCCGCTGCCGGCCCTGCTGCTTGAGTGGCTGGCGTGAGTGCAGTTTGGCCAGGGATGTTGTACATGGCAGGCCCCTATCCAGCGTTCAGTAACGCTGGCCTTCTGGCTTGTCTGTAGCGTAGCTGTGCACCGTGTAGCGTATCGCGCGGTTGTGGCATTCCTGGCGTGCCAGGCCAAAGCCAGGCTCGTTTTGGGGCCGGTTGACGATGAAACTCATGGTGATGGATTCGACCCCGCGTGTAGAGTCAAAAGCCATTAGGCGTATGTAGTGCTGCGGGAAGGTCTTGCGGCACTCGGCGAGTTCGGTCATCACACCGGCGGCGTCCTGCAGG
>JACCEB011712070.1_pt1 | contig 22696 bp, 25 predicted proteins | sample 7454761 | NCBI WGS metagenome assembly JACCEB01 (sample SAMN15323454, study PRJNA562643) | freshwater metagenome | isolation source: river surface water | place: USA:Blue River Watershed | collected 2017-08-18 | reverse complement strand
GACCAGTACCTGGCCTGCCGCGAAGAACTGCTCGCGGGCGACAAGACCGAGTTCAAGGAATGGGAGGCCAACACCCCCTATTTCGACGGCTGCATGCCCGTGGAAGTCATGGCCGAACGCGGGGTTGAAACCCTGCGTTTCGGACCGATGAAGCCGGTCGGCCTCGACAATCCGCACTGGGCCACGCCCGAACATCCCAACGGACGCTGGCCCTATGCCGTGGTGCAGCTGCGCCAGGACAACAAGTTAGGCACCCTGTGGAACATGGTTGGCTTCCAGACCAAGCTGAAGCATGCCGAACAGGTCCGCGTGTTCCGCACCATTCCGGGGCTTGAGCAGGCGGAATTTGCCCGGCTCGGCGGGCTGCACCGCAACACCTTCCTCAATTCCCCCACCCTGCTTGATCGCCAGCTGCGCTTGAAGAAGGCCCCGCATATCCGCTTTGCCGGACAGATCACCGGCTGCGAAGGCTATGTTGAAAGCGCCGCTGTCGGCCTGCTGGCCGGACTGATGACCGCGGCCGAGGCCAGCGGCCATGAATGGTCTGCGCCGCCGCGCACCACGGCGCTTGGCGCGCTGCTGGCCCATATTACCGGCGATGCCGAAGCAGACAGCTATCAGCCGATGAACGTCAACTTCGGGCTGTTCCCGCCGGTCGGTCCGGACGTGAAGAAGAAGGTCCGCAAGGAAGCCTATACCGCCCGTGCCAAAGCCGACATGGCGGCTTGGCTGGACTGATCTAGCAGCGACAGGCGGGCCGCTGGGCCTGCTTGGGTTTGGTCGTCGCAAATTCGGCGCGGGTCAGGCTGCCGTCACCATTGGCATCCCCGCTCTTGAAGCGGTTCGAGGTGGCAACGGCCCATTCCTCGAAGCTCAGCAGGTTGTTGCCGTCCTTATCGAGCTTGCGAAACATGGCGACGCGCGGCTGCAGCGCCTCGCCGCGGGATATCAGGTTATCACGGTTGCGATCGAGCCGGTTGAAGCGGCGCTCTTCGCGGGTTGCTTCGTTCGCTTCGGGCAAGTCCCCGCCCATAAGCCCGGCCCCATCTTCGGTCGGGATTGCGTCAAGATCGCTCTCTCTCGGGATCTCGGCCAGGGTGGGCGGCGGCGGTGCGGCGCTTTCAACTGCCGCCCGGCCCTGCCACCAGAACAGGCCAGCCGCTGCCAACAATAGCGCGCCGACTGCCCCCAGCACGGTCCGGTTCATCCGCCTTCTCCCATATTTTCAGCGCCCTATCATGCCAATCCGCATCGCTGCTGCCAAGGCTAATGGGCCATCCAGCAAGGGCATCTTGCCGCCTCTCCGCCGCGCCAGGCCATACAACACGGCGACAGCTCGCAAGCTGCGTGGGAGTGACAGCGCGGGCAAACTGTCTCCTTCGCCAAACGCGGCAAGGCTCCAGCCATGCAGCGCCACCCCAGCGCTTTCAGCGGCCACCGCTTCGTCAGCCTGATATGCTAACCCCCGCCCCAGCGCGGCCCGTCCCATCGCCAAGGCCTGCGGGTTTGGCTGATCGGGGTCAAGCATCGCCTCCCACCCATCGATCAATGCGATGAGCGGATCGACCGCACCGGACCAGACCGAGAGCGCAGTCAGCAAAGGCTCGCCCTGCGGACGTTGCGCTGGCTCCTCGGCCAGCCGCTCGCGCCACCAGGCCAGCTTGATCTGGGCCAGCAGCAGCTCACGCGCATTGCCAACTATTCCAGCCAGCTTCGCATCCAGAGCAAAAGCAGCAAGCTGGACCGAACGCACGCGGTCGGGAGCATAGGCCAGGGCAAGGCGGACGTCTGGGGTAAGACATGTTTCAAGCATCGGGGGTATCCGAAATGGTTGTTCGCCCCTTTGCGGGGCAAGGGTCGCGCTGGCAAGGGCGACATTGGGGCAAGTCAGGCCGGTCCAAGCCAGATTAGATCGCCCGTGGCGCGAACAGCCAAGCTTCAGTTAAGTCGCGCTTTTTAAGCACTTTTACAGAACATTAACCACACTTGTTTGGCAAGCCGATAGTCCACGCGTGGTAAATCCCACGCCAACTGAGATCGGGGCGCAAGCAGGAATGGTCAGACTTTCACACAATGCAGAGGCTTTGGAAGACGCGCGCTTCCTGTCGCGGCTGCGGCGTGACATTGCCGGCAATACCCTCGCCTTACTAGCGGCAGGGCTGTTTCCGCTGCTGGCTTTGGTCGGCGGCGGGATCGATATGGGCCGCAACTATCTGGCTCAGACACGCCTGCAACAAGCCTGCGATGCCGGTACGCTGGCAGCGCGCAAAAAGCTGGGCACACAGGTGGTAACTGACGGCAACGTACCGGCTGACGTTGTTACGATCGGCAACAGGTTCTTCAACCTGAACTACCGCTCGGGAGCATACAGCACCACTGACCGCAGCTTTCAGATGACGCTGCAGCCGGACTACGCGATCAAGGGCAATGCGTCGGTCACCGTTCCGACCACGATCATGCAAATGTTTGGCTACGACAAGCTGGACCTCTCGGTCGAGTGCGAGGCCCAGCTGACCTTCGCGAATACCGATGTGATGTTTGTGCTCGATACCACCGGCTCGATGGCGTTACCCAATCCTGGCGACGCCAAGAACAGGATCAGCGTGCTTCGCGATACGGTGCACAGCTTCGTGACAGAGCTAGAGGGCAGCAAAGGCCCTGGGGTGCGGATGCGCTATGGCTTCGTTCCCTATTCGAATAATGTGAATGTGGGTTATCTGCTCAAGTCGGACTGGCTGGCTGACAGTGGGGTTTACAATAGCCGCGCAGCCGTGGGCAGCGGTGAATTCGAAACGTTTTACACCACTGACACAACCTATACTTACATTTCGGGTAGCCGAACACCGATCGCCGCGTTCAATTGGCCCAACTGCCCATCCAGCAGTTACACCTCATCGAATTCAAATACCGGGACGAACCCAGATGGCACGACCTTCGGTACGACCCTGGCCAACGGCAAGCAGTATTCTTGCAGTCCGAATTCAGACGGAACCGTCACGGTCACTGGCTGGGACAATACCGACTACACCTATTCATGGGTCGCCGGAGTGCAGACCCCGCAAACCCGTGAGATTATGAAGTGGCAGTACAAGCCAACCCGGTTTGACCTCGCATTTCTCAAGGGTGCTTTGGGCAATGATCCGCCGCATTCGGCAAGCATAGAGGTGCCAATGGGCAATGTGCCCAGCGCGCCAACCAACATGACCGCCACATTCATTGGTTGCGTTGAGGAGCGCGACACCTATGAGATCGACAATTACGACAATGTCGACTTCTCGCGAGCGCTTGATCTTGATCTCGATCTGGTGCCAACCGCTGGCCAAGAGCGCACCCAGTGGCGGCCGATGCTACATGAGATCTCGTGGGTACCGGCAAAGAACAATCTTGGCCTTGGGGACTTCAACAGCACACCGCCGCTGACCCTGGAGGACTACTTCAGGGCCAATAGTTTTTCGGCCTGCCCGGCACCCGCGCAAAAGCTGCAGGAAATGACTGTTGCACAGGTCGATGCCTACGCCGCCAGTCTTCAACCCAATGGCGCAACCTATCACGATATCGGCATGATCTGGGGCGGCCGCCTGCTTTCACCGACGGGGCTTTTCGCCAACGAAAACGCGGATGTTAAGGGCAAGCCGACCAGCCGTCACCTGATCTTCCTGACCGATGGTGTGACGTCTCCTTATGATTACGTATATGGGACCTATGGCATTGACCCGCTCGACAAGCGGCGTTGGGATCCGGGCAGCCCCAAGGGTGGACTAACGCTTACGGAGGTGGTCGAAAAGCGCTTCACCGTCGCGTGCAACGAAGTCAAAAACCGCAATATTACCGTTTGGCTCATCGCCTTCGGCACTACGATGAACCCGGTCATGGCCCAATGTGCCGGCCCCGGGCACTATTTCGAAGCCAGCAACGCCACCGAACTGACCAGCGCCTTTTCAAGGATTGCCAAGCAGATCGGCAACCTGCGGGTCGCAAAGTGATGCGCAAACCAGGCACAAGGCTGGCAGATAACGAAACGGGCGCGACGATCGTCGAGTTCGCACTCATTCTGCCGCCGTTACTCCTGACGCTGATGGGCCTGTTTGACATGGCGCATAACATGTACACGGCCCAGATCCTGAACGGTGCCGTACAGGAAGCGGCGCGGGATTCGACCATTCAGGGCACCAAGAGCAATCGGCAAGCGCTCGATGCGGCTGTGACCAAGTCCGTGCGCGCAATATCCCCGGGCGCCAAACTCACGTTCTCGCGCGCCTATTTCCAGAACTTCTCCAACATCGGACGGCCTGAAGATTGGAGCGATCTGAATAACAATGGCAAGTGCGACGGCGGTGAACCGTTTGAAGACGTCAACGGCAACAGCAAGTGGGACCAGAAACCCGGTCTCGGCGGCATCGGCGGCGCGCGCGATGCCGTGCTTTACAAAGTATCGATCACCTACACACGGCTCTTTCCGATCGCGGCACTGATCCCCGGACAGTCGAAAACCATGCAGATGGAATCCGTGACCGTGCTGCGCAACCAGCCCTATTCCGCGAACCAGCAGACTGCTCCAGCTACGGGGAATTGCAAATGAGCCTGCTTCACAAGCTCGTATGGAACCGCTCTGGGGTGGCGATGATCGAATTTGCGCTGGGTGCGCCGATCGCGTTGCTTGCCGGCCTGTGGGGCACCGAAACAGCCAATCTGGCGCTGACCCATATGAAGGTAAATCAGCTAGCCTCGCAGATCGCCGACAACGCCTCACGCATCAGCGACCAGTCCGCCTTGCAATCCCATCGGGTCTATGAGGGCGATATCAACGATGTGTTTTATGGCGCGCAACTGCAGTCCGGCAAACTGAACCTGTTTCGCAATGGCCGGGTCATCATTTCCAGCCTGGAATTCAGGCCCAACGGCACGACCCAATATATCCATTGGCAACGTTGCCGCGGCGCGAAGCAGGCCGCGTCAAGCTATGGGCTGGAGAACGAAGACCGGCCCAATGGCATGGGGCCGGTTGGGGAAGAAGTGCTGACCCAGCCAGATGAGGCGGTGATCTTCGTCGAAGTGCTGTTTGATTATCAGCCGCTCTTTTCCGACCGGTTCATCCCCAGCGAGACGATCCGCTCGATTGCCTCGTTCACGGTCCGTGACCAGCGGGATCTGACGCAGGTCTACCAGCAGGATCCGAATACACCCGATCCGGTTCAGAGCTGCAGCGATTTCAAAGGCACCATGTCATTCAGCAGTTCGGGGCAGATGACCTGATCACCCGCCCCTGCACTGATCAGCGATAGCAAACCTTGCGCACGGCCGCAGCGATGCGGCTGGCATCGATGATTGCCGCCTTTTCAAGGTTGGCAGCATAAGGCAGCGGCACGTCCTCATCGCAAACCCGCAGGACCGGGGCGTCGAGGTGATCGAAGCCTTCCTCCATGCAGATCGCCATAATCTCGGACGAAATCGAGCACTGCGGCCAGCCTTCTTCGGCCACGACCAGGCGATTGGTCTTGGCGAGCGAGGTCAGCACGGCTTCCTTGTCGAGCGGACGCAGGGTGCGCAGGTCGATCACTTCGGCATCGATCCCTTCAGCGGCCAGCGATTCGGCGGCTTCCAGCGCCAGGCCAACGCCGATCGAATAGGACACGATGGTCACGTCCTTGCCTTCGCGCATGGTCCGCGCCTTGCCAATTGGCAAGACGTGGTCGTCAAGCTCAGGCAGTTCGAAGCTGCGGCCATAAACCAGTTCGTTTTCCAGGAAGACCACCGGGTCCTCGCAGCGGATCGCCGCCTTAAGCAGCCCCTTGGCATCGGCCGCATCATAAGGCGCGATCACCACCAGGCCGGGGACATTGGCGTACCATGGGCCATAGTTCTGGCTGTGCTGCGCGCCAACGCGGCTCGCGGCACCGTTGGGGCCACGGAACACGACCGGGCAACGCATCTGCCCGCCCGACATGTAATTCGTCTTCGCGGCTGAATTGATGATGTGGTCAATCGCCTGCATGGCGAAGTTGAAGGTCATGAACTCGATCACCGGACGCAACCCGCCCATCGCCGCGCCCGCGCCGATCCCGGCAAAGCCGTATTCGGTGATCGGCGTGTCGATCACGCGCCGCGGTCCGAATTCCTCAAGCAATCCCTGGGTGACCTTATAGGCCCCCTGGTACTCGGCCACTTCCTCGCCCATCACGAAGACGCGGTCGTCGCGGCGCATTTCTTCGGCCATGGCATCACGCAGCGCTTCGCGTACGGTCGATACCTTCATGTTGGTACCAGCAGGGATCGTCGGATCAGCCTTGCGCGGTGCCGGGGCCGGCCGTTCGGCGACCGGTAGCGGAGCGACCGCCACCGGCGGAGAAGCTGGCGTTTCTGCGGAAGGAATGGATGCCGTCACACCCTCGCCGCCAATCACCGCGATGACCGTGCCGACCTTCACTCCCTCGGTTCCTTCGGCAACCAGGATCTGGCCAATCACGCCTTCGTCGACAGCTTCGAATTCCATCGTTGCCTTGTCGGTTTCGATCTCGGCCAGGATGTCACCGGACTTGACCGTATCACCTTCCTTGACCAGCCACTTGGCCAGCGTCCCTTCTTCCATGGTCGGGGACAGCGCGGGCATCTTGAGTTCGATCGCCATCAGTAGCTCTCCACCAGCACGTCGGTGTAGAGTTCGGTCATTTCAGGCTCCGGCGAATTTTCAGCAAAATCTGCGGCTTCGGCAACAAGGCTGCGAATGCGTTTGTCGATTTCCTTGATCCGATCCTCATCGATTCCGCGGGCCAGCAGTTCGGCCTTGGCGCCCTCGATCGGATCGTGCTTGTCGCGCATTTCCTGCACTTCCTCGCGGCTGCGGTACTTCGCCGGGTCGGACATGGAGTGGCCGCGATAGCGATAGGTATTCAGTTCCATCAGCACCGGGCCATTGCCGGCGCGAACATAATCCAGCGCGATGTTGGCAGCCTGCCGTACTTCCAGCACGTCCATCCCGTTCACCGCCATGCCGGGGATCCGGAAGGCGGTGCCGCGGCGATAAAACTCGGTCTCGGCCGAGCCGCGCTTAACCGCGGTGCCCATGGCATAGCCGTTGTTCTCAACCACGAAGACAATCGGCAGCTTCCAAAGCGCCGCCATGTTGAAGGCTTCATAGACCTGGCCCTGGTTGGCTGCGCCATCGCCGAAATAGGCCATGCATACGCCGCCATCACCGCGGTACTTGTGGGCGAAGGCCAGCCCTGCTCCCAGCGGCACCTGGGCACCAACGATGCCGTGCCCGCCGTAGAACTTGTGATCGACGCTGAACATGTGCATCGATCCGCCCTTGCCCTTGGAAATCCCGGCGGCGCGGCCAGTCAGTTCAGCCATGATCACCTTGGGATCGATGCCATAGGCCAGCATGTGGCCATGGTCGCGATAACCGGTGATCACGCTGTCCTTTTCACCATCAAGTGCTGACTGCAGCCCAACGGCAACGGCTTCCTGACCGATGTAGAGGTGACAGAAACCACCGATCAGACCCAGACCATACAACTGCCCGGCCCGTTCCTCAAAACGCCGGATCAATACCATCTGTTCGTAGAAGGCCAGCAATTCATCATCGCTGGCTTGGTAACGCTTGTCAGCGGCGTGCGCCTCTTGCAGGCTGCGCAGCGCAAAGCCCTCGTCGGCAGCGGCTGCAGCCTTGGTGGCAGTCGGTTTCTTGGCCAATGGTGGTCCCCTGGGGTGGAATCCTATAGCGCGCCTATAGGCCGCCAGCGCCGTAAGGGAAACCGGTGCATTCGTATTTTTGACCGGGCTTTAGCGCAAGGGCAGGCACAGCCCTCGGTCAGTTCAGCATGATCACCACTTCGTCGGGGTGAACAACGTTCAGATCCTTGCGCAGCAGTTCGCCGGCCATGTCAGGATCGACATTCTCTGGGTTCAACAGCCCTACGCGGTTCTTGAGTACGTCACGCTCGGCCTTCAGCTTTTCAACCTGGGCCTGCTTCTCAGCCAGCGCGCGATTGTATTCGCTCCAAGCGAGGATCCCGCTCGGCCCGGCAAGAGCGATACCAAGCAGGAACAGCAGGCCAAGGAGGGGCGAAGCCTGCCGCACATGCTGATTGAAAATCTTTGGTTCGCTACGCCCACCCATAAAACCCTTAGAATCATATTCGATTCAGCGATTCAAGCGCAAATTATCAAGAATCCTCTCAATCAATTGCGCCACCAAAAAAATGAATCATTTTCAGCCATTTGCCGCCTGACAAAAAAGCGATTGGGCCAAAGTACACACCCGTCCTTCACTTCAGGAAGGCCAACTCTGTTCGCACCCGCAAAGTCAGAATCACAACCAATGCTACAGACAGGCAATTGCTCGTTTGATGTTGCAGGACTGGCGAGGTCAGCCAAGGCACTGACAATCCAGGCGCGGAAATGCGTAAAGGTGCGCAAGTCCGATTATCCCCTCGCCCGCACGAACTTCTGGACAAGCCGCCAATGATCTCATTTTTTCGACTTTATCTTTCCCAGTTCGAGCCGTAGTTTCCGATCCGGAAGAAGGGGGTCGCTCAACGCCATTGAGGACCCAACGCCATGAAATCTGCCTTAGAAATAGTCGCCTACACGAATGCGACCGAAACAGAGGGCACTATTGCCCTGCTGGAAGTTGCCATCGCCGCGCTAAACCGAACAGGCTTTACAGAATGTGCGGAGATGGCTGACCAAGTCCTGGATCAGTTTCTGGAAGAATCCATTCTCCGACTGAAGGCCAACTCCTGCTTCCCAGCGCTTACCAAACACTAAGTTTGGCGGGAGCCCTGCAAGCTACGACCGCTCAGGGATCAGTATAGTACGGGTTGCGCCATAGTTTTTAGGCGGCACGCTGACCTGTCGGCATTCCCAGCCTAGATCCGACGGCCGCAAAGAGCCCGAATATTACCTCCAGTTCAAAACAGGTTTTTTTACGAATAATCGGTTTCGCCAGACCTGATAAAGCCCGATGCATCTTTGAGATGCCATCAGGGAGCCCAGGCTTAAATGGTTACCAAGCCCGCGGACCAGACGGCCGCCATGGCGCAGCTCGAAATGATTACAGATCGTCAGCACGCGGTGCTTGATCTGGTCGTGCAGCACTGGACATCAAAGGAAATCGCCCGCGAGCTCGGTATCTCGCCCAACACCGTCGATCAGCGCATCAATGCCGTGCGCACCAAGTTGGGGGCAAGGGATCGCGCCGAAACCGCAAGGCTCTATGCCGAACTGAACGGCATATGTGGACGAACCATATATGGCCCGCCGGTGATCGCCGGGCAGCCGGCCATCCCCCTATCCCGTGATCGGGACAGCGTGATCGGACCGGTGTTCACACTCAGTGACAGTGCGCCAAGCGCACCCGAAGAGTGGGACCATCTGACCGATCTCGTCGTCCCGGGGGAACGGTTAAGGGACAGCAAGCTCTGGCGCCTGGTTGCCATTGTTCTCATCGCAGTCGGCATCGTCATTCTGGCAACCACGATCCTTGCGGTGATGCAGGCACTGAACGCCATGATCTGACCCGCTCCGCCCCTCAATCAGGCACAATCGCGAAAGCGACCAGGAGATTGAGCGATGGACAGCACGGTATTTGCAATGGATCACCGTATACCGCTTGAAGATACTTCACCGCCAATGGTGGAGGAACCGTGGGGCTTCATCTAGCCCTTTGACGCGCCCAAACGTTCCGGGCATTTCACCGGAATGCTTATCCCCTTCCTAATCGGCTTCACGTTTGTCGTAAGCTACGCATTGTGGCGAGGGAGTGCCCCGGAACGGGCGGGCGCGCTGATTTTCGTGCTGATGGCAGTGCTGCAATATAGCGGCCGGCTGGTGTTCGCCCGGGTTTTCGACACACTCGACCCGCTCAGCCTTGCTGCAGACTTGTTTGCCTTCATCGGCTTCACTTGGCTCGCACTTTCGGCAAACCGGATATGGCCTATATTTGTCGCTGCTATGCAGCTGCTAAGCTGCGCTTCCCATTTCGGCAGGGAAATATCCAGCAAGGTGGAACCGCTGGTCTACGCCGTCCTGACGGCAGGGCCGACCATCGCCGCCCTCGCCATTCTCGTGATTGGCGCACTGGCCAATCAATCCCGGACCCGGCGGGGCGTGCGGCTGGCGAGCTGGACCAAAGGCACCGCCTTCCCGGACTGGGTGCCGGCTTTCCTGAGGCGATAGCCCAAGTCGCTGCACGACTTGCCGGGCTGGAAACAGAGCACCTGGTGGTCCTGCTGCTTGATTGCAACGGCAAGTGCCTGCGGGCACTGGAACTCTCTTCCGGATTACGCAGCCGCATCCGGGGGCGCTATCGCACGATCATATCTGCGGCTCTGGCCGCCGGTGCGCGCCACCTGCTGCTTGCCCACAACCACCCGTCGCACCGTCCCGAGCCGAGCGCCGCGGACATCAAACTCACCCGAGATCTCGCGCACATCTGTGCCCCCCTGGATATAACCGTCATCGACCACCTGATCGTTGCCGGGCCGAATGTCGCGAGCATGCGCAAGGCCAACCTGCTGTGACAGACAACCACACCAACAGTATCCGCACGCTGCTGAGCCGCCTGGGTCAATATCTGAATGACCTGCCACCAGGGCCGTCACCCCCAGCACCAGACCGCGCCAGCCCCGGCTTCGAAGAAGAGAGCGACTACCCGTCTGCCGAGCTGGCCGAGTTAATCCGGAAGGCCCGCGCAGAACGCCGGCGCCGCACCCTGCGCGCCCGGCATCTGCCAGCCGGCCTGTTCGGCGAACCGGCTTGGGACCTGCTGCTCGACATCTTCGCCAACCGGGCAGAGGGCAAGCGGGTCTCGTTCTCGTCAACCTGCCTTGCCACCGGCGTGCCGGCCGGCGAAGCCGCGCGCTGGATCAACGTGCTTGAGGCGGAAGGCCTGCTGTTTCGGCGTCGCGACCACAAGGATCGAGCCTGCCTGTGGCTTGATCTGACCGACCTGGGCATGGAACGCCTGTGCGCGCATTTCCGGGATATCCGGACCGGCACAGGCTTTTGATAGTACGAAACCCGTAGTGCAGAGACTGGTGCGCCCGACGGGATTCGAACCCATGGCCCCCAGATTAGGAATCTGGTGCTCTATCCTGCTGAGCTACGGGCGCACTCGGCCCCCTTACGGCGCGGCGCTTCCGCTGGCAATCAGTTCGCCTGATCGGGCGGAACCACCGGGAACGGCAGCGGCATGATTGCCACGCCCTCTTCCAACAGCTCCTTCGCCTCTTCCAGCGTAGCCTTGCCGTGGATCGGTTCGGCCTCGCGCTCGCCATAGTGGATCGCGCGGCTCTGTTCGGCGAAATCCTCGCCAACCCAGCGCGATTGCTGGAGCGCTTCCGCCTGCAGCTTCGCCAGCTTATCCATCACCGCCTGCGCTTCTGGCGGGAGGCCTGCGGCAACCGGCGCTGGCTGGGCCGGGGTCGGCAACTGGTTGCCCTTTTTGGGCACGGCCGGGGCCATTGGCGCCTTGGATACGGCCGTGGTGCCGCAATGCGGGCAATCGACCAGCCCGCGCTGCTGCTGCGCAGCAAAGGCTTCTGATGAGGCAAACCAGCCTTCGAAGCGGTGCCCTGCAGGCTGGCAAATCAGATCAAACACGATCATGGCGCGGCCTATGTGTGCATTGGCCGGCGATTGGCAAGGCTTGGCAGCTGCGCACGGACTTCGGCGATACGGCCCGGGTCAATTTCGGCGAAGCCCAGCCCCGGCTCCACGCCGCCGAGATCAAGCAACACTTCACCCCAGGGATCGACAACCAGGCTGTGACCATAGGTTTCGCGCCCGTCCTCATGCCGGCCCACCTGCGCCGCAGCGATGACATAAGCACTCGCCTCGATCGCCCGCGCGCGCTGCAGCACGTGCCAGTGCGCCGCCCCAGTCGGACGGGTAAAGGCCGCCGGAATGGCAATCGCATCGCAGCGCGCCGCGCCCAGCGCTTGAAACAGCGCGGGAAAGCGCAGGTCATAGCAAATTGTCAGACCCAGCCGCCCAATCGGGGTTTGATCGACCGTCACCACCCGGTCGCCCGGCGCATAGGCATTGGATTCACGCCAGCTTTCCCCGCTCGCCAGATCGACATCGAACATGTGGATCTTGTCATAGCGCGCAGCGATCGCGCCGGTCGGATCGATCATGAAGCTGCGGTTGGCCCAGCGGCCATCATCACGGGCAATCGCCAGGCTGCCCAATGCCACCCAGATACCCGCTCCGGCCGCCGCCTCGCGCACGGCGGAGAGCACCGGATTGTCCGCCTCTGGCACGATATGCTGGGTCCCGCGCGCCCGGTCGCGGTCAAGCAGACCCGACATTTCGGGCGTAAACATTATGCTGGCCCCGCCGCTCGCCGCCGCGCTGATTGCGTTGACCAGCGTCTGGGCATTGGCCACCGGGTCGATCCCGGTGGTCATCTGCAAAACCGCAATACGGGCCATCAGAGCTGATTACAGGCCGAGCAGCGGGTCAAGCTTGCCCGCGGCATCAAGCGCATGGATATCGTCGCAACCACCAAGCGCCTGATCATTCACCAGTACCTGCGGAACAGTGCTCGCCCCGGGAACCCGGCGAACCATCTCTTCGCGGTCCTTGCCGTCCATGGTCACATCAATTTCGGTATAGACGACACCTTTCTGATCGAGCAGCGCCTTGGCGCGCACGCAATAGGGGCAGCCCCACTTGGTGTAGATCTCAACTTTAGGGGCAGACATGTTGGCTCCTCTTGAAACGGGCTGCGGCTATCATACATCGGGGTCGGTGTCATCGCCCGCAAGGATGTCCAGAGCATACCGAAGCAGGGATAATGCCGAACCGCAGGGTGCCATGACGGATCCTGCACAAACCAGAATTGCTCATTGGAGGATTTTGCTATGAACCGTTTCGATTTCACCCCCTATCGCCGCACGATGGTAGGATTTGACCGGCTGTTTGACTTGCTGGAAAACCACAACCGCCTGAACAGTGGGGACAATTACCCTCCGTTCAACATCGAGCGCCGCGGCGAAGAAAGCTATCGCATCACCCTGGCCGTTGCCGGATTCAAGCCTGCGGATATCGAAATCACCGCCCAGCAGAACCTGCTGGTAGTTCAGGGCCGCAAGGGTGAAGAACCACAGTCCGGGCAGTTTCTGCATGTCGGCATCGCCCAGCGCGGGTTCGAGCGCCGCTTTGAACTGGCCGACTATGTCCGCGTCGAGTCCGCCAACCTGGAAGACGGGTTGTTAATCATAGATCTGGTGCGCGAAGTGCCGGAAGCGATGAAGCCCAAGAAGATCCCGGTCGGCACTCAGAAGGCGCTTTCGGTTGTCAGCGATGCTGATGAAAGCAGTGCCGCAGCCTGATTATAAATGATTTTTCCGAATGGGGGTGGAACCTTGCGGTCCCACCCCCGCGACGCTTTTGCGCCGCCCTGTCGCGTCATAAATCGCCCGGGTCGCAATAGACGATCAACGCGCGACAAGCTTTGAAGCTCTTGTCGTTACGAAACCGAGCTAGGGTAATCCCTAGGTTGATTGCAAGCGCAATTTTGGAAACGGCTTAGTCTATATTAACTATAACTTCAGACCAGACGCGCTTGCTGTATTGCCGCCGCCACAAACCCGGCGAACAGCGGGTGGGGTTCAAACGGACGGCTTTTCAGTTCTGGATGGAACTGCACGCCAATGAACCAGGGATGGTCAGGTCGTTCGACGATTTCCGGCAACAACCCGTCAGGCGACATGCCCGAGAAGACCAGGCCGCCCTGTTCCAGGGCTTCGCGGTAAGCGGCGTTGACTTCGTAACGGTGCCGATGACGCTCTGAGATCGTGGTAGCACCGCCATAAACGGCCGAAACGTGGCTGTTTGCGCTGAGCTTGGCTTCATAGGCACCCAGCCGCATAGTCCCGCCCAGATCGGTATCGGCGCCCCGCTGTTGAAGTCCTTCGGGGCTCATCCATTCGGTGATGATGCCCACGATCGGTTCGGCCGGTTCGCCAAATTCGGTCGAGCCCGCCCCGACGATCCCGGCCGTGTTGCGTGCACCCTCGATGCAGGCCATCTGCATGCCAAGACAGATGCCGAAGAACGGCACCTTGCGTTCGCGGGCAAAGCGGATCGAGGCGATCTTGCCTTCCGAACCGCGCACGCCGAACCCACCGGGAACCAGAATGCCGTGCAGCGGCTCAAGCCGCGAGACGATTTCATCGTCACCAGCCTCGAACAGCTCGGCATCGATCCACTTGATATTGACCTTGACCCGGTTGGCCATGCCGCCGTGGACCAACGCCTCGTTAAGGCTCTTATAGGCATCAGGCAGGCCCACATACTTGCCAACAACGCCAATCGTAACCTCACCCTCGGGGTGCTGATAGCGATCGACAATGTCCACCCAGCGCGAAAGATCCGGCGCAGGGCTTGCCATGCCAAAGTGATGAAGCACTTCGGCGTCCAGCCCTTCGGCGTGGTACTGCAGCGGCACGGCATAGATGCTGCTGGCATCGAGCGCCTGGATCACCGCTTCCTTGCGGACGTTGCAGAACAACGCGATCTTGGCGCGCTCATTCTCGGGCAGCGGGTGTTCGCAGCGGCACAGCAGCACGTCGGGCTGCACACCCAGGCTCGTCAATTCGCGAACCGAATGCTGGGTCGGCTTGGTCTTCAACTCACCAGCCGCCGAAACATAGGGAACCAGCGTTACATGGACCGAGCAGAACCGGTCACGTCCCAGTTCGTTGCGTAGTTGGCGAATCGCCTCGATGAAGGGCAGCCCTTCGATATCACCCACAGTCCCACCGATTTCGCACAGCACGAAATCGAGGTCATCGGTATCGGCAAGGGCGAACCGCTTGATCTCGTCCGTTACGTGCGGGACCACCTGGACCGTCGCGCCCAGGTAATCACCCCGGCGTTCCTTGGTGATGATGTCGCGGTAGATCCGGCCCGAGGTGATGTTATCTGCCTGGCGCGCGGAAACGCCGGTGAAGCGCTCGTAATGGCCCAGGTCGAGATCGGTTTCCGCCCCATCGTCCGTCACATAGACTTCGCCGTGCTGATAGGGGCTCATCGTCCCCGGATCGACGTTCAGATAGGGATCGAACTTGCGGATGCGGACCTTGAATCCGCGCGCCTGCAGCAATGCTGCGAGGCTTGCCGCCATGAGACCTTTGCCAAGCGAGGAGACCACGCCGCCGGTAATGAAAATGAACCGCGCCATGGGAGTCGGGCCTTAAGCAATGAATGGGGGAACGGGCAAGCGCTGCTTGCCGCAATCCACAATTGAAATGAAACGGCCCGACGAAAAATCGGGCCAACGCTTACTGCTTGGCAGGGGCGTCCTGCGGGGCTGCGGCCGGCGCAGCGGCCGGGCTGGCAGCCGGTGCCGCCAGCGGATCGGCGCTGACCGGCGGACCAGCCGGAGCCACGGTGCGGTTCAGCGACGTATCAAGGCCGCTGCCACCCGAAGAAGCATTAACCGCCAGCGCCGCCAGCGCGATGCTCAGCAGGACAAACAGCGTTGCCAGAACCGCCGTGGAGCGGGTGAGAAAATCGGCCGCACCACGCGCCGACATCAGGCCTGCCGGGCTTCCGCCCACGCCAAGGCCGCCGCCTTCCGACTTCTGCATCAGGATCACGGCGACCAGCAATGCGGCAACAATGGCCTGTACGACGGTCAGGAAGATAAATAGCGACATTGGCGGCTTTCCGCTGGAGGTAACTGTTGCCCGCGCATCTAGGCGCGCGAAGCCCGGGTTGCAAGCGTGGCGCTACTCCTCGCCGGGACCAGCAGCGGCCAGCACGATCGCCAGAAAGCTCTCTGCCTGCAGGCTCGCGCCGCCGACCAGCGCCCCGCCGACTTCGTCAGCTGCCAGCAATTCCGCCGCGTTGCCAGCGTTGACCGATCCGCCATAAAGGATCGAGATGCCCGCACCGTCCGGGCCATAGATCGTCTCGAGCCGGGCGCGAATCGCCCGGTGGATTGCGCCGACATCGCCAACCGAGGGCACGCGGCCAGTGCCGATCGCCCAGACTGGCTCATAAGCAACGGTAACGCGGGCCGCGACGCCCTCACCCACCGGTAGCGAGCCGTCGAGTTGGGCGCAGACCACGGCTTCGGCCTGACCGGCATCACGCTGCGCCTCGGTTTCGCCGACACAGACAATCACTTCCAGCCCAGCAGCCAGCGCGGCCTCGGCCTTTGCGCGCACCTGGGCATCCGTTTCAGCGTGCATGGCGCGCCGTTCACTGTGGCCCAGGATTGTATAGGTTGCGCCGGCATCGGCCAGCATCGCAGCCGAGACATCACCTGTAAAAGCACCGCTTGCCGCGGCGTGGCAATCCTGCCCGCCAATTGCCATGGCCTCGGCGTTTTCCGCCAACGACTGGATCAGGGTGAACGGCGGCGCCACGGCCACACGCACGCCGGGATGGCGCGCCGCACCGCGATCAATGGCCCGTGCTTCGGCCAGCATCGCTCGCGTACCATTCATCTTCCAGTTGCCGACAATAAAGGGCCGGTTCACCATGCGTAATTTCCTGCAATATGATTGAGCTCCGGGGGTGCACTCCGGATCAGCCCGCGCCTAGGCCAGTGGTGCCGCCCTTGTCAAAGCTGTCTGTGGAACAGCAAGCAGGATTGCCCGCACGGCAATTGCTGCCTAAAGCCCCGCCATTGACCCGCTTGTTGCGGGCATTTGGTCTTGTTTTGGCGAGTTCGCATGCTGCAGATATTCCGCAAGTCTCTTGGTTCCAAATTGGGCGCCGGTCTCGGGTTGGGTTTCCTCCTGATCCTCGGCATGGCGTTTGCAGCGGGCGATATTGCCGGCAACAGGAGCTTTGGCGGCAGCGCGGGCGGCGATCGGGCTGCAACGGTTGGCAATGGCCGCGTCGATAGCACTGATGTGGAACGGGCCGTCAGCCGGACGCTGGAAAACCTCCGCCGCGAACAGCCGACCGTCACGCTGAAGGATTTCGTTGCCCAGGGCGGGTTCGAACAGGTGCTGCGCAACGTGATCGATCTCGCCGCGATCCACGAATTCGGCCAGAAGCACGGGATGCACATCGGCAATCGCCTGATCGACAGCGAAATCGCAAAGTTGCCGGACGTTCAGGGCCCGGACGGCAAGGTCAGCGACCAGCTTTACCGAGCCTTCCTGCAGCAGCGTGGCTTGACCGACGCCCAGCTGCGGCGTGAGCTCGGCAATTCGTTGATGGCGCGCCAGCTTGTTGCCAATGCCGATTTCGGCGTGGTGGTGCCGGGTACGCTGGTCCAGCGTTATGCCGCAGTCATCACCGAACGCCGCACCGGCCAGATCGGCCTGCTGACCTCAGCGGCCTTTGCCCCCAAGACCCTGCCGAGCGAGAGTGATCTGGCGAGCTGGTATGCCGGCAACCAAAAGGACTTTATGCGGCCAGAGCGACGCGTCATCCGCTTCGCAACTTTCACTGACGCCGTACTGAAGACTGTTCCAGCCCCGACCGAGGCAGAAATTGCCGCAGCCTATGAGGCCAAGAAGGCCAAGTACCAGGCCAGCGAGAGCCGCAAGGTCAGCCAGTTGATCCTGCCGACCGAATCCGCCGCCAAAGCCGCACTGGCTGAAGCGGCAGGCAAGTCGCTTGAAGCCGTTGCCGCAGCAAAAGGCTTGAGTGTGGCGGCCCTCGCCCCGCTCGAAAAGTCCGCTCTGGCAATTCAGACCTCGCAGGCTGCCGCCAACGCCGCCTTCGCCGCGCCAAAGGGCAAGGTGCTCGGCCCGATCAAGGCACCGCTGGGCTGGGTGCTGCTGCGTGTTGACGCGATCGAAGGCAAGGCCGGAAAGACGCTGGAGCAGGCGCGAGGTGAACTGCTGCCCGAACTGGTTGCTCAAAAGCGCCGCGCCGCGCTCACCGATTTCTCGGCCCGGATTGAGGAAGAGTTCGATAATGGCTCGACCCTCACCGACATCGCCAAGGAACTGGGCCTGACCCTCAACGAAACAGCCCCGCTGCTCAGCACCGGTCAGGTCTTTGGTCAGAACGGCAAAACCGCCCCGACCGAACTCACCCCGGTCCTGAGCACTGCCTTTGCGATGGAAAGCGAAGGTCAGCCGCAGTTGGCCGAAGTTGAGCCGGGCAAGCAATTCATCGTCTTTGACGTCGCCCAGATCCAACCCTCGGCCGCAGCGCCGCTGGCGGAAGTCAAACAACAGGTCTTGACCGAATATCAGCTGAGCAAGGGCGCAGTCGCCGCCCGCGCCGCTGCGCTCAAGATCGAAGCCATGGTCAAGCGGGGGGCCGACCTCGGCACCGCGCTCGCCTCGCTCGGATTGCCGCTGCCGGAGGTTGAGCAGGTGAACCTGCCGCGTGAGCAGGTTCAGCAGATGGGCCAGCAGACCCCGCCGCCATTGGCTATGCTGTTCGCGCTTGCCAAAGGGCAGGTCAAGCTGATGGCTGCTCCGCGCAACCGCGGCTGGTACGTGGTCAAGGTAACCGACGTGATCCCCGGCAAAGTGGCTCCGAACGACCCGCGCCTCCCGCAGTTCCAGCAAACCATGGCCAGTGTCGCTTCGCAGGAGTACTCGCTCCAGCTGCGCGCGGCCATGCGCGCCGACGTGGGTGTGAAGCGCAACGAAGCCACGATCAACGCGCTCAAAACCCGCCTCTCTGGCGGTAACTGAGCGGGGCGCTGGTGCCGGGCCTGAACAACCGCGACGCAGCACTGGCCGCGCTGGCGGTCGGCCGCCCGGCCCTGGTCTGGCAGCGGCTGATCGCTGACGCCGAAACCCCGGTGGGTGCGGCGGTCAAGCTGATCGAGCCGGGCCGCGGCGATTTCCTGCTCGAATCGGTCCAGGGCGGTGAAGTTCGCGGGCGTTACAGCCTGCTCGGTCTTGATCCCGACCTGGTCTTCCGCGCGACAGGTGCAGCCTGCGAGATCAACCGGGCCTGGCGGCAGGATCGCGAAGCCTTTGCCGCGTTACCCGGTGACAGCCTGACCGAGCTGCGCGCCCTGGTTGAAGCTTGCAAGATTGAAGTGCCGCAGCCCCTCCCCTCGGCCCTGGCCTGCCTGGTCGGCTATTTCGGTTACGAAACTTACGGCCTGATCGAAAGCCTGCCGCGCCCCGCGCCCAACGCGCTGAACCTGCCCGACATGCTGTTCGTGCGGCCAACGCTGCTGCTGGTGTTTGACCGGCTCAGCGATGAGCTCTTCGCGATTGCCCCGGTCTGGCCAGAAAGCGGCAGCCCGGACCAGTTGGTCGAGCAGGCCGGCGAACGGATCGAGGCCGCGCTCGCACGGCTCACCAGCCCGGCACCAGCCGCCACCCGCGCCGCCAACCTTCCTGAACCCACGCTTCTGCCGGCAGTGCCGCGTGAACGCTATGCGGAGATGGTACACAAAGCGAAGGACTACATCGCCGCTGGAGACATCTTCCAGGTTGTGCTGGCGCAGCGGTTCACCACGCCCTTTGCTCTCCCCGCGCTGGACCTTTACCGCGCGCTGCGGCGGATCAACCCTTCACCCTTCCTTTATTTCCTGGACTTGCCCGGCTTTGCCCTGACCGGATCAAGCCCGGAAATCCTGGTGCGCGTTCGCGATGGCGAAGTAACGATCCGCCCGATTGCCGGCACCCGCCCGCGCGGCAAGTCCCCGGAAGAAGACCGCGACAACGAGGCAAGCCTGCTGGCCGACCCCAAGGAACGCGCCGAGCACCTGATGCTGCTCGATCTGGGCCGCAACGATGTGGGCCGGGTGGCCGAAGCCGGGACCGTGCGGGTGACCGAAAGCTATACGGTCGAACGCTATAGCCATGTCATGCACATCGTCTCCAATGTGGTCGGCAAGCTTGATGCCACCAACCACGATGCGTTGGATGCCGTCTTTGCAGGCTTCCCGGCTGGCACGGTCAGCGGCGCACCCAAGGTTCGCGCCTGCGAGATCATCGCTGAGCTCGAACCCGAAACCCGCGGTGCCTATGCTGGCGGGGTCGGATATTTCTCGCCCGATGGCAGCCTCGATTCCTGCATCGTCCTGCGCACCGGGGTGGTCAAGGACGGCACCCTGCACGTCCAGGCAGGGGCCGGGATCGTGGCCGATAGCAACCCGGAATATGAACAGCGCGAATGCGAGGCCAAGGCCGGCGCTCTGATCGCCGCGGCGCGCGAGGCGGTGCGGGTGGCAGGCGAATCCGGCTACGGACAGTAGGCCGGGTTGACCCGGAGCAATGCTCCGCTAGCTTGCCGGTCATGCGCAAGATTCTGCTCCCCCTGCTCGCCCTGATCGCCACGCCGCTTCACGCGGAGGACTGGCGTGCCAAATCGACCGAACGCGATGTCGTCCTGAAGGACTTCGCCTTTGCCGAGGGCGGCAAGATGGACGTGAAGATGCACGTCACCACGCTTGGCACGCCCCGCAAGAACGCGGCGGGTGAGATCGAGAACGCCGTGATGGTGCTCCACGGCACGGGCGGCAGTGGCCACCAGTTCTTCCGCCCGCAATTTGCCGAAGAACTCTTCGGCCCTGGCCAGCCGCTCGACCTTGCCAAGTATTACGTGATCCTGCCCGACAACATCGGCCATGGCAAAAGCTCCAAGCCCAGCGACGGGCTGAAGATGGCTTTCCCGCGCTATAACTATGCCGACATGGTCGCGGGGCAGCACCGGATGCTGACCGAGGGTCTGGGCGTAAAAAAGCTCAAGTTGATCCTCGGCACCTCGATGGGCTGCATGCACGCCTTTGTCTGGGGCACCACCCGCCCCGGTTTTGCCGAACGGCTCGCCCCTTTCGCGTGCAACGCGATGGAAATCGCCGGGCGCAACCGGATGTGGCGCCAGATGTCGATCGACGCGATCAAGGCCGATCCGCTTTGGAACCAGGGCAATTACACCAGCGCGCCTGAAAGCGGGCTGCGCACGGCCCGTTACATCTCGATGATTGCCGGGGCCAATGCCTGGGCACTGCAGAACGAATACCCGACCCGCGAACAGGCTGAGGCCGCGCTGCGCACCGGCTATGCCGCCCGCGCCACCAGCGATACCGATGCCAATGACCAGATCTACCAGCTGGACAGCTCGCGCGATTACAATCCGGCACCGAACCTGGCCAAGATCACCGTCCCGGTGCTGTGGATCAACAGCTCGGACGATTTCATCAACCCGCCCGAACTGGGCATGGCACAGCAGCATGTGAAGCTGATGCCCAAGGCGCAGTTCACCCTCTTCCCGTTCAGCCCTGACACCAAGGGCCATGGCACACATACCTGGGCAAAGTTCTGGAAGGCCGATCTGGCCGAACTGCTGTCGAAGTGAGCGCGGCCGCCCCTTCGGACCGCCGCGGCCTTTATCCGCCGGTTGAGCCTTTCGCGAGCGGCATGCTCGACGTCGGTGATGGGCACAGCATCTATTGGGAGCGCTGCGGCACCCCCGGCGGCAAGCCGGCGGTATTCCTGCATGGCGGCCCCGGCGGCGGGTGCAGCGCCAAGCAGCGCCAGCAATTCGACCCCGCGCTTTACGATGTGCTGCTGTTCGACCAGCGCGGCTGCGGTCGGTCCACACCGTTTGCCAGCCTTGAGTCCAATACCACCTGGCACCTTGTCGCCGATATCGAGGCCCTGCGCGAACTGGCCGGGCACGATCGGTGGATGGTGTTCGGCGGTTCGTGGGGCTCAACGCTCGCGCTCGCCTATGCCGAGAAGCACCCGGAGCGGGTAACCGAACTGGTGCTGCGCGGGATCTTCCTGGCCAGCCAGCAGGAGGCCAACTGGCTTTACAAGTATGGCGCAAGCGAATTCTACCCCGAAACCTGGAGCGAGTTCGCCGGACATATCCCCGCAGCGGAGCGCCATGATCTCGTCGCCGCCTATCACAAGCGGCTGACCAGCGACGATCCGGCAGTGCGCCTTGCTGCGGCCAAGGTCTGGTCGATGTGGGAGGGCGTCACCGTGACCCTGCTCCCCGATCCCGAGATGCTGGCAGACTTCACGGCAGACGATCACGCCGTCGCCGTCGCCAGGATCGAGAACCACTATTTCAGCCATGATTGCTGGCTGGAGCCCGGACAATTGCTGCGCGACGCGCACCGACTGCGCGGCATTCCCGGGGTGATCGTCCAGGGTCGTCACGATTGCTGCACGCCGCCGGCCGCGGCCTGGGCGCTGAAGCAGGCCTGGCCCGAAGTGGAACTGCAGATCGTGCCCGATGGCGGTCACCTGTTTACCGAACCCGGGATCACCGATGGCCTTGTCCGCGCAACCGATCGCTTCGCGGGCAAGGCGGGATAACTCCCCTTTATCCGTTCGTGTCGAGCGCAGTCGAGACACCTAGGGCCACCGTGTCTCGACTACGCTCGACACGAACGGGCTTGGGAAGAGTTCGATAAAGGCTGGCTGGTCTTTCGTGGCAGCCGCAGCTAAGGCTCCGAGCCATGATCCTCGTTATCGACAATTACGACAGCTTCACCTGGAACCTGGTCCATTACCTGATGGAACTGGGGGCTGAGGTTGAAGTGGTGCGCAACGATGCGCTGTCGGCGGGGCAGGCAATCAGCACCGGGGCTGAAGGCTTCTTGATTTCTCCCGGCCCCTGCACGCCGAACGAAGCGGGGATCAGCCTGGATCTGGTTGGCGCCTGCGCCGATTCCGGCAGGCCCCTGCTGGGCGTCTGCCTGGGCCACCAATCGATCGGCCAGTATTTTGGTGGCAAGGTGGTGCGCGGTGGACTGATGCATGGCAAGACCTCGCAGGTTACCCAT
>JACCEB011660469.1_pt1 | contig 22765 bp, 20 predicted proteins | sample 7454761 | NCBI WGS metagenome assembly JACCEB01 (sample SAMN15323454, study PRJNA562643) | freshwater metagenome | isolation source: river surface water | place: USA:Blue River Watershed | collected 2017-08-18 | reverse complement strand
TTCGCTGATGTTACATAGTTATTGTATGCAACCGGAGTCCCACCAGCACCCACAACTACAGTATAGGTTCCAACATATAAACTAAACGCAGGGCCGTCAGCGGTTTTAGCAGTTTCGGCACCATAGTACACTAGCCCGCCGGCGCCTCCGCCAGATAAGTAGCCGCCGGCGCCACCGCCAGCAACCATTAGTAATTCAACACCAGTTACTGCTACAGTCGAAGTTGTTAAGTATCTTATTACTGCAAAACCCGAACCACCAGAACCCCTATTTGCGGTGCCACCGTTGCCCGAAGAGCCACCATTCCCTGTGTTGTTGCTGCCGTCGTACACTCCATTAAATGAGAGTGGCCCGCCACGACTAAACGCAGTAAAAAATTTACCAAAAGACGTTTTTATTGGATTTCCTGAAACCTGTGGTCTAGAGGTAAAAGAAGGGTGCCTTGGTCCGGAATAAGCACCCCCTCCAAGGGTAGACCCAAGGAGGTTTCCTATGCTAGTGTTACTAACGTTGTACCCGTTGCCATACCCTTGTTTTGGATATACTTCGGCCATTGACATAGCGATATTGCTATTGATCCTGCCGCCACCACATCCACCAAGCCATTGACGATTTGTAAGGTTGGTGCTCTCATTAGCACCCTCGCCGCCACCGCCGCCAATGACATTTATAACCACAATACTATTGATGCTTATCGACGTATTTCCTCCCCTGAATCCGAAACTGGTTGATGTAGCGTTTTTAGTTCCGCCGCCGCCAACTGTGATAGTAAGTACATCGCCGTTATAAACTTTAATAGGAAAGCCGGTTCCAGACTCGCTGCGGTCTGCTCCGGTATACCACATTTGTACACCGCCGCCACCACCGGCCCCGTTCTGAGCGCCACCGCCGCCACCACCAACTAATAAGTATTCTAAGTCAAGTCCAGATTCTGACGCATTAGTAATAGTCAAAGAGCCGCTGCCAGTAAATGTATGTACTCGATAAGGGCCCATGGTGTCTTCGGTGCCACCTGTGGCTAGACCAGTTCCTGTTGGAGCGACGCTGACAACATTTTCTCCAGCGTCGCTGATCCCTTGATTAGTAAATTTTCTACCAGAAAGTAAAATAATACTCATTAACTGATCTCCGTACCAAACGCACTAAAACTAACCAATGCAGAATTTGCCTGCACTGCAATAATGTCAGTTGCTGATACAGTTATTCCCAATGTCATTGATATTGAATCATTGCCAGGTACCGGGGTGTCGTAGGCTATGTAATGCACGTTAGCTAATGTAGTGCCTAGCGGTCTTACTGCTATTCTAAAACTTGCAGCGCCAGCTGACAAATTACAAATGTTTAGTGTAGATATTACCGAGCTTGTGCCACTGGGAACAACATATAAGTTAGCTGCTGTGTTTGCAGATGGGTTTGTTTGTCCTAAAACTTTATAAGAGATTGTCATTGCTGTTCCTTATGCACCCATTAGCAAAAATGGGTGTATCATATTAGATTCTACTGTGCTATTAACGCTGGCACCATTTGCGTACAAGTAATTACCTGCAACTACATTACTGGTCACAGTAATATTAGAAAATGTTGTGGTGTTACTGTTAATAGAGTAGGTTACTGGTATGCGTTTCCAAGTATCGTTGCTAGTGCTATATTCGTAGAGAACGCCGCCTATTGACGCTTGTTGTCCATTTGTGGGGCTTGCGGGAAACGACATTATAGATACCTAAATTATATCTATATATTTATTCGGAATTTACAAGCCCGGAATTGGCAACACTTCAGTAACATCCCCAGTAATGCTAGTACTTCCACCTGCACCAGGATATGTCGCATTATATGGGTTAGCCAGGTATCCGGCTGTTCCTGTTAAAGGAGGGTTATTTTGGGTGATTGCCAAACCGATTTTGTATGCGTAAGGCCTTGATATAGTTGTGCCGTTTACGTCCCAAATTTCAACTCTTAATGCGTCTGAAACCACTAACTCTGTTGAACTTATAAAAAGACAACCGGAGGTGCCGTTAGTTCCCGGTCCGTATACTGATGGTACAGATAGAGAGGTAAACGTATCTCCTGATCTACTTAACACAACAATATATCCATATGTTCCCCCGGTCCTGGGCATAGCTAAAAGTGATCCGTCGGGACTCCAACTCATAGTACAGCGGGATATTGGTGTATTTCCAGTTGGTGTTGGAGTCCCAGCAATAGCAGTAAATGTATCACCGCTGCGATTATACACTATTAACCAAGGGGTAGCAGCATACGCTACAGCCAAGCTGGTACCTGCCGGATTCCAAGCCACCGATCGAGCAACAGAAGTTGGAAGCGTAGACGGGGAAGCTAATTTAGTAAATGTGTCGCCACTACGGTTGTATATTACAACGTATGGGCTAACACTTATTCCCATTGCTAGACTACTTCCATCATTGTTCCATGAAATAGAATAAGTAACCATACTAGTCGAACTGCCATTTAACGGATCAGTTGGTCTAGTTAATTCAGTAAAGGTATCGCCAGTTCTTTTCCAAATTCTGAGTCTTTCAGGAGCAGGGGGGCTTCCGCCAAAATTAAATCCCACAGCCAGATACGTGCCAGTTGGGTCAAATTTAGCCGCTGACATAACCCTACCGGACGAATCCCGAGGATCAATGGTAGTCAAGTATTGGTATTCTGACAGTCCGGTTGTGGATTTTTTCCAAATATCTAAATATTGTGCTGTGAATGCTGCGGTACCCGATGCAATTACAACGTGTGTTCCGCCACTGCTAACAGTTGAAGAAACAATATTTGTGTTTGTAGCAAAACCTCTAGGTGCTGTATCTAACATCCCGGTTGGGTAATACTTACCGTCTTTTGCTGATTTTTCATAGGCATTGAAAATTGTTGCACTGTTTTGAGCATAAACGTCGCCTACTATCATAAATTTGCCAGATGCAATACCAGCCACCGGCCACGTGCCACTTACAGAAGACGAATACTGTGTGTCTAAACTAAACACATCGCTGCTGCCAGCAACAGCAGGTTTACGTCCAATAATTCCCCGGTTTCCCATTAGCTTAATTCCTCATAGCTACAAACAGCTTCTAAATAACTGTTGACGCTGGCTGTTAGTCTTAGGCTGTCATTTTCTTCTAGGTAAATTATTTTGTTGATTAAATCTAATGTACTGTCTGCAGGAACACTAATGGTATTACCTATGCGATAAGCTGTGCTTTGATTTTTATACACATCAACGGTTATGTCGGCTGACGCTCCTCCGTTTACGTTACTAATAAACAAAGTTGTTATTTTTATAACTTTACCACTGCTAGAACTATTTGTTACAATAGCAGTTGCTGAAGTTGTAACTATTTGTCCTGCGGTTTTTGCAGTTACTGTTGTCAATGCTAATAAATTTGGTGCTGCCATTTTATAATCCTATTCCAAAGGCTATTCCTAGCCCGTAAACTGTTGCCGCCGATGCTCCACCACCGGCGCCACTACTGTAGGCACTACCGTTGCTCCAGAACACGCCGTTGGTAGTAACGACATTGCCTACTGTAGCAGTGCCAGTGTTATATATCTCTGTAGTATTAACTTGGTTAACATATAGGCTTACATACCTTTGTGACTCGTTACCAATCTGATATGCTACGTTAGCAGCCGGCATTAAATTGCCTTCAAAGCTAACATTACTTTGCCAATCAAAAGTGTAAACCGGACCTGATATATCTAACCAGTGCTTACGTGTGCCATCACTGGTATATCTATACAATACATTGTCTGTGGTATCAAACCATATGTCTCCAACGCTAGGCGATGCAGGCGCAGTACCCGATGAAGTATTACGAACACCGCCGCCGGTTATGTTAGCCACTGTGATATCGTTGGTTGCTAGATACGCAGTTAATGCTACGTTACTATAACCACCGGACCCAATAACTTGAGCATCAATATAATTTTTTAATGCTGTGTTTGCAGTAACTATGGCAGCATTGGCAGCAGTAACGTTTGCCGTTTGCGCTGCATTTAGTGTGTTTACATAACTAGTTAGATCAACTCCAGTGCTGTTTGTAATATTTCCATTAACGATAATATCCGCAGACAGTAACACCGCACCATTAGCAGCAGTGCTTATTGTGGTTCCAGCTAGATCAATGGTATTACCAGCTAGGTATATTGATTTAAATCTGTGTGTAGGACTACCAAGGTTGTAAATGTTACTAGCCAATGGTAGTACATTACCTTGTATGTTAATGTTACTATAAGCAACTAGATTTGATGTTATCCAAAGATTATCAGCATATATGTCGGTAAAAGTTGTTCCGGCAATATATGAACTAACGTTTGCGTCACCGTAATTGCTGGATACAAAAGGTTCGCCATTAGACCAGAAATAGGCGCCCGACGAAATGTTACCAGCAGAAATATTCCCAGTATAGTTCGGCAAATAAACAGCCACGCTGTTATTGCCATAAACGGAGCCACCGCTGCCACCGAATGTAGTAATTTCAACTGGTGTTAAATTTGGGGGAGGGCCCGAAAATGTTAAACTTGAGCCTGCTAACGTATAGGTATTTCTGGGCTGTAGTACGCCACCAACTGCAACAAAAGTATATTCTTCTGCAGATGGAACAGCACTTAGGGAAAAAGTAGTTTGTACGCCGTTGCCTGTATAATAGTCAACTGTGCTAGTAATAGGGTTAGCAACCGTACCAACACGATACCAAGCCGTTTTGGCTGAATTGTACTGGTAAGTTACATTACTTACTGTCGTTTGTTGCCCATCACTAGGGGAATTAGGAAACGCCATCTATAGATACCTAAATTATATCTATATATTTATTACAAAACAGTCCGAGTTGTTTTAGGGTTTTGATACAAAAGTAAACCGTACTGCACCGGGGTTGCCGTTAAGATTACGAGTATTGGTTTTTGTATCTGCATTGTAGGGGTTTGCAAAGGGTGCCGAGCCATTTAAATAACGTTCAACTGTAGAACCGATTGGTATGTCTGTTACTGGATACACTGCGCCAAAAGTTAAAGTATTAGTAGGTGCAGCAGATAATACTGTAACTATGCCGTTGGTGCCGCCTATTCTTATCCACGATGTCGAGACTAGAGTATTAGTCGATACCGGGCTAGCAGTCCAGGTACTTGCAATTGGTGTCATTCTTAGTGTAGCGCCAGCTGAGATTCCTGCAGAAAGTCCTGGGCTAAATGATATAGTCTGAGACGCTACCCGATTTGATGAAACAGTATAAGTACCACTTATACCATCAATGGTAAAAGTTACACCACTAGTAAACCAATAACCTAAAAATCCTAGAGTCGATGACAATGATACGTTAGTCGATCCTGACGCTCTATTAGACGCCACTGTAAAGTTTATAGTAAAAGTACAACTAGTAGATCCACTAGTCACCACTGATGTAGTGGTTACTGTCCAGTCTGTTGAGCCCATGCTGGTTATCACTTGTAAGGTATCTGTTCCTGCTGCAAACCAGGTATTAATTGGCCAATTACTCGGAGATGTAGCACTAACAAAAGTGCCCGACGGTTTTTGTCCTGCCATACCGCTGTATGGACGAGCTAGTACGCCAGGATTTGACGCTGTTGTCCCACCACTTGCTCCATTGGCTCCCCCAGTAGTTGCTGATATGAACCCACCAACATAACTGGCGCCGCCGGCGCCTGCACCACTAGCAATGTCGGAAATCGATTGGCCACCGCCACCACCGTATATTCCGGCGCCGCCTCCTCCTCCTGGTCGAAGGGTCGATGCTCCATTATTACCGGCGCCGCCGCCACCCTGGCCGCCTGCACTACCAGGGTATGTACCAGTGCCACCGGCGCCGCCTGCACTAGTTCCCCCACCTTGTGCAGCAGTGCCACTTGATGGTGTGCCAGCATTTAATCCAGCACCAGGGCCGCCGCCGCCACCGGCTGCGGGTGATTGACGACCTTGACCGCCGCCGCCAGACGCGACACCAATAGCAGCAGCCAATGATGCAGTAGTTCCTACGAACAGTCCAGTGGCGCCACCACCACCACCACCTGAATCAACATAACTCCCTAAACTAAAAACTGCGCCGCCATTGCCTCCTGACCAAGCGCCGGGACCACCCATTCCAGGTCTGTTAGAGCCGTCTGTTCCTGCACCGCCAGTGCCACCTCCACTAGCAAGTATTAAACCATATGTTGTACCAGGTTGAAATTGATAGTTGCCGTATACATATCCTGCACTACCAGCCTGAATTCCTGTACCGCCATCAGTTGGCTGCATACCTCCGCCACCGCCCCACATTTCAACTTTCATTGTAACAGCAGTAGGAACAGTAATTGACATCATTGTGCCAATAGGTGGTGTACCTTGAAGCTCAAATACCCTACCAGCAGTGTAAGTATAAGTTGTACCGTTGATAGTAATTAAAGTAGGGCCAACTGATGCATTGTAAAAGTTAGCAAGACTTATTTTTGCTGAAGTCGGTATTACTGTGCCAGCCGATATTCCATTGGATCCGTTTCCACCCGTAGTCCCGGCAGTAACATAAGCTCCACCAGAATAATATTCCGACAATGATATAGGATTGGTTCCACCAAATTCTGCCTGTACATTGGCTAGAGATATAGGGCCAGATGCTGGTGTAGTCATTATGGTGATCCGTAGGCTTGAACGTCTCCTGCGGCAACTATGTTACCATTGGTGTATATAGTAAACAATGGAGAACTATTGTAGTATATAGTTAGCTTACTGGCAGTAGCATAGGTTTTCCAACCGTTTTGAATAACGTTGCCACTGACTGTAACATTTGATACTGAAAGATTTCCTACAGTGGCTTGATCTGTTACTGTTATGTTAGAGAAAGAACTTATATTTGATGCAGTAACTGAACCGGTTACATTGCCATTGCTAGTTGTTACAGTGCTGATAGTACCATAAGGACTAATAACCATACCAGTAGGATTTGGAAATTCTACTGTTGGTGGCGGAATAATAACCACAGAGCCATTTGACTGTGTAAACACCGAGCTACCAAGATAAATGGTGTTACCCGACATATACAAGTCTCTCCAACGTCGGCTAGGAGATCCTAAATCGTAGGTTACGTTTGCCCCAGGAATTATGTTGCCAGATACAATATTGCCAGAGACAGTTATATTGCTAAAAGTGTTAGCAGTAATTTCATATACTTTGGCCATCCTACGCCAAACAGTCAACGAAGAATCGTATTCATACAAAACACCTCCTAGTGTAATTTGCTGTCCGTTTGTTGGTGTAGTTGGGAATGCCATAATTAGTATTTACCGTGGTATCATGTAGCTAGGTAACGCAGAATACAGATGCCCGAGCCGCCGGCGAAACCCACGGTTGAAGAGCTTGAGCCGCACCCCCCAGCACCCCCCCCGGTATTAGGAGACCCGTCACCGTTAACGGCATAAGTCCCAGTTTTCAATCCGCTGGGGCCGCCGCCACCGGCGCCACCCTGGCCATTAGTGTCGTAAGTACTACTTTTGCCCATACCATATCCGCCCCCACCGCCGGCGTAATACGTTCTAGTCCCTGATATTGAATAAACTGCACCAACTCCCCCGGTTCCGCCTCCCCAGAAATACGCTGTGCCCGATGTGCCAGTTGATTTATACGAAGATACCGAAACGCTGCCGGTGCCACCAAGATCCGTGATCTCACCGTATCCGTTGCCACCAACTCCCCCGGCGCCGCCGCCGCCGCCAGTACATACACGATATGAACCAGTTATTCCAAAGGTCCCGCCTCGGTTTCCTTGGCCACTTGTACCTTCTCCAATCGGACCGGTTCCATCTGACCCAGGGTTTTCACCGCCACCAGAACCGCCATCCTTTGATGGTTGAACTGCTACTGCATATCTACGATATTGTCCGCTTCCGCCACCGTAGGCAATAAGATTGTGTGCACCGCCAACAAAACTACTATTTTGCCCTACCGTGGCTCCGCCGGCGGTGGCAGATCCTGCTGCACCGCCGCTACCAACAGTAATTGTATATGTGACTCCAGCAGTAACTGCAATTGGAGATCCATTAGCGACTTTGTTAGACTGTTCATTTCCATAGTATAACAACCCGCCAGCGCCAGCACCAGCACCACTGGTAAAAAGCTGGTATGTAACACTAGTTCCCGTTGAACTGCCTCCACCGCCGGCAACTAATAATAGCTCAATATTACCGCTAAAAGAGGGAGTAAATGTACCAGACCCTGTGTAGGTGTGTATTTTGTAATTGCCCGAATATGTTATTGTCCCGCCAGTGCCATTAACAGCAGTTAGCCCGGTAAATTGGGCTAATGTTGTACCACTAGAGATAGGAGTGGTCCCAACCCACAAGTTGCTGCTTGTATATGATGCAGCGGCACTTATGTCATATACACCAGTTGCAGAAGTATTACTCGGGGACACTGGTGTCCCAATAACTGAACCGTATAATCTAAATCTACTCATAATTAGGCAATAATTTCGTAACTGGTCGTTATGTACGCAGAACTATTTGCTGTAGTGTTAGCTCTAATAGCATCACCCTCTTCTAGGTAGACTGCCATATCTTTGGCAACAACGACCATAGTACTGTATGCAGGCACGCCAACGTTACCGGCAATAATAGAATAAACTGCACCATTGCGAAAAACATCAACCCAAGCACCCACAGAACTGTTAGTATAATTTGCTACAATTAATGAGTTAATTTTAGTAACGCTACTACTATCAATAGAATTTACTACAACGTTGCCCATTACTGTAGTACTAGAAATAGAAGTAGTTTTTGCTGTTATTGTTGATGCTGCTAATATATTTGGTGCTGTCATTTATTATGCTCCGAAAACCATAGCCATCATAGTTGCTTTATATCTTGCATCCGATGCACTACTGGTTATTGTGTTTGCTGATAGTGTGGTCCCACCAAGGTATATGGTATTTCCACTTAGATATAAGTCTCTAAATCTATAGGCACTATTTCCTAAATCATATGCTACGTTTGCTGTAGGAATAATGCTTCCCGATACGGCTAAATTATTTGTTACATCAAAAGTATGCGGCGCTCCGGTGATATCTAACCAAGCGTTGGTAGTGCCATCGGATGTATATCTATATATCAGATTTTCTGTTGTACTAAACCAAATGTCTCCAATTACCGGACTTCCGGGAGGTGTTGCACTGCTTGTACTTCTAATATTTTGTAAATATCCTGCTAGTGCAACGTTACTGTAGCCACTAGCCGAAATAACCTGGGCATCAACGTAACTTTTCATTGATGTATTAGCAGTTACTATAGCAGTGTTTGCTCCAGTAACATTTGCAGCCATTGCAGTATTCAGTGTATTAACATAGCTAACTACTGCACTATTGGCTGTTACTATTGCAGCATTGGCAGCGTTGATTCTTGATGATAATATTGAGTCTTGTGCATTAACATAGCTCTCCATCTCAGTGTTAGCTGTTATTAGATTACCATTGATGCCAATAATAGTTGAGTCAACTGGCAAATAAGATGCTACATTAGAATTGCTATAAACGCTTGATTCAAATGGCGTTGCGTTAGCCCAATAGAACGCCGATGCATAAATACCATTTACTAAAACATCTCCCTCATATAAAGGCAAATACTCAGTCATATATGCAGCAACTTCTACGTTACCAAATGCAGTGGGAGTTTCTCCGACAATAATACCAGACAAATCAACCCACTGGTTACTGTCGCCGTCGTTGATGTATCTTAATAGTGTATCATTATCTGTATCATACCATGTGTCACCAACTGTTGGATTTGCTGGTGGGGTTGATCCGGATGTGTTTCTTACACCACCGCCAACGATTGTTCCAGTTGCGGTAATGTTACCGGGGTTTAGATTGCCCGAATATATAGGTAAGTATGCTTCAACTTGAGTATTACCGTAACCGCCTGCACTAACAATTTGATCATCGACATAGCTTTTCATGCCAGTATTGGCAGTGATGATTGCAGCGTTTGCTGCTTCAATGTTTGCTCTTAGATCAACAATTTCTGTTGTTTGTGTTGCGGCGTTAGCATTAGCATAAGTCTGGTAAGCGCCGATGTTGGCATTTATAGAATCAATTGCACCGCTTTGCGAGGCTGCGTTATTTACTAACGAAGTTAAGCTGGCTTCTTGTGCTGCGGCGTTGCTTAATAAGCTGGTTAAGTTTGCACTTTGCTCAACTGCATTTGCTACTAGTACATCTAGTAGGCTACCCTGTGATGCTGCATTGCCAGTTAATACGTCAATTAAGTTAGCCTGAAATGCTGCATTACTTTGTAGATTAGTAATGCTAGTATTGGCCCATAGTTGGTACGATCCAACGTTGGCATCTAGTGTAGTAAATGCTGTTGTTTGACTTGCAGCATTGGCATTTGCATAGATAAAGTACGAATCTAAATACGCCGATACATCTGTGTTACCATAATTGCTCGAAACAAAAGGAGTGCCATTGGCCCAAAAATATCCAGCGGCAGAAACGTTGTTGAATACTGGATTTGAGTTTACACTAAAGGTGATACTCTTGTACGGAGTTGCATTTGCATTGCTGGTGATAACAATGTTGTTACCACTGTTAATAGTAATATGGTCTAATCCTACTGCAACTAATTGTTCACTGCCAGTAACTTCCCAGTATTTGAATGTACTGTTCATAGCAACTAATACGTTACCTGAACCTCTATTCTGAATGTCAAAACCTGACTCTTCGTCAAATTCAATTGCGGTGATATTTGCTACTGTAACATTAGGCTGTAGATTGCCGCTGAACAAACTACGAACAGTAATGTTTCCGCTACCGCCACCAGTAGCAAAGTTAATCGGTAAACCGTTGCCAGTCCAATATAAGCCAGTAGTATAAACATTACCGGCAGTAAAATCTGCGTAGTTGGTTACAAGAATGTTACTATCGGTGCCGCCAGTGTTATTTGTAAAAGCTGTTACAAATGTATCTAGTGTTTCGCTATAGTAAAAGGCCGCATTAGGTACTAGACCGTGTGCTCGGTTGATTAAAAATCCAACATCAACGTTGGCTTGATTTGCTCCAGCACTTAGTACTGTAATAGCATCAGTAAGGACTGTAACATTAGTGTTAATCTGCCCTAATTTTGGTCTAGTTAATGCCATCTCTTGTCCACATTTAACGTATTTAGCAAAAAATTAAAGGGCCACTTGGGCCCTTTAAGTACGCCATAATATTTTAGTCTCTGCCTACTGCTACTTCGATTGTGCCTTTTTGTCCAGTAAAATCTGCCAATGCTTTGCCAATGATTTGTCCAGGACGTGGATCATAACTTACTTTTGCATAACCAAAACCCGCGCTAATCAGAGTATCCCCTTTGCGTATCACTCCTACTACTTTACAAGGTACACGACCTTGTAATGCAATAGCAACAACATTAAGTCCAGATAGAGCACCATTCATTAACTGTGCTGGTGCTGTGCTAACAACGCCAGCAACTTTTCTGCTGTCTGCTGCAGAAACGGTAACTTCGTGTGTGCCACCAAAATCTAGTACTGTGCCGGGCTCATAAGCTGCGTCAGCTTGGTAATTTTCTGCTAGGTCAGCGTTTTTAAAAATTTGTGTTGCCATGATTAAATTATAATGTAGTCTTTCTTAATACGTACTACAGTACCTGCATTGGATGCTGTAAATTGTACTAATACGTTGCTTCCAGATATTGTAGCGCTGATTGTGCCTAGCGAGCCACCAATGGATGCTCCAACTCCAGTGCCAACGTTGGTAGTTGACCCGTCGTGAACAACAATTGCGTCCTGGCTGTAGAATCCGCTACCATATGTTGCTTGTACAATATATCTAGCTGTGCGATATACAGTTTTATCAAAACTATCAATTGTAGTTGCAACGCCACTGCTAGCAATAGTTACGTTAGCAATCTTGCTTACTTGTGCGCCACTTGTGTCCCAGCTGGTTGTGTTAGACGAACTACCAGAACCAGTGTTTAGCTTAATGCCGGTGTTATCTGCTTCAACGGACATGTAACCATTGGCACTACTCAAACCGGTTAATGTTTGTGTAGTAGTTAATCTACGTACATCAATAACGTCGCCTGTTGCCGGAGCTTCTGTAAATGTTAGTGTTGTACCACTTACGCTGTAAGCCAATGTTGGGATCTGCACAACACCGTTGATGCTAACAATAGTTGAATTTGTTGTGCTTGCCGCGCCTAAAGTGAAGACTGTTGTAGAATCATCACCGTTGAACTGTTCGTCAGTTATAACTGTGAATGTTGTTGCACCTGATTGCCATGACGATCCATTGTACCACTCAACTGCGTTAGAAGTTGTGTTGTAACGGAACATACCAGCAACGTCGCTGTGACCTGCTGCTGCCGGACGATCTGCATTGCCACCTTTTGGTAATAAGATACTGTCGGCGCTGTTGATTTGTAGTTTTGCGCCAGGAACAAATGTTGCATTGGTTGCGCTGCCGCCAATTAAAACTTGATCGTAACTGCTTACAGCCTTAGTTAGAATCAAGCTTGTATCATTGGAACCTTTAACTCTTAGGTCGCCGGCTGTTGCTTGACTGTCGTTAACAGTCAATGCCTTGTTTAAGAATACATTACCAGCTACGCCTACGCCGCCTTTTGCCACAAAGCTACCAACTGTTGGTCCAGTACTTTCAGTTGTTGCGGCAGCAACAATGTTGCCACCAATAATTGCTTTCTTGTTAACCGCTAATCCGCCAGCCAACACCACTGATGCAATATTGCTGCTTGTGGCTTCGGTAGCGTCACTAAAATAAACTAGTCCGCTGGCATTTAATGTAGTAAATGCTGCTGTACTTGGCGAAGTGCCGCCAATTACAGTACCATCAATTGTACCACCAGTAACTTTTACGTTTGGTGATTCGAAGTTAGTAATGTATCCAGCAGTAGCAGAAATGTAACTTAAGTTAGTAGCACTGCCACCAGTAATGACTGCGTTGCCTGTACTAAAGTTTGTTGCTACCGCAGTGGTAGAACTTAAATTGGTAATGCTACCAGTTGTGATAGTAGCATTGGTTAATGCGCTGATATAACCACCAGATATAACTGCATTACCTGTACTAAAGTTTGTAGCGTATAAAGTTGTTGCACCAAAGTTAGTAATTCCGGTAATGCTACCACCAGTAATTTGTGCGTTGCCTGTACTAAAGTTAGTTGCTACAGCAGTGGTAGAACTTAGGTTAGTGATACTACCAGTTGTGATAGTAGCGTTGGTCAATGCGCTGATGTAACCACCAGATATAACTGCATTTCCTGTACTAAAATTCTGAGCATACAATGTTGTAACATTGCCGCTAGTAGAATTTAATGTAGCAATGGTCCCAGACTCAGATGTTAGTCCTGTTAAGTTATTAGCAGATCCACCAGTGATAACCGCATTGGCTGTGCTAAAGTTTGTTACTACCCCAGTAGTTGCGCCAAACTCTGTTAGCCCAGTTACACTACCACCAGTAATCTGTGCATTACCTGTACTGAAATTAGTTGCTACAGCAGTTGTAGAACTTAGGTTAGTGATACTACCAGTTGTGATTGTTGCATTGGTTAATGCGCTGATGTAACCACCAGATATAACTACGTTGCCAGAACTAAAATTAGTTGCTTGCAATGTTGTAAATGCACCAGTTGCACCGGTTATGCTGCCTCCAGTGATTTGTGCGTTAGCGGTGCTAAAGTTTGTAACAACAAATGTTCCAGCTCCTCCGCTAACTCCAGTAATTGTCCCACCAGTGATTTGTGCATTACCGGTGCTAAAGTTTTGAGAATATAATGTTGTAAAATAACCAGTACTTGGTGTTGTTGATCCGATTGGAGTTCCATCAATGCTGGTTGCACTTAGTGTGCCTGCAGATAAAATCCCGCCAACATTTAAGTTTCCACCAATACCAACACCGCCAGTTACAACAACAGCACCAGTTGTGGTACTTGTGCTTGCTGTGCTATTAACTGCTAATAGGCCACCAGACTTAATTGTACCATATGCAGTACCAGTGAATACGTTGGCAACTTCTGTTCCTGCTGCGTAATATTCTAAATAGCCAGTGTCGTTAGCCCATCCTAAGAACGCATGGTTGTCGACACCTTTGTAGTAGTGGAACTTAATACCAATATCTTTACCATCATCTAATGTCAACGCTGCTAAGTTAGCGAAGGTATGTAGATTAATAATACTGTCTTGAACAGTTAAGTCAGCAGAGCCGATTGTAGTTGTTGGTCCGTTGACTGTTAAGTTACCATTAATAATAACGTTAGAATGGAAGTAACTGTTTTCGCTTACGCCGATACCGCCACTAACAACTAATGCACCGCTAGTATATCCAGTGCTCGGTGTTGTGTCGGTTATGGTTACATTTGTAAATCTGCCAGTAGTTGCTGTGTTAGCACCAATCGGGAAATTGTCTGCGTAGCCACCGCTGATACGTGCATTACCTGTACTAAAGTTTTGAGCGTATAATGTTGTTACGCCTAGACTTGTTAACCCAGATATGTTTCCACCAGATATAGTAGCATTGCTGGTACTGAAACTTGTACCATATAAAGTAGTAAAGGCGCCAGTTGCTCCGCTTATTGCGCCGCCAGTAATCTGTGCGTTGCCTGTGCTGAAATTAGTTGCCTGTAGGTAAGCGATACCTTGTACGTTACCACCAGTGATTTGTGCATTGCTTGTGGAAAAGTTAGTTGTACTAAAACTACCAGTGCTAAAGGAATTAGAAGTAATTGAGTCAGCATTAACTATGCCAGTGGCAGTAAGATTGGTTGTGTTTAGTGTCCCGCTACCAAATGTTAGTGCGCTGTTGTCAGTTAATAGACCATTGGCACCAGCAAGCACAAGACGCCCAGAAGTTAATCCAGTATCTGTAACACTGGTAAATTTACCACTGGATGCAGTACCCGAACCAATGGTCATATTGTCAATAGTTCCGCCTGTTAGCCAAGCATTGCCTGTGCTAAAGTTGGTTACTACTGCCGTAGTATACGAACTGTCAGTTCCAGATAACGTTGTTATAGTTCCATTGGTGGCTGTCACTGATGTTACTTCCGCCGATGTACCTTTTAGGTTACCTAGAACCCATGATGTTACTAGGTTACCAACAATACTAAATGTATTTCCAGCGGTGTTAGCAATAGAAATAAAGTTACCATTACCTGTTCTTAGAATTAAGTTACCAGATGAATTGGTATCAATTGTGGCTGTGCCTAGATAAATTGTGTTACCCGACAACCATAGATCTCTAAATCTATGATCGCTGTTACCAAGATCAGACGAATTATTATTAACTGGTAAAATGCTTTGAGTTACGTTGATGTAAGATTGAGCATCAATGTTGCCAGTGAAAATACCTGTTGTAAATTTACCACTAGCCGCTGTGTTTGCACCAATTGGGAAATTGTCTGCATAACCGCCCGATATTTGAGCATTTCCTGAGCTGAAATTTGTTACAACCAATGTTGTTGCAGAGCCACTTACACCACTGATTGTGCCACCAGTGATCATTGCATTACCAGTACTGAAGTTAGTAGCTTGTAGTGTTGTTAGACCTTGTGCAGAGCCACCGCTGATTACTGCGTTGGCTGTGCTGAAATTTGTTACATACAATGTACCCATTGCACCGGATAATCCGCTAACTGTGCCGCCAGTTAGATAAGCATTACCAGTTGATAAGTTTGTTATTACTGCGTTAGTAGCAACTAGATTACCATTAAGTGTTGCTGCGGAAAAACTACCAGCACTTAATGCACCTGATAGTGTTGCATTGATAGCTGTAATGTTACCAACTTTAATATTGGCCCAACCACTATTGGTTAGGTTTGTGATACCACCACCAGTATCAGTTGTGGTAATAGCTTCAAATGCGCTGTCATCTTCAGTCCAAACCCAGGCTGTGTTTACGCCACTTGGGTAGCCAGCAAGGCTAGCAAGATTACGGTTGACTAAAATACCAATGTCGTAGCCGCTTAATGAACTAGAGTAACCATTATTAAAAACAACAACAGGATCATTAACATAGGTATCGGTGGATGTAACGCTGCTGCTACTTCCGCTAACACTCAAGTTACCAATAATGCTAACGTTAGAGTTTAAAACTAGGTTGGCATTAAAAAGTGCGCCTGTTAGTGTACCGAGCGCAATCTTTTGATTTGTGATTGTCGCATCAGTAATCTGATTATTCTTAATTCTGGTAATTACGGGCATGGCTCATTGCTCTATTATTATTATATTTAGTATTTTGGTTATGAAACTATTAGACCGCAAAATATAGTTTTTGTATCCTTATTTGTGTTCCGGCAGTAACAGCAACAGCACGTAATTCAACGTTGTTTCCAATAATTCTGGAACTAAAGGTCACTACTGTACCAACACCAGATCCAACATAAACGCTGGTACCAGTTTCAAAATTAACAGAAGTTCCGTTGTGAATCAATTGTACTTCAGTTATTTGTGCATCTCCGTTTGTGGAAGTTGCTGAAATTGTATACTTTGCTGAGCGGTAAATTTCTTTGTTAAAGCTGTCTACTGTTAAAATTGATGTGTTAACTGCAACGTTTGCTGCTGTAACTGTAGTATTGTTTTGTTCCATGATCAACCCAGCGACCATGTATCTTATATCAATGGTGTCTGTCGACTGCGGAACTTCAGCAAAGGTAATCTGATCTTCGTAGACCATATAGGCAACGTTTGGCTGCTGTACAGTACCGTTGATGCTGACCATTAGCCCTGCTGCTGTAGATTCCTTATCTAAAGTAAACGTATTGTTAATGCCATCAGGTATAATGGTTTGTGTACTCAAGCTTACTGTTTCAAAACTTACCCATTCAGCACCGTTATAGTACTCAGGTGCAAATCTTTCTGAGTTCCATCTAAAAGATCCCGACTGTGCATCAGCAGGTCTTTGTACGTCTGTACCCGACGGCAAAACAATAGCGCCTGGGTTATTAAAAATTGTAAGGTTACCCGTCGGAGTAATACGCAGGTAACCGGATGTTCCGCTGACATAATTGGTATTAACTACGTCGCCGTTTATGTTAGTTGCAGAAGCTGTAACTACATTTATTGTACCAAGGCCGCGATTAAAATATGCATTAGCATCTACGTTTCCATATGTAGCCGGCAATCCAGTTAACAATGATCCGTTACCGACAAAATAAGTTGCATAAACGTTCTGGCTAGCATTTACGTTAGTGGCATTTACGTTACCAGTTGCTACAACATTGCCACTGGTAATAGTATTTTGTACCACCATACTATTACTGTTTAATATATTAGTAACTACATTACCTTCATAGGTATTAACGTCACCACCATATGTATAAACGTTACCGCCCTGAGTAATGATGTTACCGCCTACTGTAACAATATTGCCGCCATAGCTAACAAAATTATTATTGGTAATGATATTACCGTAGCTTATAATGTTTACGTTGCTAATAATATTACCCTCAGTAGTAATATTACCTGTGCTTACAATAGTGTTTGAGTATACTATTGTAGTTACAACATTTGCCGATTCAACGTTACCAGCAGTAATAATACCCCCAGGAGTACTAGCGATATTCGCCCAACTTAAGTTTCCGTTACCGTCTGTGCTTAGTACCCAACTGTTGTACCCACCAGAAATTTTAACATCGCCAACTGAGCCAAGATTAACACCGCCGACTACTTGTAAATATTGTCCAGCTTTGGCACCAATGGTGTACCCGTTGATTAGCACTCCGCTGGTGCTAAGATTTCCATTTATTGTAAGAGTTTCAGTAGGAGCAGTATTGGCAACGCCCACTCTTCGACGTGTAACATCAAAGTAGATAGTTGAATTTCCGCCCGACGTAATCTGAAGATCGGTGCCTTGTCTATCCAAGTTGGATACTAAAAGCGACCCCGATACTCTACCAATTGCCATTTATTTCTCCGATTACGTATTTAGTCGGATTTTTAGGCAGCATTCGTAGAGTTAAGTCCGTGAATAACTATAATCTTGTTTGGGTTTCCGCTGGTATCAACTGCCGGGGGTGGGCTTGTAAATTCTATTGTTGTGCCAGAAACAGTGTAGTTGTTTGTAGGTGCTTGGTAAATTCCGCTAATTGTAACAAAAATGTTTTCTGCATTAGCTACAGATCTACTCATAACAAAATTAGTAGTGCTGTTATTTCCAGTAAATTCATCAATGGTTAAATCTACTAGTCCTACTTTAGCAATGGTATTCCAAACGCTGTTATAGTATATTTCTACTACGCCACTAGTTTGATTGAACCTAATTTGGCCATTCACCGGAGCATCGGGCCCCAGACTACTGGTACCTAGTGGTAGCTGTATTGCATAACTACCTGTTCGCAATTTAGCGTTTTTTAGGAACCTCACGTTATATTCCTACGTAACTAACTGTCATTGCAATAGCGTTTGATGCGCTAGCACTGGCATAGATAGCATCACCGTCGCCAAGAATAATTTTTTCAGTATCCAATATAGCGGTATCGTATCCTGCAATAGCCAATGTGTTATATATTGGACAGTTACCCACTGTTGCTCCATTAGGAACTGCATATACGCTAACTGTTACTGTGCTGCCTGTAGTGTTACAAAGATAAGCGCAGGTAACGGCTTTGTTAGTAGTTGTTCCAGCTATAATACTAACCGGTGATGTTGTTAATTTTGTACTTACGAGTGCCATATTTGTCCTTACATGATCAGCGCATACACTATTGCTTTAGTTTTGGTAACTAATTCGTCGCTGGCAGTTGCGGAATTTACAACAAACAATCCTGATCCGCCACCGCTTGGTACGCCAGCATACAATGAACTGTATCCAACCGAAGCACTGGGTGTTGCTCCATGCTTTACTTTTATTCCATCATCTAGTGCTATAACTGTGCTAGTACTATCATAGATAGCATAACCTGCTATGTTTAAATTGCCGCCCAACGAAGGAGCTGCTTCAGTATCTAGGGTAACCTGATCTAATGTGTTCAATGGGCTATAAGTAGTACCGTCGGTGGTTAATTCCCAACGGTCACTACCTTCGTTCCAGCGTATAGTTACATCGGGCAAAGAACCACGGTCAACTCTAATACCTGCGGTGCCTAAACTAACACCTGGGCCAGTTTCGCCATCGTTAAGAATTAGATAATTGCTGATTGTACTTGAATTAACTGTGGAAGCATTTGTAGTTGTACCAGCAATTAATAAGTTAGCATTTACAAAAAGAGTATGGCCAGTAACTGTTACATTACTGCCAGGATTGATGCCAGTAATGTCATAATTGTCTGTGAACCGAATAGTTTGTGTCATAATACGAGATGTATTAGATATTTATGCAAGCACCTATAACCAAAAAAATAGCGGCCGAAGCCGCTATTTTTATCACTAACGTAAATTAGTTTGTACCAATCATAACAGTTTCTGGGCTTGTGCCAGAATCTGCGGCAGTCACGCTCCATAGGAACTTATTACCACTTGAATCAGTTACTGTATGACCGTTGATCTTAGCGGCATAGAAAGTGCTAGAATCTGCTTTAGTAGCAGTAATTTGGCACTCTCCTTCGGCTACTGTACCTGTAGTTAATACGCACTTGCTGGTTCCCTGTGCAGTAGCAACACGGAAGCTCTTAGCACCAGTTTGCTTAACGATATCACCAGCAACACTACTTGCACCACCAAGTACCCATGCATTAATAGCAATAGCATTGTCAGTAGTTCCACTTGAGTTCAACGAAATTGTTGCTGTAGCTGTAGAGCTATTAGCACCAGTAAATGTTACTGTAGGTGCGCTGGTATAACCAGTACCAGCATTGCTGATACCAACTGTTTTAATAGCGCCGTTGGCAAATAGATAAACTGTGTCAACAACCGCAGTTGTACCACCAGTTAATTGTGGTGCGCTAACAGTAGCACCAACGTTAGCAGAATAATAACCGCTGCCACGTGTAACGCTGGCAAAAGTCACGTTTCCGCTAGTTAGTGTTGCACCTTCACCGCCAGTGCTTTCGTTGCCTGTTGGATCAAAAAATTTATTCTTTAGAGGACGTCCCATTTTGTTTCTCCTTATATTATGGCGTTCTAGGCCTACGCGGAGGGTTACCGCATAAACTCTCTTATTAAGAGCGAACATTATATTTACCGTTTTTATTGACTTTTACTAGAATACATATACAATAATACTATTGCGTCTGTAGCTAAGTGGAACAGCAAGAGCCTCTAAAACTCCAGATACGCGGGTTCGATTCCCGCCAGGCGCACCAAATAAATACTTTATGAAAAGTATCTATCACGGACAGGCCGGTGCAAATGCAAAGTTGCGAGGCAAGGTAACCAAAATGCTTGCTTGCCGTTGTTGTGATTTATACAATTGGAAATGGTCTGAAAGGATCAAAGAAGCCACTAAACAAATTAAGGAGTTTAAAAATGGCACAGTCGTAGATTGAATTTGCTTGTGATGATGTAGTCTTTCACTTCAACAAGAAACACTTAGAAGACAACACCGTTCCAATGTGGGTGTTAAAAACACATGGAGAGACTTATTACGTAAGTCATGTAGACTGTGAAGTTCCTTGGTCAACAAAGGAAACACCTGATAACAGTCACACAAAAGGCAGCATCAAAGTCAAAGATGTACTACTAGTCATCAATGACAATAACGAAGCTCGCATAACTAAACTCACTGCATTTGATCGGATTCGTTTAAGGAATCAGCGGCGTGGTATTACTCGAATTCTCTTTCATTGGGGCGGTAACATGCACCGGGCGCTATCTGCTAACGAGTTCAAGCACAGTACATTTAAAAACGTAGAAGGCGGTTGTGGTACCAGCTTTGTTGTTTGTGACTTGCTGAAAAAGGATGAGGTAACCTTTGCTGCACTAAAATACGACTTCCGTATTCTACAGCCCAACGAAACTTACTATAAGTTTTACGACAGCAAAGAAAAATGGATTGACGAAATCGACGAGGACATCGAAGATTAATGCCAGCGCACTCTTAACCAAAGTCTTTCATGAATGTAGTAGGCAAAAAATAAAAGCACTTGGATACCAAGTGCTATATTAAAACCTATTATCGGTGCTGTTATTGTTAATGCTACAAGTCTAAATGATAATGCTTTTGCTAGTGTTCTACGTTTGGATTCCACAGAATGCCCAGAAGTATTTACCATCAGTTTAACCAAATTAGTTGTTTTATCGTTTTCTGTGTATATAATAGTTGGACAGTAGAGCATAATTAAAAGTATAGGTGCTCTATCAAAGTGCTCTATAAGAAAAGGAAAGTATGTCGAATTTAGGTTGTTTCACTTGTTTAAATTGTGGTAAAGTCAACACCATTAAAGGTCATAGCTATACCAACAAGTATTGCAATAACCATTGCCAAAGTCAACATCGCTCGCGACAGTTAGTTACTAACTGGAAAGAAGGCCGAGAGCCATCAGCTTGGAGCAAAGTCCCGGACTGGATTAAAAAATATTTGATCCAAGAGAGAGGACATCGTTGCGAGATTTGTGGTATCGAAGAATGGCAAGGTGAAAAAGCACCGTTGGTTGTAGACTATAAGGACAACGACACACGCAACACTAACGAAGACAACTTAGAATTGATTTGCCCCAATTGCAGATCACAAAAATAAATTCATTAACTTAAAGGAAATTAAAATGAAAACTATCGGCGACAAAATCACAAGTTTTGCTGTCACTGGCGTTAAGCCCGGTGCATTGACACCCGACGGCGCATTTGAAACTATTACAGACAAGAGTTTTGAAGGTAAGTGGAAGGTAATCGTTTACTATCCAAAAGACTTCACATTCGTTTGTCCTACAGAAATCGTAGCCTACGACAAGTTAAACGGCGACTTTGCTGACCGTGATGCAGTTCTACTAATTGGTAGTACCGACAACGAGTTCTGTAAACTAGCATGGCGCAACGCACACGAAGATCTAAAGAAAACAAATTCTTGGAGCTTTGCTGATGTTGCCCGTGATGAGAACAGTCTAGCTGATCAACTTGGTATCTTCTACGGTCCTGCAGGTGCCGCACTTCGTGCTACATTCATTGTAGACCCAGACAACATCATCCAACACGTTACAGTAAACAACTTGGACGTTGGCCGTAACCCAGACGAAACTCTGCGTATTCTTGACGCATTGCAAACTGGTGAACTATGCCCTTGCAGCCGTCCTATCGGTGGTGAGACTCTGTAATGTTAGAAACTATATGCGACACGCTTGTTGAAGCATATAGACGCAACTGGATTACCAGTCGTGATGGCAATGTAAGTATTCGTCATCACGACCGTGATCATTTTTATATCACACCCAGTGGCGTCCGTAAGCAGACACTACAGCCTGATCAGTTTAAGAAAATTAAAATAGTTGATCAGATTAATCCTGTTCCTCCGTTTTTAACTAAATCGTGGACAGAAGAGTTTTACACAGATATTAGTGCTAATCTAAAGCCTAGCGGTGAGTTACCTTTGCACTTCGGTCTACAACAAAACATGGGTCAGCACCAAGATGATGTTAGAGTAGTAGTGCATCTGCATCCTACCTACTGTGTAGCTGCTATGCATAGAGGTATCGAGTTAAGCAGTCTTGCTAATGACTTCCCAGAACTTAGTCGCTATACAAAAGTAGCACCAAATGTAGGAGATGTTCCGCCTATTAGCCAAGAGTTAGCCGACCAATGTCATACTAATTTACGATTAGATAAAAATGGAAATATTGCCTACGACATTGTAGGCATTAAAGGACATGGCGTAGTAGCTATTGATACTAGCCCATG
>JACCEB010764532.1_pt1 | contig 22779 bp, 26 predicted proteins | sample 7454761 | NCBI WGS metagenome assembly JACCEB01 (sample SAMN15323454, study PRJNA562643) | freshwater metagenome | isolation source: river surface water | place: USA:Blue River Watershed | collected 2017-08-18 | reverse complement strand
TTCTAGATGCTGACATGAGTCCTGGCGAATTAGAAGATGGCAAGTATCGTGTGTTTGTAGAATTACAAAGAACAAGTAAAGTTACAGAACAAATTAGCGATATGTTATATGGTATTTCTAAACTAGCAGGCATTGATAAGTTTGCTTTTAGATATCACAAAAGTTTTGATAGCCTAGAGGCTAATCAAGAAAAACTAGATGAAATTATTCCTACCAATCCTATGTTGTACAAACAACGTATGCAGGAACAGGAACTAAATAGTTACGAACAGTTCTTTGACAATAGTATGTTAGAAAGTGTTCGTATGCACGGCGACATTATTGAATTTAAAAAGGTGTACGCTGAGCCATTAAAGTTCAAATATCTAGTTTCCGGCGGTACAAGAGAAGTATTAGAAAGTGTCGAAGACAGAATTGCTGTCTCATACAACGACATGGCCGAAGTTATGTTTTTAACCAAGTACATTGGCAACTACAACATTACCAAACTGGGCAACAAGTTCATGTTTGAAAATAAAGGCCGTGCAGTTATTTTGGAGAAACTATAATGAGTTTTACGTTTGATTTTAAGAAAGAGCATTTAGCAGATATTATTCATGGAAATCCATATGTGGATCATTGGTATCATGCGTTATGCGAAATACTTCCAGAGTATGATATTAATACGCCGGAGCGTGTAGCGGCTTTCCTAGCACAATGCGCTCATGAAAGTGGCGGGTTCAAATTCTTAAAAGAAAATTTAAATTACAAAGCCGCAAGTTTACGCAAAGTATTTCCTAAGTACTTTCCAACAGACGAATTAGCACACGCATATGAAAAGAAACCAGAGAAAATTGCTAACAGAATTTATGGCAACCGCATGGGTAATGGACCAGAAGAGTCCGGAGATGGTTTCCGCTACTGTGGCAGAGGTCTTATCCAACTTACCGGAAAAGACAATTACAGTTGGTTTGCCGCTAGTCTTGAAATCCCAGTTGAAGAGGCATCAGAGTACCTAGAAACATTTGAAGGCGCAGTACAAAGTGCCTGCTGGTTCTGGGAAACAAACAGTCTAAACCAATGGGCAGATAAGGGCGACATCCTTACATTAACAAAACGCATTAATGGCGGAACAATTGGTCTAGAAGACCGTATCAAACATTACAATCATGCACTACACGTATTAGGAGCATAATATGTGGTTACTTGCGTGGGTACCAGATAGTTTTTTACTGTGGATTATTCATACAGTTCTTCTAGCAGGAATCGTAGGAACAGTTCTAAGTTTCTTTTTATTACATAGAATTGTTCGCTGGTTCCCTGCACTAGCACCGTATCACTTACTAATTCAAATCGTTAGTGTAACTTTATTAGTAGGCGGTGTTTATTTCAAAGGTGGATACGACACAGAAGCAAATTGGAGAGCTAAAGTTGCAGAACTAGAACTTCAAGTTGCTAAAATGAACGACCAATCCACAGAACTTAATAAAAAGTTAGAAGACGAACGAAAGAAAAAACAAAAAGTTCGTGTTGAATATTACAACACCGTTAAAACTGAAATTAAAGAAGTTGAAAAACAAATTAACGCAGACTGTAAGTTAGATCCTAAAGTCAATGATCTAATTAACAAAGCCGCTAAGAATCCGGAGGCAAAATGAAAAGATTACTCCTATTGATTCCCGCAGTACTGTTAACTGGATGTCTAACAACAATTCCTCCATTTCCTGAAGTTCCTAAAGAACTACTGGAGGCTTGCCCAGACTTAAAAACTGTAGATCCACAAAACGACAAACTAAGCACTATTGTAGATACAGTAGCAGATAACTACAAACAATACTACGATTGCAAGGCCAAAGTTGACGACTGGATCGAATGGTATAACGGACAGAAGAAAATCAGAGATAGTGTTAAATAATAGTATAGTATAAAGGAGCCGAGAAGTGGCATTACACGATTCAATTTTAAAACTAATTAATAAAGAACCTAAGGACGAAAGCACACCAAAGCCGGCACCAGGTTCTCGCAGTGAGCGCGAAGCAAAAATTAAAGACAAGGCAGGTATGGTTATTTCTGTATTTGCATTGTTCCTAGCAGTAAATTCATGGTACGGCGGCAAATTAAGTTCAACAGTTCTTAATAATACATTAGGTGCCAACAATGCTTGGGCTCAATACCAAGCAAAAAACAATCGTTTAGTTAGTTACGAAATTGCAAGTAAGACTACTAGCGATCCTAAACTACGTGCAGAGTTTAAAGCAGAAGCAGAACGTATGGACAGCGATAAAAAAGAAATTGCTGTTAATGCACGTAAAATGGAGGCAGAGCGTGAACACGCTAAGAAATCTAGCCCATGGATTGGTTATGCTAGTACAGCATATCAGTTAGCCATTGTTGTTCTATCAGCAAGTATTCTTGCAGTTAGCATGGCGATGTTTTGGAGCAGTTTTGTAGTAGCAGGCGTTGGGTTATTTTTAAGTGCCCAGGGCGTGTTATTATTTTTATAATTTTAAGCCAGGAGCGATAAATGACAGATCAAGTACAAGTAAGCGATAGTGAAAAGCAAAAAGAAGATTGGATGAATAGCAAATGGCGTCCAATGATGGGTTGGATGTATATGGTTGTCTGTATGATGGACATGGTTATATTTCCAATCTTATGGAGTTTATTACAAACTTTCCATCATCAAACAATAACGCAATGGAATCCGCTAACACTACAAGGTGCTGGTTTATTCCACATCGCAATGGGTGCGGTATTAGGTATTGCGGCATTTGGTCGTACACAAGAAAAATTAGGTGGAGCAAACAATGGCGGAGCACAAGTATCATCAAGCAACTTTACAGCACCTAGCGCACCTGCGTCAGGATTTAGTGCCGCGCCTGGGGGCTTCAGTGCTCCAGCACCAAGTCCAGCACCAAGCCCAGCACCAAGTGGCTTTAGCGGAGGCGGGTTTGGAAGCGCACCTAAGGCAACTCCAGCGCCAGCAGTAGGCTTTTCATCATCAGGAAAACCTATGCCTGTACAGCCAGAACAACCAGAACTCTAAAAGGAGAGACAAATGAAAACATTCGTAGCATTATTACTAACAGCGGCATTTGCAATGCCAACAATGGCTGCTGAAGAAGCACCAAAAACTAAAAAGGCTTGCGTAACTCAAAAGGACGCAAAAACTGGTAAAGAAAAAGAAGTTTGTAAAACAGTCAAAGTACACAAAAAGCACGAAGGTACCAAAGTAGAAGGTACTAAGCCAGATACAGCGACTAAGAAATAAATTCTTGACATCCTAAGAAAGGTATAGTATAATTACTACTATACCTTTTTTCATCATACACTATGGATTATTATTCAATACTAGGAGTTTCAAAATCTGCTAGCCAAGACGATATCAAAAAAGCATATCGTAAATTGGCTTCTAAGCATCATCCTGACCGCGGTGGCGATACTTCTAAATTCCAACAAATCGAAGAAGCATATCGTACCCTTAGCGACGACCAAAAACGAGCCCAGTACGATAACCCAATGCCACAGTATAGTTTCCATACTGGTAACATGAACGACATGAACGATTTGTTTGGTGCTATGTTTGGTGCTAATCCATTTGGCGCTGGCTTCAGACAGCAGTCCAGAAAGAATAGGAATATCAATATCCGTGTTGAAATGACTTTAGAAGAAATACTTGTCGGTAAAGAAGTTACTGGCAGTATCAGATTACCTAGTGGAAAAGAACAGGCACTACAATTAAGTATTCCTGCAGGCGTACAAAATGGTGACTCAATTCGGTTTAGAGGATTAGGAGACGATAGTATTCCTAATATGCCTAGAGGCGATGTAATAGCACAAATTATCGAGCTTCCACATCCAAGATTCAAACGCGATGGCCGGAACTTATATGCAGAAGTAGAAATTTCTGCCTTTGATGCTATGTTAGGAAAAACAATCCGCTTTAAAACATTAGAAGACAAAGAATTAGAAATCAAAGTACCATCAGGAATACAACCTGGTCAAATGATTAAGTGTGACAGTTACGGACTTCCAGTTGGGCCGCATAATCATCAAAGAGGTAATTTGTTTATACAAGTACAAATCACAATTCCTAAAATACTATTCACGGAAGATAAGATTCAAATTGAGCAACTTTCAAACCGTTACAGAACCTAAAGATTTTTATCTTAGAACAGATCCAGACCCAATACTCTATACAAAATTAGAGCCCTTTGATTTTAATTGCGGCATTGATCCTAACCAAATAGAACAAGCCATGATCGAGATAATGCTAGGAGGTCGTGGGATCGGCATTGCCGCTAATCAAGTTGGGTTTGATCGCAGAGTTGTTGTAGTCAAACCTAGTGGGCAAGAACCATTTGCTATGTTCAATCCCGAAATTGTCAGCGGATCTGACGAGTGCATAGACGAAGAAGGCTGTTTGAGTTTTCCAAACTTGTTCATAAAGATTAACAGATTTAACAATATTACAATAAAATATCTTGACAAGACAGCAAAAGAATGTACAATTACATTAAGTGGTTATGACGCTAAGTGTATTCAACATGAAATTGACCATTTAGACGGCATTACTTTTACCAAAAGAGTAAGTAAGTTAAAGTTAGATTTAGCACTGAAAAAACAGAGGAAATTAAATGGTAGAACCAAGTGATCAACTGCAAGTAGTTTTTGAAAAGGCTGTTGCAGACTGTAAAAAATTAGGACACGAATATGTCACGCTAGAGCATCTTATTTTTGCTATGCTCTGCGAAGAAAAGTTCTACGAACTTCTTGTAAACTTTGGTGGCGATGGAGATTACATTAAAAAGAATCTCGAACACTATCTTAAAAATCAATTAGACGAAATTAAAATAGATCCAATTCCTAAAGGATTTAAACCTAAGAAGACTCAAACTGTTGAGCGTGTGCTTAATCGTGCATTTACACAAGTCTTATTCAGCGGACGTCAAAGCATTGAGCTTGTAGATGTGTTTATGAGCGCACTTAGCGAAAAACGTAGTTACGCTGTATTCTATATCAATAAAGGCGGCGTGGATCGCGAGAAGTTTGCCGATTTTATTAACAGCGAAATCGATGACGATGAAGAAGAACAAGTAACAGATGCACAGAGCGAAAAGGCTTTGAAGGCATTTACAACCAATCTTAACGACCAAGTTAAGAAAAATAAAATTGATCCAGTTATTGGTAGAACTGAAGAACTAGAACAAATTGCTCTAGGTCTTGGACGCAGAACTAAAAATAACGTATTGCTAGTAGGCGACCCAGGTGTAGGTAAGACTGCTATTGCAGAAGGTCTAGCACATAATATTATTAATGGTGCTGTTCCTGATTTCTTAAAAGAATATACAGTCTATAACTTAGACATTAGTGCTATGCTTGCTGGTAGTAAGTATCGCGGTGATTTTGAAGAACGTTTTAAACTAGTACTCAAAGCATTAACAGGCAAAGGTAAAACTGTATTGTTTATCGACGAAGCACACATGATTAGTGGTGCTGGTGCTGGCGGACAAGGCAATGCTAACGACTTGGCTAATATGATGAAGCCTGCACTAAGCAAAGGTAACATCAAAGTTGTTGCTTCGACTACTTGGGAAGAATATCGTAAGTACTTTGAAAAGGATCGTGCGTTAATGCGCCGTTTCCAACGTATTACTGTTGACGAGCCTACCCCAGAAGTAGCAGTAGATATTCTTAAAGGTATTAAGAAGTATTATGAAAAGCACCACGGTGCTGAGATTACCGATGCGGCGATCGAAACAGCAGTTAAACTATCTGTGAAATACATGACAGATAAGAAATTACCAGATAAAGCGATTGACTTAATCGACGTGGCTTGCAGTCGTTTCAATATTAAGAACGCAGAACATAAGGTTGTCGATGTTCCTGAGATTCAATACGAATTAGCAAAAATGGTTAAACTTCCTGAGGATACAGTCAAGGAAAAGGAAAACGAAAATCTTGTTAACCTTGAAAAGAACCTTAAAGGTGAAGTTTATGGGCAAGACGAAGCCATTGACGAGATTGTTGATAAGATTCTTGTAGCACAAGCAGGTCTTAAATCTGACAACAAACCAGTAGGTAGTTTTGTATTCATGGGACCAACTGGTGTTGGTAAGACTGAAGCCGCAAAACAACTTAGTAAACAGTTAGGTGTTCCACTTATTCGCTTTGACATGTCGGAGTATCAAGAGAAACACAGCGTATCTAAGTTAATTGGTAGCCCTCCAGGTTATGTTGGCTTTGAAGAAAATGCCGGCTTGTTGATTACTAAACTACAAGAGAATCCACATTGTGTTCTATTGTTAGACGAAATCGAAAAGTCGCACCCAGACGTGGCAACTATTCTGTTACAGATTATGGATAATGGTTTTGTAACAGGATCTAATGGTAAAGTAGCAGATGCTCGTAACATTATTTTGATTATGACCACTAACCTTGGCGCACAAGATGCTGAAAAGAACGTTATTGGCTTTGGTAGTCAAGATAACGACTACGAAGACAAAGAACTTAAGAAATTCTTTGCTCCTGAGTTCCGCAATCGTTTAGATGGCGTTGTTACATTTGGTAAACTAAGCAAAGAAACAATGATTAAAATTGTTGGTAAGTTCTTAGTTGAGTTAAAAACACAGGTTAAAGATAAGGGCATTAAGATTACAATTAGCAACGAAGCAATCGACTACTTAGTAGACAAGGGCTTTGATAAGAAGATGGGTGCTCGTCCATTGCAACGTGTAATCGATAAGGATATTAAGCGTCCATTATCTAAACTTATGTTGTTTGGTGGTCTGAAACAGGGTGGTGCAGTGAACATCAATGTAGAAGACGATGAAATTAAACTCGAATTACAGAATGAAACTGTACAAGCAAACATCTAAATTGTTCTTTGACAAATATGTCAACAAGATTAGTGTAGTAAATGTACTGGCTTCGGAGTTCCGCAGTAGAAGTATCGAACGGGCAATGGCTTCGATTAAGATTCTTAGTAATCATATCGAAGCCAGTGCAGAAGGTAAAGTAGCACTCAGGTCTTGGCGTAAAAAGTACGCTACTGTTAGTGATATAATCTATATAACTAAACTTGTAGATATACTTAATAAAGAAACCGATTTTCTACTACGGGTAGAAAGTGACACTCTAAGTATCTATACTAACAGCGATTCGTTATTAGACGCCGTTAAACCGTTAGGACATATTAGAGAAATAACTAAACCCGCAGACGACAAAGTCAGAGCATTTTTATTAGCCAACCCTAACTCTATCATATCTAAAAAGTATACACACAAGTACAGAGTAACTGTAAATCCCTTGCGCGATTCCAGCGAAAGTTTTCACGCATGGGCTGAACAGATCCCTAGCATTAAACTTCTAAAGCGTACATACCACTCCGAAGGCTACTTTTATGCCGCAAATGAAAAAACCCTAGGAATGTGCAGACTATTCCTGGGCAATAAGATACGCAGAGTGGATGAAATGTACCTACTCAGCGAAATTTAATACAGTTGTAAAATAGCATAAATACTCTATTAGTGGAGTATGTATATCCGCGGCTCTATGCAGAACATGGTGATTATATGAAAATAAATGATGTAGATAAGCAAGCAGAACAGTTTAAAGACGTCGATTTTGTTGACGATTTAAAGTTTTTTATGCACAACGACCCACGTTTTTATCGTAAGGTAGTTTATCCTGTAATCGCTGAATTAAAAGGTAAGTTAAAATCCGGCGGCAAATGCAACGAAATGTCGTTTATGTCCTGCATCGATAAAGCCATTCCAGTTTATTGCAATAAATTTAAAATCACCCAAAATCCAAAAGTATTATTTGATCCCGAAGAAGTACAAGATTTGGCTGTTAAAATGTTCCACGAAGAAAAGCATAACATCGAAAATGGTGTTTACGATGGGAGAGACGAATGATCCTGTTAGAAGGTGGAAATGTATTTCCTGATGTAGAACCGTTTGGCAAAGAAGAAGCCAAGGAAGTATTAGCCAAAGCACAATCAATGATGCCTCAGGGCATTGATTTGATTCCTGTTGGCAGTGCTGGTCATAAAGCCAGTTCCGGAGACATGGACCTAATGGTCGATGAGCAGGCTATGCTAGACTTTTTCAAAGTTAAGACAGCCAAAGAAGCAAGACAACAATTAAAAACATACTTTCAAGATAGAGGTACCGAATCTGCTTTGACTGGTATTAATGTACATATTAAAGTGCCCAACGGCGACAAGTTTGCACAGGCAGACATTATGTTTGTTAAAGATGCGGGCGCTGTTAGTAAATTTCATCAACACGACTATAGTGTAGAAAATACACCATTTAAAGGTTTACATAAGCATATACTACTTTCTAGTATTGCTAAAGAAACTCGTAATCAACAATATCCTTACGGATTAATGTGGAGCGGCTTTCAAGGTTTATTTGCTCGAGATGAAAACGGTAAGAAGGCAGATTTTGTTTCACATAATGCAGACGAAGTTGCTAAAATTTTAATCGGTGCGCAGGCCACTGCCGCTGACCTAGGTAACGTGGAAAGAATTATTGCCGCACTACCAGGTAACGAAAAAAATCCAAAAATTCAACACGCACTTGCCGATGAGAACTGGCCGGGCAACGAAGGTAAGAAGCCTGAAGATGTCAAAGAAGGTTCTACAGAATGGTTCTCGTGGATGCAAGGTGTTGTAGAAGGCACATACGGACGTTACTGGTGCAGTACAGATAAAAAATGGAAACAACGTAAAGGTCCTAAGCAGTCAAGGGGCGAGGAATGAGATTAAGAGAACTATTTGTTGAATCTGGCGAAACAGTTAAAAAGAAACTGGGTCGTGCATTCAATCATCTTGAAGATCTAGTTTTCTTCTATGGCATCGATGGTACCGTCGAAGCATTAGAACACGTTAAAGAAATTGCCACACAAGAAGGTTCCGAAAGTATTCGTATGAAGTGGGACGGTAATCCTCAAATTTATTGGGGTAGAGAAACTGCTAACGGGCCATTAATTCTAGCAGGACACAATGGATGGGCTAGAGGTGCTAAGACAGATAACCCAGAAGCAGTAAAAGATTTTATTGCTAACAAAAGTGGTACTCCTAAAACAGACGACGAACGCAAACAACGTGAACAATTTGCCGCTAAGTTTGCAAGTTTATATCCAGCATTTGATGCGGCAACTCCAAAAGATTTTGTAGGCTTTGTTTATGCTGACGCATTATTTTTAAACAAACCTGATTTAAAAGACGGAGTATATACATTCTGTCCTAACCCTAAATCACAGACTTGCTATCATGTTAGAAGCGACAGCGACTTAGGTAAACGTATTGCTTATGCAGATGTAATGGTTGTAGGACATGCTTATTTTCCACAATTTGGAATGGATGATAGTGAACAAGAACCTTTAGACGACTTCGAACAGTTCAATGCTAATCCCAAATTAATTGTACAAGGTCCTATATACAACAAAAAGTCTGTTAGTATAGACACCGATATGATTGATAATATCGAAGGATATGCACAACAACACGCTGAACAAATTGAAGGATTCTTATCCGACACGGCTGGACTAAGCGATCTTAAGAATATATTCTATACCTATGTAAATCAAACAGCAAGAGCAAAACAACTTAACAGTTTAGGTTTACAGAATTTTAACGCATGGTTGGAAAAATCAAAAGTTAGTGCAGGTAAACAAGAAAAAATACAGGCCAAGATAGAAGCACATCCTAATGCTGTAGATGCTATATTTTCGTTAGTTAAACAAATACAATCAATGAAGAACCAAATACTTGCACAAGTAGAAGGCGAGCAAGGGGATATCTGGGACACAAACGGCGAAGGTCGTGTACGCTATGCTGGCCCTGAAAAGAAATTTGGCAATGTGAAATTAGTAAACAGAGACCAGTGGACTCCTGGGGAATAATATGAGATTAAGAAATTTATTTGAAGATAGGACAAAAGAAGTGGCCATTATATTTGGTCGCTTCAATCCTCCGCACAAGGGTCATAGAGCCGCTTGGGAAACTGCCGCTACTAAAGATGTATGGTATGTCGGTACTAATGAAAGTACTGTAGGACCAAAAGACCCATTGCCTTACAATGTAAAAACAGAATGTATGAAAGTTATTTGGCCTGAAGTCACAGGACATATTGTTGCTGAAACAAGTTGGTTAACATTGGCCAGTTATGTATATCAAAAACACGGTGCAGTAAAATTAATCATTGTCACTGACGAAGCATGGGTAGTTCCTACTGTACAAGATTATAATGGAAAGTCTGGCCCACACGGCGAATACAATTTTCCAGAAATTAGATTATTCCATGATAGTATAGAAGAAGCAAAATTAGAATTACGTAAGAGCTCTGCTACAAGTTTACGTGAAGCAGTAGCCAAGGGCGACAGACAAGCATTTAGCGATGCCGCTGGCGTAAGTTCAGAAACACCTGTTATGGGTAAACCATTCTTTGACTTAGTTGCAGAGTACTTAATGCCATATGAAGAAAAGGCTAAGGAAAAAGCAAAGAAAAAAGACGCTAAGAAAAAAGAAGAACCCAAAAAAGAAAAAGAAACTAAGAAGGAAAAAGATGATATGAAGATGTCAGAATTAGAAGAAGGTCGTTACGGTAGTCGCGATGCTTATCAACGTGATTACGATTCAAGTGTAAGCGGCTTTGGCCGCAGAGAGCGCGAAGACGACGAATACGTCAACGGACCAGATCCCGAAGAGTATACATTCCGTTTTACGCTTATGGACAAAGACGGAAATGAAGTTGAAAGAACACCTCGTGTAACTACTACTAAAGGTCGCGAATACGCACAGAATTATGCTCACGATCACTACGTAAAAGCAGGATTTACTGTTGTTAAGGTTGCATAATAAATGAAAGAATATAGAATCAGTACAGAAAATTTAAATCAAGACAGTCCAGACGACTGCTTGCTTGATCCGTCTGATCCTATATACGAAATTAAATCTATGCAGTATCTTGCAGGGCTAGGTCATGCCGCAAGACTGCACGAGTATCAAGGCAGTAACATCAGTGTTACTGGCAGCGAAAAAGGTAGAATACAGAGAGAACAAAACATTAGACCTGGAACTCCTGAGTGGTTCCAACTATGGTTTAGTTTACCTTATATGACAGGCGAAAAACCGGTAAATAAAAAATGAGAGCAAGCGATTTAGCATTACCCCAAGGCATGGAAGTCTATGTAGATATGGACGGAGTTCTTGCAGACTTTTTCACAGAGTACGCTAAACTTGCCGGCATTAAGAGCGGAAACTATAGAGATATTCCGCCAGCAAAGACAGATCCCACATTAAACAAAATGGTAGGCACAGACTTCTTTGCACGATTACCTAAATTTCCCACAGCAGATAAACTATTAGATATAGTAGTCGATGTAGCCGGTGGCTACAACATTTGTTCTAGCCCATTACGTGGTGATCACGAAGGCAGTGAAAAATACAAACGTATTTGGATCGACGAACATTTAAATCAATTACCTGATAACATTTATATTGTTTCAAACAAAGCCAAGTATGCTAAGAATCCTAGCGGAATGCCTAACGTATTAATCGACGACAGAGGCAGTAATATCAGTGCGTGGGAAGCCGCAGGTGGCATTGGTATCAAATATCAAGCAGACGAAGATAGTCTACAAGTAATCTTAGACGGATTAAAACGTGCTAAACGTGTAGCACAAGGTGACGAAGAACACGAACCACAACAATTAAAAAGCCTAGACAGAAGTCAGGGAAAATTAATTGCCACCAGTGGTGACAAAGACGTAGACGAAAGCCGTAAGAAAAAACGCAGAAACAAATACGGTGCTTTGTACGGACCAGGTCCTTACGGCTTATACGGTTTTGATGCAGGCTACAGCGGAGTAGGTAGTGTACCTGCCGGAGATGGTGGTGGCGGAGACGGGGGCATGGGTGAAAGTATTAACGAAGCATGGACTCTAGATAAAAAGCAACGTATTAAAGACTTTGCTCTATGGGCTATTAAACTGTTAGAAATAGAACAAGCACCACGTATTACATTAGTAGGTGATACAAAGACTACTGCGCTCGGTTACTTTGATCCTGAAACACAGAACATAGTTGTGTCTGTAAAAGACAGACACCAAATGGACATTATGCGAACATTAGCGCATGAGCTGGTGCATCGTAAACAAAACGAAGCAAGAGAGTTAGACGGTGCTACTGGTAGCACAGACGAAAATGAAGCCAATGCTTTAGCAGGTGTATTACTACGTTACTGGGGCAAAATGAATCCAGAACAGTTTAACGAAGGATGGAGACAAAAAGACGAGGATCACCATCCTAACGAAAGACCGCGTGGTCCGGAAACTAAACCTACAATGCCCAAGGGCACCGTTAAGGTAGACGTAAGCGATGTTTACGACTGGTATAAGTTAGGACAACATATTAGTGACCTCGACGGATTAGGAAAACACGATTTTGGAAAAGGTCCTCCTAGTACTATTTTATCTTTTGGTAGCGAAGAAGAAGAACACGAATATATTAAGGCATTGCAAAAAACAGGTCTAACAACAACTGATATCGATCCGGTTGATCCTAAACAGCCTAAAAACATGAAACGTCAAAAAGTCGATCCCACTTATAATGTAGATGAAAACTTTGCTGACGGTAAGAATCCACAAGACAAAGGCGACAGTAAGCGTCATGGTATCAGCAAGGGTATGAGCATTGCCCAATTAAAAAAGATACGCAGTAGCGACTCTGCAAGTCCACGTAAAAAACAATTAGCACACTGGCAAATTAATATGCGTCAAGGAAAAAAGAAATGAGATTAATCGATATTGTAAACGAAGGCGGTGTAATCGATATGATGGCTTTGGCAAAACGTGCTAAAGCATTACTAGCACAGGGCCTGAGCGAACAACAGGCACAGGATAAACTTGTTAAAGAAGGTATTCCTGCAAGATTAGCCGCACAGGCTGTACAAATGGCACAGATGAGCGAAACTGTTGCAGATCAACTTACACTGGAAGCACCTATTGCCGCTACCGATGACCCAATGGATCCAATGATTCATAGTCACGAAAAAGCAAATCCTATGACATTAAAAGGGCGTATTTTCCAAGCACGTAAACAGTTACAAGAATTAGCACAGATGGCTGAAAGCAATGATCTTTCTACATGGGTGCAAATTACTAAACTTGCCAAGGGCGGTATGTTTATGGGTTTAGAACAAAACTTAGAACAAATAAGACACGGTTTAGAAGAACTGGCTGATAAGCGTAAAAAGGGCGGTGTACAAAGTCGTGGTATTGACAAGTTTGACGAAACAGCAACACCTGGCGGTACTAGTGCCGGCATGGTTAGCGTTGGCGCTGTATATAAAAATAAGCCTGGAAAAACACCTAAAAACAAAGACGGTACTGCTAAAAACGCATTAGATATGAAGTCTAATCTGTTGACAGGCGGCAGTATAGCAAAACGATAAATACAACACCAGGAGATTTTAACCATGCACGACCAAATAAGACCAGTTATGCCAGTTCCAGAAGACGATCACGAAGGGCAAATGGCACGTTCAGAACTATATAGAGCCGCAAAGTACTCTATGAAGTTGTTCCAAATGATTCAAGATGGACAGGATCTAGAAGGTTGGGTACAGGCTAAAATTACCAAATCTGCAGATTATTTAGATAGTGTATATCACTACATGGAATATCAAGTTAAGTTCGGCGATGGCAGCAACGCATCCAACATCGACGACATTACAGGTGATGCTGAAGAAGAGCTACCAAGCGATGAGCCAGTGTCTGACATGGATGACGAAGAAAGGAAAATTGACGAAATGACTACATATGAACAAAAATTAGCATCCTTGTTAGAAGGTGCTGTTAAAGAAGCGTCTGGTGTACGTGCAACTGACAAGAAGAAAGGTCAAGTTGATAAATCAGAAAAGAAACAATACTTTGTTAAACTTGAAAAAGATAACAAAACTCGTGGTGTTACTACTGTTGCCGACGAAGGCGAAAGCCAAGGCGAAGTACGTGATCGTATGAAACGCGACAATCCAGGTTGGACTGTAGCCAGCATCCGTGTTAAGGATGAAATTGACGAAGCCGCAGAAAAAATTGCTAAGGCTGAAAAAGACGCCAAGAACAAGAAAGAAAAAGACAAGATGATTAAGGAAGCCCTTACTCAAGTAGTCGAAAAGGCTGTAAGCAAAGCACAACAAAAATTTATGGGCATGGTACACGCCGCTAAGAAAGGCGAGAAGCCAGCCAGCAAAGAAGTTGCCAAAGCCGCTAAAGGTATGAAAGACAAAGATGCTAAAGACTTTGCTAGTACTAAGCACAAAGGTCTTCCAGAGAAGAAAAAGAAAACTGACGAAGGTCAAGTAATGAGCCCACCAGATGGTGCCACAGCCGCTCCTAAGAAAGATCCAAAGACTGGCAAATATCCAAAAGTAACTTCTGGTCCAAACAAAGGTAAAGAGTGGAGTGAAAAAACTCCAGGTCCTACAAATCCAGCATTTAAAGAAGACCAAAATCTAGTAAAAAGTATTGTTAGAAAAGTTGTTGCTGAAAAGAAGAAAGGCGACGGTAACTTAGCCAACAATGCTAAACCATATGACAAAGTAACCAAGGGTGATGTTGTTGCTGGTCGTTTAGGCAAAGACGAAATGGGCGGTAAAGCAGATAAGAAAAAAGAAACAGTTAAAGAATCTACTGACTTATCTCGTTTGAAATTCTTATCAGGCCTATAATACCATGGACATGAAACAAATTTTACAAGCACTGGATAAAGCATCTAGTCGTAAAGTAGAAGGCGCAAATGATATGCGCCGTTTTGTGTCTATCGTTCAAGAAAATAATACATTAAAAACAGTTGCTGACAAAATTTCTTCGGCAGCAGATGCCGCAAAAGAAAAACTTAGCGACTTTAGACCATATGATGAAAAAGCAGTGGCTAAGATGTATAACGTTAAGACTGCAAATAATTCTAATAAAAAAGAAGACAGTGATTTAGAGGAAGCAGGCAAGCCTGGAGATCCTGGTTTCAAACCTAATCTCCAAGTTCCGCAGGCTCCTCCATTTCCCGAAGGCGACTTTTCTAAACCAGGATCTTACGATATTGGTAATGGCGAGAAACTTACTGTAAACCAAGACGGTACCAGAGTTCATGCGGGTGCATCTGGTACATTTACCTACGATAAAGCAGGCAAAGCAATCAAATATGCTAGTCCAATGTTTAACGGCTACAGTCAAGAACACGACTTAGTTACTGGCAACATTACTGTAAAATATATGAATGGTCCATTGAATGTTGTTAAGACCTATGATAAAACCGGTAAAGAAACAGGTGCCAGCGATGCTGAATACGATTTAGGTGTTGCGAAGGTTAGACGTCAACAAGATGCTAACAAGAATGTAACTAATACAGCATCTGTTCCTGACGGTGCTGCCACAAACGTAGTACAACAGCAACAACCGGCAACAGAAGGTAAAAAGTCTTTCTTAGACTACCTTACATTAGCAGAAGAAAAGCAAAAAGGTGTCGATGGTAAGGCCTGTTGGGCCGGTTACAAACGTATGGGTACTAAACAGAAAGGTGGTAAGACTGTCGATAACTGTGTCAAGGATGGAAAATGAGAGCCTTTGTCTTAGCATTAGCAATATCATTAACAGGATGCGCTACTGTTAAGAGTTGGATTCCTAGTTTCAGCGATCCTAATCAATCAGCACGTATTATAGACGTGCGTCAAAGTGTAGCACAATTAGATTGTAAACAAGCACACGCACCACAGGTTAAAATTATCAAAGATAATTTAGAATGGTTTCAACTTTATAGTGAAAGCAAAGGTTGGCGTCAACAGGACGTTCTTAAGTTAGTTAAACCTATGCAGGAAACTGTAGATGACTTTTATAAACGCAGTAATGAAAAGCAGGGTAGCGAAACTTACTGCGAAATTAAAAAGAAATTAATGGCTACGCAAGCGGATAAAGCCGCTAGTGCAGTTTTGGGGAGATTCTAATGATAGAACAGTTGCAGATGCTAACACAATGTGGTCGTCCGTGGGCGGCTGAACGTGCCGCAGTGGCATTACAGATATGTGAAGCACGTCAGCAAGGGCAAATAGGCGAAGACGAGTTTAGAGAATTAATGCTAGACTTAGTTAGAACAGATAAATTAGAAGAAGAAGCCGACGATATAAATTTAAAAACTATGTTAGTATCGGCAATATACGCAGTAGCACAGGTGGCATAAATGGAAGAATTAGCAAAAGCACTTAAAATAGTATTCGCATCAGAGTTTAGTTTTTATCTAAAGGCTCACTACTTTCACTGGAACGTAGAAGGACAAGACTTTGCAGAGTTTCATGATTTATTCGGCGGCATCTACGAAGAAGTTTATGGTAGTATAGATACATTCGCCGAAAATATTCGTAAAAGTGGAAGTTACACTCCTGGCAGTTTTGAACGTTTCAGTATGCTTACTAAAATTGATGACGAAACAGAAATTCCAGATGCACTATCTATGACACAGATTCTATTAGAAGACTCTGATAAAATGGCTAACCTATTTGGCTTAGTGTACAAAATTGCAGAAACAAACAACGAATTTGGTCTCGCTAATTTTCTAGCAGATCGTCAAGATGCTCATCGCAAGCATTCATGGATGTTGCGAGCAACTCTAAAATAATGGAAAACGAATATCCAGTTTACCCAGAGGAAGATGGCTATGACCGTCCGAGAAACCCTTACAGTCCTGTTTGATGACATTATAGAAGGGTTAGCTCGCTTTGGATGCGGGTTAGCAGGAATTCCTTATGAATTGTAAGAACATACCCTAGGACCGTTTGGGGTTATGTGCCCGGCTGCTGGGCTAATCAACGGATTCGCTACCCTGACGATTTAAAGTGAGCACTGATAAATACTTAATAAGATTTTGGGGACAAACAAATGGATATTAGATCAATTCTAAACAAATTGGATACTGTAGCACTTGCAGAGGCTATCACAATCAAAGACGTAGAGGCCGCGGTTGCTGGTAAATCAGACGAGCAAGAACGTGCAGAGATTCTTAATGACCTAGCATGGAAACACAAACTACCAGGTTTGTATGATCCTGTTAGCGGTTACTTTGTTGGCAAGCAAGGACAGCCAAACAGCATGGGTGGCAAATACAGTATTGCCGCAACTGCAACATCAAGCGCAGATAAAACACTTGCAGATCTAGGGTTGGTTCCACAAAACGCAAAAACATCTACAGCACTAGGACGTATGTTCCGAGGCGACGACAAAGGCGAACACGATACCGCAGTTAAAGGTACTAGTGACAAAGTTAATAAAGATCGCCAGACTGCCGAAATTAAAGCAGAAAAACTTCCGCAATTAGCGGACTTGGTTAAAAAGTTACAATCTATTACTGGTGGATCAGATACCGGAACAGCAAGTAGCGGAACTGGACTTAAGATGCCAGGCATGACTGCTAATGCTCCAAAACTTGGTGGATTAAAAGTTGGCGAGGGAAGTATCTTTGAATCATTGATGAGAGAATTTCAAGATGTAGTCGGCGATGTGCCAATGCAAGAGCAACTAAGTCCAGAAGCCAAGGCAGTAGCAGATCAAATTAATGCGTTAATTGACGAATTAGAAACTTTAGGAGATGATCCAGAAGTACGTAAAGCAATCGATGATGCTAAGAAAACTGTTGCAGATGTTGAAGCAGCCGAAAAAGCAAAATACGATGCAAAGATGGATAAAGACTTAGATGCCGCAAGTGCAGAAGCAGATAAAGTTGCCGCTGATACTAAAGCATCTCAAGATAAGACTGCACAAGATAAGACTGCACAAGATAAGAAGACTGCTGGTGCAGATCCTGCAATTCAGAAAATTCAAGAACAACTAAAAGCATTAGGTGTTGACCCTGGTCCAATTGATGGTAAGATGGGTCCTAAAACTGTTGCTGGTATTAAAGCATTTGAAAAGATGGCAGGCAAACCAGAAACTGGTAAAGTTACTCCTGAACTATCTACACTATTGGCAGACGGTAAAAATATCGTTGCACGTAGTCAGTTAACACAATCATTAACTGCTATCGAAGCAATCGTTACTAAGTACAAAATTTCTGAAAGTGTAACTGAAGAAGATGTATTAGCAATGACTGAAAACGAAGCAAGAGCATTTGTTATGAAAAATATCAAATACTTTAGCGAAGCAGAACAAATTGCTATTACAAGAGATTATCTAAGTGAAGCACCTGTGCCAGCACTACCTGGTCCTGGCGGCAAACTACCGGCACTATCTACACCTGGTGGCGCTAATCCAAACGTCATCGATGTTCCATTCAGAGACATTACTCCAAAACCAACTTGGGGACAACGTGCTATGAACTTTGTCAAAGGTGTTGGTTCTAGAGTTAACAAGAAGGTTGCGGCTGGTGCAGCCGCAGTCGGTGGTGCATTAGGCTTAGGCGCACTATGGAAAGCATTTAGTGGCGGTGACATTGAAATGGATCCAAAAGATCTAGCAGAACTACAGAAGCATTTGAAAGTTCTAGATCAATATGGACAAGATCCTGCAATCAAAGCAGGCTTACCAGCAGATGTCCAAAAACGTCTAGATGTTGTAATTTCCAAGTTAGACAAACTTAAGAAGGCTAAGGCAGCGGGCGGACAACAACCGGCGGCTCCGGCGGCTCCAGCAAAGTAAAATACTAACACTTAAAAAGCGGCTCCGGCCGCTTTTTTTGTCTTTTGACAAAATATTTGTTGACTCTGATCAAATAAACATATATAATTAAACTTATTACTAAGGAGATACTATGGGCGATAGAACCTATGGACCAGAAGAAAAGGCTAAACTAGAGCGACTAATTAACGAAGGCGTTCAAGTCAAATATGAAATTGAAAGTCTAACCGAAGGCTTAAAAGAAACAGTCAAGGCAGTAGCAGAAGAATTAGACATCAAACCTGCACTAATTAACAAAGCAATCAGTATCGCACACAAAGGCAACTGGAACGATGTATTCAGCGACTTTGATGATTTGGAAACTATTATTGTTACTGTTGGTAAAGACAAGTAATGGATTTTATAAGTAATACCGCAGTTAGTATCTACAACTGGGCAAAACAAGATTTCAAAGAATGGCCTTTAAGGTTTGTTCTAGAAATTACTGCCTGGGCAATGAGCATACTTTGTGCGATATGGATGGGTATTACTTTGCCCAATCCTCCGTTCTTAATTCTTTATCCATTGTTTATTACACAATGCGCTATATTTGGTTGGGCTTCTTGGACAAGAGGCTCAACTGGTATGGTTGCTAATTATTTGTTGTTAGTCACTATTGATGTAATAGCCATTATCAGATTGATAATTAATACATAAGAGTACGGTTTAGTCAGCCACAAATGACTTTTTTGGTATTTGCCAGCCCTAAATGGCATAGGAGAAAAATTAAAATATGAGTTACGTTGACGCTCTCTTTGACAGAGAGAATGACATTATTAAGGTCGTAGAGCGAAACGATCAAGGCGAAAGGGTTTTTAAAGAACACCCAGTACGCTACACATTTTACTATCCGGATCAAAGAGGCAAGTTTACTAGCATTTACGGCGATCCGCTGACTAGAGTAGTGTGTAAAAACACCAAAGACTTCCGTAAAGAATTAGCCATTAACAGTGGCAAGGACTTATACGAAAGCGATATCAATCCAATTTTTGTACATCTAAGCGAAAACTACTTAAATCAAGATGCACCTAATCTAAATATTTGCTTCTTTGACATTGAGGTGGACTTTGATCCAGAACGCGGCTATAGCACTCCCGAAGATGCGTTTATGCCGATTACTGCTATTACAGTTCACCTAAAATGGTTAGACAAATTAATTACACTAGCTCTTCCTCCAAAGACATTAACTTTTGCTGAGGCCGAAGCGTTAGTGGCTGATATTCCAGACACGCATCTGTTTACCAATGAAGCAGATATGCTGGAAACATTCTTAGACTTAATTCAAGACGCAGACATTTTAACCGGATGGAACAGTGAAGGCTATGATATTCCTTATACTGTTAACCGCGTTACACAGGTATTGAGCAAAGAAGATACAAGACGTTTCTGTTTGTGGAATCAATTTCCTAAGCGTAGAGAATATGAAAAGTATGGCAAGACTGCACAAACATATGACTTAATTGGTCGTGTACACTTAGACAGTCTAGAACTTTATCGCAAGTTTACCTACGAAGAACGACACACCTATCGATTAGATGCCATCGGTGAAATGGAAATTGGCGAAAACAAAACTGTTTACGAAGGCACACTGGACCAACTATACAACAATGACTTTAAAAGATTTATTGTATATAACAGACAAGACGTTGCACTATTAAACAAACTAGATGAGAAACTTAAATTCATCGACCTTGCTAATAAGATTGCACACGAAAACACAGTATTGTTACAGACAACAATGGGTGCGGTGGCTGTTACAGAACAGGCTATTATCAACGAAGCACATCGAAGAGGCTTTCAAGTGCCTAATCGTCCCAAACGTGACGATGAAGAGAACACAGCGGCCGCTGGTGCTTATGTAGCACATCCGAAAGAAGGCTTACAAGATTGGATTGGATCGCTGGATATTAACAGTCTTTACCCAAGTGCCATTCGTGCGCTTAACATGGGTCCTGAAACTATCGTTGGACAGTTACGTCCTATATTAACTGAAGCATTCATTCATGAACAGACTACTTTAAAGAAAAAGTCCTTTGCTGGCGCATGGGAAGGCAAGTTTGGCACAGACGAATACGAAGCAGTTATGGCACAACGTAAAGATGTGGAAATTACCATAGACTGGGAAGATGGCAATAGTACTGTACACAGTGGTGCAGAAGTATATAAAGTTATTTTTGATAGTCATCAGCCTTGGATGCTTTCAGCAAATGGTACAATCTTTACCTACGAAAAGGAAGGTATTATTCCCGGACTGTTAAAACGTTGGTATGCTGAACGTAAAGAGATGCAGGCCAAGTTAAAAGAATGTATTCAGGCAGGCAACAAAGTCGAAGAAGAATACTGGGACAAACGTCAGTTAGTTAAAAAGATTAACTTGAACAGTTTGTATGGTGCTATTCTTAACCCAGGTTGTAGATTCTTTGATAAGCGTATTGGTCAGTCGACTACACTAGTTGGTCGTCAGATTGCCAAACATATGGCTAGTAAAGTAAACGAGATCATCACTGGCGAGTACAATCACGTAGGTAAAGCAGTTATCTATGGTGATACTGATTCGTGCTACTTCTCAGCATACACTACGCTAAAGAAAGACATCGAATCCGGTATTATTCCTTGGACCAAGGAAAACGTTACTGCGCTCTATGACCAAATTGGTGAAGAAGTAAACGGCACATTCGTTAAGTTTATGGAACAGGCCTTCCACTGCCCGCCAAGTCGTGGAGATGTTATTCGAGCAGGTCGTGAAATTGTTGCTAGTAAAGGATTGTTTATTACTAAGAAACGTTATGCTGTTCTTTACTATGATAAAGAAGGCAAACGTGCAGACGTAGATGGCAAGCCCGGTAAGATTAAGGCTATGGGCCTAGACCTAAAGCGTAGTGATACTCCTGCATTTATTCAAGACTTTTTAAGTGATGTACTTGAGAAAGTTCTAACTGGTGCTACAGAAGAACAAGTATTAGATCACATTACTCAATTCCGCACAGAGTTCAAGGCTCGTCCAGGTTGGGAGAAAGGTTCGCCAAAGCGAGCTAACAACATTACTGAATACGAAGCCAAAGAAAAGAAACAGGGCAAGGCTAATATGCCTGGACACGTTCGTGCAAGTATTAATTGGAATACTCTGCGTCGAATGAATTCAGACAAGTATAGTATGCAGGTCACAGACGGCCAAAAAGTTATTGTATGTAAACTCAAAGCAAACCCGCTGGGGTACACATCAGTAGCATATCCTGTAGACGAACTACGTTTGCCTAAATGGTTTATGGAACTTCCATTCGACGATGCAGAAATGGAACAAACTATTATAGATAACAAACTAGAAAACTTAATTGGAGTTCTTAACTGGGACATTAAATCCACAGAAGAAAAGAACACATTTAATCAACTGTTTGAGTTTTAAAGACTTGACTTTGACCAAAAACCTAAATATAATCAACATTAAGGAGAACTATAAATGATTAAAGATATTTTAACCGACATTGTAGCACATACACATAGCCTAGGCTTTTTGCCTTTGGTAAAAATTACAGGTGCTAAAGATAGCACAACTATCGAATCAATGGCAGAGGATCGTAGCGTTATTGTTACTGCTACTGCACATAAGCCAGTATCAGAGTTTGATGGCACATTTGGTATGCCAAACTTGGACAAGTTAAATCTTCACTTGAAGAATCCAGAGTATAAAGAAAACGCAAAGATTGATGTAGTTACTGCGGAACGTAACGGCAACACAGTTCCAGTAGGTTTGCACTTTGAAAACCAAGCAGGTGACTTCCAAAACGATTATCGTTTCATGGCATCAGAACTTATTAACGAAAAACTAAAATCTGTTAAGTTCAAAGGTGCAACATGGGAAGTTGAGTTTGAACCAAGCATGGCAGCAATTGGTCGTTTGAAGTTACAAAGTGCGGCACACAGTGAAGAAACTGTTTTCCAAGTTCGTACAGAAGATAACAATCTTGTATTCTTCTTTGGCGATGCAAGTACACACGCAGGTTCTTTTGTATTTCAACACGATGTTGGCGGCAAGTTAAAGCACACATGGAGTTGGCCTGTTGCACAAGTACAAAGCATTTTAAATCTTGATGG
>JACCEB012049030.1_pt1 | contig 22782 bp, 24 predicted proteins | sample 7454761 | NCBI WGS metagenome assembly JACCEB01 (sample SAMN15323454, study PRJNA562643) | freshwater metagenome | isolation source: river surface water | place: USA:Blue River Watershed | collected 2017-08-18 | reverse complement strand
TTTCCACCAAATTGGACATTAACTTGATATTTTAGATTATTATATTTTAATTTGTATTTTATATATTTTTTATAATAACTATCCATTATATTATATTATAATAAAATTGAACTTATTATATTGTATTGGTATTTGGGTGGATATAAAAGTTAATGACATCAAAACAACTATTTGAAGCAGTAGAACTAAATGATTCTATTAGTTTAGATAAATTAATTAATGGTAAAAAATCGGTAAATTTAGATATATCAAACAAAGGATATTTGATTGAGAAAGCTATTAACTTTCGCTCAAAGGAATGTTTTGATATGTTACTAAATAAACAAATTGATTTGTCAAATGGTTTAAAAGCAACAATAAAATTACTAGTAGATCCAAATCCAACAAACCGTTATTATTTTGATAATTTGGTAAAAAAATTAGGTGAAATTAAAAATATTAATTATTCATTTGTGCCTAATAAAGATAGCTTTTTACAAATTATTTATGATTTAATTATAAAATGGAATATTAAATTTGATTATTCTCTAATATTAGAATATGATAATCCAGAACAATTTAAAGAACTATTAACACGTATAAATCACCAAGAACTATATAGTCTGATTTATAATTATATTGAAAAACCAAAAGGATTTGAAAAAATAATTTGGGATTGGTTAGAAAAAGAAAAACCAAATGCTTATTCTGATATCAAGTCAATTAAGAGATTCAATTCACATGCTCTAGTTAAATCAATACAAACAAATAATTTTACCCTAATAAAATTTATTATGGAAAAACCAGTTGACTGGAAGCATTATAATTCATATCATGAACAAGCACCTATATTATATTTAAGTTCATATCATAGTTCTGAAGAGATATTCCAGTATTTTTATCAAAAATATTTGGAACTATCCGCAGATGAATTAAAAGAAATTAGTGATATTAATACATTTAAACCGCTTATTAATATCCACTTTATACACGAATATTTTAAACAACCACATATTCAAAGATATAAAATGATTATGCAGAATTTACCGGTTATATTTAATCGAGATGATACTATTTGGTTGATGGAAAATATAATATATTATTTGCTCAGATATAGTAATAAGGATAAATCGGAAGATTATTTGTGGGATTTCTTAGTATGGTTATTTGATTATGTTAAAATTCATTGGGTTGATTTTTCATATCAACCAATAAGTATAGAATTAATTAAAAAATTTTTAATTGATAATCATGATATTACATATACAAAAATAACTAAATTATTTAAGTATTATCCAACATATACTAATCAAGAAATAGATTTAATAGCTAAATATATAATGTGTCAAAGTATAGAAATTCCAGAAAAATATAAAAAATTTGTATCAGATAAATTAAGTAGATCATGGGAATATGATAATTGTACTTTTAATTCTAACGAGTACCATGGATCTGGTTTTAGATATACAGATGAATTTGATAAATATATGAAACGTATTAAACCTATATTTGACAAATATGGATTTATAGTAAATGAGTTTGTTGGCTTAAATTATTCAATAAATTGACATAACCTTAATAACAGAAATTAATAATGAGCTAATAAATACATCTTTATGGTTATAATTATTAACACCAGTAATTAGATAAAATAAGAACAACATATAACTTGATATATTTTTATGTTGGGTAAAATAAAATAGATTACCACCCAATGCTAATATAGATAAATTAACATTATTTTTATTTAAAATATTTATTAAATTATTACCAATTAATAATATATTACCAAGACTAGATAATAATGTTATTGTGTGATTTTTATTTGATTTATTTTTTGTAGATTTTTTTATATTATAATTTGAACCGCGATCTAGTAATTTTAACATATAGTCAGATACAAATAAGAAATAACCAAGAAAAACTAATTGTTTTTGAACAGAACTATTTATCATAATTTCATGGAAATAATGTAATGATAATAATCCATAACTAAAAGCCCCTATTATACCAATTAATAAATTTTTATCCATTATAATATAATATATAATATTTTATGGAAATTATTAATATAATAATAGAAACAGATGATGATAAAAAACTACATGTTGTCTCGCATACATTGGAAAAAAAAATTAAACCAAAAGCTATAATTGTTCATATTCATGGATTTTTACAAGATTTTAACGATAATTTACCAAATCATAATACTCATTTGTATAGATTTCAAAATAGAATTAAACTATTAGAAAAATTAAATGTTATTAATTTTGGTTTAGAATTAAGGGCTCACGGTCAAAGTACAAATGAGAATGTGTGTAATATATCATTTAATGAATATTTATTAGATGTTAAAGCAATGTTAAAATATATTTCTACTACACAATATTCTAATTTACCGATACATGTATTAGCAACATCTATGGGTGGTGCAATAATAATTAATTATTGTATTAAGTATAATCCAGAAATTATTGAAAGTGTTATTGTTTCTAGCCCATTACTAGATTTTGAACCAAATTTTAAAAAAATATATAATAAATATTATTTAAATTTAATAAAATTAAATTTAATGCCAAAAAAGAAAATAAATGATGCATTTATGGTTGTTGGAAGAATAGGAATATTATTATTTGATGTTGATAATAATAGTGGTATGAAATTACTAAAATATAGTAATGATGATTTATGTAATTTAATTGATAATTTTAAAACAGGTATGGATTATATTAATGAAAATAAACGTAAATTTAAAAAACCAATATTAGCATTTCATGGTCAAAATGATAAAACAACTAGTTCTAAAGGAACACAAAATTTTATAAATGGATGCGGATCTCCAGATAAAAATATTATAATATTTCCAAATATTGCAACACATCCATTACTACAAGAAACCAAAATATTAGATGAATTATCAGCTGATATTTATAAATGGTTTGATAAATTTATTTAAAGCTCTATGGCATTTTTATCAGTATCTGAATTAATCGATTCATCAGAATCTGATTCATAATTATCTGAATTATCTGAACTATCCGAATTATCGGAATTATTTGAATCTTCATCAGAATCATCATTTAATAAAATTTCTTTTTTATTATTTTTAGATAAACGTTTCTTTGGTTTTTCTTCTGTATCAGAGTCTTGATTAATAATTAAATTAGTTTTATTTATTTCACTAGAATTTTGTGTAGTTGCATTCTTTTTTTCTAAAATTAAATCAGTAATTTTATTTGATAGTACAATTTTGTGATAAGGCCAAATTTTACGAAATGTTTTACTAATTGTAACATCAGAAATTCCAAAAATATCTGAAATTTGTTTTTTAGATAATTGAATATTATAATATTGTGCTACTAATAAAATACATCCAGCTGCAACAGATGGTGGTTCGTGTGTAGATGCTAAATCTAATTTGTGAATATTTGTTGATACATCTTTTGAAATATTAATATATTGTTTGTCAATATTTAGTTTTTTGGCAAATCTTTCAATAAAATCAAATGATTGAGAACTCTTAATTTGATAAAATAGAGTATTTGAATCTATAATATCACAAAATTTACGACATCCGCGATTTACATGCTTTATTTCTAAATCATAAATGTCTGCAATTTCTTTTGGACTTCTTGTTTCCTTTTGTAATTTACAAGCATGAAATAGACATGCAGCAATCATACTACGTCTGTTAATACAACGCATTATAATATTTTTACCTTTTCGTTTACCTTTTGCGTGTACTGATTCCGATACTTTTTTGTATAGGATTTTTGCACTATCAATAATTGTTTGTGTAATTCCATATTTTTTACATTTGAATTGAATTGTTTCAAGAACATCCATCAAACTTTTTTCTTTGTAAGGCATTTGCCCTTGTTTTTGAAGAAGACTTAGACGATTATATCCTTTTGATACAATTTTTGTACCAAGTGATGCCTTTGGAAAAAAGAAACTGGAGGGAGCACCATAACGAGAGTTATTACTGCCTTCACCATCATTATTTGATATATCAGGATTTTCATCAAGATATTCTTCATTAATAACAGCACAATCTGTACATACCATGTGGCCTTTAGTATTATCTATAACCAAATTAGTACTCTTACAATTTTTACAAGCTGATTTCGCTTGCTGATTGTCTGTTTTCGTATCAAGATCTACACCCATTAAAAGGTTGTCGAGTTGTTCGTCACTCATGTCAAGATATTTGTCGATATTATTCATAACCTATTTATAGAGGTAATTTCTCTTTATATAGTTTATATTATTTTCAATATTTATTAATTACCGATTAACAAGATTTTTAACACAATTAATTCTAGCCATATAATAACTAGTAGCTGGTGTATTATATTGTCAAGCTGTTCGTCACTTATGACAATATTGTCAAGATATTTGTGGATATTATTCATAATCTATTTATATTTATATAGTTTATATTTAATTATTTACTTGTTAATAAGATATTTAGAACAATCAATGCCTGCCATACATCCACTAGCTGCAGCAGTGATGGCTTGTCTATAAATATCGTCTGAAACATCACCTGCTGCAAATATTCCAGGAATATTTGTTTTAGTAGAATTATCTATTTTTTTAATATATCCATTTGATTTAAGATCTATCATATTTTTAACAAATTGTGTATTTGGTGTATGACCAATTGCATAAAACAATCCAGCACAATGAATTTTCTTTTTTTCATTTGTTTTATTATTAATAACAATAATACTTTCTAATGTTTCTCCAGAACTATGTGCTTCAATAACTTCATTATTAAATCTTATTTTAATTTTATCATTCGAATCTACTTTTTTAATCATTACTTTTGATGCTTTTAATTTATCACTGCGAACTAATATAATAACTTTGGATGCAAATTTTGATAAGAATAATGCTTCTTCCATTGCACTATCACCACCTCCAACAACAACTAAAGTTTGTTTTCTAAACATTGGTAGTGCACCATCACAAACAGCACATGAAGAGATTCCATAATTCCAAAATTTTTCTGAATTTTTAAAATTTAATTTATTTGGAAAAGCTCCCATAGCTAAAATAATTGATTTGGTTTTAAAAGTATTTGACTCGTGATCAGTTATAATAAAATACTCACTAAACTTTTCAATTTGAACAACATCATTAGACATTGTTTCACATCCATTGTTGATAGCTTGATTTTTCATATTTTCAATTAAATCAAATCCATTAATCGAATCAAAACCTGGAAAATTTTCAATAGTTGTAGTTGTCATTAGTTGTCCTCCTGGATTTTTTCCTTCTAATATTAAAGTTGATAAATTAGAACGAGCTGTATAAATGCCTGCAGTATAACCAGCTGGTCCAGAACCAATAATAATAACATCATATGATTTCATCAATTTATTATAATTAGATAGTTTTTAAATTAATTTTTTAACCATTTAATTGTATCAATCTGATTATTTTCTAAATATTCATTAATATTTTTAAATATACCGCATCCAAAAAATCCGTTATGTGCGGATAATGGCGATGGATGAATAGTTGTAAATATTTTATGTTTTTTAACATCTATTAACTTTGATTTACCAATTGCAAAATTACCCATTAATAAAAATATAGTATGAGGACTTGTATCACTAATATATTTAATTAACTTGTCTGTAAATTCAGACCATAATTTTTGATAACTATTTGAATTACCTTCTTTAACAGTTAATGCAGAGTTCAATAGTAATATATGTTCTTGTTTTACCCATCTTTTAAGAAATCCATGTGTAGGTATAACAGAATCTGGATAACAATTTTTAATTTCTTTAAAAATATTTACAAGCGATGGAGGTATTTTTTTATGAGCTTTTGGTACCCCAAATGACATTCCACATGCTTGTGGTACTTTTTTACCCAAACATATTTCTGAATTAATATATGGATCCTGACCCAATAAAACTAATTTGGTTTCAGTTGGACCAAAATAAAATAGAGTTCTAAATAAGTCTTTTGGATTTGGAAAAACTGTAATACCATTATTAATATCCTTATTAATTTCAATCAATATAAGTTCGAGATCTTTTTTATTATTATCAAAAAATATTTTCCAATCGGGATGAAGTCTTCTAATTACATTATAATACTCATAATTCATTAAATATTCTCCACATTTTTAAAATTAAAATTAATTCAATTTTTAATTTAATTCGTTAGCCAAAAATCAAAATTATGTAATTATTATTAATACAAACAATCCAATATTTAAAATGGATAAAATAGAAAAATTTAAAGTTAAAATTGATAAAATTACAATTACAAATAATGAATTAAGTTTATTATCTTCAAATGGAGTCACATTTAAATCACATATATTAAAAGGATCTATTGGTTTTCAAATATTTAATGAATCAAACCAAGAAGTAAATTTTGGTAATTTAGAAGAAGGTGAAATAATTAAAATTTATGGAAATCGTGAAAATATTAAAGACGCCGAAAATTTAAATTCTAATTCTGATGAAAAAAAAGTCAGCCAAAAAAATAATATAATAATTAAGAAAATAATAATTAAAAATAGATATGTTTTTAATTCTGATAGTTCTGATGATTTAGAAAACATAGATGATTTTGATTCTTATAGTTTAGTTGAATAAATTAGTTTCAAAATTAAAAATTTAAAATCTATAAATTTTTTCTAAGATTAAATATATCTAAATGCCTAAGGATAATCAAGTTTCCACTGTTTTATTATTAGTCGCTTTAGGTTTGTTAATTTATTATTTAACAAAACCTAAAAGTGTAAGCGAAGGTTTTGCTGAACAAGAAGCTAAATCTGAAGCTGAAGTCAAACCTGAAGTCAGAATCGAATCTAAACCAGAAGATGAAGTCAAAGCTGAAGTTAAACCTGAAATGTTAAGACAAATATTAGCTGAAGTCGAATCTGAAAGACCAAAGGCTCAAGCAGAAATTGTTGGTAATCAAATGGATGTTTTTGGTTTTGAAGCTAACGATTTTGTTGAATCAGGTGCTCAATTAGATGTTGCATTTGAACGTCCCATCCCACAAGAAGCCCGCCCTGATGTTGTTGATGTTAATAAAAACAATGTTAAAAAATACGATGCTAAGGACTTTTTACCCAAAGAAGTTAATAACCAATGGTTTGATACTGATTTTTCACAAGCTAAAGTCAACTTAAATGATGATAAATTAATTAACACTGAACGCTATGTTATTGGTGTTAACACAGTCGGTCAATCACTTAAGAATGCTTCATATGATATTAGAGGTACTATTCCCAACCCTAAATTCACTGTTAGCCCATGGAATAACTCAACATATGAACCTGATTTTAATATCAAACCCTTATGTTAGATGTGAATTAATCAAATAATTTTATTTATTAAAAATAATAATTTTTTAATAAATAGATTTAAATAGTTACTAATTTAGTAATATTTGTAATATCTTCTGATTTAATCAATTCATACTCTTTATAATCGTCATCATAAAATAAAACTTTAAACTTTAATTATGATAAAGAAAAATTTCTTATTATAATTAATACATATGTCTGATTCTGAAAATAAACCAGAAAAAAAGAAAGTTTCTGCTGAATTTGTTCAATCAGTAAAAAGATATCTAGAAGTTGATGATAAATTAAGAGAAATTAAAGAAAAAACAAAAACTTTAGGTGCTGAGAAAAAACAAAGAGAAGAATTTATTTTAAATTATTTACAAACAATTGATGAAAAAGTAGTTGATGTTTCTGATGGTAAATTAAGAAGAAATATTAGTAAAACACAAGCCCCACTTAAAAAAGAAACTATTCAAAAAGCATTAACTGAAATTGTTGGTGATGCAACTAAAGCAACAGCAATGACCGATCAAATTATTAAATCAAGACCAACAGTTGAAAGAGTAACATTAAAACGCACCAAAAATCGTATCAAGGAACAAATTGATGATGCCCAATAAATATTATTATAATTTTAACTTTTATAAAATTAAAATCATAATACTAATAAGTAATGAAAAATCTATTTTATAGAACTTTTGGAAAAATAATTAAAAATATATTTATTTTTTTGGGACCTATTTATATTAAAATAGGTCAAATATTATCATATGATTATCCAATTTTAAACCAATTATACACTCTTCAAAATGATTGTCCTCCATTAGGAAATAAAACCATAAAAGAAATTCAAGAAAAATATAAATTATTAAATATTACCGACAAACAAATAGCAGCAGGTAGCATAGCAGTGGTGCATTTGGGAAAATTAAATAATAAATCTATTGTTATTAAAATCAAAAGACCTGGAATTGAAAACAAGATTAAAAATAGTTTGTGGTATACTAAAATTTTTATTAATATAATACTTTTTATACCAACATTTAAAGTTTTAAATCTTAAAAGAAAAATTATTACAGTATTAGATTTATATCAAAATCAAACCAATTTTAAAAATGAAATAGAAAATTGGAAGCTATATAAAAACTTTTGTAAAAATTCATCAAATATTATCATTCCTCATATGTATGAAGAATTTAGTAATGATGAAATTATTGTAATGGATTATGTTAAAGGTGATAGTATTTTAGATATACAATTAACAAATAAACAAAAACATGAAATTTATAATTGTGTATTTGGCCAATTTTTGTATGGTTTGATAAAAGGTATTGTTCATGGCGATCTTCATTGTGGTAATTTTGCATATTCTAATAATAAGATTATTATTTATGACTTTGGTATAATTATTAAATTATCAAAACATGAACAAACTGGTATGATGAATATTTTTAATTCATTATATGAAAAAGATGCAAAAAGTCTAATAAATAATTTTATTAAATATTTTATTATAGAAGATACTGAAAATGATATAAGTAGTTTTATTCTAGATGATAAAATGATTAGAGAAATGCATAAAAAAATTTTTAGAGAGAAAAATATAATTTTTTTATTATTGTCTATTAAGAACTATATAGAATGTTTAAATTTACAATTTAATAATAAAATGACCTTGGTAGAATTAAGTTGTATGTCAATTAATAGTACTTTTATGAAATTAAATATTAATAAAGATCAACACACTTTAATTAATAATATAGTAGAAGATATATCCCAATCTATAATAGATTTATAATTTTTTTAAATTAAGAATAGATTTTAAAAGCAATATACCAGGAATCTTTTCTAACATGGCAGGTATTTGAACATCAAATTGAGCAATAAATTCTAAAGTTGTTTTACCATTATTTCTAGAAATATTTAAATAACTATAACCATTTTCAATATGTGTATAATTATTATCATTAGTAGTACTAGGTAATGTTTTACCATAAATAGTGTATGAATTATCATTATGTTTTTCCAAATATATTTGATCATTTCTATCAATTGGATCTAATGAAACATTTCTTGTTTGAAAGGAGAAAACAGTATGAACTTGTTGTGATGTTTGATTTTTATTAATTATATTTATTTCTTTTATAATATTTTCATTTAATGATAATATTTTTTTATCATCCCAAACATAGTCAAAATAAAATGATGGTAATTTAGATAATTTAGATGTAACATGATATACATGAGTATTTTTATTTTTAATATAATATTTTTTTAATACAGTATTATTTTCACTGTATTCAATTTCAAAATCATCATTTTTTTCAATATTTGTAAACCAATTTTTAATTTCTTCAACCATTAATAATATTAAGATATTTTTAATTAGTTTCTCACGTAAATATAATATAAATGAATAATTTACAAAAACGTTTTTTATTATTTTTATTAGGGTGTATTGGCATTAGATCAATATTTGTTTTTATAGCTAAAAATATAAATCAAGACCAATTACCTTTAATGGGATGGATTTCTATAATACCAGCAATTGGTTTTATTTTAATATTTTTAACAAAATCAAGACAAACAGGACCAGAAGTTTTTGGTGAAAAAATATGGTGGAATAATTTAAGACCAGTTCATTCATTATTATATGGGCTATTTGCATATAATGCCATAAATAAAAATGAAAATTCATGGATATTTTTATTGGCTGATGTATTAATAGGTCTTTTCAGTTTTCTATCACATCATTATTTGGAAGGAAATATAAATAAGCTATTTATTTTATAAATTATTTTATTAGTATTATAAATTAAATAATGTTATGCTTCATCACCATGAATTGAACGTTCGGTTCTGATTCTTGGTAAAATATTAACTGATGTTAATTCTTGGAATAATAGTTTGCATGCATGTGGAATTACAACAGCTGAAATTCTGGTTGAATTATGACAACCTTTGCATCTGTAATAATCTTTGTCGATTACCTTAGAAGCAAACATACCACATTCATCACAAACATATGCTTTGGAAATATCTGAGGTTTCCATTAAACGTTCTTTCAAGAACTGTGCCATGCCGTGAGCAACCATGGCATCTTTTTCCATTTCCAATTGTACCAATATTTTATGATGGAAATACATCTATAAAATATTATTTATTTTCGACAATAAAATCCGATTATAATACTTTGTATCAAATATAGTATTAATAACCAATATAGTGATTTTAAAATCTACGACAAATCACCTTTTCAGGTGGGTTTAGACTATACCTTAAGCACAAGATTAATATCTTATACCCATTCCCATCTAGTCGTTGAACCTTCTTCCATTTAATAAATGGAAGCTTGGCTGCGGATTGACCCTATTGTTTAGCTTTTTACCGTACCTTATGCAGTTAACATAAGCCACTAACTATTTACATAATTAGCTTGGTACTAAACACTTGTTTTTTAGCATGGAGTTTTATACATATTATATGTATATTACTATTTTACATGCTACAGGTTGTCCCCGCAATTTGAGAATGTTGCCCGCTATATCACGGACTAGCCAGTGGTTGAAATACTGACTCTTACCGGCAAGATGTTTACCGATCTTTAAACCACCATCACGAGACCGACCTTCCAATGGTTGTCTAGTGAGAGCTTGTTTTGGACCACGGGCGCGCCCATGGACTTTATCTAAAACCATGTGTTTTAGACGAATATTAAATACAGGTCCAATAAATATTTCTACATCCATTTTACGACCTGTTAAACCACAATACATCTTTTCTGTACCATATGGTGAGTATCCAAGCTTTTTAAGAGCTTCAGGTAATTGTTTAACATCATAATTATTAAATGGTGTACCATCTACAAAATGTCCTGTTTCAGCAGCTTCTTTTGATGCAAGACATTCAATAAAATGACCAAGAGACATACGTGATGGATAACCATGAGGGTTAAGAATGAGATCTGGTACAATACCAGATTCAGTAAAAGGCATATCTCTTTGTTGATATGTAATACCAACGGTACCTTTTTGCCCATGGCGTGTTGTCATCTTGTCACCTGGAATAAGTTTACGTTCCATTCTAACTCTAACATTATACATTTCGTATCCTTCAGCATTATATACTCCTGTATGAACTCTGTCAATTACACCTTGAACGTTAGATTTAAATATTTTAGAGTTATCTTTGTATACTTTATTGTTATTACCAGTAGGTTGGATTGGTGAAATCTTACCAATAATAATATCTTCATTATCAATAATTGTTTCTTCGGGTGCAAAACCTTTATCGTTAAGTTTATCATAATTACCCTGTTTCATACCAGTGACTTTATTTCTGTCTGGTTTAGTAAAAATATCATCTTGTGATGTTGATGGATTCTTTTCAATTTCAGCATGTTCCTTCTTTAATGTGTCTGCTCTAAAAATACCTCTATCAATAGCTGATTGATTAAATATAATTGAATCTTCTTGGTTGAAACCGTTATATGATGCAACTGCTACAATAGCATTTTCACCATATGGTAAATCCATACAACCATTATATTTCATAGCTTGTGTTGTGACAATTGGAATTTGAGGATGATACAATACTTGTGAAATATCCATACGATCTTTATACGAACTTAGATAAACACCAATAGATTGTTTGGCTTGTGAAAAGTGAATAATGTTACGGTTAGCATAGTTATGATTTGAAAATGGAATGTTGGCGACAACTGTGCCCATCATTACCCATGCATGAAAATCACAATGTGTATATTTGACCCATCTGTAATCACCATAACGATTGATTTTAGTTGTATCATTATATTCTACTTTACGTTTAGCTGCTTCAATAGCTTCAGTTAAACGATGTTCGCCTTCTGCAACTAATAAATAGTTTAATGATTCAATATCTTCATACTCAATCAAGTTTGGATATTTACTAATAATTTTCTTCCATGATTTTGTTTTATCAACTAAAGCTAATTCACTATTAACATCGCTAATAACTTCAGGAGTAATATTTAGTTTATTATTGGATGAAATTAATACAGGTCTAATTAGACGACCACCGTCAAAATAGCATCTGATTTCTTTATTACGATAATCAAATACAATAGATGTATTTCTATCAATAACATTTTCTCTACGTTTCTTTTTAAGCATTTCATAAATATCTTGACACATAGTTATTTTACATACACCAACCCAATCACCATTAATAAGAATTTTAACCCAAGAGTTCATTGTAAGTGGATCGATATCATAAGGATGTTTGATATTTTTATTTTGTTTTAGAATACTTTTAAGTACATCTGATTGTGTAGAGTTTTGAACAGTAACAGTTGACATCATTGACAAACTCTTTACAATACCAATTTTAGCTCCTTCAGGGGTTTCAACACAGCAGAGCAATTGAGCTTGATTGTTGTTAACATGACGAATTGATGTTACTTTAGCAGTTGATTCATCCATAGAAGGAGCTAAAATACGTCTCAAATAACTAATACCTTGAACCCAACTAAGTCTTTGGAGAGATTGAGCTACACCTTTCTTTGTCTTATTCATACCCCAAATACCTGTTGCCAAAGCTGTTTTCAAACCTTGTTCAATTGTAGATGGTTTAATTTGACCAATAACATTAATTGGTGAATCATCGGATTGATTCTTCTTTTTAAAGTGTTTACCGATTTCATTTAACATCTTTTTCCAGTTTTGTCTAAATAATTGACCAAGAAGAACACCTGGTGGTTCAATACGTTTATTTTGTAAAGCATCGCGATCATCCACATCTTGGCGTCCTAACATTACATTAATTAATCTATTTGTCATCAAACCTAAAAATACAATCTTTTTAGTAATGTCTTCACCCAAATGAGGAAGCAAGTCTTGACGAAGAATTTTATCCAAATACATTTTCTTTTGTACTTTAGCTAATGCTTCATCTGATTGTGAAATTCTTTTATTCTTCTTTAATTTTGTAATCAAATATTCAATAGCTTCTTCTTTAGTACGAATTGGTACACCATTTTCATCGTTTGAATTTGCAACGGAAGGTCTTACCAAGTTAAGCATTTTAGTATCTTCCAAATCATAAGTAATATAACTAATAATATTTTGATCAGCTTCAACACCTAATGCTCTCATTAGAATAAATAATGGAATATCTACAAGTTGTGAGCTTGTACTAATAGTAAATACACCATCTTTTCTATTTTTTATGGTTAAGATTTGAAGATTGTCGGACCAATCATTACGTCTGGAGTTAATTTGAGCAGTATAAATAAGACCAGTATCATATGATGGATCTTTTTTAGTAAAAACTAAAATTTTATTATCTACCATTTTTTCCATAGACATAACAATTTTTTCGGCACCGTTGACGATGAAATAACCACCTGGATCAAATTTACATTCACTTTTTAAATCTTGTTTAATATGTGTGGAACAATATTTAGATTTAACCATGATTGGAATATTTGCAACAGGTGTTTCTTTTTCAGAATCACCAATGTTTTTAATAACTTTTTCACCAGTAATAGAATCTACTTTTTCAACAAATTGTTGAACATCTGCAACAACTGTTGCAAAATAATTAAGATGATTTTTTCTGGCATCTGATGGAAACTTAATTTCATTATCATTCTCAAAAGTAGAAGGTTTAATTCTAATATTAGAACATTTAAAACCATGCAAATAAATTAGTTCCTTATCGATATTTTCATAGAAATAGTTTTGTTCTTGAATTAACGAATATGGAATAATTTCCCCAACGAATTGGTGATAAGATGCAAATAAATGTTCATAAAGTACTTTTGGTTGATTGAAGTAAAGTTCAATAAGTTTATCAATTTCTTTCTGAATATTTGAAGTCATTATTAATATATATATTCTTTTTTTAGATATTATTTTTAATTCAATTTTTTTGAAAAACTATTAAAAATAAATTTATAATTTTAATTATATGGATCTTATACAAAAAATCATATATTGGATGGGAAATAGTAGAAATCATGAGATTGAAATGGAAAGATGTTTAACTAAGAGACTCAAATATAAAAATCCAGTAATATCGGTTACAGGTACTTGTGGAAAAACAACAACTGTTAAAATGATTAATGATATCATAAAAACATTTTATACAGTAGATAAAACATTAGAAAATTCTAATTCTACAATTGGTATACCATATTGTGTTAATAAGTATTTTAATTTAAATTCTAATTATTGGGTTATAGAAATAGGTATCGGAAATGTAGGAGAAATGGACACATTATTAAATATAGTTAGGCCAAATATTCGTGTTATTACAAATATTGATGAAGCTCATACTGATTCATTTCAAAATAAAGAATCTTATCAAACTGAAAAATTAAAATATCTGGAAAACTTACCTGGCAATACAGTGTTAATAATTAATAACGATGATCCAATATTATCATCATTTAAATTTGAACCAAATATTAAAGTTATTAAATGTGGTAGTAAAGATACAGATGATATTAAACTTCAAAACTATACTATAAATTCAGATAATATAACATCTACATTCGAAGTTCAAATATATAATCAATTTAATATCAAAATTAAATTAAATAGTATTTGTATTCATAATGGAATTAATACATGTTTAGCAATTGCATGTGCTTATTATTTAAATGTTCCAATATCTAATATTAAAAATAGTTTAAACCAATTTACATTTTATGAAAATCGTGGATCAATAATTGTTAAGTCAACCTATACAATTTATGATTATAGTTATAATTGTATTCCATATGCTTGTTTAAAAAATCTTGAGGCTTTTAAAAATATAAATTCAAATAATAAACTTATAATATTAGGGAGTGAATATGGTATGAAATCTAGTAAAGACTGTTTAGAATTATTATTAAATACTAGCATTGAAATAACAAATAATATAATAGTATTCAATAATTCTAAAAACACAAGTCAATTATGTTATTCTAAACCCACTAATAATCAAAATCAAAATATTAATATTAAAATTTTTAATAATTTTTCATTAATTATAGATTTGATTAACCAATTAATTAATTTAAATGGATATTTATATATTTTTGTTCAAGGTTCAAACCAAATGGAATTATTTAATTTAATAAAATTATTATAATATTATATATTATAATATTATAAAATGGAAAATCAAACAAAATTAGAATTGTGGATAAGTGATATTAAATCTAAAGTAGCTAATTTAGATACAATGGATATCGATGAAAAAGATAAAAAATATATTATAAATAGTGTTAAAAGTTTGGAATTATACAATGAAAAAAGAACAAAATATAAAAAACCTGTTATTTCAGTAACTGGAACATGTGGAAAAACTACAACATGCAAAATGATTTATGATATATTAAAAAATGTTTGTAAAATAGATAAATCTGGCGCCAATAGTAATTCATTTGTTGGAATACCTTATACTGTTAATACTAATTTTAGTTTAGATTCAGACTTATGGTTAATAGAAATAGGAATTGGTGGGAAAAATCAAATGAATAAATTAGTTGAATTAGTTAAACCAAATATAAGAATACTTACAAATGTATTAGTATCACATACTGATGAAAATTTTTCTGCAAAACAATATCAAAATGAAAAAATAAAATTTTTAGAAAATTTACCAGATAATACTATTGTAATTATAAATAACGATGATAATATAATATCAAAACTAAAATTCGATGATAATATTACAGTTATAAAATGTGGAACAAAATCTAATAATAACATACAACTATTAAGTCATAGAATAAATAATGATAATATAAGTTCTGATGTTACTATTAAAATTAATAATAATAATAATAAATTAAAATTAGAATCAGGATCGATTATTAATATAAGATTAAACTCTATAAATTATCATAATGCAATGAATGCATGTTTAGCTATTGGATGCGCAAAATATTTTTATGTTCCAGATGAAATTATTATTCAAACATTTGATAATTTTAATTTCTATGTTAATAGAGGTCTAATTGTGTCAAAACCAAATTATACATTATATGATTATACATATAATTGTGTGCATAATGCATTGATGGCTAATCTTAAATCATTTAAAAATATTAAAAATACAAATAAAGTAATTATTATAGGCTTTGAAAATTTTAGTCAAAGAATTATAGATATGTTTTATGATATATCTAAAAATATAACATCTAATATTATTTTTTATATTCCTACTGATAATATATCAAAATCTAAAATCGATAAGTATAATATATTTAATGATACAAGTGATATTTTATTTGAACTTAAAAGATTAATTAAATTATCTGGAAATATTTCTATATTTATTCAAGGTTCATCTAATTTATTATTAACTACTTTTGTTCAACAAATTAAAAATCAACTATAAGATATTAAAATTATTAGATATTAAGTATATAATTAACTAACTCAAAATATGAAAACTTATTTTTCCAAACACTATAAAATAATGATTTTTTAGAAAAACCTGGTAAATTATTAATTTCATTAAAATATAAATTATTTTCTTGATCAAGGAAGAAATCTATTCTTGCATAACTCTTTAAATTTAATTTCTTAAATAAAATGATTGATTGTTCTATAATTATTTTTTTTAATTCAGAATCTAAATTATCTGGAATTACAACATCGTTATTATTTAAATATTTTTCTTCAAATGATAATTGATTTACGTTTTTTTCATGTTCTCCTATTTCACTTACCATTATTTGATTATCTTTAAATAAAACTCCAACTGAAAATTCTCTTACAATAACTTCTTTTTCAATTATAACTAAATCATCTAATTCAAATGCTTTTCCTAAAGTTTCATACAAATTTGTTTGGGTACAAAAAAATACACCTATCGATGAGCCGCCTTTATTTATTTTTACGACTAGATTATCTCCAAAATGTTTAACATTATTTAATATATTAGGATTTAATGGATTAAATTCATAATTATTTAGACATAAATATGGAACAACCTTGATACCATGTAATTCTGCTACATATTTACAAATATTTTTATTAAAACATACAACAGAACCATCCACGTCGTTACCTGTATATGGGATATTATTAATTTTTAAAAATCCTTGTATATTTCCATCTTCTCCCATTTTTCCATGAGTTGCTAAAAATACTTTGTCTATTAATATATTATTTATCATACCATTTCCTATTTGAAAGACATTATTACAATTTTCATTAATTTTAATTTTACTAACATCATATGGATTTAATATGATTGAATCAATTGAAATATCGTATTTCCAAGAGCCATCTTTTAATATTCCTATAAATATCGTATTATATAATTTAGAATCATATATTTCTTTACCAATAACATATGCTGATTTCAAAGATATTTCATGTTCCAAACTATTCATGCCAAATATTATAACAATATTTTTCATTATTAAAATTAATAATATTTTTTTAAGTATTATTAAAATTACTTTATTATAATTAAATTATATCTTAATCTGTTTTATTATTAACTAACAAATTATCTAAAAAATTAGAAATTTCTTTATTAGTATTTAGTTGAATACTAGGATCAATTACTTGTTTTTTAATATTAGGTATTGTTTGAACACCGTTATTAATACCATTTCTATTTTCTAATTTAATTTGTTGAATAATATTTGTTATATTAAATGGTTCCATTGTTGGATTAGATTGGTTGGGTTGGTTATTTGACTTATTAACTAATTTCCCCATTAAAAATTTAAGTGGAAATAATGTAATAGAATGAATTATTGTATTTTTAATTCCTACATATTTATTATTAAAATAACTATATTTGGTAAATATCCAATTACACCAATTATTTTTACCAAGTGAATCAACTAAATTACTAATATAAAATACAAATAAATGTAATAAAATATTAATCACATTCATGAATAAAATAATTGGATCAAATCCATCCAAACTCATAATATTTAACTTGTAAATAATTCTCAAAAATAAATTCATTATCATCAGATTGCAAAATGTACTAAAACTTAAAAAACTAAAGCTTGTACATAATAAAATAAAATTTAACAGTTCCATAATATTAATAATAAATGATATTATTTGTTTAAATTAATTAGTTTATATATTTAAAATTTATTCAAATAATTCATATATTAAATCCTTTTTATGTTTGTCTATATTTAATTTCTTATCAATAATTTTCCCTTTATTAAAATATTTTATTTGTAATTGATTACAATTTTGTTCATTAGTATTTAATAATAAAAACTCTATTGGTATTAAGCCATTGTAATATTTAACATCTGATAATAAATCTTTTTTATAAATTATATCATTATTATCATCAATATCACATGCATTAAAATTTAATATTATTGGCATAATATGTGTATGATTTTGAGTTGTAATATTATAAATATTATCAACTTTATAAATTAATTGAATATGAAATAAAGTAAATAACATTTGTAAAATTCCAAAAGGAAATAATTTTAACAAATAAAATATTTTGTATTTATTAATCCAATATATTTCTTTATTATAAATACACGCATAAATTGATACAAAATAATTTCTAACAATAAAATCTCTCATTTGCAGTAACCATAATTTAATCATTAAAATAATTATAATTGTTACTTTAAATAATATAATTATTTAATTTGAAAAAATAATTAAAGAGAATTTTTATTTAAATTATAATGGATATAGTAAATACAATAGAATCAACAGAAACAAATATAAAACTTAAATATAATTGGAATATTTGGTTTCATCATGAAAAAGATAATTGGAAACTATCTGGTTATAAGAAAATATATCAAATGAAATCAGTTGAAGATTTTTGGAAATTTTATAATAATTGGGATAAAGTTGGTGGGGTAACAAATAAACATTTTTTTGTAATGAGAGAAGATGTTACACCTATTTGGGAAGATCCCAATAATATTAATGGTGGTTGTTGGTCTTTTAAAGTTCAAGAAGAACAAGCAGATGAATTATGGGAAGATTTATCTGCATATTTAGCTTGTGATCAATTATGTCCATCAATTTCAAATGAGATTATGGGTCTATCAATATGTCTTAAAAAAAATAATAATACAGTTGTTAAAATTTGGAATAAAAATTCAAAAAATAACAGTCTTAAACTAATTAATGAAATAATATTAAAGAAATGGGGTATGGATATTATTTATATTGCTCATATGCCTGAAAATAATTTAATGGCTAAATAATTAATTACGGTTATTAAATATAATTATTAAATTATATTTAATAGAACATAAAATAAAAAATAGATTTAATCTGCTTTACTTGGACTAAGAACTAATTTAATTTCTCCAAGAGCAGCAATTTGATATGTTACAATTATTGGATAGTCATTCTTTAAGAATAGGGTTACTTGATTACACAAGTTTGTACATTTTGTAAAAATTAATAAAAATTTTAATTCAAATAAACCTTGAACAATTTCATTTGTGTTTGATGTTGTAGAAACTATAGATAAACCACCATTTGTTTCACCTATTTCAAATTGAATATGACCGATTTCTCCTTTCCCAGAAAAGAATAACTTGTTAGATGTTGCTTTTATTTCAATTTTATCTGTAGATGCAGCCATATCTTTACAATATTTATGAAAATCTTGAGATGGCAATGTAATTGAATATGGAAATTGAATTGGTGTAATATCGTATGTTTCTTCATCGATATCCATTAAATTTAATTTGAATAATTTCTTTTCTTTTCTTTCAGCACTTTCAAGAATAACATTTAATTTATTAATATCTTCATCATCAACGATCCATGTCATTGTATCAAAATGACTCATGCATTTAAGACATTTGAGCAAATTACCAATATCAATACCTAATGTTAATTTTTTTTTATGATAATTGTATTTATATACGTCAAATTTATCCGCATCTAATCTCATATAAACTAAAATTTTTCCTGTTTTGTTAACTTCTTTTAAAACAACACCGCCAATTGTTTTCTTTTTCTCAGTATTTTTGGCCGAGTCTTGATTATCACTAGTTTTTGATAATTCTTGATTATCATTAGTTTTTACAGGTTCTTGATTAGTATTTTTATTTTTTTTATTACTTGCCTTTTTACTTGATAACATTTTATTTTTAAGATTATTTGATTGTTTTTCAGTTTCAGATGATTCGTTGTCAGATTCCGATTCATAGTTTTCATTATCTTCACTATCACTTTCGTTATCACTATCATCTACATCTTCAATATAGTATGGATAAAAATCAAAGTTAGCATCAGTCAATAGTGAATTAACAGCATCTGTTACTATTTTGATTGCTGCAGCCTGTGTTGTCTTAAGTTCCAAAATATTAACCATTTATTATAATTTAATAATCATTATTCTTTAAAATGTTTAGTTTTAAAATAAAATTAAGTTTAAAAAAAATCTAATTATTAATATATATAAATGGTTAATACTTATCTTTTAGTAAACCCCCATATTGAAGGAAATTTTAAATCCAAAATTAAGGCTAAAAATTCTAATGAAGCCGCAAATATTTTTTACAAAAATTTATCAGAACATTTTAATAACTATGTTCCCAAATTTCATTTTACCATCCAAAAAGGTTCATCTGGTGAAGGTAAATTTTACCACTTTGAAGTTAAAGAAAATAGAGAAAATAATGAAGTAACATTTAATGTTAAACCTTTAACAATTAAAGGTGAAGAAGAAGCCTTAAATAGATTTAGATCTAAATTAGAAAACTTTAAATCAAAAATAAGCCAAGACGGTGGTAAATCTAAAAAATCAAAGAAATCCAAAGATGATTCTGACTCCGACTCTTCTGACTTATCATCATCTGATGATTTATACAAACGCGCTAAATCATACTCTATTAATCAACCAATCTACTATTGGTGGTATGATCCATTTGTTTACCGTTTAGATTCAATTTACATCCCAACCTTTTATTCATACATTACCCCATACATTGAATTAAGTTTATCATTAAATTAAACTTTATAAATTTATAAAATTATAAAATAAATTGTTAAATTATTTTTTATTTTTATATAACAATTCAAAGCTATGAATCATTTCATGCATTGAGTTATAATACATTTCATTAATTTCTTCTTTAACTTGAAAATTTTCAACATCGTCTTCTGAAATATTTAATAGAAATTTATTAATTCCTTCAAAATTTAGATAAATCTCTTCTTCAATTAGTTTATAACACGACTCATATTTTTCACAAAAGTATGATTTAAATCTAGATTCTGATTGAGAATCTTTCCATAAAATGATTGAACTAATTGAATCAATATTAAATTTATATTCAGATTTTGACAAGTAAGATTTTACCATGATTTCTGCAAATTCGCGAGAACCACAAATAGATTCAATATTAGTAATTAAAAATTCTTCTGGACTATCCATTAATACTAATTTATGGATATATTGATATAGTTTTTCATATTGTTCTTGATCACTTTCACTAATTTCATTAATTTCATTAATTTCATTAATTTCATTAATTTCATTAATAACATGTAATGAATTTTCAGCATCATTTGGTGTCATTGAGATTCTAATAATTAGAATTGAACCTTTTTTATTAAATTTCAATAATAGTTCGGTTGATTGATTAGAACCGAAACTAATAAAATCAACAACTTCTGTTTCTATTTTATTATATTCATACTTATTTGAAAAAGGTGAGATAATATGTCTAAATGTTCTTGATTCAAGAGTATCTTTATTATCCACGTATTCTAAAAATTTATCAATTGTATAAATTATTTTTTTATAGTGGTCTGGTACTGTTTTATTTTTACCAACAGTTTTATAATAATTATAAGGACAACAATTTAAATTAGATTCTAAATCTAGTAATTGTACGATATGGTCTAAATAATTTTCTAATTTTGAAATTTGAACCCAATAAATACCGTATTCTTTTTTAACCATATGATCTCGATGTAAACTAAAATAATCTAGTTTATTAGAGAACAAATTGGATCCAAAGAAAAATTGGTTAACACGTGAAAGAGGAAGTACCATTTGATGGTTTAGTTCCTTCTTATTTAAAGATTCGCTTAAAAGACCGAATTTTACCACTTGTTGATAAATACCTTCGTAATTAAATTCTGATTCCATTAATATTAGAATAAATTAACTTTAATATTATTGGATTTCAATATTTTTATATTTTCTTAAATACATAAAATCTATATAAATCATTCCATAATCTTGATTCTTTATCAGCTCCCTTCAAGTCACCATAAAATTGGGCTACGCTTTTATAGAACTTTTTGTTTTTGGGATTTTCTTCATGTTCAATAACTTCATTAAACCATTCTTTGTTAATATTATATGTGTTAACAAATAAATCAGTATCAACTAATACACAACCTGATTTTTCCATAGTTTTAATTAATAATTTTGGAGTTACTAAATATTCTGTAATATATTTACCTTCTTGACTTACCCAACCCATATGCACATCTATTGCTTGA